>Ga0307436_1000373_pt1 | contig 20773 bp, 19 predicted proteins | sample SalMarWE160440MG_FD_202513 | JGI IMG/M metagenome (GOLD analysis project Ga0307436, IMG submission 202513) | Salt marsh sediment microbial communities from the Plum Island Ecosystem LTER, Massachusetts, United States - WE1604-40 | ecosystem: Environmental > Aquatic > Marine > Intertidal zone >...
ATGTGGGCAACAGCGACGCGTCCCTGATCCGCACTGGTGGAAGCGAGAGCGGGAAATCCGATCACATCTCCGACGGCATAAATGTGGTCAACGGCTGTCTTATAGGTCTTATCGACGAGGAGGGTCTCTCTTTTTCCAATCTCCAAACCGGCATTTTCACATTTGAGGTCCTTCACCTGACCACTTCGCCCTGCTGCAAAGAGAAACATATCGGCTTCGAAATGTTCCCCATTTTCGAGAGTTACTTGGATCATCTCGTCATCGCTGCCGGGTACCGAGAGTTCTTTGATGCTGGTATTGAAGAAGATAGAAACACCTCCCTCGCGCATCATTTCGACGAGTTCGTGACTCACTTCTTGATCGAGGAAGGGGAGGATCTTATCTCTATTATTGACGAGGTGGACTTTAGTCCCCATTGTCGAAAAAATGGTTGTATATTCGCAGCCGATTACCCCAGCTCCTACAATGCAGAGCGATTTGGGGATACGAGTGATCTCTAATATGGTGTCCGAGTCATGGACTCTTCTCCCATCAAAGGGGATTCCCTCTGGGTGGAAGGGATAGGAACCTGTGGCGACAATGATGTAATCGCCGCTGATCTTTTCTTTTCCACTAATGGAAATAGTGTGGGGATCTTCAAACGAGGCAACTCCGTGATAGATATCGACACCGTGGCGCTTGAGGTTCACCTCTATCGCTTCCCCTTCTGTTTTGCTGACGTAATTTTTGCGGTACATGAAATCATCGACTGAGGCATCCCTACTGAGATCGCGGTCGATTCCATAGAGGCCCTTTTCGTATTTTCCCGAGAAAAAGAGAGCCGTTTCTTTCAGCGTTTTTGAGGGCAGCGTGCCCGTTACACACATGGCACCACCGAATTTGGAGCTCTTTTCGATAATCGCAACGCGATGTCCAAAGTATGCTGCCTTGACGGCGGCTTTTTCCCCCGCAGGACCCGTTCCTATGACGATTAGTTCGTAGTTCTTCATTTTTATCTCTCTCTCATGCTAAAAAAAAATTAAATCAAAGGGAAGAAAAAAGTGACCGATGAATTAGAAATACAAGTGCAGGCAGATTCGCTAGCCTATAAGGTGAAACACTATCTCATTACGACCATGGGCGTAACGATTGAAGAGGCCAATGATGAAGAACTTTTTCGTGCACTTGCCTTGACGCTCCGCGAAGAGATCATGATCAACTGGACGGCGACGATTCATACGATGAATCAACAAATGCCAAGAACTCTCTACTATATTTGCCTTGAATATCTTCCTGGAAGCCTGCTCGGAAACAATATCTCTAATATTCACGCAAATGAACTGGTGAAAACGGTCATGAAAAAGCTCAAACGTGATTTGGGACGTATTATGGCCATCGAGCAAGATCCCGCTCTAGGCAATGGAGGACTGGGAAGATTAGCTTCGTGTATTCTCGACTCTCTGGCTACGCAGCAGTACCCCGCATTCGGTTATGGTCTTCGTTATCAATACGGGATTTTTGCCCAAGAGATTTGGGATGGAAGGCAGGTAGAGAGGCCTGAGACATGGCTTCTCAACGAAAACCCATGGGAATTTCGACGCGATATCCATGCAGTGAATGTCATGTACTCTGGCAATGTAATCCCGATGAAAAATAAAAAAGGGGAAGATGTTTTCGACCTTGAAAACTACGATGAGGTGCGAGCTCTTTCCTATGATTTGCCGATTATCGGATATAGAGAAACGCCAGACTTTTCCGTCCTATCACTCCGTCTCTGGACGACAAAGGAATCTCCTCGCAACTTTCAGCTTCAGCGCTACAATGCGGGACTGCTCGATCAGGCAGCGGAGAACACCACTCTCACCGATGTGCTCTACCCCAATGATAACAACGAATTGGGAAAGAGGATTCGTCTGAAGCAAGAATATCTTCTTGCGGCTGCATCCATAGGAGATATTGTCAGTCACTTCTATCAGAGAATGGGGACGATGAAAGAGTTTGCTGATAAAGTACGAATCCATCTAAATGATACCCATCCCGCTCTTGCAATTGCCGAACTTATGCATTTGCTCCTCAAAGATCACAACTTTGCTTGGGGGGAGGCTTATGAGGTCGTCAAGTCCTGCTGCAACTACACCAATCACACCATTTTGAAAGAAGCTCTTGAGGAGTGGAATGAGGGGAGAGTCGAGGAGCTGCTTCCCCGTCAATACCATATTATTCAAAGACTCAATGGAGATTTCTGTCGTAAGGTCCGAGAGAGATTTCCCGGAGATGAGGCGAGACTCCAGAGAATGTCGTTCTTCAAAGGTGGGCAGATTCGGATGGCCAACTTATCGATTTATGGATCTCATCGAGTCAATGGAGTAGCTGCTCTTCATACGGAAATCCTCAAATCCGATATTTTTCACGATTTTTTCGAAATGGAGCCAGAAAAATTTGTCAATGTTACCAATGGAGTTACCCAGCGCCGCTGGCTCAATTTGTGCAATCCAGGTCTTGCTGAGTTTATTTCCAAGCGAATCGGTAAAGGTTGGATCACTGATCTCAAGCAGATTGAACAACTCTCCAAGTATGCCTCCGATCACGATTCTCAAGAGGAGTTTCTCGCAATCAAAAAAGAGAATAAACGGGAATTTGGAGAATTTTTACGACTGACCAACCCATTTCGAAATGCTCGAGGCCATTTCATAGGGATCACAGATCCCTTCGGAGATGAAGCTCTTTTTGATGTCCAAATTAAAAGGATACACGAGTACAAGCGGCAATTGATGAATATCTTGCACGCAATCATTCTCTATCAAGAACTCAAAGAGAATCCAAATTGCCGTTCCATCCAGAGGATGGTTGTCATCGGAGGAAAGGCGGCCCCTGGTTACAAAATGGCCAAAGATATAGTGCAATTGATTTGTCGGATGGCGAATCTGACCCAGACGGACCCAGTTGTCCGGGACAAGTTGCGCGTGGTCTACTATGAGAACTACAACGCTTCGCGAGCTGAAAGAATCATTCCCGCTGCGGATCTCTCGGTACAAATTTCTTGCGCTGGTCAAGAAGCGTCGGGAACGGGAAATATGAAGCTCGCGATGAATGGAGCTCTGACGATTGGGACTGAAGATGGTGCGAACATCGAGATGCACAAGGAGATCACCGACCAGTGGTGGCCGTTTGGTTTTGGAGCGACTGCAGAGGAGATTTTAGCCATTCAGTCAAGTGGCAAGTACAATCCTAAAGAGATCTATGAAAAAGATGAGCGGATTCGAAAGGCGCTCGATATACTAAAAGAGGGAACGATTGCAGAAAATGATGGGGAGCGCGAGGCTTTTTTGAATATCTTCCACTCGTTGATTGAGCCCGTCAGAGGGGACATTCCCGATCGGTATTTTGTTCTCTATGACTTGCCCGCATTCTACGACACGCAAATCAAAGTCGAAGAGCTCTACCAAAAGCCCAATGAGTGGGCACAATATGCCATTCAAAATATCGCCCACATGAATCGATTTTCGATCGACGAATCGACTCACAACTATGCCAACTTGGTTTGGGGACTTCTCCCTTGTCCCCTCGATAAAAAGGAGTTGAAAAAAGTCCGCATGCAATACAGCGAATACGACAAATGCCGCATTTTTTGAAGGCGTTTCATAGGAGGGTAATCCCAAATTCGCGTTATTAGGTCTCAAAAAAAGATTGGATGAAAGCGCTTGCTTTTTTGTCGAGCTCGAGCATGGGCATGTCATCTGGAGAAAGCCCCCATTTTTTGAGGAGCTTGTCGTAGGTGCCCTCTTTTTTGAGGCGTTTCAGCCCTCGATTAAAGCAGTTCATGAGGACAACTTCCGTTTCGTGTAGAGTTACCAGCCGAAGCCCCATATTATTGAGAGGCTCAGAGGCAATGCGAAATTTTTCTGGGTACAAATCGCGCAGATAATTCGATGCAGCGAGGACCTCTAGCGCAATCCCATCCACTTGCTCTCTCTCGAGAGCTACAAACATTTCGGGAATGGAGTCGTATCCTTCTAGGAGAATGTTCGGGGTCGTCTGCAGGATCAGAGCTGCTGGTGATCCGCGAATGACCCCAATTTCCTTTCCTTCGATTTTATTGGACTTCACTTTTTTGGGGAGAACAACGACAGGTCCTGTCAGAAGATAGGGGAGGGAAAAGGAATACTTGCTCAGATAAAATGTGTAGGGGCGCATGGTTGAGAGCATGGCATTGTATTTTTTCTTTTGCAGTCCCCACGTTAGGTTGTTCCAGTTCATCCGAACAATTCCCATTTGGAGGTCTTCCATTTTAGCGATTTGTGTCAAGAGCTCTATAGAGAAAGCGAGGACATTGTCTTCTTGACCCGGAACATGGAGAGGATACCAAGTGGGATCAATTCCAATGGTATAACTAGACGACTTGGAATTCTTTTGACAGCCAGTCAGCAAAACAAGGGATACAAGAAGAGCAAAAAGAGGGCGCATGCCCTCATTTTGCGATTCAGATGAAATAGTTCAAGAATTATTCCTTTTCTGGAGGAGGGGCGTCATAGTCATTTTTTAAAGTTTGGAGGATTTCCAAAGCTTTGGAAAAATGATGACAAACTTTCTTGAACTGGCTAGGATATTGAGCGATATCGGCTAGCTGTTCACAGATTTCTGAACCTAAGGGGTAATCTTCTTTCGTAAGACCTGCAAGGGCTTTGAAATCGCTCGAATTCAGCTGAGAGAGGAATGCTCCGCGCATTGCTCCCAATCCCAGATTGGCTTCGGAGCTCAAATTCAAAAAATTGGGGTTGTCATTAAGGCGGTTTAGAGCTCGGTGTCTTTTTTCGCTGCACTTTTTAAATGCACTCGCTTCTTCCGAACTCAACTTGGCGTTGTCGAGATTTTTATTAGCAGTGCTGCCAATATCTTCAAAGTTAAAGCTCGATTGGGCAAATAACTCTTTGAGGAAGTTGTTAAAACCGGTGGGGTCTTCTTTTTCTTGATCGGCTACTTTTTCTAGGTACTGAAGAGACAGGCGAATCGCGTCGAGCTCATCATCTTTCTTTTCTCCAATTTCGCTGTACGCTCTCTTACAATAGCTCTTGATCGCTCCAGAAACGAGATGGGGTCGGTCGAGGAGAAATTTGACAAATTCTTGATCGGGCTTTGAATCTTCGAAGATAAAAATGGCTTTCTTGATCTTTTTGAAAATGTTGTTCTTCCCAAATAAGAGAGCCTCGAGATTAGGAATTTCTCGTTTGAATTTGCGAATAAATTTGCCCACCTCATTTTGATTTTCTCTTCTCTTGGCATCAACCCCTTTAGGATCGATCAGAGTTGCAGCAATAATTTCTCCTACAAATTCGGATGGATTTTTTTTCGCTTCCTCGACTGCAGAATTGGGGTCTTCGATAATTGAATCGATCACTTCCATTCTAGTGTTTTCAGTGGGGCAAAGGCGAATGATCCAATAGATCCACTCCCATGTAGTCGCAAAAAATCCTCGGATTTTGCTCCAGGAACCAGAAACGATATTTTTGATCCTTTCCACAAGCGATTTCGATCCAGCCATTGTGACGAATAGATCCTGGGGTTGAGGTGCACTTTTTGAGATTGAATGGAATTCTGAAGCGGTATTTTTGAGAAAATCTGCCTTCTGAGTAATGTCTAGATGGATTTTCATTGGTAACTCCTACTCGTATTTGAGAGTTTAGCAAGATACACAAGAACATAAAATATGACAATGAAATTTTCTTTCTATACCAAAATGGACTTCAGGATGAAGTAACAGATCACACTCATCAGAGCGCTAGCGGGCAAGGTGATGACCCAAGAAAGAGCAATGTCTTTAAGCGTGCGCAAATTGAGAGCGCGGATTCCTCGGGCGAGTCCCACACCGAGTACCGCTCCGACGAGACAGTGAGTCGTGGAAATGGGAAGCCCCAATTTGGAGGCAAGCAAAATGGTTAAAGCTGCGCCAAATTCAGCAGAGAAACCCCGAGTCGGGGTCAATTCGGTGATCTTTCTCCCTATGGTCATAATCACGCGCCATCCCCAGGTGGCGAGTCCTACGATGATCCCCACTCCTCCAAATGCGAGAAGCCAAGATGGGACGGCTGCAGCACTTGCGCTGACACCGTTTTGAATGGTGTCGATCACAGCAGCGACTGGAGCGATGGCGTTGGCAACATCATTAGCACCATGGGCAAGAGCGACAAAGCAAGCGCTGATGATTTGCATTGAAGCAAAGGCTTTTTCGACGAGATCGTACTCAGTTGTCCGTTTGGAAAAGCGAGTTTTTTGACGCATATCCCGCTTGATGTTGTGCATTTGTTCGAGCAATTCAGTGATTTTGTTATGAGTCTCATCGATGGAGCCTGTACGCACCCTGCGCAGGTGTTTGATCGCCTTTTCTAGACTAATGAGTTTAAAGGGAATGAGGCGCGAGGGAGTTTCCAGAGATGTCTTGGGAATTTTGATCCTTCTCACAACGAGCAATCCCACGGCAAAGGCGAGGGCTCCAATGACGGTGGAAAGGAGTAGGGCCTGAGGCAAAGTGAAATTCACATTGAATCTCCCGATACCGTTGAAAATCATACTGAGGGCAAAGGTTCCGAAAACGAAAAAGAGGAGAATGGGGATGAGCCGTTTTGTGGCATGGGCGGGATTGAGGGCAAAGAGAATGTTCCTCTGGAGGATGCTGAAGATGAGGTAGGAGATGAAACCGCTCATGATTGGAGACAAGATCCAGCTCGAAGCAATCGATCCAATCATACCCCACTCAACACCCGTAATGCCGAGTGTCAGGGCTCCAAATCCGACAATGGCGCCAACAATGGCGTGGGTGGTAGAGACGGGGAGGCCAAAATAGGAGGCGATTTGGAGCCAGATTCCCGTTCCGAGAAGAGCTCCACACATGCCAAAGATCAGAGTGTCGGGATCAGCTGCAAAGCGGGTGACGTCGATGAGTTCGCTCTGCATGGTCGAAGAGACGCTGCTGCCGAGAAAATAGGCACCGGAAAACTCAAAAACGGCAGCTATGATGACAGCCCTTTTCAGAGTGAGAGCTCCCGATCCAACAGATGTGCCCATCGCATTGGAGACATCGTTTGCTCCAATGTTCCATGCCATGTAGAAACCTACGAGGAGCACGATGATGGTCAAAATGAGAGTGAATTCCATTACTTCGTTTCGAGGACCATTCGGATGCGGTTGGCGAGTTTTTCCGACACTTGAGCGAGGATCCCAATCTCTTCAATCACGCGTAGCCAATGGTAAAAGGCTGCCGAAGAAAGGGATTCCCCTTCATTGTACAGCTTCTTGAGGAGTTTGAGTTTTTCCTTTTGCGCTTTGTGTTCTTTGTAGGCCGTTTCCTCGACCATAGTCTTTACTTTCTCGGCTTCAATACCTCCAAAAGAAGACTCGAGAAGTTCATCGATTTCTTCGATGATGCGTTTGGTATCCCAGAAGACCTCGATGCATTTTTTCACAAAGGCTTGGAGGTCCTTTGCAAAGAGTTCGTAGTTTACCAAAGGTCTCAAGGAAAGTGTGAGCCCTATGTCTTCAGAGACATCTGCGATGGAGTCTTGTAGAGCTAAGATCTCGAGGAAATGAGATCGGTCGATAGGCATGAAAATACTTTTGGGTAGTTGATTGCGAATGTCGTTTTTCGTGAGGTCAGCTTCATGCTCGAGCTGCGAAAGGTCTGTGACAAGACGCTGCAATTTTTCATTTTCTTCAAGAGAATCAAAAATTTTGGTGAGTTTTTCGACGCAAAGAGACACCTTTTTCATGTGGCTCTGCAAAGGAGCAAAGGGAGATTTACCAAAGAGACGGGCAATTGTCATCATAATACTTTGAAGTATACGCCAATCTCTATTTGTTGAATATCGCTTCCTTTTCCTGTGTGGTCATTTCTCGGTAGTCTCCTTCGAGCAGGTTTCCGAGTTTGAGTCCGCCAATTCGGATGCGCGTGAGACTGTGGATTTGCAAACCGGTTTTTTCGACGAGGACGCGCACTTCCCGCTTTTTCCCTTCCTTGACGACGATTTTGAGGGTTCCTTTCCTCACTTTCTTCACAGATACGGGGCGGCAGTAGACCCCTTCGACGAAGGAACCCCCAGAGATTTTTTTGAGATGCTCAGCATCGATCTCTTGAATTACTTTGACGAGGTATTCCTTTTCGATGTTGGAGCGGGGATGGATCACTCTTTGTGCGAAATGGCCGTCATTGGTGACGATTAAGAGCCCAGTCGTGTCTCGGTCGAGTCTCCCGACGGAGAACAATCTCTTGTCACGAGGAAACAAATCGACGACGAGCTTTTTTCGGCCGAGGGGCTTATTGCTACAAACAAAATTTCGGGGTTTGTTGAGGATATAGTAAATTTTTTCCTGAGGGCCGCGGATCTGCTCTTCATCGACCCGGATTTCGTCGGCAAAGGGATCAACTCGGAACTGGGGCTCAACAATAATTTTGCCATTGACCATGACCTTCCCCCCGAAGATGAGCTCCTCAGAAGCTCTTCTCGAGGCGACGCCAGCTGCTGCCAAAACTTTACTCAAACGTTCTTTTTCCATAGACAAATAGGATACAGTAAAGATCGATAATTTTCAATTGATTCAAGACCTTGGCCTTTTCATTATAACCAATATGAGCTAAACTCAAATCTATGCAATCCAAATTGATTCTTCTCAGGCACGGCCAATCTCTCTGGAATAAGTTGAATCTTTTTACTGGGTGGGTCGATGTTCCCTTGAGCGAAGAGGGGATCGCCGAAGCTGTGGAGGCGGGCAAGAACATCGCCGATATCCCTATCGATGTCATCTATGTCTCGACGCTGATGAGGGCTCAAATGACTGCGATGATCTCGATGACCGTCCATTCAGACAACAAAGTCCCCTTGATCCTTCATCCTGGAGAGGGGAAGCAAGAGGAGTGGGGAAAGATTCACAGCCCGAAGGCGACCAACATGTGCATTCCCGTGATCAAAGCCTGGGAACTCAACGAGCGTTACTATGGAGAATTACAAGGGCTTAATAAGAAGGAAACGATGGAACAGTATGGCGAGAAGCAAGTCCATATCTGGCGCAGAAGCTATGACACCCCCCCTCCTGGAGGAGAGTGTTTAGCAGATACGGCTGCGCGATCGATCCCCTATTTCCAAGAGCGAATTGTTCCCCATCTCGCAAGTGGCCAAAATGTCTTGATTTCAGCTCATGGTAACTCCCTCCGCGCGATTATCATGCATCTTGAGAGTTTGTCGAAAGAAGAGGTCTTGAAGCTCGAACTTCCCACAGGGATTCCTCAAATTTACAGATACGATCAAGGACAGATTTCGAAAGATGGCTGACCTCGTCTTTCTCGACATCCATACGCGTCCTTTACCCTCTAAAGAAAAACTGAAAAAGTGGGCGGAGCTGGGAGAAAATCTCTGGTGGTCAGGACCCACAGGGAAAGTTGTTGAGGAGATGGGAGATTTTCTCGGAGCAGCCGATCACCATCTCACGCTGACTGCGGGAGCAGGAGAAGCTCATTTTCAGGTTCTTCATGAGCACTTTGTCGATGTCATCCGGCAGACGGGTCGCACCCACATCATCACATTAGAAGGAGAGCAGCGCTCGATCGTAGACGGAATCAAGCGCCTCGAAAAATTTGAAGTCAAAGGGAAATTCCTCCCTCTAGAGAGGCTCATGGCCGGAGATCTCCGAGAGGTGATTCGACCCCGCTCAAGCCTTTTGTCAATCTCATGGGCACATCCTCAAACAGGCGTCATTCAGCCGATCCATGATTTGATAGACGTATGCAAAGAGCACGATGTGAAAGTCCACCTCGATGTTTCGGCTGCACTCGGCAAGCTCTTTTTTCAGTTAAATCAGCTTGATGTTGACTATCTCACAATGGACGGAAGTCTATTGCAGCTCCCCGTTCAGATGGGGGCCATTTTTTCAAAGGAAAAGCTCTTCGGAATGCGTCCTTATCCCTATCCCTACTATGCAGCACTCAATGATGGGCTCAGGGAGGCTTTCGATTTGATAGATACCTATGCGATGGAAGTGGCCCATCTCCGCGATCTTCTCGAGGAAAAGCTCGAAGCTGCGGGAGCTCGTATCCTCTATCAAGATGTACAGCGCCTTCCCAACACAGCTGTCGCTGAACTACCCGATATCCATGGAGAAAAGAGCTTGGAAATTCTCAAAAAAGAGGGGATCTTCGCTTCAAAATTTTCAAGACTCCCCTCGGCGATCTGTTTTGCTCTTTCCAACCGAACAACGCAGGAAGATGTCGATAGAACTGCATTGGTCTTTGAAAACGAGATAGCCAAACTCCAAGCGAAACCCTTCATCCCCTTTTCCGAAAAAGATGCTCGGGCTAAAGGGATGCGTGTGGCAAATGGCATCGCTGAGGCAGGAGGACTCCGCATACAAATGAGCTTGCTCGTCGATGAAGAAGATGGAGTGATTGCCGACAGCAGGGTGCATGCCTTTGGACCTACCGCTTTCGAAAAAGTGGCGGACGTGACAAGTCAGCTCCTTTTGCGCAAAAATTACATGCAAGCGCGCCGTCTCACAGCAGATCTGATTGAAAAGGAATCCAAGGGGCATCCGAAATCCTCTCATCTCAATCTGATGATTGATGGAATTGATGTGGCGACTGAGTGCTGTTTCGACATACCCATCGACGATGTTTATGTCGCTCCTCCTGAGATGACAGGTGGGGAGCGAACCGTCTATCCCGGATGGGAAGAGCTCTCAGATGCGCAGAAAAAAAGTGTGATTTCTGAGGTGGTGGAGCGAGACATTGCTCCATATATCGAACTCGATGCCGGAGGAGTAGAGGTCAAAAAAGTCGAAGACAATCGCGTCACTATCGTCTACAGTGGAAACTGCACTTCGTGTTATTCAGCCACTGGAGCCACCCTCGATGCCATCGGAGGTATCCTCAGACACAAGATCTATCCAGACCTGATGGTTATTCCCGATCTCGCTGAGCTCAGTTCCGATCACCGTAATGATCTTTGATGCCACTTGAGCGCCCTGACCTGCGCAATCGATCAAGGCTTTTCCCTCCAAATAAGCATCTAAGAACCCGCCGATGAAAAAGTCGCCAGCGCCCGTATCGTCGACGAGTGTTGCGGGGAAGGGATAGTACCTCTCACTGCATCCACACTTTGCAACGTATCCTCCATTTTTTCCATCTGTGACAACGACAACAGGACACTTTCTAGATAGAGAAATAGACGCCTCTTCTGGTGAAAGACTCGTGAGCGTAAAGGCTTCCTCTGCATTGGCAAAAATGATGTCGATATAGTTTTCGATGAGCTCGAGGAGATTGTCGCAATATTCGGAAACGAGCTCTTTTGATCCCATGTCCATCGACACAAGTGTCTCAGTATCTTTAGCCAGCTGCATCACCTCTTGGAGGAACGCGGGATTGCGGATGGCATAGCCCTCAATATGGATGAGTTTGGCTTCTAGAAAGAGTTCTCTATCGAGGGCAATGGGAGTCGCATCGCTCACTTTTCCAAAATAGGCTCGCATTGTTCGCCTTCCATCAGGAGAAATGAGACAGCAGACACGCCCAGTAGGGGAGTCGAAGGTCTGAAAGTAGGGAGTGATGCCATTTTCTCTGAGAGCTTCGATACAAGCTTTTCCGTCAGCATCATTGCCGCATTTTCCCAAGAGCCCGCAGCCGCGGCCTAAATGAGCAATTGCTTTGGCTGTGTTGACTCCACTTCCTCCAGGAGATTTTTGATGATATTGAGACGTGAGCTTTTGAAATGTTTCGAGATCAATGATGAATGAGCCATAGAGTCCTCCTGGAATCTTTTCCAAATCTTCGTCATCGATAAAGACAATATAATCGATGATTGCGCTGCTGAGAATGAGAAGTTCATGGCAAAAGCATACAGATGTAGCAAAGAGAAATGAAACAATCCATTTCATGTCGTGAGGTCTCCAGAGTAAATGGAGCGAATTGTACCATCATCCAGAAGCAATTGCAATTTGCCTTCCTCATCCACACCCACAAGAGTGCCGTGGATGGACTTCATTCCTATCTGGCAGGTGACGGGCTCACCTCTATAGGCGAGTTTTTTATTAAAGGCCTCTGCAGAAAACCCCTGTTCAAGCTGTTTAAAATAGGCTGTCACAATCTGATCGATCAGGGGATCGAGATCGTGCTTTTTACCGGTCCATTCGAACAGTGATGTCGTCTTCTGATCTGTTTTCACGGGGGCATTGACATTGAGACCGAGGCTGTGGATGATCCCAAGTCGATCCTCACAATCGATGATTTCAACTAAGATCCCTCCCAGTTTCTTCTCATCGACTACGATGTCATTGGGCCATTTGATCTTTGCAGGAAACAGAGAGCAGATGGCAAGGGCCATCAGCTGCGCTAGATTGGCCACACGTGGGTCTCCTTTTTCCAAGGAATAAAACAGAGTCATGTGGAGGTTTCCTTGTGTGGAAACCCATTTTCGGGAAAAGCGCCCTTTCCCTGCTGTTTGAGTTGAGGCAGTGACGCAAATTACGCTGCTTGGATCAAACTCCTGGTAGTGATCTTTGACCCATGAGATTGTCGAATCGAGCTTTTCAAAATGAATGCGTTTGATCTTTTGCATAGCAAGAGTATACTGCAGTTATGTGGAATCTTCAAAGGCTGAAAAGAATCGACTATCGACTTCTTTTCCTCCTCATTCTTCTAATGGCAATCAGTCTTCTCGTCATTTCCTCGACCACAACCCCGACAAGTGACTATGAACTGGAGAGCTTCTTTACTCCTTATGTGAAAAAGCAACTCCAGTTTTTTACTGTGGGTTGGATCTGTTTTTTCTTTTTTAGTGCAATGGATTACAACAAACTCCGCGAGTGGACGTGGATTCTCTATGCTGTGATGATCGTCCTTTTAGTTGGGCTATTTATCGCTCCGGCGATTCAAAACGTTCACAGGTGGTATCGGGTTGGAGGATTTACTTTTCAACCTTCAGAACCATCTAAGCTCATCTGTGTGCTCGCTTTGAGCTGGTATCTAGAGCGAAGAAAAGAAAAGTCTCGCAACTGGTCTTCGGTTTTGGGTTCCCTCTCGATTATCGGGGTTCCGTTCCTCCTGATCCTCAAACAACCAGATTTGGGTACGGCTCTTGTTCTTTTCCCCATTGCCGTTGTCCTGTTCTACTTTGGCGGAATCAGAAAAAGGGTCATTGTCTCCATGGGAGGGCTTGCTCTGATCGGCTTTCTCTTCATCAGTGCCCTTTTCTCAGGACTCATTGATCATGAGAAGATGCGCCCCTTTGCGACAAAAGTTCTCAAAGATTATCAATATGATCGATTTAAACCCAATACCTATCACCAAAAGGCAGCCATCACGGCGATTGCTCTGGGAAAAGCGACCGGCTCAGGTTGGCAAAAGAGCACCTTCACTAAAGGAAAATGGCTCCCAGCAGCTCATACCGATTCGGTCTATCCTGCATATGCAGAGGAATTCGGACTCATCGGGGTAATTTTCTTACTCGGCATTTTTTATGGATTGATCTATGTTAGCTTTCAGGTGACAGCAGTGGCCCTAGATCCCTTCGGGCGGCTCTTATCCGCTGGAATTGCTGTCTATCTCGCCATGCACATCCTGGTGAACTTGGGGATGATGAGCGGGCTTCTCCCCATAACGGGAGTGCCGTTACCGATGATTTCTTACGGAGGGTCTTCGATCATGGCGACGATGAGCAGCTTGGGGATTTTGCAGAGCATCTACAGTAGAAGGTTTACGTTTTGAAAGAACATCCATTTTTATTAAAACCAAAAAATTGGTTGGGAGAGGGAAAGATCAAACTCTCCATGGTCGAAGAGGAGCTCGATTTTTTCACCAGTTGGAATCTCGGTGCACTCGATCCCGATGGACAGATTCCAGCTGTCCAAGAAGTGCAGATCAAAGGCATGAATGATATGATGCATAATAAATTCCTCATTACTGACATCACGGGCTCTTCCTTTACGATAGAACTCGAAAATGCCGCACTTGGCACAATTATTGGGAAAGGGATCATCAAAGAAAATCTCATCGCGTGGGAGTTCCGTGACAACGAGCTTGAATTCGAAGGGTTTGAATTTTACGAAAAGCAAGAAGATGGTTCTTATCTCATGAGGGCCGAATACGCCACCTCGGATCAATACAGGACAACGATTCGAGGTAAAATCTGGGAAAAACAGCCGAAAGATTCATGAAAAAATTTCTCCCCCTCATTTTCTTTTTGTGCAGCTTCAACCGGCTCGACTACAATCAGGTCACTCTCGGTACGCCAGCTCAAGAAGTCGTGCGACGCTATGGAGAGCCTTATTCGGTCAAAGAGCTGGGAAATGGGATTTTCGAATACTGCTATATCGAGAGGGTCTCGATGAATCGAGAACTCGTCTATGAGAATCACTACTACTTGCGCATCCAAGACGGGCAGGTAGTCAGCAAGCGCTTTCGGGAAGAGACGAGGCAACCCTTCGACCAGATGTATCGCCCAGACCCTAATTATCCCCATTATCCATGATAGTGTTTCTACCTTGATTGCCCGAATTGGATGTTCAAAACCAAAGATTTGATGGCGATCAGGGGTTTTTGCTACTTGAGGGAAACTTGCGCAAAATGCAAATCGAACCTATAAGAGCACTATGAGTGAGCAAGAGCCGGAAATGGGCAAATGGGATCAAAATCCATCTGAACCTCGAGAGCCTTTTCTTCCAGACGAGATGTTTGAATTTAAAAATGAAGGAGAAATTCCGAGTCTGGAAGGACTTCATATCCCTAAAAAACCTCTGACTCATGAGGGCTTAAAGGGCTTTTTGATTGAGCTCAAGCCACTAGTGGAAGATATCCTGCATTTGAGCCGCCAAGACCAACACAAACTCGGCTCCTATTTACAGGATATCAAAAAGGACATGGAACTCGGAGATTTTTCGGAAGAAATCATGGGGGCTTTTGAGAAAGTAGCCGTCCATTTCTCCAGCCTCCTTGTGCATTCCGCTCCCATTGATCAGGAAGCAGTCTTAAAAGATATCAATAACGCCGAATCTATGCTTTGATCTTGATATCGACACCGGCAGCGACGGGGAGCACTTTGAGCTTGTCGATCGTATCAGGAGTCGGATTTAAGATATCGAGCAAGCGAATGTGCGTGCGCATCTCAAACTGTTCGCGGGATTTGCGATCGACATGAGGCGAGCGCAGTACGGTGTAAATCTCGCGTTTTGTCGGCAGGGGAATAGGGCCTGCAATGCGGGCGCCTGTTCCCTTGGCTGTTTCGACAATATCTTGAGCAGCGCGATCGAGAACACGCTGATCATAGCCTTTGAGGCGAATCCGTATTTTTTGCTTAGATAGCTTCGGAGCGGGTTTTGCCGCTTTTGGAGCTGCTTTTGCAGTTTTAGAAGCAGGCTTTGTTGTTTTTGGAGCTGCTTTTGTAGTTTTGGAAGCTGACTTGGCCTTTTTAGGCGCCGCTTTTGTGGTTTTTGTCGTTGTCTTTGCTGCTGCTTTTGCCATGATTACCTTTAACGTTTTTTTCCTGCAGAAACTTCTTCTTGGATCTTGTTGGGAACCTTTTCAAAGTGGCTAGGTTCCATTGTATATGTCGCGCGACCCGAAGAGAGTGAACGGAGTTGCGTAGAATAGCCAAACATTTCGCTTAGGGGAACTTCAGCCTCAATTTGGACAATTCCACCCTTTTGCGGAGTTTGAGCCATGATTCTTCCTCGGCGGCGATTAAGATCTCCAATCACATCTCCCATGAATTCTTCAGGAGTTGTGACGTCCACGCTCATGATGGGCTCGAGGAGGATAGGAGAACACTTGGCAGCCGCCTCACGGATGGCCATCGATGCACAGATCTTAAAAGCCATTTCACTTGAATCGACTTCGTGGTAAGAACCATAGACGATTGAGACCTTCGTGTCGACCATGTTGTAGCCAGCAACGACTCCATTGGAAAGGCCATTTTCGATTCCAGCAATACAAGCGGGAATGTACTCTTTTGGAATGACTCCGCCAACGATTTTGCTGACAATCTCGTTCCCTTTCCCCTGTTCGTTTGGCTCGACTTCGATGACGACGTGGGCATACTGACCGCGACCACCAGATTGTTTGACGTACTTGGTTTCGTTTTTGACCGGTTGCGTGATAGTCTCTTTATATGAAACTTCGGGTTTTCCGACGTTTGCTTCCACGTTGAACTCGCGCATCATCCGATCGCGGAGGATATCGAGGTGGAGTTCGCCCATTCCGGAAATGATTGTCTGTCCAGTTTCTTCGTTGGAAGAGACGCGGAAAGTGGGATCTTCTTCGGCAAGAGCTTGGAGGGCAATGGAGAGCTTCTCTCGGTCGGCTTTTGACTTGGGCTCAATAGCCATTGAGATCACTGGTTCGGGAAATTCCATCTTCTCGAGAATCAGGCGATTTCCTTCAGAACAAAGGGTATCTCCCGTCGTGGTATTCTTAAACCCGATACAAGCAGCGATATCCCCTGTGAAAAACTCGTCGCGATCTTTGCGGTCGTTGGCATGCATTTCGAGAAGACGAGATACCCGCTCTTTCTTGTCTTTTGTCGTGTTGAAAAGGGTAGACCCCTTTTCGAGAATCCCGGAGTAAACGCGGACGAATGTCAAACGACCGACATAGGGATCTGTCATGACTTTGAAAGCGAGAGCGGAGAGAGGAGCATCATCGCTGGGTTCGAGCTCGATTGGTTGGTCATCTTTGTCAAATCCTCTGACGGCTCCGCGATCGATGGGAGAGGGCATCCAGCGAGTGATTGCATCAAGGAGGGGTTGCACCCCTTTGTTCTTAAATGCAGTTCCGCACAAAACGGGATTGAATTTGTTTTGACAGACGCCTTTGCGGATGACAGCGTGGATTTCATCTTCGGCCAAATCGTCGGGAGCTTCGAGGACTTTCATCATGAATTCCTCATCGCTTTCGTCAATGGTGGCGAGCTCTTCTAAAAGAGCTGTGCGCAGCTCTTTGCACTTGTCTAGAAGATCGGCAGGAATCTCTTCGATGTCGTATTTCGCGCCCATAGTTTCGTCGAGGAAGATGTAGGCCTTCATACTGACGAGATCGACCATACCTTTGAAATCCGATTCTGCGCCAATGGGACAGTGGACGGGGATGGCATTTGCGCCGAGCTTGTCTTTCATAGTCTCAACGGCGTTGAAGAAGTCCGCTCCGACGCGGTCCATTTTGTTGATGAAAGCGATCCTGGGCACTTCATATTTGGTTGCCTGACGCCAGACTGTTTCTGACTGAGGTTGAACACCCGCAACCGCATCGAAAACGGCGACGGATCCATCGAGAACGCGAAGGGATCGCTCTACCTCGACGGTGAAGTCGACGTGACCGGGAGTGTCGATGATGTTGATTTTGCAGTCTTTCCAATAAACTGTAGTCGCAGCTGACGTAATGGTGATTCCGCGCTCTTGTTCTTGCTCCATGAAGTCCATGGTAGCAGCACCCTCGTGAACCTCACCAATGCGGTGGAGACGACCCGAGTAAAAGAGGATTCGTTCGGTCGTAGTCGTTTTACCCGCATCGATATGGGCCATGATCCCAATGTTGCGGACATTGTCTAGTTTATCTGTTTCGGGGCGTTTCTTTACCAAGTATATTACCTCGTTATAGGATTACCATTTATAATGAGCGAAGGCACGGTTAGCTTCGGCCATGCGGTGTGTGTCGTCTTTTTTCTTGATAGTTGACCCTTGATTTTGGAAGCAGTCTGCGAGTTCTTGAGCGAGGCCATCGGTCATTGAACGACCCACTTTTTCGCGTGAGTAGCGAATGATCCAGCGCATAGCCATTGATGTGCGTCTGTCGGGGGCGATCTCAATGGGAACTTGGTAGGTGGCACCACCGATGCGGCGTGACTTCACTTCGAGAGTGGGCTTGGCATTTTCGAGGGCTTGTTCGAAAGCCTGTAGGGGATTTTCTTCTTTGACTTTAGTTGCAAACTTTTCGATAGCGTCATAAACGATTCGGCGCGCGCGAGATTTTTTGCCGCCGAGCATGATTTTATTGATGAATTTCGAGAGAGTGATGCTACTGTACTTGGGATCAGGATCGATTTGGCGCTTTTCTGCGCGTCTTCTTCGTGACATGGATGTTGAGTTCTCCTTTATTTAGACTTTTTTGATCCGTACTTGGAACGTGCTTGTTTTCGATCTTGAACGGCTGCACAGTCGAGAGCACCGCGGACGATATGGTAGCGGACACCGGGCAAATCTTTCACACGGCCGCCTCGAACGAGAACGATGCTGTGCTCCTGAAGGTTGTGCCCCTCTCCTCCAATATAGGCAATGACTTCATGTCCGTTTGAGAGGCGGACCCATGCCACTTTTCGCAATGCAGAGTTTGGTTTTTTGGGAGTTTTCGTTTTTACCTGCAAGCAAACACCGCGTCTTTGAGGACATTTTTGGAGTGCAGGGGACTTCTTCCGTCGGGCTTTATCGGTACGGCCTTTGCGGATCAATTGATTCTTTGTGGGCATCTTTGGCCTATCTCCTTCCGTTTCACAATAGGAATAGGACAAACTATAACTTGAGCTGAGATTATTTGCAACCGGACATTGCCCTTTTTTAACAGGAGATTGCGCAGAGATTCATTTCGAAAGATCTTTGCTATTTTGCTGAGAAAATTAAAGTGTTAAATTAATTTTGAGAAAGGTATGAAAAAAATAATGGGACGATTCCAAAAGATCGCAATTGCGTTTGTCTGTCTCGCCGCATCTCTTCACGCTGAGTTCGAACTGAAGCGGACCGATGTGAGGAAGACATTTGAAGAGATGATCCATTTTCACGTCGAGCATCGCGAGGTCAACTCTCTTCTGATGGGGCGAGCGCTCAAACTCTTTGTTGATAAATTTGATACCTACAAGATGTATCTCACTCGTGCTGAGGCTGAGGCGTTTTTCAGCCTGCCAAAGAACTTAATCGAAAAGGGGATCGAAGCCTATTATGCCGATGACTTGAGCCTCTTCAACCAGGCAAATCGTCTCTTGAGTGTAGCCATTCAAAGAGCTCGACAGTGGCGAAAAGAGATGCAGAGGGAGCTGATCCTTGCGGTATTTGATATCGAACCCACCCGTGGGGAGGCTTATCTCTCCTTTGCGAGCGATGAGAATCATCTCAAAAAGCGAGTTTGGAAGCAGCTAGTCCGAGTCTTGATGCAAGAGAAAGCTCTCAATCAATTGGAAAACTGGACGCCAAAAGATCGTGAGAAAATTTTTGGTTTGTGGGAGGGGAGGTTCCAAACGAAGGAAAGGGAATATCTCGCAGAGGGGACACAAGGCGAGCACTATCTCGCTCTTCATTCCCTTAAAGCTCTCGGACTCAGCTTGGATGCCCACTCTACTTATTTTAGTCCCGAAGAAGCTCTGGAGATGCGCATGTTGCTCGAGAAGCAATTTGAAGGAGTGGGAGTTGTCCTCCGTGAGGGGATTCATGGGGTCATCATCGCTGATCTCGTCGATGGAGGACCCGCTCAAAAGTCGGGACAAGTGCGTCCAGGAGATCAAATCATTAAAATTGATGGAAAACCCATCGCTGATATGAGCTACGCAGAGGTTCTCAATGCGATGAAGGGAAAGGGAGGAGAAGAACTTCGACTCACGATCAAGCGCGCGGGGAGCGCTCAACTGCAAGAAGTCAAGCTCACTCGCGAAAAAATCATGATGAGTGACGGTCGCCTCAAAGTAGAGGCAGTTCCACATGGCGATGGGCAAATTGGAATCCTCAACCTTCCCTCCTTCTACGAGGGGAGTCATGCTACATCAGCAGAAGGGGACATGCGCGAGGCCATTCAAAAACTCAAAAGGCGGGGACCTCTTAAGGGGATCATCCTCGATCTTCGAGAAAATGCCGGTGGCTTTTTGACTCAAGCGGTCAAAATCTCGGGCCTCTTCATCACCAAAGGTGTGATCGTGATTTCCAAGTACGCCCGAGGTGAAATCAAGTACCTTCGCAACCTCGATGGCCGCCTTCATTTTGATGGCCCTTTGATCATTTTGACCTCACGCGCATCAGCTTCGGCTGCTGAAATTGTCGCACAAGCCCTCCAGGATTACGGAGTAGCTCTGATTGTCGGTGATGAGGAGACCTATGGAAAGGGGACAATTCAGTACCAAACCGTCACCGACAAACATGCCAAATCCTTTTACAAAGTGACGGTGGGCCGCTATTACACTGTCTCGGGTCGCTCAACTCAGATCGAAGGGGTAAAAGCTGATATCGTTGTTCCCACCATCTTTTCGTCCTATAAGATCGGGGAGCGCTTCCTCGAATATCCCTTGCCGAGTGATCAAGTGGCAGATGCCTACATTGATCCCCTGACCGACATCGATTACAAAAACCGGAGTTGGTTTCAAAAAAACTATCTTCCAGGACTCCATCAACCGCAGGAAAAATGGTATAAAATTCTGCCAGAGCTCAAGGCCAATAGCGAAAGGCGTATCCAAAACGACGAGAATTTCTCCCTGTTTTTGACAACGCAAGAAAAGCTAAAAGGGAGTCCTTCCCGCTCTTTTCGGCGCATTTCCAACCCTCCTTGGGGGGATGAAGACCTACAGCTGAGCGAAGCAATCAACATCATGTGCGACATGATCGGCCTCTCACAAAATTCTCTGAGTCGCCCTTAAACAAAGCGCTCTAACAAAAACAACTTCTTTTTGCAGAAATTGCAAGTTCCTTGAGAACATTAAGAGATATTGTCAAAAGTTGTGGATTGGCCTTGAGCGCATCCTCGCATTTTTCTAAGCTACCTGTTGTTTTTCATTCGCTTCTTCGCCATCTTTAAATGTCA
>Ga0307436_1000375_pt1 | contig 20736 bp, 22 predicted proteins | sample SalMarWE160440MG_FD_202513 | JGI IMG/M metagenome (GOLD analysis project Ga0307436, IMG submission 202513) | Salt marsh sediment microbial communities from the Plum Island Ecosystem LTER, Massachusetts, United States - WE1604-40 | ecosystem: Environmental > Aquatic > Marine > Intertidal zone >...
GATCGTCTCAAGCGCAACCTTGGCCTTGAACTCCCCCGAAAACCGTCTCCGCGTCCTCATGGTGGATCGTCCTCTGCATCGGCGAATCCACCTTAGCCCGCTGTCTCACAAAGTGGGACCACCTCACTTCTCGGATAACTGCGTTTTCAAGGAAATCAAGAAACACTCTTTGAGGGGAATATACCGAGTACCTTTCTTCTTTCTTTTGCATGTCGGCTCGGCTTTTATTTGCTGCCAAGACTGCTTTCTTGAGGTTGGATAGCGTTGCTCCCGTATTTGCCGTCTCCCAAGCTTTCAAGACTGCAGCCTGCGTGCTGCGCTCAGCCATAAAATAGAATAGTTCTCGACATGCCCGCGCTTCAGGCGTTTCAAATAGGTCATTCATACCAATTACGAGATATGGGATTTTTGCCGACCGAAACGCTTTGGTAATGGGCGCCGCATTGCCACTGACGCTTCGCAGCAGCACCGCCATGTCAGACCAAGCTATGCCGCGCGTCTTATCGTCCGGTTCTTTAATCGATGTTCCAATCAATGACTTGCATGTCGCGGCGATATATTTTGCTTCGGCCTCGGGATTATCGAATGAGAGGGCTACTAGATCGCCTGTTTCAAAATCTTGAGCTCCCCCAGGCTTCATTCGTTTCGAAAGCCGCTGAGAGTTTTGCTCAATGAAGGCGCGGGCGGTCTCTACGATGCCCTCACTGGAGCGAAAATTGTCTTCTAATTTAACGAGCTTGACCGGAGCGTATCTTTTTTCAAACGAGAGTATGTTGCGTACATCACTTCCACGCCACTGATATATTGTTTGGTCGTCATCTCCGACCACGCAAATGGAAGCTCCAAGTTTTCTAAGCTCTTCGACAACAGCCTCTTGTATTGGATTCACGTCTTGGTATTCGTCAACAATTACGTGCTTTATTCGCTCTTTAACACGTTTACGCAATGCATTATCGGCACGAAGGACTCTAACTGCTTCTGCAAGTATTCCTGAATAGTCGAGATAGCTTCGGTCATTTATAGTTTTTTGATATGCATCCATTCCCCCGACGATCGAACAACCAATTAGCGCCTTTTGTACAATCTCAGATTCTCGGAGAATCGAAAGCGCGCTAACGTATCTGCCTGTGTCGACATAACGCTTCAGATGATTTCCGTTCAAATCCGTGGATGTCGTTAGGCCAGATTGTTTAGAATGCCGATCCACAAATAAAATTTGTTGGACGTCATTCAGAACTTCGTACTTAAGAAATTGTGGCGTTTCGGATTTTAAAAGTTCAAGACAGAAGCCATGAATTGTACCGACATACATTTCCGCCAAGCCAATAATGCTACCCAAAGTTTCCTCACAGCGTTCATAGACGCGTTGCTTTAGCTCGGCCGCTGCCTTTTCCGTAAATGTAAAGGCAACAATATTCCTTGGCTGATTCGAAGTCGCTGAACCCGGTTTCAACAATTCTGCGATACGACGGGCTACCGCTTCTGTTTTTCCCGAACCTGCGCATGCAATGAGTTGCAGATTTCCTGTTTTATGGTCGATCGCGGCTAATTGGGATCTTGTAAATTTCATGAATTTCCCCTCGAAAACCGTAGAATCACACCGCGCCATATAGTTGTATACCCGCACATTACGCTTGACTCGGCAAAGTATTAGGACTATATTCCCTCATCGCCCCACCCATCCACGAGGGCGTTCTCATGAGACGTCATGGTGAGCGGGGTGGGAGGCGGCGCGCGGGGGCGGGGATAAACGTGATCCCCGCGCCCGGGAGGCGGTCCAAACCGCCCTACTGCGCGTAGGCCAGGTAGCGCACGATGCGCCAGTGTCCGTCGCGCTGGCGGCGGAACAGGTCGAGGCCGGGCTCGACCGAGGTGGTCACGCGGCCGCCGGCGCGCGGGCGCACCGTCAGCGTCCAGGTCAGCCGCACCACGGCGGTGTCGCCCCACACCAGGATCTCCTTGATCGCCAGCGCATAGGAATAGGCGCGCGCGCGGTCGGCGAGCGAGCGCCGCAACAGGCCGCACAGCGCGTCATAGCCGCGCTCGGGCTGGCCGCGAAAATCCGCGCGCAGGTCGCGCGCGAACAGGTCGCAGACCTGGTCGGCGCGGCCGGCATTGAAGTCGTCCTTCCATTGCACCAGCGCGGCTTTGATGTCGGCGCGGGCGGCGTCGGCCGCGACGGCGGGCGGCGCGGCGCCCGCCAGCAGCAGCGCGGTGACCAGTGCGACGAAGCGTGCGTCCTTGCGCATCACCGACTCCTGTTCGACGGGCGGCGATTATAGCGCCCGCCCGGCCGCGCTGCGGTGCCGGGGTGACGAAACCCGCTGGCGGCCCCGCGCCGGCGGGGACATGCGCCGCAGCCGGTCGAGAGCATACGGCGCAGGGGTCCCAGGCCGCGCGGAGTTTAGCATCGGGCCGCGCTGCGCGCGGACCCGTTGGCGCGCCCGGGACGAGGGATGGAAATCTTGCGCGGGCCACTTGACTCTATTCCTATAGGAATATATACAGCATCGATCCCACCCATCCACGAGGGCGTTCTCATGAGACGTCATGGTGAGCGGGGTGGGGTGCGGCGCCCGCGGGCGGGGATAAACGTGATCCCCGCACCCGGGAGGCCCTGGCCAGCCGTCCGCCGGCATTACGACCGGCTGCCCTTAAAGGGCTGGACGCGGCGGGAACGAAGGCGGGCGGAAGCCCGCCGGATAAGGGGAGCCAAAAGCGGCACCCCCTGCGTCCCGCCCGGAAGTACGGCGCCGGGGACTTAAAAAGCCGCGATGGAGCGCCGCGGGGCGCGCACCCTTCGTCAAGGGTGCCCGCGCTTCGAAGCGCAAATGAGTGGCGCAAACTGCGTGCACTTGTTTGCGCGGCGCGGATCGGTTGGATGCGCCACGCGGCGCTCCGTCCCCTCGCATTTTGCGGGGGGCGACTCCCCCGGCCCCTGGCGCCGGGGCAAGAAGAAGGCCCGGCGCAAGCCGGGAGAAAATACGGCGTCCCCCGCGCCGCCAAGAACAGGGGCGATGGCGCTTGGCTTGTTGCGCTGAAGCGCAAGCGAAGGCGGGCTGTTTGACATTCGAATCGGTGATGCGCGGGCGCGGCGACACACGCTGGTGTCGTCCCGGCCGAGCGAAGCGAGGGCCGGGACCCATAACCCCTGCTTTCGAGATACGGACGGACAGGGGTTATGGGTCCCCGCTTTCGCGGGGACGACATCGGAAAGGCAATCGCGGGCGCAACCCTTGCAATTTCCCGCCGCCTGCCAATAGTGACCGCGCGTTCACAGCCGTGCCGGGGGCGGCAGCAGAGTTCCAGACCGACCGCAATGAATTGCTTCACCGCTCGCCCCCTCGCCCTCGTCGTCCTGCTGGCCGCGAGCACGCTTGCCGGCTGCGCCGCCAACAGCACCGGCGCGCCCGGCCCGGCGGCGCCGGCGCCGAAGCCGGCGATGACCCACACGCAGGCCGCGCTGGAATGCTGGATGGCGACCGAGCACGGCCGCAAGGACCTGCCGCTCGATCAGCGCGCCGACATCGTCGACCAGTGCATCAAGGACAAGATGAGCGGCAAGCCGGTGCCGGCCGCGGCGCGGGCGAAACCGACGCCCAAGCCGAAGCCGAAGACCTGACCCGGGTTCCCTTGCCGGCGGCCGCGGCGCCCCCTCCCCTTGCCGGCGCGCTTGCGCTGGATCACCATCCCGCCTCCCCAGGGTAGCAGGAGGTCGTCATGGCCAAGGGTCAGATGCGGGTTCCGAAGGAAAAGAAGAAGCCGAAGGCCGACAAGAGCAAGCCCAAGCAGTTGTCGCCCTACAAGCTGGCGCAGTTGCAGGGCACGCACGCCGCCAGTCCCTTCACCACCCCGCCCGCCGTCAAGAAGCCCTGAACCGGCGTCCTTTGCCGGAACCGGTGCGTGGTGCGGCGGTTGAGCCCATCTCGCCGGGCCTGGAACCGCGCCCTGGCGTTTGAACCTTTTGGCCGGTCCGCGCGACCCATGGTGGAACGCTGGAGGTTCCGCCGTGATCAAACGCTTCGTCATCGCCGCCATCGCCTTCATCGCCTTGATCGTGCCATCCGCCTTTGCCGCCGCGCTGCTGGCGGCGCCGGCGCGACCCGCCCCGCTGCCGCAAACGCGCTGCCAGCGCCACCTGGCCGATGCCAACGCCAGCCTGGCCGCCATGCCGCTGCGCATGCGGCACCTCGCCACCTTGGAGCGCGCCGATGCTTGCAGCGCCTCCCGGCTTTATTTCATGGAACTGGTGAAGGCGCGCGCGGTTACCGCGGTGTGCAAGAGCGGGTCCGAGCGCGAGCGCGCGCTGGGGCGCTTCGATACCGACGTCGAGCGCATCAACAACGCCATCGCCGCGAGTTGCCGATAACTTGAGCAGTGGCGAGGCGCCGACCGCGCGCCGCTATCACAGCTTTGCCAAAGTTCCGTGGCACAGGCGCAACCAATGCTTAACCGGTTCGCGCCGACACTGGCGCGAGCAAAAAAAACACCATCGCGCAGACCTGACGGGGAAGATCTTCAGCATGCGGACAGGCGCGGCTGCCAGCGCTGTGCAGGCGATCGTCGCATTGGCCTGCGCGCTCGCCGCGCTGCCGGCCGCGCAGGCGCAGGACATCCGCATCACCGCGCCCACGCCGACCGACGCTCCGCAAGCGAGCCAGCCGCTGACACCCGCCGAGAGCGCCGTGCTCGGCCGGGCGCTGTTGTTCGATCCTGCCAATCTTGCGGCCACGAAATCGGCGCGCCCGCTGCGCCTGCCGAGCCTGTCGAAGCCGCATGGCCTCTCCGTCAACGGCACGGAAAATCCGGACGGCACCCGCAAGGTGGCGGTGAAGCAGCCACTGGCCACCGACTGGGATGCCAGTGTCGGGGCCGATCTCAAAACCGCGGCGCCGCCGCCGACCAGCTTCGAGCCGGGCAAGCCGTTTCCCGGAACGGTCGATGACCACGGCTCCGGCGCCGCCTGGGCCTCGGTCGGCGTGCCCAACCTGGCCTCGGTCGATGCGCGCGTCGATCCGACCAACGAACAGGGCAAGCTGGGCGGTACACTCAAGCATTCGATTCCGATCGGAAAAAATTTCTCGGTGACGGTTCAGAACACCTATTCGGTCACCGAAACATTCAGCCAGCCGACGGCGACGGCCGCAACAGGAGCGTCGGGTTTACCGTTGATGGCGGCGCCGATGCCCACGACACCGCAGCCGCAAGCGCAGACCGAGGTCTACGGCAACGAGAAGTCGGTCAAGTTCAACATCCAGCCGACCGGTACGACGCTCGCCGCCGGCATCACCACGGCCAGCAATGATCCGGTCACCCACAACACGCTGAGCGCCGATCAGAAGCTGTTCGGCCCGCTGCATGTGACTACGGCGGTCAGCGATATCGGCCAGCCGGTCACCAACAAAAGCATCACCGCCGGCTTCAAGCTGAACTGGTGATCGGCGACAGCCTCAAACAATGGAAGGACAGCCGCAATACGCCGCCCAATCCGGGGCGGCGTTCGGCCAACTGAGGCGGTCTGTGACGGCGCGATGTCGTCCGCCGGGCGCCGCTTGTGAATTCGGTGGGTAACCGGACCCGTGCGTCGTAACGAGCTGTGGATAGGTGGGACAACGGAGCGGGGCACCACTGCTGCCGGGCGGCATCGACCTAGAGTGGCGCCGCTCGGAAGCGGCCAATGTCGCATGCGGCCGCTGACCGCGGGTTCGCTGCGACTCGACAACTACGAACGCGCGTCGGGCAATCCTCCCACAAACTTGACCCCGCTTCGGCGGGGTTCTTTGCCGCCAGCGCGCAAGCGGGTGTGGCCGCGGCCGCGCGCAATCACATGTCGCCCGCAAGGAGCGGCGATCAGCGATAGCGGCTGCGTTCAGATCAGTTGGCGGCGACGGCTTTTGCGGGTTTGCGCGGCAGCGGGTAATCGGCGCTCTCGTAGAGCCGGCGGATACCGTTGCCATCGAAGCGCTGCTCCTCGACCTCGAGATAGGCGCCGAGCAGCAACTCCGGCGGCAATTCCTCGATGGCGAAGCGGATCGCTTCCGCGGCGGTGGGAAACCGCTTGTAGCCGATCGGGCGGCGCGACTTGCGGCTGCGGCTGGGGAAAAGCTCGGACGGCGCCCCGTAGTTAATCATCGACATAAGATATCGCTCCTCGTTGCCTAATATGGCCCGAGAAGAGCGGAAAATCCAGCGCCGCCGCACGGCGCATAACGGCCCTGCAACCGGAAAGGTAAACGCTGTGCCGGAACAGAAAGCGAAACATCCGGCGTTGTAACGCCGGATCGCTCGCCGGCAGCAGGTTGCCTACCGCAATTCCGCTACCTGTTCGCTGGTGGCCAGATCGACCAGCACGACGCGGCCGTTGACCATCATGAATTTGTAGGACCTGACCCGTTGAACTTCGACCACGACGGCTCGCGGCACCGCCCTTCGCCGCCAGAGTTCCAGGCGCTGCGCTGATCAAAGCGTATGCGACGGCTCGGCCTGCAATTTCAGCTTGGCCTCGAGCATGGCGATGCGCCTTGCCGCTTCCGTTTGCGTCAACTGCGCGCTGAACGCTTCCGGCGCGTCAGTGGCTTGCGCAAGTTGTTTCAGCTGCGCTGCCTGTTCGGCGGTCATGCGCTTTCCCGCGCCGGTGCTGAGGATTAGCGGCGGGCGGCGTCTGTTAACTTTTAGCATTTTCGACTTCATCGCATGTCTAAAACGGCGCCGACTGGCCGCTGGCTCCATTTTTTCTGAGTCATTTGAATCGCTTAGCGGAAGATGGACTCCTTTCGTTCGCGCGGTGCTTCTGTGACTCCGACTCCACATCGGCGGCGTTCCCGCGCATTCGATTCAAGTTTTGCGTGACGGCGTGACTCGGCCTGCGTTACCAACGATGCAGAACTGATTCGCCGAGGCCTCAAGGGATGATTCTCGAAACGCTGTTCGGATTGTCGCTTGTGATGCAAGTCTCGCTCGATACCCTGGCCCCCGCTGCCGATCCCGCCGCCTGGATGCAGATGTCGGTGCGCCAGAAGGACGCCGCACTGCTGCCGCTGGTGCAGCGGGCGACCGAATGCATCTTGCGCAAAGCGTCGGCCGATCCCCGCTACAAGTCGGAGATGCGCGCGGCCGAGATCAACGATCTGATCGTCGACTCGATCGCGGCCTGCCGGCGCCCGGTGCGCGCAATGATTGATGCCCACGACCGCATGTACGGCTACGGTTCCGGCGAGGCGTTCCTGCTCGGCCCCTATCTCGACGTGCTGCCGGCCGCAGTCGTCAGGCAGGTCAAAGTCAGGACGCACGTGCGATAGCCAGGGCCGCCATTACCATTGGCGCCGATGGCACGCGCAGAAGGAGCAATGCTCAGGTCGCAAAACGGAAATGCATCACGTCGCCGTCGGCGACCACGTAGTCCTTGCCCTCCAGCCGCATCTTTCCCGCCTCCTTCGCGCCGGTCTCGCCGCCGCAGGCGACGTAATCGTCGTAGCTGATGGTCTCGGCGCGGATGAAGCCCTTCTCGAAATCGGTGTGGATCGTGCCGGCCGCCTGCGGCGCGCGCGTGCCGCGCGTCACCGTCCAGGCGCGCGCCTCCTTGGGGCCGGCGGTGAAGAAGGTGACGAGATCGAGCAGCGCGTAGCCGGCGCGGATCAGCCGGTTCAGGCCCGGCTCCTTGAGGCCGACCGCCGCCAGATAATCGGCGCGCTCGGAAGGCGGCAACACCGCGATCTCGGACTCGATCTTGGCGGAAATCACGACGCTGCCGGCGCCTTCCTGCTTGGCGCGTTCCTCCACCTTGCGGGAGAATTCATTGCCGCTCGCGGCCGAGCCCTCATCGACATTGCAGACATAGAGTACCGGCAACGCGGTAAGCAGGCCGAGCGCGTGGAAAGCCTGCTCCTCCTCTGGCTTACGCGCCAGCAGGCGCGCCGGCTTGCCTTCGCGCAGAAGCGCGAGCGAACGCTGCATCAGATCGAGGGTTTCCTTGGCCTCCTTGTCGCCGGTCTTGGCCTTCTTCTCAAGCGCGTCGACGCGCTTTTCCAAGGAGTCGAGGTCGGCGAGCATGAGCTCGGTCTCGATAGTCTCGATGTCGGCGATCGGATCGATCTTGCCTTCCACGTGAGTCACATCGCTGTCCTCGAAGCAGCGCACCACATGGGCGATGGCATCCACTTCGCGGATGGCAGCGAGGAACTGGTTGCCGAGCCCTTCGCCCTTGGAGGCGCCGCGCACCAGGCCGGCGATATCGACGAAGGTCAGGCGCGTGGGCACGATCTCGGCCGACTTGGCGAGCTTGGCGAGCGCGTCGAGCCGCGGATCGGGCACCGCCACCTCGCCCACATTGGGCTCGATGGTGCAGAACGGATAATTGGCAGCCTGCGCCGCCGCCGTCTCGGTCAGCGCATTGAACAGCGTCGACTTGCCGACATTCGGCAGGCCGACGATGCCGCATTTGAATCCCATCGAGTGTTCCGCGTTTCGTTTCTTGTGTCGTCAATCCGAGCCGGGCGGCTCGTCGTCGTCCTCGTCGAAGCCCTTGGCGGCCATGGCGAGATGCACCCTGTTCTGGAAGCTCGCATCCTTGCCCTCGACCAGCAGCCCGGCATTGTCGGCGATGACGTCGCACAGGGCCTGCACCCAGGGCCATTCGCTTTTGGTGAAGTTGCCGAGCACATGCATCGGCACCAACTCCTTGACGTCCGGCTTGCCGATGCCGATGCGCACACGTTTGTAGTCGTTGCCGATATGGGCGGTGACCGAGCGCAAGCCGTTGTGGCCGGCAACGCCGCCGCCGACCTTGACCCGCACCTTGGCCGGCTTCAGATCGACCTCGTCGTGGAATACGACGATGGCGCCGGCGTCGAGTTTATAGAAACGCGCGGCCTCCTGCACCGCACGTCCCGATTCGTTCATGAAAGTGCCGGGCAGCAGCAGCAAGACCCGCTCGCCCGCCAACGCGCCTTCGACCGCGACGCCCTGAAACTTGCGCCGCCACGGCGAAATGTTGTGGCGGCGCGCAATCGCCTGTACCGCCATGAAACCGATATTGTGACGGTTGTCGGCGTGACGCGAACCGGGATTGCCGAGGCCGACGAAAAGCAGCATGGCTTCAACGGCCGCGCGGCCGTCCTATCGCGTAAGCGCAAACGCCGGCAGTGAGGCGGGCGCGCCGCCTCACTTCTTCTCGGGCGCAGGAGCGGCGGGGGCGGCACCGGGCGCGGCACCGGGCGCGGCGGCGGGAGCGGCCCCGGGCGCAGCAGCGGGAACTGCACCGGGCACGGCACCTTCGACACCGGGGGCGGCGGCGGCGGCGGCGGCGGCCGCAGCGGCGGCCGCTTCGGCGGCGGCCTTCATTTCTTCCGCATAGCCGGACGGCGGCACCACCGTGACCAGCGTCATATCGGCGCGGCCGATCACGCGGATGCCGGGCGGCAGCGTCACATCGCTGAGATGCTTGGAATGGCTGATCTCCAGCCCGGTGATGTCGACGTCGATCGCTTCCGGGATGGCGTCGGCCGGGCACATCACCTCGACGGTATGGGTGACGATATTGACCGCGCCGCCGCGCTTCACGCCGGGCGACTGATCGGTATTGAGCACATGCACCGGAATATGCACCCGGATGGTGGCGCCTTCCGCCACGCGCAGGAAATCCACGTGCATCGGCAGGTCCTTGATAGCGTCGAGCTGGAAGTCGCGCGGGATGACGCGGTGCTTGGTACCGTCCACATCAAGTTCGTAAAGCGTGGTGAGGAAACGCCCGGCATAGATGCGCTTTTTCAGGTCGTCGTGCTCCAGGAGCACCATCACCGGGGGCTTGTTCTCTCCGTAGATCACTCCCGGCACGCGGCCGGAATAACGAGCTGCCCGTGCGGCCCCCTTGCCGGCTTTCGGGCGCGCCGTCGCTTTCATTTGCTGGACGGTAGCCATGTGAAGTCCTCGTCTAAACCAATGGAAAAGGCGGCTTTTCCGCCGCCCGCGAACGCGGCAAGCCTCCAGGGGTGCCGGGGGCCGCGTGTCGCGCGGCGTTATAGCGGCGGGGAGGGCAAAGGGCAAGAAAGCCGCAACCGCCGCAAAAAATCAGTCGCTTTCGGCCGCGTTCTTGCTCTTTTTGGATGCCTTGCCGCCGGGCTTGCTCGCCAGCTGAGCCGCGAGCGCGTCGACGCGCGCCTTCAGCGCCTCATTTTCCTCGCGCGCCAGCCGTGCCATCTCCTTGACCGCCTCGAATTCCTCGCGCTGGACCACGTTGAACTCACGCAGGATGCGCTCGATCTGGGCGCGGACCAGGGTGTCGAATTCCCGCCTTACCCCTTGCGCGACCCCGGCGGCGTCGTTCATCAAGCGAGCCATCTCGTCGAAAAAGCGATTGCTGGTCTGGGTCATCTGTCGCCTCCGGCGCCGTTCCCCCCAACAATGGCGATCCGGTCTTCGGCCCGCAAGACCCGGCATGCTACATAGCACCGTCGCGCCCGAACCCCCGCCGCCGAGTCGCCCGCCAATGTAGCCGGATGCCGCAATGCCCCTCTTCGTGATTCCCTATCCCCAATTCGATCCGGTGCTGGTTCATATCGGCCCATTCGCAATCCGCTGGTACGCGCTGGCCTATATTTTCGGCATCCTGATCGGGTGGGTCTATGCCCGCGCCATTGTTCGTTCGCGGCGGCTGTGGGGCGGCAAGGCACCGCTCACCGTCGTCGATTTTGACGATTTTATTCTATGGGTGACGCTCGGCATCATCGTCGGTGGCCGCACCGGCTACGTGCTGTTCTATAACCTTCCCTACTTCAGCGAACACCCGCTGGAGATCGTGCAGCTCTGGCACGGCGGCATGTCGTTTCACGGCGGATTCATCGGCTGCGTGCTGGCGGTTCTTCTTTTCGCACGCCACCGCGACATTCCGGTGCTCTCGCTCGGCGACATCACCTGCGCGGTCGGGCCGATCGGGCTGTTCCTCGGCCGCATCGCCAATTTCATCAACGGTGAATTGTGGGGACGGCCGACCGACGTGCCGTGGGCGATGATTTTTCCGGGCGGCGGTCCGCTGCCGCGGCATCCGAGCCAGCTCTACGAGGCGACGCTGGAGGGCTTGGTACTGTTCATCGTGCTGGCGCTGCTGATGCGCGCAGGCGCGCTCAAGCGGCCGGGCCTGATCATCGGCTGCTTCGCGGTCGGCTACGCGATCGCACGAACGACCTGCGAGTTCTTCCGCGAGCCGGATATTCAGCTCGGCTTCCTGTGGGGCGGCCTGACCATGGGCATGCTGCTGTCGATCCCGCTGTTCCTCGCCGGCGTTGGCTTCATCGTCTATGCGCTGAAGCGACCACCGCTGCGGAATTGAGCATGGCCGAGGTCACACCGCTCGAAGCCGAAATCCGCCGACGCATCGCGGCAGCGGGCCCGATGCCGGTCGGAGAATACATGGTGTTGTGCCTGACCGACCGCGCGCACGGCTACTACATGACCCACGATCCGCTTGGGCAGCGCGGCGATTTCATCACCGCGCCGGAAGTCAGCCAGATGTTCGGCGAGCTGATCGGGCTGTGGATGGCCGCGGTCTGGAAACAGATGGGCGAGCCGGCCAATGTGCGCATCATCGAGCTCGGTCCCGGGCGCGGCACCATGATGAGCGACGCGTTGCGCGCTACCAGAGTGATGCCGGCCTTCCGCGCGGCGGTTGTGCTGCATCTGGTCGAGATCAGCCCCGTGCTGCAGACGCAGCAGGAGCGCACGTTCGAACAACTGCCGGTCCCGATGTTCTGGCATCGCACGCTCAGGGACGTGCCGGCGGGACCCGCCATCATCGTCGCCAACGAATTTTTCGATGCGCTGCCGGTGAACCAGGCGGTGAAGACCGACCTCGGTTGGCACGAGCGCTGCATTGAAATCGATTCCGAGGGCAAGCTCGCCTTCACCCTCGCGCCCGATCCGATCCCGCATTTCGACCGCTTGCTGCCGCCGGCCGTGCGCGAGGCGGCGAATTCGTCGATCTTCGAATGGCGTTCCGACACCGTGGCGATGGAGATGGGACGGCGGATCGCGCGTGACGGCGGCGCCGCGCTGGTGATCGACTACGGCCACGCCAACAGCGCCGTCGGCGAAACTTTGCAGGCCGTGGGCCAGCACAGCTATGCCGATCCGCTGACCGCGCCAGGCACGATCGATCTCACCGCGCATGTGGATTTCCAGGCGCTGGCGCGGGCGGTGGAGCCGATGGGCGCCAATAGTTTCGGCCCGATCGAGCAGTCGGAATTCCTGCGCCGGCTCGGCATCGAGACGCGGGCGGCGGCGCTCAAGGTCAAGGCGGCGGGCGCATATGCCAGCGGGGTCGACGCGGCGCTCGCGCGCCTGATCGGCCACGGCCGCGGCGGCATGGGCACGCTGTTCAAGGCGGCCGCTTACGCGCATTCGTCGGTCGGCGTGCCACCCGGCCTCGAAAGCTAGCGCCGCTAAAGAGACCGGTGGCCGCGCCGGCTTTGGCGCATTATGTATTGGGCGCGGTGGACTGATTGATTTAAACGCCCGGGACAGACAAATGCTGCAGGCTCCCTCGCTCGCCAGGCTCGCGGGCATTCGCCACGGCTTCTTCACGCGCGGCGGCGGCGTGTCCGAGGGCGTCTATGCAACGCTCAACGGTGGCACCGGCTCGGACGATGCCCCCGACAAAGTTGCCGAAAACCGCGCCCGCATGGCGGCGGCACTAGGGGTCGCGCCCGCCCGCCTGCTGACCGCCTATCAGGTCCACTCGCCTGACGTGGTGGTGGCTGAGCGGCCGTGGACGCGCGAGGACCGTCCGCGCGCCGACGCCATCGTCACCCGCACGCCGGGGCTGGCGGTCGGCGTATCCACCGCCGATTGCGGGCCGCTGTTGTTCGCAGACAGCCAAGCGGGCGTGGTCGGCGCTGCCCATGCCGGCTGGCGCGGCGCGCTGACCGGCGTGGTGGAGGCGACGATCGCGGCGATGGAGATGCTCGGGGCCGACCGTGGACGCATCGCGGCGGCGCTCGGCCCCACCATCAGGCAGGCGAATTATGAGGTCGGGCCGGAATTCGTCGAGCGCTTCGTGGCCGCCGATGCCGCCAATGCGCGCTTTTTCACAGGATCGAACCGCCCCGGCCATGCCTTGTTCGACCTCATCAGCTATATCACCGAGCGCGTCCATCGCAGCGGCATCGACAATATCGAGGATCTCGGCCTGTGCACCTATGGCGACCCGCAACGCTTCTATAGCTATCGCCGCATGACGCGCCTCGGCGAGCCGGACTACGGCCGCCACGTCAACGCCATCGCGCTCGCCGGCTGACGGATTTTCCTCCGGTCGAGTGGCGGCCGCTTTCATTGCTGGACTCAAGCCCCCCTCAACCGCTACCGTCAGTGCAATCCTGGGGACCAATAACAAAAGCACGGCCGACAGGGGCGTCCATGGTGTGGAGTCTACGCCGTTGCGCCATGGGCGCTGCGGCAGGTGGTGTGTTTCGGCCGCTGGTGGCAGCGGTCGGCGTCGTGATGCTGGCTGCCTGCGTGCCCGACGGCCAGCCGGGCGTGACCGCGGCGCAGCCGCGCGGCGCCAGCGTTGCATTTGAATCCATCGACGGGCCGCCGTCTGCGCAATTCCACAAGCTGGTGCAGCACTTAAACGACGAGGCGCAGACCCGCCGGCTCGCGGTGATATCGCGCGACAAGGCGTCGGCCTATCGCGTGCGCGGCTATCTCGCGGCCAAGATGACGAAAAACCGCACCACGGTCTCTTGGGTGTGGGACGTGTTCGACCAAAATGAACATCGCGCCTTGCGCATCGCCGGCGAGGAAACCGCCAAGGGCCGGCATCGCGACGGCTGGACTGCCGCCGACGATGCCATGCTGAAACGGATCGCCCACAGCAGCATGGATCAGCTCGCCGCCTTCCTGACCTCGCCGGAGGTCGCGCCCAACACGCCGGTTGCGGCTGGGCACCCGCGGATTGCCTTGATCGGGCAGCGCGACAGCTCGCCCGAGGCCGCCGGCATCTTCCGTATCTTCAAGGCCCATATCGATCCGGTGCCGACCGAGACCGCGGAGGCCCCTGAGCCACCTGACAATGAGGCGCGCCCGGCGATTGCCGGTACGGTGCCGCTGCCGCGCAGCCGGCCGCCCATCGCTGCGGCGTTATCAGCCCGCGAGACGGTCACGCTGGCGGCCTCCCGCGCATCCAACCGCTGACGCAAGCCCCCTTCAGCGCACAAAAGGGCTTCGGGACAATGCGGTCGCCGCGTATTGCCGGCCCCTGCCCGCCTTGTTATGACCACGCCGCGCGCAGCCGGCGGCTAAAAGGGTATCGGGGGATGTCTGGCAAGAACGGAGCGATCAAGCTCGTCGCCGGCAATTCCAATCCCGCGCTGGCGCAGGACATCGGCGATTATCTCAAGACCCCGCTGACCAAAGCGGTGGTGCGGCGCTTCGCCGACATGGAGATTTTCGTCGAGATCCAGGAAAACGTGCGTGGAGCCGATGTCTTCGTCGTCCAGTCGACGTCGTTTCCGGCCAACGACCATCTGATGGAGTTGCTGATCATCATCGATGCGCTGCGCCGCGCTTCGGCGCGCCGCATCACCGCGGTGATCCCCTATTTCGGCTATGCCCGGCAGGACCGCAAACCGGGGCCGCGCGCGCCGATCTCGGCCAAGTTGGTCGCCAACCTGATCACGCGCGCCGGCGCGGACCGCGTGATGACGCTCGACCTGCACGCCGGGCAGATCCAGGGCTTCTTCGACATCCCGACCGACAATCTCTACGCTTCGCCGCTGATGGTGCGGGATATTCGCAACAACTTCAAACTCGACAACGTCATGGTGGTGTCGCCCGACGTCGGCGGGGTAGCGCGGGCGCGCGGTCTTGCCAAGCGCATCAACGCGCCGCTCGCCATCGTTGATAAGCGCCGCGAGCGCGCCGGCGAATCCGAAGTGATGAACGTGATCGGCGAGGTCGAAGGCTTCACCTGCGTGCTGGTGGACGACATCGTCGACTCCGGCGGCACCCTGGTGAACGCCGCCGACGCCCTGCTCGAGCAGAAGGCCAAGGCGGTCTACGCCTATATCAGCCACGGCGTGCTCTCCAGTGGAGCGGTCGCGCGCGTCGCCAAGTCACGGTTGAAGGAACTGGTGATCACCGATTCGATTCAGCCCACCAAAGAGGTTATGGCCGCCGGCAATATCCGCATTCTTCCGGTCGCGCCGCTGATCGGCGAAGCCATCGCGCGCACCGCGTCCGAAGAGTCGGTGTCGAGCCTGTTCGATTGAACGGCACGCCGGCGCAGCTTCCGCGCCATTTTCAAAAATTTCTTATCTCAGCGGCCCGGTTTTTCGACAACGAAAACCAGAAAGGGCCACAGCGGGACGCCGATATGCTTCAGGAAGATGACCCGCGCGCCGGCCGCTTGCAAGGTCGGCAGAACGGTCACCGATCGACATCCCATTGAAAGCCAGGGAAAACGCCAGGCGATGTCCTCGATCCGGTCGGCAAGCCACTTCATGATCGGGTTTCGCGGGCTGGTCGAATGAGCGACGCCGATGCGCCCGCCCGGCTTCGCCACCCGGTAAAGCTCCAGCGCCCCCTTCTTCGGGTCGTACAGCGGACACAGGCTGTAAGTAGAAAGGACGACATCAAAGCTGTCGTCGGCGAACGGCAGGTGAACCATGTCGCCGGTCTGGAACGCCAATCGCTCCGTCAGCCCCTGCCGGACGGCCTTCTCCCGCGCAACCGACAGCATGCCCTCGCTGAGATCGAACAGGGTCACCTTGCCCTTCGGTCCCACCTTCCTGGCGGCCATGAGGGCGGTCGTGCCCGTGCCGGACCCGCAGTCCAACACCGTTTCGCCTTCCTTCACGGCGGATTCGACCAGCAGCCTTCGGCCTCGTTGATCGGCTTGTGCGGTAATCAACGCATGCTGGATGTCGTATCGCGCGGCGATCCTGTCGTAAATGCCGTGCAGCTTTTCGAGGCTCAGCGCGGCGCGCATGGTCTGCGCTGCCGGTTCACGTTGCATGGGGTTGGCGCGCATGTTGGTCCCAGCCTCCTAAGTGAACCGCCCGCAACTGGTGAGACGGCGTTCAGCGCGTTTGTTCGGGTCGTGAATTCCCTTTACACCCAAGCAGATACCAGGTCGGAATCGGTCCCAGACCCTTGATCTCGATCTCGCCCCGCGGGGCGAGATCGTAGCGATCCGCAAGACGGCGGAAAGTCTCCTCGGAAACCTGGATGCGTCCGGGCACGCCATACGCCTCCATGCGGCTCGCCACGTTCACGGTGTCACCCCACAAATCGTAGCCGAAGCGCTTGTCGCCGATGACGCCCGCCACCACCGGGCCGCTGCTTATGCCAATCCGTAACTGCACCTGGACGCCATCAAGCGGTTGGACGGACCGCGCGGCAGCCAGCATGTCGAGCGCCAGATTGGCCACAGCCGAGGCATGATCGGCGCGGGTGGCGGGGACCCCACTCGCTACCATATAGGCATCGCCGATCGTCTTAATCTTCTCCACGCCATGTTTTTCGACCATAGCGTCGAAGGACGCAAATACCCGATCGAGGAATGCCACCACATGTTCGGGCGCATGGTGAGCCGAAGTGGATGTAAAACCGACCAGGTCGGCGAACAGCACCGTGGCCTCGTCGAAGCGGTCGGCAAGGTGTGTTTCACCGCGCTGTAACCGGTCGGCGATCGACTGCGGCAGAATCCGGGTCAGCAGGTGCCGGTAGCGTCCGCGTTGGGCATCGATCTCGCGCAGATTGGCGAAATCGAGCCGTCGCAGCCGCTCGATATGGTAGAGCGACACGGCGCCGATGGCATTGCCGATCGCCATGAAGAACGAAAGCGTCAGAAACGGCAGGCCGCGCATTGGATGCGCGAGCGCGATGATCGCCAGATAGAGAACGCTGCAGCCGACGCCCGCCGCCGCGCCGTGCAGGAAATCGAACGGCAGCAAGACGTAAATCGCGACGATCACCAGGACGCCGCCGGCGACGTAGATATCGGGAGCAACGAAGAGTACGTTCCAGACGGCATAGATGGCCGCAAAGAACACGGCCAGCGTCGCCATCAGCAACATGTGCCGGTTTCGAAAGTAAGGCACAAAGCTGATGCCGAACAGCGCGCCGATCACAGTGATCTCGATGCCATGGCCGAGAAACATAAGCGGCCGCATATCGCGCGGGAACAGCCGCAGATCCAACGGAACAGCGACGAGCGTAATAGCGAAAACCAAGACGAGAACGGCGCGCGTATAGCGGATCTCGGTAGGACGCCGCGCCTCACGGTAGGCGGCCTCCTGCGCTGCGCCGGAAAAGCGCAGGGTGTATCGGTTGAGCCCGCCCCATCCGGCATCATCGCTCTTGCCAGCCGGACCGACGGCCCCTGCCACGGTCATTGGTTTCATTCCGCGGCTCCAAACGGATTCATTGCCGACCCCGACCGCGACTTTGTTCGTCAAATCTGCCGTTACGGGGCATCGATCCGCCGCCCAGAGTGATGCAGTATAGCGCCGCTCGTCCAAACGGACCAACTTAGCGCCAGCGCGCAGGTCTTGTTGCATTGGCCGCGCGGCCGGACGCAAAATCGGTTTCCACCCTTGCTGACCGCGCGATCGAATTATCCACACCTGATTCAACATGCCGCAGCTTTGGCTGTGGAGAGTCGAGTCGGCGCGGTTGCCACCGAGTCGCAAATCACTGCGTATTAGCGGGCGATGATGCCTTTGGCGGGCGGAATCGAGCGGGTTATAGTCGGTTGGCCGAGTGATTCGTTCTCGCCGTCAAGGCGTCCCCGTTTCCCCTGCGTTGATCTGCGGTCCGGGTTGCTCCGGCCCAACGGTGTCGTGCGCGTGTAGTGGCGTGCGTTTCCTCTCGCTCCCTTTGGCAAAGCGGAGACGTCATGTCCCTCGGCAATTATGCGGACGAGCCACGAATCAACCCCCTTGACGTGGTGGAACGGCTGGCGGCCGGCAACGACTGGTCGTTCGAGCGCGCGAGCGACGACGAGATCACCATCCTGGTGACCGGGCGCTGGACCGATTACCAGCTCTCCTACACCTGGATGGGCGACATCGAAGCGCTGCATCTGGCCTGCGCCTTCGACCTGCGGATTCCGGAGCGGCGCCACGGCGAGGTGCAGGCGCTGATCTCGCTGATCAACGAGCGGATGTGGGTCGGCCATTTCGACCTCTGGGTCAAGGAAGGCATCGTCATGTTCCGCCACGCGCTGGTGCTGGCGGGCGGCACGGAGGCCTCCGGCAAGCAATGCGAGGCGCTGCTCGGCACCGCGCTGGACGCCTGCGAGCGCTATTTCACCGCCTTCCAATTCGTGGTCTGGGCCGGCAAGGGCGCGCGCGAGGCACTCGACGCGGCCATGTTCGAGACCTCGGGCGAGGCTTAAGCCGCTCGGCACAAAGCCGGGCATGACACCGAATTTGCCGCTATCATTGCGGAATGAAGAAACCCGCCGCCAAGACGCTTGCCAAATTCGCTGGTCCCCTTGTCCTGCTCGGCGCCGGCAAGATGGGAAGCGCCATGCTCGATGGCTGGCTGGCGCACGGCCTCAGCCCCCGAAAGCTGGTGGTGCTTGAGCCGCAACCGGGCAAAGCGGTGAAGGCACTGGCGCGGCGCGGGCTCAAGCTCAATCCAAAAGGCAAGCCGGCCGCGGCTGCGGCCATCGTGATCGCGGTCAAGCCGCAGAGCGCGCCGGAGGCGGTGCCGTCGCTGCGCGCGCACGTCGGCAAGACCACGCTGGTACTCTCGATCATGGCCGGCCGCACTCTCGGTTTCCTGGAAAACGCCCTGCCGGGGGCAACCGCGATTGTGCGCGCGATGCCGAACACGCCCGCCGCCATCGGCCGAGGCATCACGGTTGCCGTCGGCAACGGCAAGGTCTCGGCGCGTCAGCGCAAGCTCGCCTCCGACCTGCTGGCCGCCATCGGCACGGTGGAATGGGTGGGCGACGAGGCGCTCATGAACGCGGTCACCGCCCTGTCCGGCTCCGGCCCGGCCTATGTCTTTCTGCTGGCGGAGGCAATGACCAAAGCCGGCATCGCCGCCGGACTGCCGGCGGAACTGGCGGCGCAACTCGCGCGCGAGACCGTCGCCGGCTCGGGCGAACTGCTGCATCGCTCGACGGTCGACGCCGCCGCACTGCGCCAGAATGTCACCTCACCCAGCGGCACCACCGCCGCCGCGCTCGACGTGTTGATGGGGCCGGGCGGCTTCGACGAACTGCTCACCAAAGCCATCGCCGCCGCCGCCAGACGCGGGCGCGAATTGGCGGGGTAATACCCGTCTTAATCCTCATCCTGAGGAGGCTGCGCAGCAGCCGTCTCGAAGGATGAGGATTCCACCGCCACCCCCTTCGAGACACGCGCTCCGTGCGCTCCTCAGGGTGAGGCTATGCCTGCCCTAGAAGCGTCGCCTTTGCGGGCCTAGAATTAAGCCGTCCGAACCGATGGGAGGCCGCCATGGCCCGCAAGCCGAAACGTGAACGCAAAGAGCGAGCGGCCGCGCCGCCGCCGCGCGGAACATCCGACCGCGACAAGGCGATCGACGCGCTGATGACGCTGCTGGCCGAGCATTCTTTCGAGGATATCGGGCTCGCCGAGATTGCCGGCCGCGCCGGCCTCAAGCTGTCGCAATTGCGCGCCGAGTTCGGCTCGAGGCTCGCCATCTTCGCCGCCCACATCAAGCACATCGACCGCGCGGTGCTCGCCGGCGGCGACGCCGACATGACGGAGGAGCCGGCGCGCGAGCGGTTGTTCGACGTGCTGATGCGGCGGCTGGAAGCAATGGCGCCCTACAAGGAAGCGGTCCGCTCGATGCTGCTTTCGGCCCGCCGCGATCCTCCCCTTGCCTTGGCGCTCAACGCGCTGGCCGTGCGCTCGCAGCGTTGGATGCTGGAGGCCGCCGGCATCAGCGCCGCCGGTCCGAAGGGCGCGCTGCGCGCGCAAGGCGCCGCGCTGATGTTCGCGCGCGTGCTCGGCGTGTGGCTGCACGACGACGATCCGGCGCTTGACCGCACCATGGCCGCGCTCGACCGCGGGCTCGCCAGCGCCGAACGCTGGGCCGGTTTCCTCGACGACCTGTGCTGCGTCCCGAAATGCATCATGCGCGGCCCGCGCCGCCGCCGCCGCTATCGGGACGAGGAAGAAGTCGAAGCGGCTTAAACTGGTACCCTGACCGTCGCGCGCAGGCCGCCGAGCGGACTGTCGCCCAGCATGATGTCGCCGCCGTGCGAGCGCGCGATGTCGCGCGCGATCGCTAATCCCAGTCCGGTGCCGCCTTCGTCCTGGTTGCGCGCGTCGTCGAGGCGCAGGAACGGCTTGAACACTTCCTCGCGCATCGCCGGCGGGATGCCGGGTCCGTCGTCGTCGATGGTGATGGTGAGCCAGCGATGGTCGCGGTGTCCGGTAATCGCGATCGAGGGAGCAAAACGCGCGGCGTTCGACACCAGGTTGCCGAGGCAGCGTTTGAACGCGGCCGGGCGCACGGTCACAATCGGCGGCCCGTGGAATACCACGCTCGCCCTGTGGCCGTTGCGCTCGGCGTCGAGCTTGAGTTCCTCGAGGAAGGCCGCCATGTCGGTCGGCGCCGACTGCTCGCCGAGATCGCCGCGGGCGAAGGCGAGATAAGCCTCCAGCATGCGCGCCATCTCGTCGATATCCTTCTTCATCGCCTCTACTTCCGGCGAGTCGCCGATCAGGGCGAGCTCGAGCTTGAAGCGCGTGAGCACGGTGCGCA
>Ga0307436_1000379_pt1 | contig 20664 bp, 19 predicted proteins | sample SalMarWE160440MG_FD_202513 | JGI IMG/M metagenome (GOLD analysis project Ga0307436, IMG submission 202513) | Salt marsh sediment microbial communities from the Plum Island Ecosystem LTER, Massachusetts, United States - WE1604-40 | ecosystem: Environmental > Aquatic > Marine > Intertidal zone >...
CAGGGAGCGAAGAAGATTCCTCTGCCGGTCGTCCCTATTGAATATTAGAACCGCTTTTGGTCCTGGCATATTGCCCTCCTCTATGTAATCTTATCATATTCTGCCGCAAACGTTAAGTATTTTCCAACAAAAACCATGCAAGAAGAATACCACAACGATGCTCCCCTGGCACTATCAGGAGCCGGCACCATAAGCATTGCATGATTTTTCTTTAATGTAGAGTAGTTATGATTGTCGGGTACCCAGTCAGACCTGAAAATGTGAATACCCGCAAATCATGTGGTATTGCCGGAATTATGTAGTAACCTTGGCGTGTTACGTCAGTTCAGTGCCCCGGCGGACCACATTCCAACCAGCTTTCCCGCACTTTACCCTATTGCTGCACAAGACCCTCTGAAAAGCGCGGAAGGGGCAGCGAAAAATGTCTTGTAGCGACACCTTACAGCCCTTGAGAGGGGTCTGCCGGCCATTTTTCGAAAGTCACTAAACGTTGGGTCCTCATTTATGTGGAAGATGGATAGATCATGTCGTCATTACAAGACTTTTTCGATGTTCCTTCCGTCCTGCTTTGTACCGTTAGGGTTCTGTTACCGGCAATCTCCCTGGAAAATCCTCTCTCTTTTCATTCTACAGCAGTGGCACGTCGGCATGGAGACTCTTTAGATTTTTTCTTGTCAGACCGACAGTTCCCGGATGAGCGCTTCAAGGAGTCCGGTTATGACGGTAGGGTCGAAATCATTGCCCAGATGGGGCAGGATATTGGGCTCGGGCAGATCGCCCCTTATTTCTTTTTCGAGGACACGGCAGAAGGCCGCCACTATTTTCCCGTCAAACTGGGTGTCCAGGCATCTCTTTACCTCGACCAGGGCCTCCCGGAGGTCCAATTTGTCCCTGTATGCCCTCTCCGATGTCATTGCATCGAAGGAGTCGGCAAGCGTCAGTATCTTCACTCCTTCATCCAGGTCCTGGGCCATGAGAGCGCTGGGATAGCCCCTGCCGTCAAGTCTTTCATGATGATGCTTAACCATCGTTACCACATTCTTCCACGGGAACTTGATTTTTGAAAGTATCTTGTAGGACAGGGCGGGATGCCTCCGCAATTCAAGGAGCTCCCTGTCCGTCAGGGCTTCCTTCTTGTTGAGCAGCTCATTGCTGATGATCAGTTTTCCCACATCGTGGAGGAAGCCCGCGATGTAAATCCCCTCCACATCCGACTCCTCCCACCCGAGTTCGCGGGCTATCGCGACCGAATATTTTGCGACCCTCTGTGAATGGTTTCTTGTATAGACGTCCTTGGCGTCAATTGCGGCCGCAAACGCCTGGATCGTATCGTGATAGATCCGCCTCATCTGCTCGTAAAGCCGCTTGTTCTCATCCAATTGGCGGGAAAGGTCCATGAAAAGCATATGGTGGTTGATTGTAATCGCTATCTGGTTGGCAATTACCTTCAGCAGTTCAAAATCCTCCGGACTGTAAGATGCGGACGTGAACTTACGGCTCAACACGATGAGGCCGATGAATTCATCCCTCACCCACAACGGCACGAATATCTCCGCCCCCGTCTGAACAACGCCGTCCCGGAACTGGTGGAAAGCTGCCGTGCCCTCACCGTCGGCGAGGCTGTAAGGTTCATTCTTTTTCATCGGGAGAACATGCCCGAGTCTGATCTTGAGCTTCGGCGAACCCTTCCTGTCAAATCCCCTCCGCGCTATCGGGATGATCTTCCTCTTCTCCTTCTCATACCAGAATATGGCGCCACGATTTGCGAGGAACGTACCCATGATAACGTAGAGCACCGACTGGATCTTGTCGCCAAAATCCTTTTCCGAGGTGATTTCCTTCCCGAGATCGGCAAGTGCCGAAATGTTGTAGAGGGCCCTCTTAAGCTCTATCGTCATGAACTGCTGCCAGAGTCGAAATACCGGAAGGCCTCTTCCTCGTCACCGAACACAAGCATATGGTTCGTGAGGCCAAGCATCTCAAAGGTATCGCTGTGCACCTTGCTCAGGTTGGTGAAACAGAGGACGCCTCCGCCTTCCTTCAGCCCTTCCATTATATGCAGCAGCAGAGAGATCCCGATGCTGTTGATGAAATCGGTACCGGAGAAGTTCAGGACCACTTTCTTGATCCCTTGCGAGAGGTATGAGTTGCACTTGCTTACGAGGCTTTCGCCTGCCAGGTTATTCAGGTATCCCTGCGGGTAGAGTACCACCACATCCCCGGCAAGCCTGGAAATTACCTTAAAGTTAGTCGCTTTCATTGAGCACCTCGTCGGGCTTTATATTCTTTGTCAATATTACTCTTGTCCTGTCAGCGAGCCTCTCGATCCTGACGTCGTCCATTATCCTGCGCATGAGCTTGAACCCCCAGCCCCTCTTGTTGTCGGAAGAGAGCTGTTTCTCAATGTCCAGGGTCTCGTCAGTGCCTGGTTTGAAGAACTTCCCCGGACTTTCTATGATGATCTCCAGTCTCTCCCGTTGCACGGAAAACTTCAGAAAGATCCTCTTGTCGTAACTGCCGCTGTGTTCCATGGCATTTATGCAGGATTCGATTATGGCAAGCTGGATCTGCTCCGTCACCTCGGAACTCAGGTTCATGTTTCTGCCTATCTGCTCGACCGCCTTCGATGCTACGAGTTCCGCATCGGCTATCATTGGAATGATCATCTCGAAACATGAGGCCGCACCTCCCGCCGGGAAGTACTTGGACTGTATCAATTCCCTCGCCCTTTCCCTCTTTACCCCCTCGACCTCTCTCATGTGGAGGCTGTGTATGAAATCATTGAGGACGTAGTCTTTCGATTCCGAGGACGCGGGTTGCATCATACCGCTGATACTTACGGCGTCCAGCACCGGCATTAGAGAAGACTCTCGCACGCCCAGGACTCTTGAGAGCATACCGGCCTCGGGCATGTCGGCATCCGATCGCGTGTACTGTATGAGTATCTCGGCGGCCATCCTTCGGCCGCCGGCGGTGCCTACGAATTCACCTAGCACCGAAGACCAGTAGAAAAAGGTCTCACCCTGGGATACTTCGTAGCTGTAACACTCCCAGAGGTCTCTCTCGGTGATTTCCTTCTTCTGCATCTTTCGAAGCGATTTCACCATGTTCATGATATAGAGCGGGTTGCCGCCCAGAAAGTTCATGAACTTCAGTGAGAGTTCCCGGTTGTCCCTTATCCCCAGCCTTTCGCAGAGCGAACTGAAGAGGGAATGGGCGACATCTTCAGGAAGCGGCCCTATGAACATTCTCTCCGCTTTTCCACGAAAGGACTTGTCGGTGAAGATGGACTCCAGCAAGCCTTCGGGGGAGCCGGTCATTATGTGTGGACAGAGAGACGTGTTTATGGAGTCGTCAAAGAGGCTTATCGGACCGGAAACATCGCCGGGGCTGGTCTCGTAAAGCTGGTTGGCCATATGGAAATCATCGAACATTATTAGAACGGTATTTCCGCCCCTGGCGGCGGCGGTCAGGGGAGCCGAGATAGCCCCGACGGCCTGCGCCTGCGGATCGTCATTCCACAGGTGCTCCTGAAAATCATCAACGAGGTCGATCATCCATTTTAGTTTCAGAGAGTACATGACGGGCACGAGTCTCGCCAGGGGAGCACTCATATTTTCCGCCAGTGACGGGTCCCTTTTCACGTAGGCAAGATACTGCCTGATGAACCTGTTAAAGTAATCTTTTGCAAAGTGGTTTGCCTTCAGCGCCGATCTTCGGAAGGAGTAGTAAAATGGCACCACACCCCTGTCTTCCCAGAAGAGAATGCGGTAGAGTTGCTTGAGAAGCTCGGTCTTGCCCATGCCGCGAGCAGCTTCAAGGAGTATGTTGCCCGCCACCGCGCCTTTCCCCGACGCGGCCAGCTGCTTCAGGTAGTCAATATCGGCTTCCCTGTTGACGAAATCCTTTGAAGGGATCGCATTAAACGGCACGGCCGACCGCCCCGCTCATTGCCATGCTGGCTGGACCCCGTTCACTGCACCTGCCGACTTCACCATGTGTCTGGTCCCCCGGATAATAAATTGGTTACTATTATACCACTTATACGGCCTTTCCGGTTTATGATAAAATCCTTCATGTCCTATGTCGACGTCGTATTCCCGGTAAGTCTTGGTCCCCTTACATACAAGTGCCCGGCCGGACTGGCGGGAAGGGCCGAGCCGGGCATGATTGTCTCGGCCCCCCTGAAAAACAGGATTACCAGGGGCATAATATGGGGCCCTGGCTCTGTTCCCCCTGCTGGTAAAGTGAAGGATGTGACGGAGATACACGGTACGTCCCCCGTGCTCGGTCGCGGAATGATGAAGCTTCTCCGATGGATGGCGGACTACTATCTTGCGCATGAAGGGACAGTACTCAAGCAGACGGTACCCAGGGAAATATTTGCCGCTGCGAAAACGGCAAGGAGGTCCGGGAAGTCGGGCTTACCCAATTCTCCTGACGGCCTTACGGCCGTCCCCGAGGAGGACATCTCCGATATCAAGATGGCGATCGCAGAGAAGCAATACCGGGCTTTTCTGGTCCACGCGGCCTCTTCGAACTATGAGTACTCGCTTGTCCGGACACTTCTCGACACCGGGATCAGGAACGTTCTGGTCGTCTTCCCTGAAATCTCCCGTGTAAGTACTTTGTCCGGGGCGCTCGGGGAAAGATTCCGGGACAGGGTGTGCGTCCTCCATGGGGATGTCGCCGGTGGCAGGCGGTCGGAGTACATCCGGGGGATACTCGCAGGAACTCACGACATAATAGTCGGAACCGGCCTCGCTCTTTTCGCCCCGATGCCTCATGTGTCCCTCATCGTGGTTCTGCAGGAACACAGCAGTTCATATAAACGTGAAGAGGGTATCAGGTATAACATCAGGGATGCGGCCGTAATGAGGGGTTATATGGAGGAATGCACGGTAGCACTGACGTCCATATCGCCCTCTATAGACTCTTACTTCAATTCCATGGCCGGGAAATATTCCCTCATAAGGCCCCTTGGCGGTACGGGACGTCTCCGGGCAAAGACTGTCGACATGAAATTCGAAAAAAAGGCAAGCCCGGGCATCTCCAGGACCGCTCTTGATATTTCCAGGAGCCGGCTCAGCCAGGGCAAGCGAATAATGTTTGTCATCAACAGGCGGGGCCACTCCACTCTCTTTCTCTGCGGCGAATGCGGCCATACCGAGCAGTGTCCTTCCTGCAATATTCCTCTCGTTCTTCATAAGAAAGAAAAAGTCCTTAAATGCAATTACTGCGGTCTCGTTAAGGATATCCCCGGGAGTTGCGAAAGATGCGGCGGCCACCATCTGAAACTCCTGGGTTACGGCACTCAGAAGGTCCAGGAAGAAATCGGACGACTTCTCTGCACGGAAGCCGTCAGGTTTGACAGCGACGAAGTGAAGAAGGACTCGGAAATTGCCGAGATCCTGAGGACCATAGCGGGCGGCTCGACAAAGGTGATAGTAGGTACGAGGATGATGACGAAGAGGCTGGAGACTGAAAAATTCGGTCTGGCTGTGGTCCTGAATGCGGATGCCTCCCTGAATATACCCGATTTCAGGGCGTCCGAAAAGACCTATATGGAGTTACTGTCCATAGGCGAGCTCCTCGAGCCTGGAGGGCAGATGATCATACAGACACGGTTTCCCCGGAACCCGGTCTTCAGATATCTGAGGGAGGGCGATTATCCCTCCTTTGTCCGTGAAGAGCTGGAGGTAAGGAAGAAGCTGCATTATCCTCCCTATTCCAGGCTGTTGCAGATCACATTTTCCGGAAATGCGGACCTTGCCAGGGCGGAAGAAACGGTGATGAAGGCAGGGGACAACGTGGAGGTGCTCGGGCCTGTTATCGCCAGGAGCAGGAAGGGGGAGGAGCAGATAACTTTTCTGCTCAAATCGGGGGACAAGAGGCTGCTGAGGGCCGCAGCGAAGAAAATAACGGGTGTCAGCGGGACCGTTAAGGGACTTAATGTCGTTGTCGATGTAGACCCGCTCTGAAGTGGCGACTCTTTAAGGGCTTCGCTGCTTTTCCATATCTTCCAGAAGCGCCGTGTAAACCTCGCGGACCTGTTGCCGCGTCTCCTCCCTGCTGCCGTTGTTGTCGATTGTGTAATCGGCCAGTTCCTTTTTCCGGCTGATCGGCATCTGGGAGTTCAGCCTCATTATGGTGTCCCGGCGCGGAACCCCTGCTGCTTTCAATCTCTCGACGGCCGTTTCTTCCGCAGTATAGACTGTTATGACCTTCCTGAACCTCTCCCTGTAACCACCTTCGAAGAGAAGAGGTACTTCCACGATGACAAGACTTTCCCTGTCTCTTATAGCGGCGAGGAATTTGTCCACTTTCTCAAAGACCAATGGGTGGAGAATGACCTCGACCCCTTTTCTTAACGTCGCATCACTGAATATCCGTTCCGCGACTGCCCTCTTGTCCAGCCTGCCCTTATGGTCAAATACTTCCGGGCCGAGCAGATCTTTCATGTCGCTCAGAACTTTTGCCTCCTTGAGGACCTTATCGACAACCTTGTCGCTTTCGATCGTAACAGCACCGAGATCCCCGAACAACAGGAGGACAAAACTCTTGCCCATGCCGTAATTTCCCGTCAATCCCGCGATAAACATGGGTCTATTATAGTCTTTTTCCCCGTAATTGACGTGATTTCGACATCTGGATTATATTAATAGCTAAGTCTAGCGACGGAGGTATGAGTAAGATGCCCATCTATGAATATCAGTGCGAGGCATGCGGAAAGCATCATGAGATGATGCAGAAAATTACGGATGCACCCCTCAAGGTATGTCCGGATTGCGGCGGTGAAATGAAAAAGCAGATCTCAAATACGTCTTTTGTCCTTAAAGGGACGGGCTGGTACGTCACGGATTATGCGTCGGACAGGAAGAACGGCGCCGCCCGGGAGCCGAAGGGCGAAAGCGGCAAGGCCGACAAATCCGCGACAGGCAAGAAAGAGGGGGTGAAGGCCGAAAAGAAGACCGGGGCGAAGGAAGCAGCGGTCTCCAAGTAGTGTCCCGGGCTCACGCACATATCCCTTTCCAGAGGATACCGGAACATATCGATGTCATAAAACAGCACTCTCTGAACCTTGAGATATATTTCGGGTCGGCCGTCCTTGACTCGGTGTCACTTTCGCAGATCTCCGGCCTTAAAGAGAGACTCGACTATAACCCCGGCCTTTCCATCCACGCGCCTTTTATGGACCTCTCCCCGGGTGCTGTGGATCCCATGGTACGCACCGCGACAATGGAAAGGTTCCGTCAGATTCTCGACGTTGCGGAGGTATTGAGGCCTAAGACGGTTGTCTTCCATTCGGGCTACGAGAAGTGGAAATATGCTCTGAATGTGGACCTGTGGCTGGAGAAGAGCCTTTTGACCTGGCGACAGGTAATCGAAAGGGCCGCCGGGATCGGGGTTAAGGTGGCGATAGAAAATATATTCGAGGACGAGCCGTCCAATCTGAAGCTACTCATGGAGCATATGAATTCCTCCGACTTCGGCATATGCTTCGATACGGGGCACTTCAATCTCTTTTCGAGACTTCCGCTGGAAGAATGGATGGAATCCCTGAATCCCCATATAATTGAACTTCATCTCCATGACAACGATCACTCATCGGACCAGCACCTCCCTATCGGAGAGGGGACGTTTGATTTCGGCAGGTTCTTTGCACTCCTCCGGAACCGCAACTGTGTTTACACCATCGAGTCCCATACTCCCGAAAAAGTCCTCAGGAGCATGGAATCCCTCAAAAGGTTTACAGATATCTGACGCTGTTCCTGATGGAGAAGCCCTTCAGCACCGGTTCTCCGTCGCCCTTGTACTGGACCATGACCATGTGGGATTCGCCCATTCCGCCGGGCAGAACCAGTCTCTTTATGCGGGCGAGTTCGAGGGAGTAATCGTGCCCGGCCGAGGCGATTCTTTCCATTTCCCCGTGTACGCCCAGTGACATCAGAAAGGCGCCCTGGCTGGTGAAGCCCCTTGTTTTGAGACCTATCTCCTCACCCCATCTCCCAAGATCGGAAAAATTCACATGTGCGGTTATATCCTGTTCTCCGATGTGTTTGAACGGGTCCTCACTGATCCTGTGCCCGTAATAGCACATGAGGGTCCCCCTGTCCCTGTCGTCACTGAAATAATCACGGGCACTATATCCGTAATCGATTGTCATGATAAACCCGTCCAGCAGTTTTTCACTTACGGAATGCAGCCATTCCCTTGCCCTGAGGTTCACTTCGGTCCTGTAACCTTTTGCAAGCGGCGGCACGTTTCCTCTGAAATAATACTCCAGCGCCGGCGTACTTAAAGGGCCGGTCAGTTCCCGGAACTCCCCCTTGCCGTCGACCCCGACGTAGATCTCCTGCATCCTGTCTTCCATGAGGACGAGGTGGACGGGAAACGCGTCTATGAGTTCGTTGGAGAAGACGCAGCCTCTTACCGTCCCGACATCCTTCAGGGAAGGATACCACCGCACCTTACCGGAAAACCGGGCGAGCAGGGCCTGTTGCCTTTTCTTCGTCGCGGGATTTGGTTCGACCAGAAAATAACGCAGGGCATTGAAGCATTCCCGTTCCTTGAGGTAGTCCAGCATGTCGCAGCAGATGCGGCCTTCACCGGGGCCCGGCTCGACGATTGTGAAACCGTCGGGCATGCCCATCAGCCGCCACATCTCTTCGACCTGTCTGCCTATCATGGCGCCGAAGACGGGGTGGAGGTGGGAGCTCGTAAAGAAATCGCCCTCCCGCCCGATCCTTGACCTGCCCGACGCATAATAGCCGAACTCCGGATCATAAAGGGCTATTTCCATGAAGTGTTCAAAGGTCAACGGACCTTTTTGCCGGATCAACTCCATGATCTTCCGTCCAAGTAAATCCATAATAATAAAGATTATAGTGGCGCGGCGGCCCGATTGACAAGACGGACAGCCAGAACGTAAAGTAAGAGCTGACATGATCCCTTATCCGCACATAGACCCCATAATCGTGAGGATAGGACCTTTTGCCGTCAGATGGTACGGGGTCATGTACCTTCTCGGGTTTATCGCGTCATACGTTCTTGTCAGGTACCAGCTGAAGAAGAAAAAGCTTGAAATCACCATGGACGCCATTGACTCCCTTTATTCCTGGCTCGTCATCGGACTCATCGTGGGTGCGCGGCTCGGCTATGTGATTTTCTATAATCTGGGCGATTATCTTCGCCACCCGCTGGAGATTTTTGCGGTCTGGCACGGCGGAATGTCTTTCCACGGCGGTCTGATCGGTTCCGTCGCAGCGGGCGTGCTGTTCTGCAGGAAGCGCCGTCTTGATTTCTGGCAGCTCTGTGACCTCATAATAGTCACTGCTCCCATAGGTCTCGGCCTTGGCAGGCTTGGAAATTTCATCAACGGCGAACTTTACGGCAGGGTGACCGATGTGCCCTGGGCAATGGTGTTCCCCTCCGGCGGACCCCTTCCGCGCCATCCCTCCGAGCTCTATGAATTTCTGCTTGAGGGCGTGGCACTTTTCTGCATTCTCTGGACTTTGAAAGACCGTGACCTGCGGAGGGGTACGCTTACCGCCCTGTTCCTGATCCTGTACGGCATATTCCGGTTCTTCGTGGAATTTTTCCGCCAGCCGGACCAGCAATTGGGGTTCATTGCAGGCCCGTTCACGATGGGCCAGATACTGAGCGTGGCAACCGTTCTGGGCGGCGCGGCCGTCTTGATCTATAAGAGGAACAGATAATATTCATGAAGTGCCGGTGTCAGTAGTCAGTGTCGGTCATAAAAAGATGCTCCATCCTTTGCCGGCAATAATCGCCGACGCTGACACCTGATCCGCAAGAGCCAGGAGGAGAATCCCATGCAGTTGACAATTACCCTGTCTGAGGATGAACTGAAGTTCCTGCAGGAACTGATCGAGCATCACAGGAACATTGAAACGAGACAGTGCACGATAGAAGATGCCGTTCATGAATGTATACGGACTGCGATGTTCGACGAAGGTGAGCAAAAAGCCTAGTGCCAGACGTTCATTAACCCTGTTGTTGGATAATATCCTCTGAAAAGAGCGGAAGGGGCAGCGAAAAATGTCTTGTAGCGACACCTTACAGCCCTTGAGGAGGGTCTGCCGGCCGTTTTCCGGAAGTCACTAAACGTTGGGTCCTCATTTATGTGGAAGACAAATAGGATCACGTCGTCATTACAAGACTTTTTCGATGTTCCTTCCGTGCTGCTTTGCGACGGCAGGGGTAACACTACAGGCAGGCTTGAACAAGTCTTTTCAATGTGTCGAAATCCCTGGAAAAGGCTTCCCTGCCGGCGGGGAAACGCAGTGCGTAAGCAGGGTGAAAGGTGATCAGACAGGTCACTCCGTTTAGACTGGTTCTATTCCCGTGGTCCCTGGCGACCTCCACTTTTTTCCCCAGTACCGCACGGCAGGCGACACTTCCCATAAGGACCATGATTTTCGGTTCGATCACTGAAAGCTGTTTCAAGAGGTGCTCCCGTCCGTGAAGGACGTTATCCATCGTTGGAGTTCCGCTGAGCGGGCGATACTTGACGGGACTGGTGATAAACACATCTTCTTCATTGAGTCCGATGCCACGGATCGCCGCTCTGAGCAGCTTTCCGGACCGTCCGACAAAAGGCCGGCCGGTCTTTCCTTCTTCCCTGCCGGGAGCCTCCCCTATGAAAAGTATGTCCGCATCGGGATTCCCCTCTCCGGGCACAGGCTGTCCCTCTCCCCATTTCCAGCAGAGAGAGCACGACCCTATTTCCAGGGCAATTTCAGATAACGCCTTTTTCTTGTTCATGGCAGGGAGGCCACAAGTATTGTCTCATAGTTGTCATTCCGGTCTCTTGCACCTCCTGGATGTCCGGTCCCGGGCTGGTTACTTGCCGCAACATTTCTTGAATTTCAGTCTGCTCCCGCAGGGGCAGGGGTCGTTGCGGCCGACCTTCGGCGCTGTACGTACAACAGGCCTGGGCGTTACGGCATCTCCGGTCTCGAAGTACCATATACCGTCGGCCTTCCTGAAGTTGCCCAATTCGTGATGCTTCATCCTTGTACCGTTCTGGCTGAAGGAAACGATGAACTCAACCTGCCCCTCGGTGTCTTCCGGCCCTCCGCCTTTCGTCTCGACGATCTCCATGCCGTGCCATTCGGAACTCTCGGCCCACTGTCTCGTGTTTTTCTCGTCGAAGTCGTCCCGGTGGTCCGGATGCAGTGACATTCTCAGATATTCTATCTGTTTCTTCACGTATGCAGAGTAGCGCGAACGCATCAACTGCTCCGCCGTGAGGGCGGGCCTGAGCCCTTCGATTACGGGTTTGCAGCAATCAGCGAAAGGCTTGTCTGAACCGCAGGGACATAAATCCATGGTCGCCTCCTTTTCCGGTTATTATGCGTGGGGTACCATTTAAGATACCGGCTGATATAATATATCATTTTTGCGGACTATGGCAGTCGGGGATGGGATGCTGCCTGACGCAATTGAATATTTCACGCGACATGGGATAGAATTGTAAAAAAATTGCAGGTGCTTATGCCGGAGGAGGTTTTCAAATGGAACTCGATGTAAGCCTGGAGAGCGATTCCCTTTCGATCAATATCGATAACCCGTTCCACATGGATGTCGATTCACTTGTGCAGCAAATCGGCGCCTTTCTTTCCGAAAGAGGGGAAGAACTGAGCGGACTTGATGTAAAAGGGCTTCTGCCGAGAATGGTCCGGGGCATCGCCGGCTGTGAAAAGGGTTGTCCGGCCGATGCAAAAAGCTTTGTGTCTCGGGGGTTCGATAATTTTGAGCTCGCCTATGTCGAAGGAGGGATACTGACCGCCAGTGCAAAGACAGCCGGTGGTAAGGTGCTCTCCGTCAAGATGTTCCCCGAGTTTTGACTCTCTGCCTTTCCCAGCTTTTTTAACGGTGTCGCCCGAGAGTGCTTCGGTTCTGCTGTTCAGTTTTGCTCCTTGAGCCTCTCCATTGCCGTATCAAGGAGGTAATATGCCTGTTCCAGGTCGTCGAAGGAGCGGTAGACCCAGCGGCTTCCCCAGTAGAAGTTGCAGCTTGTCTCGGCCGCCAATATGCGGTCGTAAGCCTTGACGATTAATTGACGGATATCCTCGGGATGGCGGGCCTCCTCCTTTCGTTCTTCAAAGGTCTTTTTCACCCGGTGGTAAAATGCGCTTGCGTTGTGCATTTCGTCCCAGCCCTTCTTTTGAAGAAGTGACCCTGTCCACTGGGTAAAATCACCTCCCCAGTGGTGTCCCGTATTCCAGGCGCCCCGGTGGACATCGACCTCTTCGGCGGGAGGGTATTTGTCCAGGTAATCGCTTATGTGTACAGGTGTGAACCCCAGGGTTCCCTCCCTGTACCTGTTCAGAATGGTGTGGTAAAAGTAGCCCCAGAAGCCGCTCTCAACGTGGGTAGTCCGGAACCAGCCCCCGTTTTCTCCGTCGGTCCACGTTGTGACGAGGGCCGGGAAGTCGCACCATTTTGTCCTTTCATAGACCTCGTGCTGGAACCATCCCGGGTCGAGACCCGATTCCTGGGAATCCGAAAGTTCGCGGTCCCGGGGGACTACGACGATCTCTTCTCCGCCGTAGCGCGCTATGTAAGGCCGGTAGCGTATTTCTTCCCACCGCATTTCCCTCTTCGGTTTTATATACCAGGAGTCAACCAGCACATACCTGTAGCCATGTCTCTTCAGCATCGGGATCATCTCCATGCAAAAGCCCATCTCGGGCGGCCAGAAGCCCTGGAAATGACTGCGCCCGAGGAGGTGCTTCCCGAGGCCGATCCACCATTCGGTTTGTGCGTCCCAGTCGGAAGGGGGCGTCAGAGGGTAGACCGGATGATAAAGACCGGTCCCGACGAATTCAATATTGGAATTCCTGTACCGGACGAGAAAATCCTCTATATCGACTACGTCATGGAAGGTCTCCCTGACGGCCGGGTCTTCCAGCTGTTTCAGGAGCGTGCCGGAGAAACTCATATGCAGTCTGGCGACATCCTCATATCCCTCCAGCATGCGGGTGGGGCGGTCATAGCACCACAGGATCTGCCGTGCTTCCCATTTCTCGTCGGAGTTGTGGAGGGCGAGAAGGTTCCCGGGAGGCTGATGCATATTGAGTCCCAGTGCATGATAGACTTCGGCCACGGACTTTCCCTTCAGCCTGTTTTTCTCACAAATCCAGTCTGCATATAACGGCAGAAGGATGGCAATCCAAGAGAGTTGCATCTCTTTCAACTGCCGGGTACGGGATCATATTACCGTCACGTTGCGGCTGTTCTCCCAGTATCCGTGTATATTGCAGCGTTCCCGGACGACAAGAGTCGCCTTGCCTGCGGGCGCCGACTCCTTTGTCAGTACAACCGTGAAGGCGGCCTTCGGCTGCAGGTACCCCCTGGACTGAAAGCTTACCCTGCCGGCTGGTTCATTTCCAATACTGAGAGACAAGTGTTCTATCCAGTGCTCCGGTCCCATGGGGTGTACGACTTCTCCTATGCTGACTTCCACAGTGAAGGGGGCGCCTGCTCTGACCTTCTCCGGCGCAGTTATAACGGGTACGTGCAGTTTCTCCAGGGTGTTCATATGTTCAGGGTCTTTTGCCCGGTTGATCTTTTCAAAAAGACCCTGATCTACCTTGACGGGATAATATTTCTCCGTGGAAAATGCATCGCGGGCAACTCCCAGCGCCATAGTGCCCAATACGGCGCTTTTAAGAAAAAGTCTCCTCTCCATGACTACCTCCTTCCGCCGGTTAAAGCAATGAAGTCTGATCTCCCGGTCTGTGCCGGCAAGACATCGTATGGAACTATAAACACAGCATATGGCAGAAAGAAACCGATGTCAATTCATTCCCTGCAGCACGTCACTTGTCCCTTATGTATTCGTAGATGTTGAGGTAATGCTCTGCGGGATGGTTCCATGAAAAGTCATATCTCATACCGTTTGCCATGAGTTCCCTGAAGTGCTGCGGATATGTATACCACATGCCTATAGCCCTGTGCATTGCGGACTCCAGTCCCTGAAAGTTGAAATCCTGAAAGACATAACCGTTGCGTTCATGATAAGGTCTGTCGGAATAATCGGCGTCAAAAACGGTGTCCCTCAGTCCGCCGGTGCTCCTGACTATCGGGACCGTTCCGTATTTCAACGCTATCATCTGGGTCAGGCCACAGGGCTCGAACAGGCTCGGCACGATGATCATGTCGGAACCGGCGTAAACGAGATGAGACAGTTCTTCGTTAAAAGCCAGTTCGATGTGGCAGTCGGGGTTGTCGTTCATCTGGTGCTTGAGACGCCAGAAATAATTGTTTATCCCCTGGTCCGGACTGGAGCCGAGAAGCACGAACTGGCAGCCGTTCCCGAGGGCATAGAAAAGACCGTGCCTTATGAGGTCCACTCCTTTCTGGTGATCGAGCCGTCCGATATATGCGATGATCGGTTTGTATTCCCTGCGAATCCACAGCCTGTCCCGGAGGGCCTCCTTGTTCCCGTATTTTGCCTGGACATTGTCGATGCCGTATCTGTGCTGGATATATCTGTCTATCTCCGGGTTCCAGACATCGTAGTCTACACCGTTCAGTATCCCTCCGAACTTGTTTCCGTGCACGTGAAGGGTATGACCAAGTCCGTAGGACAGACCAGTATGCCGTATTTCTCCCGCATATGCCGGGGACACGGTCGTCACGAAATTGGAGTATACTATGCCCGCCTTCATCAGATTTATTGCTGAGTGGTTGAAGTTGTCCCGCAGCCTGTCGGGGTGAAAGTAATAATCCGGCCTGTTCAACCCGGTGGCGCGCAATATGAATTCGCCGGTGACGCCCTGATGTTTCAGGTTATGCAGGGTATAACATACGCGGGGATGGGACATGCCGAGATACTTATATATGTCGTAAAGCAGAACCGGCACTATCCCGGTCTGCCAGTCGTGACAGTGGATTATATCGGGATGTTTGCCGCTCTTGAGCATGAATTCGAGCGCCGCCCTGCAAAAAAAGGCGAACCTTTCGGGGTCGTCGTGATGCCCGTAATAGATTCCGCGGTTGAAGAAGTTCCTGTTTGAGTGGGGCTCTATGAAGAAACATTTTCTGCCGTGGACAAAGCCGAAGAATACCGAGCAGTGAACGCGGTGATCGTAAAAAGGGACCCAGAGGTCGTCAAAGACCCTCTGAAGGGCGTAAATATGGTCGTACCTCATGCAGTCATATTTCGGCAGTATGATCTCAACCATATGTCCCCGTATCTCGAGTTCATGGCTGAGACCGTATACAACGTCCCCCAGACCGCCCACCTTGGCTGCAGGTGCGCACTCAGGCGTAATCGTGACAATATACATTCTTATCTCCTCGGAGCGGGGCCGTCAGACTTCACGACATAAGCTTGACAAGGCCTGTTAACCGCGAAACATGGTCCGGCAATCCCGGTCGAGTTCCATTTTATCATGCCCGGCGGCCGGCTGCTACAATTTTGGCCCGGGGCTGCGGACTCACGTCATCTGCAATCTGCAGGGTACCGGCGCTCGGGTACAACTTTTCCTTGAGAAAAAGAAGGATTTTATGTATTTTATCTTATTCGCGTCTTTTGGTGAAGAGAATTAATTCCCGGAATTTGACAGAGATTGTACTCTTCCAGGGAGAAAGCGCGATGAGGTCGCATCAGAGGCTGTTTTCCCTGGATAGAGATTGTTATCTGGCGGCAAGAGAAAGTATTACGGAGTCTATCCTGCTGTCCAGCGGGGAGTGTGTCGTGAAACTGCACATTGTAACGGGGTGGCTGGATATGTTGAGGGTTGCTCTGTGGACCTGCGGGAGACCGTCGTCCTCTGATGTGTTTACCCTCCTCAGGCAGATTTGTAAACGCACCGGAGGCCTCAACGTTCCGAAGGACGATGTAAACGATATCTTCCTGAGGCTTTACCGCGGCGGGCGGCTGGACGTGTTTCGGCAAGTCTGCAGGCGTGCCAAAAGCATGACCGAGTCGAAGCTCAGGAGGTACGGGGTGGCCGTACACTGCCACCTCGTGGTTTACGGAGAAGAGCGGATAATCGCAAGCAGTCTTTGAAAATGCTGACCTGCCCCGTGGGGGCTTTGAAAGGGATGGGAGAATTGTCCGGTTCCGCAAAAGATGACGCCGGGATGTCGCGAGGGGATAAGCTGTCGAGGGCCAGGGTTCTGCTCGTGGAAGACGATCCTCTGCAGGGGAAAGTAACAAGAGAGTTCCTGGAGAAGATCGGCTATGAAGTCGCGTGGGTGCGGGACGGCGTCGACGCAATAAAAGCGGTGAAAACCTCGGACCCCGACATTATACTCCTGGACCTCGTTATGCCGGGGATGGACGGTTATGAAGTATGCCGCTGGCTCAAACTGAATGAAGAAACGAAAGGCACTCCCGTCATCATGCTTACGGTCAAGAAGGACTTGTCAGACAAGATATCGGGGCTTCGCGTGGGGGCCGACGACTACCTTCCCAAGCCCTACAATGAACTTGAGCTGAATGCCAGGATTTATGCCTGCCTGAGAACGAAGGCGCTTCAGGACGAACTGAGAAAGAAGAACAGTCAGCTGGAAGGGTTGCTAGCCAAACTCGAACATATGGCCATCACGGATGCGCTCACCGGACTTAACAACCGGTACCGTTTTCACGAGTCCCTTGCCAAGGAGTTTGAGAGGGCCAGGAGATATTCGACTCCCTTTTCGCTGGTGATGTTCGATATCGACCACTTCAAGAAAGTGAACGATGATTACGGCCATCTGGCGGGGGACATGGTCCTCAAGGAAATCTCAAACCTTCTCATGCAAAGCATGAGGGAGATCGACACCGCCGCCCGTTACGGCGGCGAAGAATTCATGGCTATTCTGCCGAATACCAAAAAGGATGAGGCGGCTGTCCTTGCCGAGCGTATGAGGGACACAATCGCACGTTGCAAATTTCATCAGATTGACCGTCCCGTCACGGTAAGCATAGGGATTTCGGGCATGCCCGACGGAGCAGTCGGCAGCGAGGACAGATTGATAAGGTGTGCCGACTTTGCACTTTACGGGGCGAAGAGAAACGGCCGGAACCGCATAGAAATAGCTGAAGGCAGAGACGTGGAAGCTTCCCTCCGTCAGGAAGAGCCCTGAGCCCGCTATTTATTTCACTGTGACGTCCTGAAATTGTATGCCCTGACGCTGCAAGACGGCCCGGAAGGGCCACCAAAAAAGTCTTGTAATGACGACATGATTCTTTTTATCTTCCACATGAATGAGGACCCAACGTTTAGTGACTTCGGGAAAATGACCGGCAGACCCCTCTCCAGGGCGGTAAGGTGTCGCTACAAGACATTTTTCGTCGCCGCTTCCGCGCTTTCCGATTATTTTTTTGCAACTGTAAGGTATATTAAGAAAAAGGGCGCATGAATCCTTTACAATGGTGAGGACATTTTGAAGAAAAGCATATATCTTGAGAATACCCCTTTGGAGAAGGCTCTGGGGATATGGACGGAAAGACTTGATTCGGAGGGGGTCGGGCCGCTCGATGGCGAGCACCTGGCGGTCGAGGATTCTTTGGGAAGGGTCACTGCCGCGGCGGTGACAGCGATGATTTCCGCTCCTTTCTACCACTCATCGGCCATGGACGGTTATGCCGTGAGATTTACCGATACCTTCGGCGCCTCGGAATCCTTCCCGAAGAGACTCAGGACAGGAGAGCAGGCGGTTTATTTGAATACGGGAGAGCCGCTGCCAGAGGGCTTTAACGCGGTTATCATGATAGAGGATGTAAACCTTGTACGTGAGGGCAATGAGGCGCCGGCCCGAGGAGTCTCTTCCGGTGCCTCCATCCGGGAAGAGTTCATCGAGATAATAAGGCCCGTTACACCCTGGCAGCATGTGCGGGTGATCGGCGAAGACATTGTGAGCACGGAACTGATTTTGCCGGAAAACCATGAGATACGCCCAGTCGATATAGGGGCCATGCTTTCCGGCGGACATGTGGGGATAGAAGTCAGGCGCAAGCCGGTGGTGGTGATAATACCTACCGGAGGAGAGCTCGTCGAACCGGGACAGCCACTGAGGGAAGGTAATATAATTGAATACAATTCGAGGATTTTGTCTTCGCTTGTAGAGGAATGGGGCGGCCGGGCACTGAGGTTTGCGCCCGTCCCCGATGAGCCTGATCTTGTCAAGGAGGCTATCCTCAGGGGATGTGAAGAAGGTGATCTGGTCGTTGTGAATGCCGGCTCGTCCGCAGGTTCGGCAGACTACACCGCGCGCGCAGTAGCGGAACTGGGAGAAGTAATGGTCCACGGGATAAACATTAAGCCGGGCAAGCCGGTCATCCTCGGCTGGGTCAGAGACAGGCCTGTACTGGGGATACCCGGTTATCCTGTTTCCGCCTATATTACTTTTCACCTCTTTGCAAAACCCCTGATTTACAGGTGGAGGGGGCTGGACAGCCCCGACCCCCGGTTTATCAAGGCCACGCTTTCGAGGCAGGTTGCGTCTCCGCTGGGACAGGAGGAGTTCCTGCGGGTGAAGGTCGGCAGGGTCGGAGAAAGGATGATAGCGACGCCCGTTGGACGAGGTGCGGGTGTGCTTATGTCTCTTGTACGGGCAGACGGACTTGCGAGGGTGCCCGCGATGTCGGAAGGGATGGGGGCCGGCTCGGAGATTACTGTTGAACTGTTCAGGTCTGAAAGGGAGATAGAGAATACGATCGTCTGCATCGGCAGCCATGACAATGCACTGGACCTGCTTGCCAATATATTGAAGAAAAATTATCCGCGTTTTTCCCTTTCGTCGGCCCATGTAGGCTCTCTGGGCGGGCTGGTGGCACTGAAGAGAGGGGAAGCACACATGGTCGGTACCCATCTGCTTGATGAGGAAACAGGCGAATACAACGTCCCTTTCATCCGGCGGATTCTCGGCGACGCCAAAGTCGTGCTGATGAATCTTGTCTACCGGCAGCAAGGTCTGATTGTGCCCAAGGGCAATCCTAAAGGCATAAGAGACTTCCATGACCTGGCAAGGCACGATGTCACCTTCATCAACAGACAGGGAGGTGCCGGGACAAGACTCCTTACGGACAAATATTTGAGAGAGCTGGGACTGTCTCCCGGAGAAGTGGCGGGGTATGACAGGGAGGAATATACCCATATGGGCGTTGCCTCTGCGGTGCTGACGGGCATTGCCGATGTGGGCATGGGTATATTGGCGGCTGCGAGGGCTCTCGGCCTCCACTTTGTCCCGCTGGCAAAGGAGAGGTACGATCTTGTGATACCGCAGGAATTCATGAAAAAGGAAACCGTTTCGGCCCTTCTCAGGATCGTCGGGGAGGACAGGGAGTTCAGAAGTTCCGTCGAAGGGCTCGGCGGCTATGACACTTCGGATATGGGTAAGATAATGTATGAGTCATGATACGCTTGCCTTTTGCTGCGAAGTATTGCTGGAGCCCCCTTCTCCGTCGAACAAGACCGCTGATGCGGACCGGTTCAGGGAGGGGCTGGAGAAAATGGGACTTACCGGCGTCGAGATCCCTCTGGACATAATGAGGAGGCTGCCGGCTGAACTCCGCCGCAACCATTTTGCACTGGAAGTAGCAATCGGCATAAACCGTCTCCCCCGTCTCTCCGATTGTCAGGGTCTTGAAGGTCTTGGCCTGACGGTGCTCGAAATAGGCAAACGGGACATTTTCGGCCTCGCCATAGATATCGGCTCTACGAATATGGAGTGTTCGCTTGTCGATCTTCAGACGGGGGACAAGGTGGCCCGGGCAGGGGCTGAAAATCCCCAGGCGAAGTTCGGAGTCGACGTCCTCACGAGGGCGCAGATGTCCATGACGGGAGAATATGATACCTTGTACCTTGCTCTCCTGGAAGGAGTGAACGGCCTGATCGGGAAGGTCTGCGATAAACATTGCATTCCGGCTGATCAAATCATTGCCTTTACTGTTGCCGGTAATACGATAATGAGCCATTTTGCCGTGGGCCTGGACGTTACGAACATACCTCTGACCCCTTACGTGCCGGCGGTGAACGCCCCTCTGCTCTGCAGGGCTTCGGAAATCGGGTTGACCGGTAATCGAAACGCCCTGGTCTACGTGTTTCCGAATTCGGGCAGCTACGTGGGGGGGGACATTATCAGCGGCATACTTTATTCCGGCCTTCACAGGGAAGAAGAACCGGCCCTGTTTATTGACGTAGGCACGAACGTTGAGATTACTCTCGGGTGCCGGGACTGGATCATGACCGGTGCGGGGGCAGCGGGTCCTGCACTGGAAGGCGGCGTCGCCGCCATCGGGAAAAAGGCGGAGAAGGGCACTGTGACAAGGGTGCGCTTCGACGGGGCGGGCAAGAAAATGGATTTGGAGGTCATGGGAGACACCGAGCCCCGGGGCGTCTGCGGTTCCGGCATGATAGACCTTATTTCCGGGCTCTTTTCCGCCAATATTATCGACCGGCGCGGGAGACTTGTCGATTCCGCCGAGGGCGTTACTGAAAAAGACGGTTCGAAGGTCTTCATGCTTTATAAGAGTGACACGCGCGAACTGTATCTGACGGAAACGGAGATACAGAATTTTCTCCTCTCGAAGGCTGCGATGTTTTCCTTCCTTTATGTCTTCGTAAGGTCTGTCGGGCTTACATTCAGTGACATACGGAAGGTCTACATTTCCGGGGCCCTCGGCTGCGGGATCGATCC
>Ga0307436_1000380_pt1 | contig 20664 bp, 18 predicted proteins | sample SalMarWE160440MG_FD_202513 | JGI IMG/M metagenome (GOLD analysis project Ga0307436, IMG submission 202513) | Salt marsh sediment microbial communities from the Plum Island Ecosystem LTER, Massachusetts, United States - WE1604-40 | ecosystem: Environmental > Aquatic > Marine > Intertidal zone >...
CCATGGTCGAGCACGATGCCGAGGTCCTTGACGAAGATGTCGACCGCGCTGGTGACTTCCGGGTCGGCTTCCATCATGCGCGGGCCCCGGTTGCCCCACATCCAGCTGTTGCCGGCCGAAACGGAGATGATGTCGTGGATGGCCCTGAGCGAGACGCCCGCCCGTTCCGCGACGTTCATGGCCTCGGCCGCCGCCGCGATATGCACCCCGCACAAAAGCTGGTTGATCAGCTTGGCGGTGGAGCCGGCGCCATGCGCCTCGCCCACATGGAAGATGTTGCGCCCCATCGTCTTGATGAGCGGTTCGACTTCGCCAAGGACGGCCACCGGCCCGCCGCACATGAAGGTGAGGCTCGCCGCCTCCGCCCCCACGACGCCGCCTGATACCGGCGCATCGAGCATGCGCAATTGCCGTTCGGCCAGCCTCGCGGCCAGTTCAGCAGCCTGCGCCGGCGGCTGGGTGCACGAGGCGATCACCACTGCATCGGGCGCCAGTGCATCGGCGACACCCGCTTCGCCGAACAGAACGGCATCGGCCTGATCGCCGTTCACCACCATGAGGATCAGGATATCCACACCCCTGGCCGCGTCTGCCGCCGAAGGCGTAGCAGTGCCCCCGGCTTCGGCAAACGCTTTCACGGCAGCGGGCTTGAGGTCGAAGCCCGTCACCTCGTGGCCGGCCTTCACGAGGTTGGCCGCCATCGGCAGGCCCATGGCGCCAAGTCCGACAAACCCCGCTCGCATCGGCCCTTACTCCTTCACCGCGCCGGTCATGGCCGAGACGTAGTGGTTGACGAAGAACATGTAGACCAGCGCCACCGGAATAGAGCCGAACAGAGCGCCCGCCATCAGCGCTCCCCAGCGATAGACGTCGCCGTCCACCATCTCCGACAAGATAGCGACCGGCACTGTCTTCTTGGCCGGCGAGGAGAGGAAGGTGAGGGCGTATATGAACTCGTTCCAGCACAGCGTGAAGCAGAAGATGCCGGCCGAGATGAGGCCCGGCCCGGCCAGCGGCAAGACGATCTTGGTGAGGATCTGCCAGCGGCTGGCGCCGTCGATCAGGGCGCATTCCTCGAGCTCGAAGGGAATCGTCTTGAAATAGCCCATCAACAGCCAGGTGGAGAACGGGATGAGGATGGTGGGGTAGGTGAGGATCAGCGCCCACGGTGTGTCCCACAGCCCGTATTTCACCACGATCAGCGACAAGGGAATGAAGAGAATCGAGGTCGGCACCAGGTAGGCGAGGAAGATGGCGCCGCCGACCCACTGGGCACCCCTGTAGCGCAGGCGCACGATGGCATAGGCGGCCAGAACACTGGCGATCAGCGACAGCACCGTCGCGACCATGGCAATGAACATGGTGTTCCACATCCAGTGCATGTAGGGCGTATCGAACAAGAGATGCTTGATGTGCTTCAGCGTCGGCCCGACCACCCAGTAAGGATTGACCTCGCCGAAGTTGACCAGTTGCTCGTCCGGCTTGATGGCCGTGATGGCCATCCAGTAAAACGGGAAAAGCAGCACGAACACGATCACCGACAGCGGCATGTAGATGCGCACCCAGCGCTGCGGCAGCGACAGGAGATAGTCGGTGCCGGACATGTTCACCTGTTCGAGGCGGCGTTCGCGCCGGCGCTCCAGCCAGCGAGCGAAAACACCGTTGATGCGGGTTGCGCGGGCCTCAGCCATTGGCCTCTCCCTGCTGCCACTTGCGCCGCTGCAGACCGAACCACGAGATCAGGATGGCTACCAGCAGGAAGGGGATCATGGCGGTGGAGATGGCCGCCCCCTCACCCAGATAGCCACCGAGAATGGCGCGCTGGTAGGACAAGGTCGCCATCAGATGGGTGGCGTTCACCGGCCCGCCGCGGGTGATGGCCCAGATGAGCTGGAAGTCGGTGAAGGTGAAGAGCACCGAAAACGTCATCACAACCGCGATGATCGGGGTGAGCAGCGGATAGGTGATGTGGCGGAACATCTGCCAGCGGTTGGCGCCGTCGATGGTGGCGGCCTCATAAAGTGAGGGCGAGACGGTCTGCAGGCCGGCGAGCAGCGTGATCGCCACGAACGGCACGCCGCGCCAGATATTGGCGCCGATCACCGAGATGCGGGCATGCCACGGATCGCCGAGAAAGTCGATGTTGGCGCTGATCAGCCCCATGGAACGCAGCGTCCATGAGATGATGGAGAACTGCGGGTCGAAGATCCACAAGAAAGCAATGGCCGATAGCACCGTCGGCACGATGAAGGGCAACAGCACGATCGCGCGGATAAAGGCCTTGAACGGCAGGTGGTTGTTCAACAGGATGGCCAGGTAGAGGCCGATGGCGAACTTGATGACACTGGCGACGACCGTATAGAGCAGCGTGTTGAACACGGAGAGCCAGAAGACGCTGTCGTCCCATAGCCAGGTGAAGTTTTCCAGGCCGACGAACACGCCGGGCCGGCCGATCTTGGCATCGGTCATCGACAGCCAGATGCCGAGGCCGAGCGGATAGGCGAGGAAAAGGATCAGGAACCCGGCGGCCGGCAGCATGTACCAGAAGCCGAGCCAGTTGCGGTTCTGCTTCAGCCGGCTCCACAAGCCATAGTCACTATCGCTTGTCACGCTTGCTGTTGCTGCTTGAGCCATCTTCAGCCTGTCGTGCCGGAGCTGGGGACGGTATGCCGTCCCCGGCCCTGGGGGTGTCGTCATCTAGCGGTAGATGCGCTTGGCCTGATGTTCGGCCTGGGCGATCGAGTCCTTGAGACCCAGGCGCCCGGTCGCATAGTTGGCGAACATGTCGAGGACAATGAACTCGGCAAGCGCAGCCGCCGCCTTCTCGCCCACCGAGCCCTTGTAGCCCGCCGTCAACGTGCGCTTGGCGGCATCGCGGAACACGGTGCGCTTGGGATCGTCGGTCCACACGGGCAGCGAGTCATAGGCATTGAGCGACTGGGTGAGATAACCCACAGCCCCCGTCAGCCACGGCCCGTAGGCCTCCGGCGACATCATGTACTCGATGAACGCCTTACAGGCATTGGGATACTTGGTGTAGGTGAAGGCAAGCATCGGGTAGGCGATGTGGAACTCGGTGGGAAAGCCCACCGGGCCTTCCGGCCACAGGGCGTGGTCCATGTCGTTGGCGATGTCCATCATGTTGTCGCGCTGGGCGGCGGCATAGATGGAGATGCCGTTGTTGGTGAGATAGAGCTCACCGCCGAGAAAAGCCTTGTTGTTGGAGCCGTCGTTCCATGCGGCGGTGCCCGGAATGAAGACGTCGTAAAGCGCCTTGACGTATTCGCAGGCCTTGGCCGTCTCGGGCGAGTTGATGGCGACCTTGTCGTTCTCGTCCACCAAAAAGCCGCCGTTCGCCCACAGCGCCCAGTGCACCCAGGCATTGCCGTCGCCCGAGGCATGGCCGAGGGCGAAGCCGCCCGGCGTCTTGTTGGCCTTCAGCCCCTTCATCAACTCGAGGAAGCCGGCGGTATCGCCCGGAAATGTCGAGAAACCGGCCTTCTTCACCGCGTCGATACGGTAGTTGATGTAGTTGCCGTTGAAGCAGGCCGGGATGCAGATCCACTTGTCGCCCTTCATGCCGTATTTGACCGCCGACTTCACCCAGCCGCCATTGGCCTTGCCGAGGGCATTGGCGAGATCGGTCAGATCGAGGCACTTGTCGGGGAACAGGAACGGCAGCGAATAAAGCCCCCACACCAGATCGGGGCCCTGGCCCACATTGGCGGCGACCGAGGCCTTGGGCTGCACGTCGTCGAGGGATTCGTTCTGCACGTTGACCTTGCAGCCGGTCTTGGCTGTGAAGTCCGCCACCAGCTTCTTGAAGGCGTCTTCTTCCGACTGCACGAAGCGCTTCCAGCGCAGAAGCGTCAGCTCGGCGCCCGCTTCGGGTGTGTACATGGCCTCGGCACGGGCCGCACCGGGGCTGAGGAAAGGCGCGCTGAACGCCGCCATGGCGCCAAGACCCGCACCCGTCTTGATAATGTCTCGTCTGGTAAATCTGCTCATCGGTTTCCTCCCTGTTAGAGCATGCGGCATTCGCCGCTTAGGTTATCGGCACCGGTTGCCCCGGCTCGCCTTCTCAGATCCGCGCTCCCGTTTCGGCGTCGAACACATGCATGTGGGCCAGGTCGGGCTTGAGGTGGATGACCTTGCCGGGCCTGAACTCGTGGCGCTCCTTGAACGAGGCAACCAGCGTCTGCTTGCCGATCTTCGAAACCACCAGCGTCTCGGCTCCGGTCGGCTCGACAACGTTGACGTGGGCCTCCATGCTGCCGCCACCGTTGGAAAGAACGAGGTGCTCCGGCCGCAACCCGCAAATGACCTTGCGCCCGGCCGCCAGCTCGGTGGTCGATCCGAGAGACACAGTGACGTCGCCGTGAATGCGCACCACCGGCTTGCCCTTGTCACTGCCCACCTCGCCGTCCAGCAGGTTCATCGCCGGTGATCCGATGAAGCCGGCTACGAAGATGTTGGTGGGCTTGTCATAAAGGTCCAGCGGCTGGCCGATCTGCTCGACCACCCCGTCCTTCATGACCACGATTTGGTCGGCCATGGTCATGGCCTCGATCTGGTCGTGGGTGACATAGATGGAGGTGGAGCCGAGACGCTGGTGCAGTTCGCGGATCTCGGTGCGCATCTGCACCCTGAGCTTGGCATCGAGGTTGGACAAGGGCTCGTCGAACAGGAACACCTGCGGCTTCCTGACGATGGCGCGGCCCATGGCGACGCGCTGGCGCTGACCGCCGGAGAGCTGGCGCGGATAGCGGTCGAGGTAATCGGTGAGGTTGAGGATGCGGGCAGCTTCCTCCACCCGCTCGCGAATGGTCGAAGCATCGACCTTGGCCAGCTTGAGGCTGAAGGCCATGTTGTCGAACACCTTCATGTGGGGATAGAGCGCGTAGTTCTGGAACACCATGGCGATGTCGCGTTCTTTCGGCGGCACCCGGTTCACCACGCGCTCGCCGATGCGGATGTCGCCGGAGGTGATCTCCTCCAGCCCCGCCACCATGCGCAAGAGGGTCGACTTGCCGCAGCCGGAGGGACCGACAAGCACGGTAAAGGAGGCATCGGGCACATCGACCGATACCCCGTGCAGCACCTCTACGGCGCCAAAAGCCTTGCGGACCTGACGGATCTCGACGTGCGCCATCACTCCTCCCACGACCACGGCGCCTTCGGGCCACCTTTTGCGGCAACAGCATTGGCTTGCCGCCGATAAGCTGTTATTGTTGTTAGCGCTAACAATGCCGTTTGGAATCGGTCCTGTCAATGGAAATTTGCGCACGGTAAGGATGAAGACTTAACGAAGGGCGACGTTATATGGACAAGGAAACCCGCACCCCGCGACTGGGCGGACGGCCGAGAGTGACCACGCTTGATGCCGTGGCCGAGCATGCCGGCGTCTCACGCATGACGGTGTCGCGGGTGCTGCGCGGCCACGGCTCGTTCTCGGCCGACGCCAAGCGGCGGGTGCTCGATGCGGTGGAGGCGGTCGGCTATGTGCCCAACCGGCTTGCCGGGGCGCTGGCATCGGCGCGCTCCACCCAGGTCGCGGTCATCATCCCCACCATTGGCAACATCGTGTTCACCGAGGTCATGTCGGGCATCAATGCGGAACTGGTGGCGGCCGGGCTGCAGGGCGTGCTCGGCGTGACCGAATACGAGGCCGAACGCGAGCAGGCCTTGGTCGAAGGCATGCTGTCCTGGCGGCCGGCCGGGCTCATCATCGCAGGGCTGGAGCACGGGAGCCAGACCCGGCGCCTGCTCAAGAGAGCCGGCATCCCGGTGGTTGAGATCATGGATGTCGACGGCGATCCGGTCGATATGTGCGTGGGGCTGTCGCACGTCGAGGCCGGCCGGGCGATGGCGCGCCATTTCGTCGCCCGTGGCTATAAGCGCATCGGCTATGTCGCCTGCGATCTCTCGCTCGATCTGCGCGCCGGCAAGCGGCTCCAGGGTTTCGAGGAGATTCTCATCGCCCATGATCGCGCCATTGCCGTTAGGCGCGAACTGCCACTGCCCACCTCGGTGCCGGCCGGCCAGAGTGCACTGACGGAACTGATGGCCGATCATCCGGGTCTCGACGCCGTCTATTTCTCCAATGACGACCTGGCCATCGGCGCAGTGTTACATTGCCTGTCGGCAGGCATTGCCATGCCCGAGGGAATCGCCATCGCCGGCTTCAACGGGCTCACCATCGGCCAGCTTCTGCCGCGCCGGCTGACGACAGTGCGCTCGCCGCGGTTTTCCATGGGGCAACAGGCGGCCCGTTGCGTGGTCGAGCGGCTGGCGGGTAAGGATGCGCCTGAACGTATCGACACCGGGTTCGAGTTCCTTGCAGGAGAGACCGCCTGACAAGGGCGGCAAAGGGAGGCTTGGCGCATGCAGGTGGGCTTGATCGGCCTCGGCCCCATGGGGCGCAACCTGGCGCTCAACCTCAGCGATGCCGGCCACCGGGTGACTGTCTGGGATCCGTGGCCCGAGGTCGCCGCCTGGCGCGCCGAAGGCATCGATGCGGCTTCGGACATGGCCGGGCTGGTGGTGGCGCTGCGGCCGCCGCGCCTCATCCTGCTCATGGTCAAGGCGGGCGAGCCGGTGAAGCAACTCGCGGTCGGCCTCGCGCCTTTGCTCACACCGGGCGATGTCCTCATCGACGGCGGCAATTCCCATTATCTCGAAACCGAAGCGCTTGGGGCACGGCTGAACCAAAGCGCCATCGGCTTTCTCGGCGTCGGCATCTCCGGCGGGGCCGAGGGCGCACGCCGGGCCCCCGCCATGATGGCGGGCGGCGACAAGGCCGCCTGGGCGAAGGCGGAACCGCTGCTCGCAAGCATCGCCGCCCGGGTAGACGCTGAGCCTTGCCTTGCCTGGTTCGGCGAGGGCGGCGCCGGCCACTTCGTCAAGATGGTGCACAATGGCATCGAGTATGCCGTCATGCAGGCCATCGCTGAGGCCTGCATCCTGCTTGCCGCCGGTGAGAGGACGCCTCAGGCCATCGCCGAGGTGGCCGGCGCATGGGCGAAGGGACCGCTTGCCGGCTACCTGATGGAGATCACCGCCGAGATCTACGCGACCATCGATGCGGAAACGGCCAGGCCGCTCATCGACGTCGTCTCGGACCGCGCAGGGCACAAGGGAACCGGCACCTGGTGCTGCCAGGCGGGTCTCGACTTCGGAGTTGCCCTGCCTTCCATCGCCGAAGCCGTCGCCATGCGCCAGCTTTCGGCTGCAACGGAGCTGCGCCGGGCCGGCACGCCGCCTGCGCCGGCAACATCGCTCGATGCGGCCTCCATCGAAGCAGCCCTCGGCGCCTCCATGCTCATGGCGCTGGCGCAAGGCTCACATCTCATCGCTGCCGCGGCGAAAGCGAAGGGCTGGCCGGCAACGCCGCAGGCCGCCGCGCGCGTGTGGCGCCAGGGCAGCATCTTGCGCATGGCGTTGCTGGACGAGGTCACCGCCCTTGCCGCCGATACGCCCTTGCTGGCAGATGCCCGCGTCCGCCGGCGCATCGAGGCTTTGCTGCCGGGCTGGCGCCGGACCGCCGCTTGGGGGCTCGAAGCCGGGCTCGCCATCCCGGTGACCGCCGCCGGCCTTGCCTATTGGAACGGCCTCAACAGTTCACGCTTGCCCACGGCACTCATTCAGGCGCAACGCGACCGCTTCGGCGATCACGGGTTCGAGCGCAGTGATCGGGCGGGCACCCATCACGGGCCGTGGCGGAGTGCGGGGTCGTGAGCATCGTCATCATGGGCGTCTGCGGCTCGGGCAAGACCACGGTGGGCGAACGCCTGGCCAAACGCCTCGGCTGGACTTTTGTCGAGGGCGACCGGCTCCACCCCGAGGTCAATGTGGCCACGATGCGCGCCGGCCGGCCTCTCAGCGATGCCGACCGCCGGCCCTGGCTCGATGCCATCGCAGCCGCCATTGCCGCAGAACACCGTCACGGCAGGCAGGCGGTCGTTGCCTGTTCGGCGCTTAAAAAGAGTTATCGCGAGCGCCTGACGGCGGGCGCCGGGCCGCTGCTCTTCGTTCACCTCGATGGCACACCAACGCTCCTGGCCGAGCGCATGGCGGCGCGGCGCGGCCACTACATGCCGCCCAGCTTGCTCGCCAGCCAGCTTGCCACACTGGAGCCGCCGGGAAACGATGAAAACGCCATTACGCTGGATGCCGGGCTTGCGCCCAAAACTCTGGTCGAGCACATTTGCGCCGCCCTTTCTTCTCCAGCCCCCAAGGAGCCTGCCCGATGAAGCCCGACGTCCTCCTCGCCACCCGTCTGCCCGGCCCGATCGAGACCGCGCTCGATGAGGCCTACACCACCCACCGGCTGCATCAGGCCGAGGACAGGCAGGCGTTCCTTGCTGCGCTTGCCCCCAAAATCCGGGTCATGGCGACGATGGGCAAGGCCGATGCAGCTCTGATGGATGCCCTGCCCGAGCTGAGGCTGATTTCCAGCTTCGGCGTCGGCTATGACGGGGTCGACGTCGCCCATGCCACCAAGCGCGGCATCACCCTCACCAACACGCCCGACGTGCTCAACGACGATGTGTCCAATCTGGCGGTGCTGCTGGTGCTGTCGACCACGCGCAATTTCACCTTCAACGAGCGCTACCTGCGCGCCGGGCGCTGGCCCAAGGAAGGCGATCCGCCGCTCTCGCACGGCATCCGCGAGCGCCCGGTCGGCATCATCGGCCTCGGGCGCATCGGCAAGATGCTGGCCGCCAAGCTCACCGCCTTCGGCTGCCGCATCGGCTATCACGGACGGCACAAGCAGACCGGCCAGCCCTACCGCTATTACCCCAGCCTCGTCGACATGGCGCGTGCTTCGGACGTGCTCATCGCCATGTGTCCCGGCGGCGAGGAAACGCGCGGCATCGTCAGTGCCGAGGTGCTGGAGGCGCTGGGGCCGAAAGGCATCCTTATCAACGTGTCGCGCGGCTCGGTGGTGGACGAGGCCGCGCTCATCGCCGCGCTCAAGGCGGGAAAGGTCGGCGGCGCCGGCCTCGATGTCTTCGCCCACGAGCCGAACGTGCCGGAAGCGCTCATCGCCATGGACAATGTGGTGCTGCAGCCGCATCAGGGATCGGCAACCGAGGAGACGCGGCGAAAGATGTGGGACCTGGTGATCGACAACGTCGCCGCCTACTTTGCCGGCCGTCCCTTGCTTTCGCCCGTCAACTGAAGGGGCAAGGCCTCACACGAACAGCTCGGTCTTTTCGAACTTCGTCACGTCGATGAGGCCGACATCGGAGATGCGCAGTTCGGGAATCACCGCCAGCGCCAGGAGCGAGTGCTGCATGTAGGCGTTGTTGAGGGTGCAGCCCATGGCCCGCATCGCTTCGGTGAGACGGGCGGCCTTCAGCGCCACCGCCTCGGCGCGCTCATCCGACATGAGGCCGGCGATGGGCATCTCGACCAGTGCCAGAATTTTTCCCTCCGAGACCATCACCACGCCGCCGCCCACCTCACCCAGGGTGTTGGCGGCGAGTGCCATATCCGCCTTCGAGGTGCCGACCACGATCATGTGGTGGCAGTCATGGGCGACGGTGGAGGCCATGGCGCAAGGCTTGTCGTAGCGAAAGCCGGAAACAAAGCCGTTGACCACCCCACCGGTGGCGCGGTGGCGCTCCACCAGTGCGATCTGGCAGATGTCTGCGGCGCGGTCCATGGCCACGAGCCCGTCGATGACGGCAAGGTCCGCTTCCAGCGCCCGTGTCGGCGCCTGGTTCTCGATCACGCCGATCACCCGCGCCCTCACCCGGTTGACGGGGGCTGGTGCTGCGATGTCGAAATCGGCCGGGGCAAGCGCCTTGCCCAGCCTGACGGTGTTGCGCGCCGTTTCGGGATAGTCGTAGGGCGGGATGTCGGCCTCCAGCCTCCCGCCGGCGGCCAGCCGCTTCCCGCGTGCATAGACCTCGTCGATGGCGAGGCCCGGCAGGTCGGAGACGATGAGGAAGTCGGCGCGGCGGCCGGGGGCGATGGAGCCCAGATCGCGTTCCAGGCCGAAGTGCTGGGCGCTGTTGATGGTTGCCATCTGGATTGCCGTTACCGGCTTCAGCCCTTGCGCGATCGCATGGCGCACCACCCGGTCCATGTGGCCGTCATGCACCAGCGTGCCCGAATGGCTGTCGTCGGTGCACAGGATGAAGTTGCGGGGATCGAGGCCCGTCTCCGTCACCGCCACGATCTGGGCGGCCACGTCGTACCATGCCGAGCCCAGCCGCAGCATAGCTTTCATGCCCTGGCGCACGCGAGCAATCGCGTCCTCAACCGTCGTGCCCTCATGGTCATCGGCGGGGCCGCCGGCGGCATAACCGTGAAAGGCGGGGCCGAGATCGGGTGAGGCGTAATGCCCGCCCACGGTCTTGTTCGCCTTCATGGTGGCGGCGATCTCGGCCGCCATCAGCGGATCGTTGTTCGAGACACCGGGAAAGTTCATCACCTCGCCGAGCCCGATGATGTTAGGCCAGGTCATTGCCTCGGCAACGTCTTTGGCATCGAGGGCGGCGCCGGCGTGCTCGAGACCCGGCGCGGAGGGTACGCAGGAGGGCATCTGCACAAAGACACTGATCGGCATCGCCATCGCCTCGTCGTGCATCAGGCGCACGCCCGCCAGCCCCAGGACATTGGCGATCTCGTGCGGGTCGATGAACATGGAGGTGGTGCCGTGCGGGATGACGGCGCGGCAGAACTCGGTGACCGTCACCATCCCCGATTCGACGTGCATGTGGGCATCGCACAGGCCCGGCACGACATGGCGTCCTTCGGCATCGACCACCTCGGTGCGATCGCCGATGCAATGGGCCGCATCGGGCCCGCAATAGGCAAAGCGACCGGCGGCCACCGCGATGTCGCTGGACGGGATCACCTCGCCGGAATGGACATTTACCCAGCGGGCGTTCTTCACAACGAGATCGGCGGGCTTGCGGCCCGTCGCCACGTCCACGAGACGGGTTGCTACCTGCGACCAGGGTTTGAGCATGATTGACCCCCTTTTTGCGTTCAGGGTGCGAAGACGACGCCGTGCTCCTGCGCCCTCAAGCGCGGGTCGTGCGACTTGACCAGCACCGGGCGCCCTTCGAGCACTTCGGCGCAGCGCGCCAGCACCTCGTGCTGCAATCGCTCCATCGCCTCGGCGGTATAGAAGGTGAGATGCGGCAGCATGATGACATTGGGTCGGCCGTAAAGACCGCTCAAGGAATGCCCCGATTTCCGCAACGGCTCGTTGACATAGACATCGAGGCCGGCGCCGGCGATCGCCCCTTCGTCGAGGGCAGCTATGAGGGCCGCCTCGTCTACCAGGTTCCCGCGCGAGACGTTGATGAGGAAGGCCGTGAGCTTCATCGCGGCAAGCTCGGCCGCGCCGATCAGATGACGGGTCTCATCGTTGAGTACAGAGTGCAGCGAGACGAAATCGCATTGGCCGAGCATGGCGGAGAGATCGTCGACCTTCTCCACGCAGGCGGCCTTCATCTCGGCGGCGGTGACATGGGGGTCGTAGCCGATGACGCGGGCGCGGAAGCCAGCGCCGGCCATGCGCGCCATGGAGCGCCCGATGCGGCCGACGCCAACGAGCCCCACGGTCCTTCCCGCGATGTCATGGCCGAGCCACGGCGCTTCAGGCCACAGCCAGCCCGAACCTTGCATCGCCCGGTCCATGGGAACGAGTTTCTTGGCCAGCGCCAGCATCAGGCAGAAGGCGCCCTCGGCGACGGTCTCCTCGGCATATCCGGGGATGTTGACCACGGGTATGGCTTTGGCACGCGCGGCGGCAATGTCGATGGCATCGATGCCGACGCCGTATTTGACGATGCCCTTGAGCCGGTTGGCGGCGGCGATGACCTTTGCCGTCACCGGCGTATAGCACATGAGCAGGAGATCGGCCTCGCTCACCACCTGCGCCAGATCCGCCTCGCGCACCCCCTGCGGCAGCAGCACGAGCTCGGCGCCCGTCTTGCGCAAGCCGGCGTCGATGAGCGGGCATTCGAGTTCGCAGTCGGTGCGGACGATTTTTCCCATGAGCGCCTCCCGGTTCCATGTGCGCCCGATCGGCCGATTCCGTCAATGCGCGGCGTCCGTCTCTGCTTTCGGCTTCGCCTTTTCCCCGCGCAGCGCCACATAGATCGCCGGGATGACCAGCACCGTGAGCAGCGTCGATGAGGCGAGGCCGAACAGGAGCGAAATGGCAAGGCCCTGGAAGATGGGATCGGCGAGGATCACCGCAGCGCCGATCATGGCGGCAAGGGCGGTGAGGAGGATGGGCTTGAAGCGGATGGAGCCTGCCTGCAGCAGCACCTCGATGAGCGGGTGCCCCGAATCCTGGTACTGGCGGATGAAATCGGCGAGCAGGATCGAATTCCTCACGATGATACCGGCGAGGGCGATGAAGCCGATCATCGACGTGGCCGTGAACGGGGCATGGAACAGCCAGTGGCCGAGCATGATTCCGATGAGGGTGAGCGGGATGGGGGTGAGGATGACGAGCGGCAGCTTGAAGGAGCCGAACTGGGCGACCACCAGGATGTAGATGCCGAGCAACGCCACGATGAAGGCGCCGCCCATGTCGCGAAAGGTGACCCAGGTCACTTCCCATTCGCCGTCCCACAGGAGCACCGGCTTCGATTCGTCCTCGGGCTGGCCGTGCAGCTTGATGATCGGCTTTTCGAGGCCCGTCCAGTCCATCTTGTCGAGGGCGCGCGAGACGGCGATCATGCCGTAGACTGGGGCCTCGAAAGTGCCCGCCAGATCGCCCGTCACCATCTCGGCCGAATGGCCGTTGTGGCGGAAGATGGGCCAGGAGGCGGGCTCGCGCGAAACCTTCACCACATCGCCCAGCTCGACGATGCCGCGGGCGCCGGGCAGGGCATTGGCCGGGACGGGCGTGGAAAGCGCGCGTTCATCCACCACCTTCTCGCCCTTGGGCAGCGCCACGCGGATGGGGATCGGTTGACGCCCGCCACCTCGGTGGGAGTAGCCCATGGTCTTGCCGTGATAAAGGATGGAGAGGGTGTTGTAGACGTCGGCCTGGTCCACCTTGTGGAACTCGAGATTGTCCTGGTCGATGGACACGCGCACCCGCTCAGGGCGAACGCCCCAGGTGTTGTCGACATCGACGATGAAGGGGATTTGCTCAAAGGCCTGTTGCACCCTGGCGGCGACGGCGCGGCGGGTCTTGCCGTCCGGCCCGTAGACTTCGGCCAGGAGCGTTGCCAGGACCGGCGGGCCGGGCGGCGGCTCGACCACCTTGAGGGCGGTGCCGGCCGGCATGGCGATACCGGCAAGGCGCTTCCTTAAGTCGAGTGCGATGTCGTGGCTGGTGCGCGAGCGATCGCCCTTGGGTGTCAGGTTGACCACGACATCGCCCATCTGCGGCTGGTTGCGGAGGTAATAGTGGCGCACCAGGCCGTTGAAGTTGAAGGGCGATGCGGTGCCGGCATAGGTCTGCATCGACACCACCTCGGGCAAGCCCGCGGCGCGCTTGGCGGCCTCCTGCAACACCCGGTCGGTCGCCTCCACCGATGAGCCTTCGGGCAGGTCGACCACCACATCCAACGCGGTCTTGTTGTCGAAGGGCAGGAGCTTGACGGTCACATCCTCGGTGTAGAGCAGGCCGAGCGAGGCGACGGTGGCGATGCCGACGGCGATAAGGAACACCCACGACCTGAGGCGGCTCTTGAGGATGGGGCGGGCGAAGAAGCGGTAGATGCGCCCCAGGCGGCCGCCGGCGCTCGCGCCGGCATCGGGTTGGTGATGATGCGAACGCCCGGCGATCTTCATCATCAGCCACGGCGTCAGCATGACAGCGACGAAGAAGGAAAAGATCATGGCGGCCGAGGCATTGGCCGGGATGGGGCTCATGTATGGGCCCATCATCCCTGAGACGAAGAGCATGGGCAGGAGGGCCGCGACCACCGTCAGGGTGGCGACGATTGTGGGGTTTCCGACCTCGGCCACGGCATCGATCGCCGCCATCATCCGCGGCCGCCCGTCTTCCATGGCCCAGTGGCGGTGGATGTTCTCGATGATGACGATCGCGTCGTCGACCAAAATGCCGATGGAGAAGATCAGGGCAAACAGGCTCACCCGGTTGATGGTGTAGCCCATGATCCAGGAGGCAAACAGCGTCAGCAGGATGGTGGTGGGGATGACCACCGCCACCACCGCGGCCTCGCGCAAACCGATGGCGAACGCCACCAGAACAACGATCGAAACAGTGGCGAGCGCCAGATGGAACAGCAGTTCATTGGCCTTTTCGTTGGCCGATTTTCCGTAGTCGCGCGTGACCTTGACGTCGATGTCCTTGGGCACGATCTGGCCCCTCACCTCGCCCACCCGGCGCACGATGCGGTCGGCCAGCACAACGGCATTGGTGCCGGGGCGCTTGGCGATGGCGATGGAGACGGCGGGCACGCGCCGCAAGGCTCCGTCGGCTTTCTTGGAGACATCGGAGACGATGTTCTCATGCGGCGAGGTGCGCAAGCCGATGGTGGCGACGTCGCGCACATAGACGGGCCGGCCATCGCGGGCGGTGATGAGGATGTTGCCGATCTGATCGGCGCTTTGCAGGCTCTGGCCGGCGATCAGCCCGACCTGAAGGCCACCGATGCGCACATCGCCCGGGCGAAACGTCATGTCGGCGCCGGCGATCTTGGCGGAAAGCTGCTGCAGGGTGATGCCGAAGAGCGCCAGCCGGTTCGGATCCGGCTCGACGGTGAACTCTTCCGGCTGCTCGCCGACGATGTAGGTAAGGCCGACGTCCTTGAGCTTGGTCATCTCAACCAGAAGCTCGCGCGCCACCCGGGTGAGATCGTTCGCGGTCCAGCGGCCGGCCGCTTCAGGCTTGGGGGTCAGGGTGAGGACGACGATGGCCACGTCGTTGATGCCGCGCCCGACGATCAGGGGCTCGGGGATGCCGTAAGGGATGCGGTCGTAATTGGCGCGTATCTTTTCGTGCACGCGCATGATGGCGGTGTCTTCCGGGGTGCCGACCTTGAAGCGGGCGGTGACCACGGTGCCGTCGTCCTGGGTCTGGGAATAGACATGCTTGACCCCGTCGATCGACCTGATGATGGTCTCCAGCGGCTCGGTCACCAGCTTGACGACATCGGGGGCCTTGAGGCCGTTGGCCTGCACATGGATGTCGACCATGGGCACCGAGATCTGCGGGTCCTCTTCGCGCGGCAGCGACATGAGCGCCACCAGCCCGAGCGCCAGGGCGGCGAGCAGGAACAGCGGCGTCAGCGGCGAGGAGATGAAGCGGCTGGTGAGCCCGCCGGCAATCCCGGGCTTCATGGCACCACGACCTTATCGCCGAGTCGAAGACCGGTCAGGATTTCCGTCATGACACCCTGAGACGTCCTCACCGGCTCGCCCGGAATGACGCTCACCTCAAATTTTTCCGCACCCTTCCTGAGGGTCACGAAATCGAGACCGTGTCGGGTGGTAACGGCGGCGGGGGGCACGGCGATGGCCTTGCGGCTGGCAATCGGAAGCGACACCAGCGTGCGCTCGCCGACGAAGAAGCCGCCGAGGCCCGGCACCTCGACATCGGCCATGACGCGGCCGTTCTCGATCTCGGGATAGACCGTGACGATGGTGCCCTTGAGGGTGGCGGCGGACGTCTCGCCCGGGACCACGCCGCGCTTGGCCACCACGACCTTCCCGCCTTTGGCGATGCCGCCGGCATAGCGTTCGGGCAGCGCCAGGCGCAGGAAGTAGCCGCCCGTGGCCATGGTCGCCACCGTCTCGCCGGGCAGGATGACCGAGCCGTCGGCGAGCGGCACGGTGAGCACCCGGCCCGTTCCAGGGGCGAGGACGGCACCTTCCTTCACCTGCTGCGCCACCACGGTGCGATTGGCCTTAGCCGCGTTCAACTGGCTGGCGAGGACATCGACATTGGTCTGCGCCTGATCGAGACTGCTCCTGGTGGCAGCGCCCTGCTGGAAGAGCTTTTGCGTGCGTTCAAGCGTGGTGCGGGCGTTGTCGAGCTGGGCGGCGGCCGACTTGATCTGCGCATCGAGCGCCTGCAGCTGCAAGGCGAGCTTGGGGTCGACCACAGTGGCGATGACGTCACCCTCTTTCACCTCGTCGCCGACCTTGACGGAGATGTCGTGCACGGTGCCGCCGATGCGCGCGCGCGCAGCCAGCGTGTCGCGCGTCTGCACCTCGCCATAGACAGACTTCATCACGGTCACGGTGACGGGGGCGACCTTGAATTCGGCCGCCGTCGCGCCGCCGATGGCGAGCGCTGCTGCGAAATGCAGCGACGCGATCATGGCGAGTGCCTTGAGCACGGGGGCTCCCTTTCTTCTTCAGGCAAGCGCGGCCGGCATGCGGCCGCTCCCACTCAGTTGAAAGCGTTGCCGGGCTTGAAGCCCAAAAGCTTGAAGATCATCGCCGCCGGGCAGAAACGGGTGAAGGCGGCCTGGATCATGTTGAGGCCGACAAAGGCGTTCAACAGGTACCAGTAGGGCGAGACGTACCAGCCGAGCGCCAGCGACAGAAGAACCATGAAGCCGGCGAAGGCGAGAACTGCGCGGTCGATGCTCATTTTCACGTTTCCTTTCGGTTGCGGCCGGTGACGTGTCACGCGGCCATGTCGGGGCAGTAGATGGATTTCAGCGCCAGAAGCAGGTCATTGGCTTGATCATCGGCGATGAAATAGTGAAGCGTCTGATTCTCCCGCCGGAAGCTGACAAGACCCTCGGCGCGCATGCGCGCCAGATGCTGCGACAGCGCCGACTGGCTCAGGTGCACCGCATCGGCCAACTCCGTCACCGTCATCTCGCCCGCCGCCGCCAGCCGGCACAGCACCAGGATCCGCTTCTCATTGGCGAGAAGTTTCAGCATCCGTGTCACCGAGCCCGCCTTGGCTTCGAGGGTGGACAGGGTGTGGTCGTCGTCAGCCATCATTCGTTCGCTTCAGTGTTTTAGATGATGCTAATTTAGCGCATGCTAATATGGATGTCAAGCGGTGCAGCCGCATGGATTTTCGGCCCCCGATTGCGCCCTGCCGCGTGGATGGCTCAATGTCAGTCGCGATTGACCTCGGTCCTCCATCATTCCCGGCGTCATTCCCGCGAAAGCGGGAAGCCATTGGCGTTTCGAATAGCGCAGGCGCCATTGGGTGCCCGCCTTCGCGGGCATGACGATGGAGATGGTGTGGGTTGACCGCCAGAGTCGGTGGTGTAGCAAGGGCCATCTGCAACGAGGAACGGGAACACATGCGCGAACATGCGATAGCGGCCGTCGGCGGCGACGGGATCGGGCCGGAAGTGGTGAATGTCGGCATCGAGGTGCTCAAAGCGCTGGCGGCGCGCGACGGCGGGTTCAGCCTCAGGGTCGAGAACTTCCCCTGGGGGAGCGACTACTATTTCGAGCACGGGCGCATGATGCCGGCCGATGCGCTCAACATCCTCAAAGGCTTCGATGCCATCTATTTCGGCTCGGCGGGTGATCCGCGCGTGCCCGACCATATTTCCCTGTGGGGCCTCAGGCTCGCCATCTGCCAGCCTTTCGACCAGTACGCCAATGTGCGTCCGGCGCGGCTGCTGCCCGGCATCGAGGGGCCGTTGCGCGGCGTGGGGCCGGAAGACCTCGACTGGGTGATCGTGCGCGAGAACACCGAAGGCGAATATGCCGGGGCCGGCGGGCGGGTGCATCGCGGGCTGCCCGAAGAGGTGGGGCTCGATATCTCCGTCTTCACCCGGGCAGGCGTCGAGCGCATCCAGCGCTTTGCGCTGGAGCTTGCCCGATCGCGGCCCGCAAAGCATCTCACGCTCGTGACCAAGTCCAACGCCCAGCGCCACGGCATGGTGATGTGGGACGACGTGTTCGAGGCGGTGAAAGGCGATTACCCCGAGGTCGAGACGGACAAAATGCTGGTCGATGCCATGACCACCCGCATGGTATTGAAGCCGCAGACGATCGACGTGGTGGTGGCCACAAATCTCCATGCCGATGTACTGAGCGACCTTGCCGCGGCGCTGACCGGCAGCCTCGGCATCGCCCCCACGGCCAACCTCAATCCCGAGCGGGCGTTTCCGTCCATGTTCGAGCCCATTCACGGCTCGGCCTTCGATATCATGGGCAAGGGCCTCGCCAACCCGGTGGGCGCCCTGTGGTCGGCCTCGATGATGCTGGAGCACCTGGGCGAGGCGCGGGCCGCCGCCACGCTGATGGAGGCGATCGAGCGCTATACGGCCTCGGGTGGGACCCGCACCCCTGATCTCGGCGGCAACGCCACCACCGCCCAGGTGCGCGATACGATCATCGGGCTGATCGAGGGGCGCAACGCATGACGGCGGACTGGAGTCACGTCACCATCCACTTCGCCCATCCCGCCTACCGGCTGGCCGAGTGCTTCGCCAGGCGCGAAACGGGCACCCCCCATTTCCAGAGCTGGACGCGCGAGGACATGCGCCAGCGCATCGGCGAGGCGGAGGTGCTCGTCTGCTCGGGCTTCTGGGGTAACACGCTCATCGATCAGGCGAAAAAGCTGCGCTTTATCCAGGTGTGCGCGGCGGGCTATGACGCCTTCGATCTCGATGCACTCAAGGCGCGTGGCATCCGCCTGGCCAATGCTTCAGGCGTGAATGTCAACGCGGTGAGCGAGCATGCCATGGCGCTGGTGCTCGCCTTCACCCGCAAACTGGGGGAAGCGCGCGACAACCAGCAGAAGGCGTTTTGGCGCGGGATGATTTCGCAGATCGCCCGACGCGAGGACGAGCTGGCGGGCAAGACCATGCTGATCTACGGGCTCGGCGCCATCGGCCGGCGGCTGGCGAAGCTGGCGCGGGCCTTCGAAATCCGCGTCATCGGCATCAAGCAAGACCTGAGCAAGGGCACCGACGCGGTGGACGAACTGCACGGGCCCGAGGCGCTCGATGCGCTTCTGCGACAGACCGATATCGTGGTGCTCACCTGCCCGCTGACGGAAAAGACGCGTCGGCTCATCGGCCAGACCCAGCTTGCCGCCATGAAGCCGTCTGCCCTTCTCATCAACGTGGCACGGGGGGCATGCGTCGATGAGGCGGCATTGATCGAGGCGTTGCAGGCAGGGGCCATCGCCGGCGCCGGTATCGATGTGACGACGGTCGAGCCGCTCGATCCTTCTTCTCTCTTGTGGCGCTTCGACAACGTCATCCTGACGCCCCACACCGCCGGCGAAACGCAGCGCTACGAGGAAAACGTCATCGACATCCTTGAAGAGAACCTGAAGCGCCTGGCGGCCGGGAGCGGTGATCTGCTGAAGGGGATTGTCTAAAACAGCTTCCATAACAACGGCAACAGCAGCGCCGTGGCGAGGGCATTGAGGCCCATGGCGAGGCCGGAGAAGGCGCCGGCCACCTCGTTCACCTGAAAGGCGCGTGCCGTGCCGATGCCGTGGCTGGCGGTGCCTATGGCGACCCCGCGCGCCGACCAATCAGAGATGCGCAGGAGATTGAGGATGCCGGGGCCGATCATGGCGCCGAGAATGCCGGTGAGGATGACCAGCACGGCGGTGAGCGACGGCAGCCCGCCGAGCTGCTCGGAAATGCCCATGGCGACGGGGGCCGTCACCGACTTGGGCGCAATCGAGATCACCACGTCGCGCGAGGCCCCCAGGCCCCAGGCGATGCCCATGGCCGAGCCGCAGGCGGTGAGGGAACCGGCGGCGATGCTGGCGATGAGGGCTGGCCCGGAACGCCGCACCCGGTCGAGCTGCCGGTAGAGAGGAATGGCAAGCGCCACGGTAGCCGGCCCGAGGAGGAAATGGACGAACTGGGCGCCGTCGAAATAGGTGGTGTAGGGCGTATCCGTCGCCATCAGCACGGCGACGATCATGGCAACCGCAAGCAGCACCGGGTTGAGCAGCGGATTGCGGCCGGCACGCTCATAGACGAAAGCGCCCAACTGGAAGGCGGCGAGCGTCAGGGTGAGGTTGAGCAGCGGGCTGGCGCTCAGATAAACCCAGATGTCGCGCACCGAATGCATCACCGGTCCCCACCCTCTTCGGGCGCCTCACGGTGGGTGCCCAGCCGGTTGAGCCAGGCCATGAGGAGGGCGGTGACAGCGATGGTGAGGGCGGTGGAGGCGATGAGCGCCACCGATATGGGCAACCAGTCCTTGCCGATGAGCCGGGCATGCAGCATGACGCCGACCCCGGCCGGCACGAAAAGGAGCGATAAATTGGCAAGCAGCGCATCGCCCACGCGCTGAAGGCCGCCCGGGATGCCGCGCCTGATCACGAGGCCGCAGAACAACAGCACCATGCCGGCGACCGGGCCGGGCACCGGCAAGCCGGCCGCCTTCACGATAAGCTCGCCGGCAAGCTGGCAGGCGAGGATGACGGTCAGCCATGACAGCATCGAGCGCTCTCCAAGACGTTGAGACGTCGCCGGCAAGTTTTGAGGCCGGGGCCGCCGTGGTCAAGCGGCGATCCCCGGTTCTCAGGCACCATGGTCCTCCAGGATGATATCGCCGGCCCGGCAACCGACCATCATGGCGGGGGCGTTGGTGTTGCCGGCGATGATGTTGGGAAAGATCGAGGCATCAGCAACGCGCAAGCCCTCGATACCGTGCACCCTGAGGCGGTGATCGACCACGGATGAGCGCGCGTTTCCGCCCATGCGGCAGGTGCAGCAAGGGTGAAAGACGGTGCCGGCACGCTGGCGGATGTCG
>Ga0307436_1000381_pt1 | contig 20663 bp, 22 predicted proteins | sample SalMarWE160440MG_FD_202513 | JGI IMG/M metagenome (GOLD analysis project Ga0307436, IMG submission 202513) | Salt marsh sediment microbial communities from the Plum Island Ecosystem LTER, Massachusetts, United States - WE1604-40 | ecosystem: Environmental > Aquatic > Marine > Intertidal zone >...
GCGGGCGCCACCACCAGGCCGTCGCGCACCGGCGTGACGCGCGGCGGGTCGCGGAAGAAATAGGCGCACCACAGCGTCGCTAGCGTGCCGAGCCAGCCGAGCGGCGTCCACTGCCAGAACAAAATGAGGCTGACGAGCGCGAAGGCGCCGATGATCGGATAGCCCTCCGGCGTGATCGGCGCGAGCTGCTGCCGGATCGAATCGAATATCGACATTTCCCTATTCTACTCCGCCGCGTCGGCCGGCAAGTCGATGGTCACTGGCGCGTTCACGCCGATCTCGTCCAGGACCGGCGGCGGATTGCGGTTGGGCGCGACCGGTTCTTCGCCGGCCAGTGCGAGCTTCTCGCGCGCCTCCTCGGCCTCGCGCTGCCGGTTCCACATGCTCGCATAGAGCCCGCCTTTGGCCAGCAGCGCGACATGAGTGCCGCGCTCGACAATCTCGCCCTGGTCGAGCACGATGATTTCGTTGGCGCCGACGATGGTAGAGAGCCGGTGCGCGATCACCAGCGTGGTGCGGCCAGTCGAGACGCGATCGAGCGCGTTTTGGATTTCCTTCTCGGTGTGGCTGTCCAGCGCCGATGTCGCCTCGTCGAGCAATAGGATCGGCGGGCCTTTCAGGATGGTGCGGGCGATGGCGACGCGCTGCTTCTCGCCGCCGGACAGCTTCAAGCCACGCTCCCCGACTTCCGTTTCATAGCCCTTGGGCGCGAGTCGGATGAAATGGTCGATCTGGGCAAGCCGCGCGGCCTCCTCGACCTCGGCGTCGCTCGCCTCCCAGCGGCCGTAGCGGATGTTGTAGCGGATGGTGTCGTTGAACAGCACCGTGTCCTGCGGCACCATGCCGATGGCCTGGCGCAGCGATTTCTGCGTGACCTGGGCGATGTCCTGCTTATCGATCAGGATGCGGCCGCCGGACAGATCGTAGAAACGGAACAGCAGCCGCGAGATGGTCGACTTGCCGGCGCCGGAGGGGCCGACCACCGCCACGGTCTTGCCGGCCGGCACTTCGAAGCTGATGCCCTTGAGGATGCGTCGCTCCGGCTCATAGGCGAACGAGACGTTCTCGAAGCGGATGGTGCCGTTGGTGATCTTAAGCGGCGCCGCGCCGGGCATGTCCATGATTTCCGGCGGGCGCGAAAGAATCGAGAACATGAGCTCGATATCGGTCACCGCCTGCTTGATCTCGCGATAGACCATGCCCATGAAATTGAGCGGCTGGTAGAGCTGGATCATCATGGCATTGATCAGCACGAAATCGCCGACCGTCTTGCTGCCGGCACGCACTTCATAGGCGCACAGCACCATGGCGGTGGCGAGCCCAATGGTGAAGATCACTGCCTGCCCGGCATTGAGCACGTTGAGCGAGGTGTAGGACTTGACGCTGGCATCCTCGTAGCGCGCCATGGCGCGGTCATAGCGCGCAGCCTCGCGCTCCTCGGCGCTGAAATATTTGACCGTCTCGTAGTTGAGTAATGCGTCGATCGCCTTGACATTGGCGTCGGTGTCGCTGTCGTTCATCTTGCGGCGGATGCCGATGCGCCACTCGGTGGCGTTGTAGGTGAACGCCATGTACAATGTGACGGTTGCCACGATCGCCGCGACGTAGCGCCAGTCGAAGTGCCACATCAGCACGACCACGATCAGCGATACCTCGACGATGGTCGGCATCAACTGCAGAATCACCATGCGCACGATGATCTCGATGGCGTTGCGGCCGCGCTCGAGCACGCGGGTCAGGCCGCCGGTCTTGCGCGCGAGGTGGAAGCGCAGCGAGAGCTCGTGCATATGCACGAAAGTGCGATAAGCGAGCCGCCGCACTGCATACATCGCGACCTTGGCGAACACCGCGTCGCGCGACTGCGTGAGCGCCGCCATCAGGATGCGCATGCCGCCGTAGGCGACGGTCATGGCAATGGGCGCGGCCACCACCCAGGTCAGCCATCCGAATGCCGGCGCGCCGCCCTGCCCGGCGAGCGCATCAGTCGCCCATTTGAAGGTGAAGGGAACCGCGATGGTGGCAAGCTTAGCCGCCAGCAGCAGCACCACCGCAGCCAGCACGCGCAGCTTCAGGTCGCGGCGGTCGGCTGGCCAGATATAGGGCCATAGATGGATCAGCGTCGAAAACAGCGCCCCGCGGCTGGCAGAGATGCGCGGCTCGTTGTCGGAGGCTCGGTGGTGGTGATAGTCGCTCATTCAAGACCCGGAAGCGTCGAGGCCCTCCATATAGGAGGATTCTGGCCGACAAGCACCCTCACGGCCGGCCAAAGTGCCGGTTCGGCAGGGGATTTCCGCCCTCGCCTTGACGACGCCGCAGACGCAGCGCACATGCATGGCCATGAACAAAATCAATAAGATGAGCAAAATCCGGAAAATCTGCGTCTATTGCGGCTCCAGCCCGGGAGCAGGCCCGGCCTTTGTCCAGGCCGCCCGCGCCTTCGGCGAAATCCTCGCCAAAAACGGCATCGGCCTGGTCTATGGCGGCGGCTCAATCGGCATGATGGGCGAGGTGGCCAAGGCGGTGCTCAAGCATGGCGGCGAGGTCAACGGCATCATTCCAGAGTTCCTGGTGGCGCGCGAGCTCGCGTTAACGGAAGCTCAAAATCTAATCATCACCAAGGACATGCATGAGCGGAAACAGAAGATGTTCGACATGGCGGACGCCTTTGTGGCGCTGCCCGGCGGCGTCGGCACGCTGGAGGAACTGGTCGAACAGCTCACCTGGGCACAGCTCGGCCACCACCGTAAGCCGGTGCTGGTCGCCAGTATCGAGGGCTTCTGGGAGCCGCTCTGCGCCCTGTTCGATCACATGCGGGCGCTGCAATTCATCCGCAGCGAGCTGAGCTTCGATATGCTGGTGGCGGACAAGGTCGAGGATATCCTGCCGATGCTGCAGAAGGCGCTCGCGGCGGTGCCCGAGTCCGCCAAGCGGATGACCGCGGCAGACGCCGAACGGCTTTAGCCAATAGCGAACCCTACTCGGTTCATTCCTGCGCAAGCGGAAATCCAGAGCAATCATCACGAAAAAAAACTGAGTCCCCGCTTTCGGGTGAACAAGCGGATAACTGAGCTATTTTGCGCTGACGAACGTCACCGCCTCGATCCGGTTGCCGTCAGGATCACGGATGAAGGCGGCGTAATAATTCTCGTGATACTCGGCGCGGAAGCCGGGTGCGCCGTCGGAAGCGCCACCGGCCGCGATTGCCGCGGAGTGGAAGGCATCGACCGCTTCGGTTGACGGCGCGCGTAAACAGATATGCACGCCGCTGTCGGTATCGATTGGTGTCATGCCCGTGCGCGCATTAATCCAGAACTCGGGGTATTTTTTGCCGTAGCCAATCGCAGCGTCCGGCCATTCGCGCAGCTTCGTCATACCCAGAGTGGCGAACAGCGGCTCGTAGAAGCGCGCAGCCGTCCTGAGGTCACGCACAGCGATGGAGATGTGGTCGATCATGGTTCTGCCTTCATCTGCGGGAAGGCCGGTATCTCACGCCGGGGCGCCGGATTTCACCAGCTTATAAATGATGGAATCCATCAAGGCCTGGAATGAGGCGTCGATGATATTGGGCGAGACGCCGACCGTGGTCCAATGCTCGCCTTGCTCGTCCTCGCTCTCGATCAGCACGCGGGTCACCGCACCGGTGCCGGAATTGAGGATGCGCACGCGGTAGTCGGTAAGCTTCAACCCGTCGATGTATTTCTGGTACTTGCCGAGATCCTTGCGCAGCGCCTGGTCAAGCGCGTTGACCGGGCCGTTGCCCTCCGCCGCGGAGATCACGTTCTCGTTGCCGACTTTGACCTTGACCACCGCCATGCTCACCGTCACGCGGTCGCCCTTGGCGTTGTAGCGCTGCTCGACATTGACGTCGAACTGGATGACGCCGAAATAATTCGGCACGGTACCGAGCGTGCGCCGCGCCAAGAGCTCGAAGGAGGCGTCGGCCGCTTCGTAAGCGTAGCCGGTGGCCTCGCGCTCCTTGACGATTTCCAGCAGGCGACCGATGCGTGCGTCGTTTTTGTCCACCTTCAGCCCGACGCGTTCGAGCTCGGCCAATACGTTGGATCGACCGGCCTGCTCGGACACCAGCACCTTGCGCTTGTTGCCGACGGTTTCCGGCTTGACGTGCTCGTAGGTCGCCGGATCCTTCATGATGGCGGAGGCATGGATGCCGGCCTTGGTGGCAAAGGCGCTCTCGCCAACGTAAGGCGCGTGGCGGTCGGGTGCGCGGTTGAGCCGCTCGTCGAGCGTGTGCGAAACCTGCGCGAGCCTGGTGAGCGCGGCGTCGGAGACGCCGATGTCGAAGCTTTCCGAGAATTCTTTCTTGAGCTTGAGCGTCGGGATCAGCGACACCAGGTTGGCGTTGCCGCAGCGTTCTCCCAATCCGTTGAGCGTGCCCTGGATTTGGCGGGCGCCGGCGCGCACCGCGGCTAGCGAATTGGCCACTGCCTGCTCGGTGTCGTTATGGGCGTGGATACCGACATGGTCGCCGGGAATGACCTTGCAGACCTTAGCCACGATCTCCTCAATTTCGTGCGGCAGCGCGCCGCCATTGGTGTCGCACAGCACCACCCAGCGCGCGCCTTCGTCATAGGCCGCCTTGGCGCAGGCCAGCGCATATTTCGGATTGGCCTTGTAGCCGTCGAAGAAATGCTCGCAATCGAGCAGCACTTCGCGGCCCTTAGCTTTGGCGGCACGCACGCTGTCGCGGATGGAGGCGAGGTTTTCTTCTTCGGTGGTCTTGAGCGCGACCTTGACGTGATAGTCCCACGACTTGGCAACAAAGCAGATGGCATCGGCATGCGCCTCGAGCAGCGCGGCCAGGCCCGGATCGTTGGAGGCCGAGCGACCCGGCCGCCGCGTCATGCCGAAGGCGGTGAAGGTGGTCTTGAGTTCGCGGTCCTTGGCGAACAGTTCGGTGTCGGCCGGATTGGCGCCCGGATAGCCGCCTTCGACATAATCGATGCCGAGCCCATCGAGCATGTTCGCGATCGCCAGCTTGTCGGCGAGCGTAAAGTCAACGCCGTTGGTCTGCGCGCCGTCGCGCAGCGTGGTGTCGAACAGATAGAGGCGCTCCTTGGCCATGGCACCTTTCACCAGAGATAGTAGTTTGCAAGCAAGGCAATAGCGACCAGGACCGCGATGCTCGCAACGACGATATGATGACGCTTCATGCCGCTGCTCACGCCATCCGATAGACGACATAAAACGCGAGCAGAATGGCGACGATCAAGATGCCGTATTTGAGCACGATGTAGTAGAGCCAATGACGCGGAAACGGCGTGTCGGGCTTTGTCATGATGCTCCTCCTGCGGCGGCGAGCGGTTTTTGCAGCGTAGTGTTGGCCAGCCATTCGCCGGCGAGCGCCACGGTGTTGCGCTGCTGGGCGACATAGCCGCGCTTCTCGAAAAAGTCGCGGGCTGAGTCGCTGGCGTCGACGCTGAGCTTGCCGGCGCCGCGGCTGCCGGCAAGTTTTTCCAATGCGTCCACCAGCATGGTGCCGACGCCCTGCCCGGCAGCCGCCGGATGAACGTAGAGCATGTCGATGGTATTGCCGCCGGCGAGCGAGGCAAAACCAACTGGAGAACCTTCCAAGGTGGCGATCAGGGTCAGTTGGCTGCCGAGCTTCTTGCCGAACGCCGCTTCATCATCGGCCACGGAGGCCCATGCCTCCTGCTGCGCTTCGGTATAGTCGTCGCCGGTCAGTTCCGCGATGCTGTCGCGGAAGATTTCGCGCAGTAGTGGCGTATCTTCGGCCAGGAACGGCCGCAGCGCCAATTTGGGATGCGCCATCGCCATCATCGCGCGATCTCCCAGGTGGTGCCGTCCTTGGTGTCTTTCAGCACGACGCCCATGGCGGCGAGCTCGTCGCGGATGCGGTCGGATTCTTTGAAGTTCTTGGCCTTGCGAGCTTGCTTTCTCGCTTCAATAAGCGAAATCACTTTCGCTTCATCCACTACAACGCGACGAGGATCGTTCTCCAAATACTCGCGCTTCGATTGGGCTAAGAGACCAGCCAGCATTCCGGAAGCCCTAAGCGTATGCTTGAGCTCAATCTGCGCCAGACCAGACGCCGGACCCCGAATTTCACCAGCGAGGCGGTGAAGCTGAGTCAATGCACTCGGTGTATTCAGATCGTCACAAAGAGCCGCGACGAAATTAGCGTCCGGGGCGCTCTCTCCGCTCGTGTCATCGCCAACGATATCGTACCAGCCGTCCAATATCCTCGAACTCTCTTCAAGACCTTTCACGGTCCAGTCGATTGGCTGACGGTAGTGGGTTCGTAACATATTGTAGCGCACTGCTTCGCCCGGCCAGTCCTTGAGCAGATCGTGGATCATCACGAAGTTGCCGGCTGATTTGGCCATCTTCTCGCCTTCGACCTGCAGGAAGCCGTTGTGCATCCAATAATTTGCCATCACCTTGGTATGGAAAGCGCAACGCGACTGCGCGATCTCGTTCTCGTGGTGCGGAAACACCAGATCGATGCCGCCGCCGTGGATGTCAAACTGGTGCGGATGGGCCAAACCTGCAGGCGAAAGGCCCGGCTTCGCCTTTGTCCATAGCCAATAATCCGCCATGGCCGAGCATTCGATGTGCCAGCCAGGGCGCCCCGGCGTCTTGATGCCGGCGGGCGAATCCCAGGCCGGCTCGCCCGGCTTCGATGGCTTCCACAGCACGAAATCCATCGGCGCTTTCTTGTAGGGCGCCACCTCGACGCGGGCGCCCGCGATCATCTCGTCGAGCGAGCGGCGCGACAGCTTGCCGTAGTCCTTCATCGCTGCGACGTTGAACAGGACATGATCCTCGGCGACATAGGCGCAGCCCGCCTTCACCAGCCGCTCGATCATTTCCTTCATCGCCGCGATGTGCTCGGTGGCACGCGGCTCCACCGTCGGCTCCAAACAGCCGAGCGCGGCCACGTCTTCCTTGAAATCCTTGTAGGTCTCTTGCGTCACCTGCTGGATCGACACGCCGCGCTCGGCCGCGCGCGCATTGATCTTGTCGTCGACATCGGTGACGTTGCGCACATAGGTAACGTGCTCGGCGCCGTAGATGTGCCGCAGCAGCCGGAACAGCACGTCGAACACAATGACCGGCCGCGCATTGCCGATATGGGCGAAGTCGTAGACCGTCGGCCCGCACACATACATGCGCACGCGCGCGGGATCGATCGGCTGGAACGGCCGCTTCTTGCGCGTCAGCGTATCGTAGAGCTGAAGCTCCATAGCGTCCTCGGCGCCTGCTGGCCCCGGGCGTTGCTTTATCTCGATGGAGAAAAGACGGCCGCAGCCAGCGTTTTGCGCTAGCGAATAATCTCGCGGCAAATGCCGCAGATATGGTTAAGGCCGTTCATCGGGCCGCACAATGATGCGTGGGGCGGAAGCCGTCAAGAGGCGCCCTCACCGCCGCTAATGCCGAGGAAACGCAGGTCCCGCGCCGGTTAAGCGACCCTTAACGCTTTTGCTTGCATTTTCATTTCGGCGCCCCGGGGGAGCGCCTCCTAGAACGTGGGCGATTATCATGCGGACACTCGTGGTCAGTCTCGCCGCCGTATTATGCTTCTGCCTCGCCAATTCCGCGCAAGCCGAGCGGCGCATGTTCATCATCGGGGCCGACGTCGGCGGCTACGGCGTCGACCGTTGCCTCGCCGGAGCCGAGAAATGCGGCGCCGCCGCGGCCAACGCCTATTGCCGGGGTCATCAATTCGCGATGGCCTCGTCCTACCGCAAGGTCGACCGCGACGATATCACCGGCGCCATTCCGGCCGGCGGCAGCTGCAGCGGCAACAGGTGCGACGCCCTGGTGGCGATCGTCTGCACGCGCTAACCGCGATAAAACCGAAAAATTCGACGTGGAACGCCCGGCTTCGGCCGGGCATTTGCGTATGGTCAAACTTCGCGCCCGATCAGGGCATCGACCGACCACGCGCCGCCGCCGCGCACCAGGAAATGCAACACGACGATTGCCCAGAACAGCGGATATTCAATGCCGCGGTTCTCCCAGTGGAAGCCGAACTGCCAGTGATAGGTAACAATAGCGATCACGAGAAACCCGATGACCGGCAGCGCCGCCAGCCGCGTGAGAAATCCGAGCGCGAGGCACAGGCCGCAGACGAATTCCACCACGCCCACCACATAGGCGAAGAACAGCGGGTTGCTAAAACCGACGCTGCCGAGGAATTTGGCGGCCGCCGCGGTGTCGCCGAACAGGATCGGGTAGCCGTGAATGGCGAGCGAGCCGCCCGCCACCAGCCGGATCAGTGGCTCGGTGACCGGCGCCAGCGCGCGGTAAAGGCCACCCAAGCTGGGGAAAACAAGACGTTGCGGCTGTTCCATGACGGTTTCCCCGTTGTATTCGCGCTCAGCGTAGCACGGGCAGTGCGGCGACCGCGCAGGAGCCCCGCTGGCATGCCTGCGTTGTCGCTGGGCAAGGACAGCGCCAGGCATGAATTTTCAGCTGCTCAGCTTTTTTGGAACGATCCTGCTTGTGCGGCTCGAGCAGCGCGGCCAGGGACCGCTGGCGCGCCGGCTGGCGGCCTTGCGGGCCTGGCCTTCCCGAAAAATTACCCGCCGCGTCAGTAGCTTATAACATCCGCACACTCGTTGCGTGCGGTCGCAACTTCCGCCAGAGTTCGCGTCACGCGCGTGCAGGCGGCCCAGTTGCAACGGGCTCTCCGGCGCGCAAGCAACGCGGGCTTAAGTATCGATGACCGACCCGAGTGTTCAAAGCGAGGCCAGCCGCGCGGCCGGCGCGGATCAGGCGGTGCTCAAGCTTGATGAGTTCCTGCCCTATCGTCTCAATGTCTGCTCCAGCCTGGTCACGCAGGCACTCTCGCGCATCTATGCCGAGCGCTACCGAATGGGCGTGCCGGAATGGCGGATGCTGGTGACGCTGGGCGAGCTGGGGCCGATGACCGCGAAGGCGGTCGGCCTGCACAGCCACATGCACAAGACCAAGGTGTCGCGCGCCGTCGCTCTCCTCGAGCGCCGCAAGCTGGTGTCGCGCCGGGCCAACCGCGCCGATCTGCGCGAGGCGTTCCTGTCCCTTACCCCGGCCGGACGCGAGATCTACGACGAGCTGGCGCCGGCGGCGCTTGAATTCGTACGCCAGCTCATGAAAACCGTGGACCCGGCCGAGCGCGCCGCGCTCGACCGCGCGCTGACGAAACTGATCGAGCGCTCGGTGCAACTGAGCACCGGTGTCGCCACCGCCCCTGCACCGCGCTAGATTGCGAGCAACTCCAGCCGGGACACATGTCTTGAAGCTCTATACCTATTACCGCTCGTCTGCCGCCTACCGCGTGCGCATCGCGCTCAATCTCAAGGACCTGCCCTATGAGATGGTGCCGGTTCATTTGACCAAGGACGGCGGCTATCAGCGCAAGCCCGAATTCGTCGCGCTTAATCCGCAGATGCGGGTGCCAGCCCTAGCACTGTCCTCAGGGGACGTGCTGACCCAATCGCTGGCGATCATCGAATATCTCGACGACATTCATCCCGAGCCGCCGCTGCTGCCGCCTGATGCACTCGCGCGCGCTCATGTGCGGGCGATCGCGCAGGCGGTGGCCTGCGACATCCATCCGCTCAACAATCTCGTGGTGCTGCAATATCTCAAACGCACTCTGAAGCACGAGCAGGCGGAGATTGACGCCTGGTACCACCATTGGGTCATCGAAGGCTTCAAGGCGATCGAAGCGATGATCGCGCCTTCGCCTTACGCCTGCGGCTCACAGGTGAGCCTGGCCGATGTCTGCCTGGTGCCGCAGGTGTTCAACGCCCGGCGGCTGAAAGTTCCGCTCGAACCCTTCCCGGAGATCGTGGCGGTCGAAACCGCGTGCCTCAAGCTTCCTGCGTTCAACAAGGCGCGGCCGGAGAACCAGCCAGATACGGAGTGACGCAAGTCCATTGGCCTGCTAGACCGCCCTCCTGCGACATTCCACCCACCCACTAACGCAACGCATCCGTGGCCCAAAGCAATATCCTCCGTGTCGTCCTCTGGATGGTCGGCACCTTGCTCTCGTTCTCGGTCATGGCGATCTCGATCCGCGAGTTGGCCCGGGGCGGCTTCAACATTTTCGAGATTCTGGCGATCCGCAGCGGCGGCGCGCTGGTGGTTTTGCTGGCGCTGCTGGCGGTACGCCCCGATTTGCGCGTGCACGCGCTGCCGCGGCGCATGGGCCTCAACATGGTGCGCAACACCGTGCACTACGCCTCGCAATATTCATGGGCGCTCAGCCTGACCATGCTGCCGCTCGCCATGGTTTTCGCGCTAGAATTCACCATGCCAGCCTGGACCGCGCTGCTCGCCGTCTGGCTGCTGCACGAGCGGATGACGCTGAGCCGCCTCGGCGTGGTGGTGTTCGGGCTGATGGGCGTGCTGGTGATCCTGCGTCCCGGCATCGCCGATTTCAATCCGGCGGCGTTCCTCGTGCTGGCGGCAGCCTTCGGCTACGCCATCACCATGATCGCCACCAAGAAATTGACCATGACGGAGACCACCTTCGGCATCGTGTTCTGGATGGCGGTGCTCCAGTTTCCGCTCTCGCTCATCGGCAGCGACCCGAGCGTCTATCTGCACCTGGATATCCGGCAGGTCTTCCCCCTGCTCGGTGTCGCCATCGCCGGATTGACGTCACATTACTGCCTCAGCAATGCCTTCCGCGCCGGCGACGCTACCCTGGTGGTGCCGCTGGATTTCATGCGCATTCCGCTGATCGCCGTGGTCGGCTGGGTGTTCTACGGCGAGCCGCTCGACCTGTTCGTGCTGCTCGGTGCCCTGATCATCGTCGGCGGCGTGCTCTGGAACCTGCGCGCGGAGACCGCGCGGGCACATTAAGGCATTTGCGCGTGATATTTTCCGGGTCACGCGCGAGAGCGATCCTCGCGCTGCCATAATTTAAGCGTTAGAATACAGGCCATGAGGGGAATCGTCCTGACCTTCGCCGCCGCCATCGCCCTGTCGCCGGGCGCTGCCGCGCTGGCGCAGTCGCAAAATCCGGCCTGCCAGAGGCTGGAGGCGCAACTCACCGCGCTCGACCGCGGCAACAACGACCCGACCCGCGCCGACCAGATTCGTCGGGCCGACGATGCGGTCGACCGCCAGCAATTCGAGGTCGACAAGCTGGTCTCCCAGGCGCGCCGCATGGGCTGCGGAAACGCGGGCTTTTTCTCGATCTTCATCAACCCGCCGCGGCAGTGCGGCCCGCTCAACCGGAAGATCGAGGAGCAACGCGACGTGCTCGATCGCATGCAGAACCAGCTTGAACGGTTGCAAGGCGGCACCACCGAACGCGCGGCCCAGCGCCAGTCGCTGCTGATAGCGCTTGCCGATAACGGCTGCGGCCAGCAATACCGCGCGGCCGCGCGCGCCGGACAGCAGGGCGGCTTCTTTGACCGCCTGTTCGGTGGCGGCAATATTTTCACGTCGCCGCCCGGCGAAATGGGGGGCACCTATCGCACCGTCTGCGTGCGCACCTGCGACGGTTACTATTTCCCGATTTCATTCGAGACCACGCCCGACCACTTCCGCGAGGACGAGCAAACCTGCCAGCGCATGTGTCCGGCAGCGGACGTGCAACTCTACACCTATCACAATCCCGGCGAAGAGGTAGCGCAGGCGGTTTCGCTCAACGGCCGGCTCTACACCGAACTTCCGACCGCGTTTCAATACCGCAAAGCGATCAATCCCGCGTGCAGCTGCCGGCGCCCGGGTGAAAGCTGGCTCGAGGCGCTGAAGGCGAACGGACCCGACGACACGCTGGCGCCTGGCGATGTTGTGGTCACCGACCGCAACGCCAACCACCTGTCACAGCCGGCCGCCGGCGCCAAGGTCAAACAGGCCGACCACGCCAAAGTCAAGACGCCCGAGGCGATGGTGGAAGCGCCGGGCCAGCCCGACAAGACCAAGCGCAAGGTGCGCGCGGTCGGGCCGACCTTCCTGCCGGCGCATTGAGCGCGGCCCTGCACAATCAAAAATCGAAAGCTTCGCTTCTAGCCGGCTTGCCCTTAACCAGCGATTGATCGGGCGCCGGCAGCGGCGTGCCGGGATCGCGGAAGCGGTTGGTGATCGGATAACGGCGGTCGCGGCCGAAATTCTTCAAAGTGACTTTCACCCCTGGCGCCGCCTGGCGGCGCTTGTATTCCGCGATGGCAACCATGCGCTCGACCCGCATCACGGTGTCGCGGTCGAAGCCGGCGGCGGCGATGGCCGCGACCGACTGCTCGCCCTCGATCAGCCGTTCCAAAATCGGGTCGAGCACCGAATAAGGCGGCAACGAATCCTCGTCCTTCTGGTTCTCGCGCAATTCGGCGGTCGGCGGGCGCACCAGAATATTCTCCGGGATCACCAGACCATCAGGACCCATGGCGCCTTCCGGCTTCCAACTGTTGCGCAGCCGCGCCAGCCGGAACACTTCCAACTTGTAGAGATCCTTGATCGGATTGAATCCGCCATTCATGTCGCCATAGAGCGTGGCGTAGCCGACCGACATTTCCGACTTGTTGCCGGTGGTCACCAGCATGAGATGGAATTTGTTGGAGATCGCCATCAGCGTGGTGCCGCGCGCGCGCGCCTGCAGGTTTTCTTCCGCGACGTCGCGCGGCAGTCCGGAAAACACCGGCTTGAGCACGGCCTCGAAGCCCTCGACCGCCGGCGCGATCGGCAGGATCTCATAACGCACGCCCAGCGCCTTGGCGCAGGCGGCGGCGTCGTCGAGCGATTCCTGCGCGGTGAATTTGTAGGGCATCATGATGCAGCGCACGCGCTCGGGCCCCACCGCGTCGACCGCGATGGCCGCGCTCAGCGCCGAATCGATGCCGCCGGACAGGCCCAATACGACGCCGGGAAAGCCGTTCTTGTTGACGTAGTCGCGCAAGCCGAGCACGCAGGCGGCATAGTCGGCCTCGTCGCCTTCGAGCGCGGCGATCTTCGGCCCGTCCTCGCAGCGCCAGCCATGCGCCTGGCGCGACCACTGTGTCGTCACCAGCGCTTCCTTGTAGGAGGCCAATTGGAACGCCAGCGAACAATCGCCGTTCAAGGCGAGCGAGGCGCCGTCGAACACCAGCTCGTCCTGGCCGCCGACCTGGTTGGCGTAGATCAGCGGCAAGCCGCTTTCCTTGACACGTGGGACAATGACATTGAGCCGCTGATCGGCGACACCGTGGCGGAACGGTGAGCCGTTCAGCACCAGCAGGATTTCGCCGCCGGTCTCGGCGATGCATTCGACCGGCTCCGGGCCCCAGATGTCCTCGCACACCGGCAGCCCCAGCCGTACGCCGCGGAAATTCACCGGCCCCGGCATCGGTCCCGGCACGAACACCCGTTTTTCGTCGAATACGCCATAGTTCGGCAGATCGACCTTGTAGCGCAGAGCCGCGATCGCGCCACCGTCGAGCAGCGCCGCCGCGTTGTAGAGCTTGCCGTCGTCGGGCCAGGGCGTGCCGACGACCAGTGCCGGACCTGCGGACGCCGTCTCGCGCGCGAGCTGCTCGACCGCGGAGCGGCAGGCGGCCTGGAAAGCCGGTTTGAGCACCAGGTCCTCAGGCGGATAGCCGGAAATGTACAATTCGGGGAAAACGACCAGATCGGCGCCCTGGGCGGCCGCTTCCGCGCGCGTGTGGCGCACCTTCTCCGCGTTGCCGGCGATATCGCCGACCGTGGAATTGAGCTGCGCGACGGCGATCGCGAGCTTATCGGCAGGGCGCGCGTTCATGGAAGGAGAGGTCTACCGCCTGCCCTCGCGCCCGGCAATCGCGGGGCCAAGCGCCGGAATAACTGCCATGCCGAATAAGCCTAAAGGCCCGCAACAGCCGGCATCGGGACCGCCCGCCCGGACCGCTCCTTCTTGAGCAGCTCGGCCAGCAAGAAGGCGAGATCGATCGCCTGCTCGGCATTGAGTCGCGGATCGCAGACCGTGTGGTAGCGGTCGTTGAGATCGGCATCCGAGATGGCGCGGGCGCCGCCGGTGCATTCGGTGACGTTCTGCCCGGTCATCTCCAGATGCACGCCGCCGGCATAGCTGCCTTCCGCCCGATGTACTTCGAAGAAGCTGCGCACCTCTTTCAAGATCAGGTCGAACGGCCGGGTCTTGTAGCCGCTGGCCGAGGTGATGGTGTTGCCGTGCATGGGATCGCACGACCAAACCACAACCTTGCCTTCGCGCCGCACCGCGCGGATAAATGCCGGCAGATGCTCGCCAACTTTCTCGGCGCCGAAGCGGCCGATCAGCGTGAGCCGGCCCGGCTCGTTGTCCGGGTTGAGAATGTCGATCAGGCGCAACAGGTCGTCGGCTTTGAGCGAGGGCCCGCATTTGACCCCGATCGGATTCTTGATGCCGCGGGCATATTCGATATGCGCGTGATCGTGCTGGCGCGTGCGGTCGCCGACCCACAGCATGTGGCCCGACGTCGCGTACCAGTCGCCGGTGGTCGAATCGATGCGAGTCAGCGCCTGCTCGAAGCCGAGCAGCAGCGCCTCGTGGCTGGTGTAGAAATCGGTGGTGCCAAGCGCGGAGTCGACCGCGAAAGTAAGGCCGCAGGCGCGCATGAAATCGAGCGCGCCCGACACCCGGTCGGCGAGATCGGCATAGGCTTTCGATTGCGGAGAGCCGCTCACCGATTTGAGCATCCACTGATGCACGTTCTCGACGCTGGCGTAGCCGCCCTTGGCGAAGGCGCGCAGCAGGTTCAGCGTTGCCGCCGACTGGCGATAGGCTTCGATCTGCCGGCGCGGATCGGGGCGGCGCGCCTTCTCGGTGAAGGCGATGTCGTTGATGATGTCGCCGCGGTAGCTCGGCAGTTCCTTGCCATCGCGTTTCTCCATCGGCGATGAGCGCGGCTTGGCGAACTGGCCGGCGATGCGGCCGACTTTCACCACCGGCGAGGCGCCGGCATAGGTAAGCACAATCGCCATCTGCAGGAATACGCGGAAGAAGTCGCGGATATTGTCGGCGCCGTGCTCGGCGAAGCTTTCCGCGCAGTCGCCGCCCTGCAACAGGAAAGCTTGGCCGGCGGCGACCTGGCCGAGCGCCTTTTTGAGATTGCGCGCCTCGCCCGCGAACACCAGCGGCGGGAAGGTCGCAAGCTGCTTCTCGACATCGGCCAACGCCTGCCGGTCCGGGTAGTCCGGGACCTGCACGATCGGCTTCGCGCGCCAGCTATCGGGCGTCCAGCGTTCGGGCATATTGAAAACTCCAACGGTTCGCCGGGGTTATACACGAGAGCCCGGGGCCGAAACCAGATATTCGAGAAACCGTGGTTATTGCGGCTATTCCGCCGCCGCTCGGCTGTAGCTGACGGCCTTCTCGCGCAGGGTGACCAGTTCCTCGGCGGCGGTCGGGTGCACCGCCATGGTGGCGTCAAAATCGGCCTTAGTGGCCCCCATCTTCACCGCCACGCCGACGATCTGGATCAGCTCGCCGGCATCGGGGCCGACCAGATGGCAGCCGACCACCCGATCGGTGATGCCGTCGACCAAGAGCTTCATGAACGAGCGGGTGTCGCGGCCGGACAGCGTCGCCTTCATCGGCCGGAACGTGGTCTTGTAGACGTCGAGCTTGGCCAGCCGCTCGCGTGCCTGCGTCTCGGTCAGGCCGATGACGCCGAGCTCGGGCTCGGAGAACACCGCGGTCGGCACGTTCGTGTGATCGACCGGCGTCGGCTTGCCGCCATAGACGGTGTCGGCGAAGGCATGGCCTTCGCGGATTGCCACCGGCGTCAAGTTCACGCGATGGGTGACGTCGCCGACCGCATAGATGCTCGCCACCGAGGAGCGCGAATAATCATCAACCGCGATACCGCCATGTGCGGCGATCTTGACGCCGACCGTCTCCAGCCCCAGCCCCATGACGTTCGGGCGTCGGCCGATCGCGAACATCACTTTGTCGGCGGCAATCGTGCTGTGATCGGAGAGCCGCGTGACGAAGTCGTCGCCGGACCTCTCGACCGCGGCGACGGTGTGACCGCAAGTGACGGTGATGCCGCGGGTGCGCATCTCGTTACGCAGATGCTCGCGCACGTCGTCGTCGAAGCCGCGCAAAATATTCTCGCCGCGATAGACAAGCGTTACCTCGCTGCCGAGCCCGGCAAATATGCAGGCAAACTCTACTGCGATGTAGCCGCCGCCCTGGATCACGATGCGCTTAGGCAGTTCGGCGAGATGAAACGCCTCGTTCGAGGAAATCACATGTTCGAGGCCGGGAATTTTTGGCCCGTAATGCGGCCAGGCGCCGGTCGCGATCAAGATAGTCTCGGCATTGACGCGCGCGTCGTTGGATAGAATGCGCACGGTATGTGCGTCCTCGATGACGGCTCGGCTCTTGACCAGCTCGGCGTTGTGGCGCTCGAGCGTATTGATATACGCGGCTTCCAGCCGCGCGATCTCGCGATCCTTGTTGGCGATCAGCGACGGCCAATGAAAGATCGGTTGCGGCACAGTCCAGCCGTAGCCTGCGGCGTCCTCGAATTCCTCTGCAAAGCGCGAGGCATAGACTAGGAGCTTCTTTGGCACGCAGCCACGGATGACGCAGGTGCCGCCGACGCGAAACTCCTCGGCAATCATCACGCGGGCGCCGTAGCCGGCCGCTACCCGCGCCGCCCGCACGCCGCCGGAGCCCGCACCGATGACAAATAGATCAACGTCGCGATCCGCCATCAAACCCTATCTTCGTTCTCGCCAGGACGGCGAAGCGCGATTCGGCACCTGCCCATCAAAAATCATGGCCTTTTTTCTTAAGCTCCTCGCGCATTTGCGCGGTTACCTGTTCGGATAGTTTGTTCGCCCAGTCTTGCGCGAATTTCATGCTGGCGTTGATGACGTCCGGCTGCTGCACGAGCATCTTCTTGCCGGTCGGCGACTTATAAAACGCGAGCATGTCCTTGAGCTCCTGCTCGGTGAAGTGGGTCGCATAAAGCCTGGCAACTTCGTTGGTCAGTTCGGAAAAGCGCGGCTGCAGATCCTTGCGCATCTTGTTCGCGATCTCATTGAGATCCTTTGCCAGACTCGGATTCTGCTGGAGGTACAAATTTTTCGCCTGCTCGACCACGCCGGCGATCAACGGATTGAACAGGGCGGTGGCGCCCGTGACAGTGATGAGCTGCTTGGCAACCAGCAGCGACGCCGGGGACGGCTGCCGTTGTTGGGCATGAGCGGCCGAACTCGCCGCAACCAACGCGACGGCGATCGCAGCCGGTCGGACGGCGCGTTGAATGGCCTTAATGACGCTCATCTTCAAAACTCCATTTGGTTCGAGATATCAGCGGCGCTCGACAAGCTTCACACCGTCCGGTCCCGCCACAATAGCCATTTGCGCGAGATCAATGAACAGACCGTGCTCCATGACCCCGGGAATGCCGCAAAGCGCATGCGCCATCGCCTTGGGATCGTCAATCCGGCCAAGCGCGGCGTCGACGATCCAGTGACCGCCATCCGTGACGAAAGCATGGCCGTCCCTGTCTTGCCGCAACTTCAGGGCGCGCGGCCGCTGGACGGAAGCGACGGCATTTTCAAGCTCTCGTAGGGTGGCAGCCACGCCAAATGGGGCTACTTCGATCGGTAGTGGATAGCGACCGAGCGCGGCAACCCATTTGCTTTGATCCGCGATCACGATCATACGCGCGGAGGCTGCGGCAACGATCTTTTCCCTTAAGAGCGCGCCGCCACCCCCTTTGATCAGGCTCAAATCGGGCGCTATCTCATCGGCGCCATCCACCGTCAGGTCAAGCTCGGCTACATCGTCGAGGGTGGTGAGCGGGATGCCGCAGCGCTCCGCATCGGCTTTGGTCGCTTGCGACGTCGGCACCGCAACGATGTCCAGGCCGCCGCGTACGCGCTCGCCGACCAGCTCCACGAAATGCCGCGCAGTCGATCCGGTGCCGAGCCCGAGCCGCATTCCGGGGCGCACAAATTCGACGGCGCGAGCGGCGGCTGCGCGTTTTTGGGTCTCGACGTCCATCGGGGACCGCTTGTTTCTTCGAGGGTAGACCGGGATGCTGTCGCCCGACTATCTATCCTCGATCGCCACGGCTGGATAGCCGAAAATCTAGGGCCAACGTCGCTTCCGGCATCCGGTCTTGCGTCGCCAAAGGACCGGCATTAACGATGCGCATGGCCGCGCCCACCATCGTCTTCGACCTAGACGGCACCTTGATCGATACCGCGCCCGATCTCGTCGACACGCTCAACGTAGTGTTCGCGCGCGAGGGTCTGCCGCCGATGCCCTACGACACTGCGCGCAATCTGATCGGCGGCGGCGCCCGCATGATGATCGCGCGCGGCGTCGAGGCGGAGGGCCGCATTTTTCCGCCGGCCAAGCTCGAGCAATTGTTCGCTGACTTCATCGCTCACTATTGCGAGCACATCGCCGACCGCTCGCGTCCTTTTCCGGAGCTCACAGATGCGCTCGATTCGCTAGCGGCCGACGGCTGGCGCTTTGCTGTCTGCACTAACAAGCTCGAACGCTTGTCGGTTCTGCTGCTCCGGCAACTTGGGCTAGCCGACCGTTTCGCGGCGATCTGCGGGCAGGATACATTCGGCGTGCAAAAGCCCGACCCGGAGGTGCTGCGCCGCACAGTCGCGGCGGCCGGCGGCGGGCTGCAAGACGCGATCATGATCGGCGATTCTCCCACCGATATCCGGACCGCCCGTGCGGCCGGCATTCCGGTGATCGCGGTCGACTTCGGCTACACCGAGCGTCCGGTGGCGGAATTCGGCCCCGATAGAATCATCAGCCGTTTTGCACAATTGCCGGCGGCCGTTGCCGGACTCTGCGTTGCAAATTGATCGTGGCCCGATCCCAATATGGTTAACGCGGGAGAATAAACAGCCCGCCGATGGTTGCGCCCACCCACCATGGCCCGTATTCTATTGCGATGGGTAGGCGGCGCTCGTCGCCTGAGGGGACGGGTTTGGTGTGATGTACCGAGTAGTTGCGATCGTGGGCGCGGGACTTGTTCTCGCGGCTTGTTCAACTGACATCAAAAACCCCTTCGGGTTCGAACCGGCGAAGGACACCATTCGTTTCGAATCCCAACCGCCGGGTGCCGAGGCTAAGACTTCCACCGGGGAAACCTGCCGTACGCCTTGTGCGCTTGCGATGCCGGCCGACAAGCCCTTCACCGTCACGTTCACGCTCACCGGCTATCAGCTCGACACCGAACAGGTCCAGCTCGCTTCGATGGGCGACGGCACGTCGAAATTGACCCCCAACCCGGTGCTCGTGCAACTCACCGCGGTGCCGCCGCCCAAATCCAAGAAGAAAGTTCGCCGGAAGAAGCCAACCGCCAAGCCGACGCCCAAGCCTAAGCCGGCGGTAGCCAAGCCGGCACCGGCCGCGAAGCCCGCTCCGCCGCCAATGACGCCGGCGCCGCAGCCCCAGCCGCAGGCAACTTCACCCTGGCCAGCCGCGCCGCCGCCACCATCGCGCTAGCACCACAACGCCAGCATCCGTGTTGATGGGCGAAGAGGCCTTTCGCCGCGTAATTTCCGCGCGCGGCCGTCGGCTGGACGTCATGGCCATTATCCGCCAGTATCACTATATGGACGAGCGCGGACCGCGAAATCCGCGATCCCCGGGATGGATTATGACAACGACCAACGGTAGTTCCTCGCTTGAGCTCGATCGCATCGGCGACCGCCTGCGTCCGCTGATCGATCCGTTTCATCGCGCCATCACCTACTTGCGCGTCTCGGTGACGGACCGCTGCGATTTCCGTTGCGTCTATTGCATGTCGGAGAACATGACCTTCCTGCCAAAGGCCGATGTTTTGAGCCTGGAGGAACTCGATCGGTTGTGCAGCGCATTTGTTGCCAAGGGTGTGACCAAACTGCGCCTGACCGGCGGCGAGCCGCTGGTCAGGCGCGGCATCATGACGCTGGTCTCCTCGCTGTCCCGCCATCTCGGCACCGGCGCGCTCAAGGAGCTGACGCTGACCACCAACGGCTCACAACTGACGAAATACGCTTCCGAGCTCAAAGACCGTGGCGTCGTGCGCATCAACGTCTCGCTTGACACGCTGGATGCCGACAAGTTCCGCGCCATCACGCGCTGGGGCGAGCTCGACAAGGTGCTGGCCGGCATCGATGCGGCGCAGGCGGCTGGGCTCAAAGTGAAGATCAACGCCGTGGCGCTTAAAGGCGTCAACGAGGACGAGCTCGCCGGTCTCGTCGATTGGGCGCACGGTCGCGGCATGGACCTCACCGTGATCGAAGTGATGCCTCTCGGCGACGTCGGCGAAATTCGCCTCGACCAGTATCTGCCGCTGTCGATGGTGCGCTCGCAGCTTGCCGAACGCTACACGCTTGAGGACATTGATTATCGCACCGGTGGTCCAGCGCGCTATGTGCGCGTCAAGGAAACCGGCGGACGGCTCGGCTTCATTACCCCGTTGACCCATAACTTCTGCGAGTCCTGCAACCGGGTGCGCATCACCTGCACCGGCACGCTCTATATGTGCCTGGGCCAGGACGACGCCGCCGATCTGCGCAGCCCGTTGCGCGCTTCGGAAAGCAACGATGCGCTCTATGCCGCGATCGACGAGGCGATCACCCGCAAGCCCAAAGGCCATGATTTCGTGATCGATCGGCGCCACCATCGCCCGGCGCTGTCGCGCCACATGAGCGTGACCGGCGGGTAGCGCATGATCCCGAAAAAGCCTGTCCCCGAGTTG
>Ga0307436_1000382_pt1 | contig 20634 bp, 19 predicted proteins | sample SalMarWE160440MG_FD_202513 | JGI IMG/M metagenome (GOLD analysis project Ga0307436, IMG submission 202513) | Salt marsh sediment microbial communities from the Plum Island Ecosystem LTER, Massachusetts, United States - WE1604-40 | ecosystem: Environmental > Aquatic > Marine > Intertidal zone >...
CATTTTGTTTTCGGCCGCTTCTTACGCTGCCGAGCCCTATCCGTCGCATCCGATCCGGCTGGTGGTGCCCTATCCGCCGGGCGTCATTGGACCTGTCCGCCCGGCTAGTGGCGGAAGGGCTGCATCACAAACTCAGCCCGCCGATCGTCGTCGAGAACAAGCCTGGCGCCAACGGCATCATCGACGAGCGCGAAGCGGTGAAATCCGAGCCGGACGGCTACACGCTGCTGCTCGCCCCCTCGGCGACGCTCATCAACGCCGCCATGGAGGCGAACTTTCCGTTCGAAGTGATGCGCGACGTGGTCCCGATCACCAAAGTGGCGGAATACCCGACGGCCATGGTCGTCAACAAAAAGATGCGGGTGACAGCGTAGGCGCGCACACGCTGGATCGATTTCACGGTTCGCCCGCCGGTGCGAAGGCCGGGTAGTTGAATCGGTCGTCGAGCCTTTCCCAGACGAGCCGCAGCGGCATGCCGATGCGCAGTTTTTCCGGTTCGCAGTGGTACAGATTGGCCAACACACGGACTCCCTCGTCGAGATCGACCAGCGCGCAGATATAGGGGACGCGGGCCTCGTGTCCCGGCCAGGGCGACAACGTCACGGTCCATGAGTATAGCGTCCCGCGTCCCGAGACCTCGCGCCACTCGAGTTCGCGCCTGCCGGTATACAGGCTGACCGGTCGCGGAAAATGCTGGAATCGTCCGCTCGCGCGGCAACACTGGATCACCAGCCGCCCCTGCTCGGCGGCGTCCCAGAACGGCTGGGTGGGCATGTAGACGTTGGGCCGGGGCGCGGACCGCGAAGTTGTTCTTGCCTGTTCCTTGCTCATTTTAGCGCTCCAGAATGAGGACGGCGGACGTTGCCCAGTTGCGCGCATAAGGAATGCCGCCGATGCCGGTCACCAGGGCGTTGCGGCGGTCGGCGACCTGCCGCGCGCCGCCCTCGCCGAACAACTGGCGGACGGCCTCGACAAGGTTCACGCCGCCGCCCGCGAGCCGCGGTTGTCCCGCCGAGATCTGGCCGCCGCCGGTGTTGAGCGGCAGCGTGCCGCGGTACGACAGATCAGTCTCAAGGATGAAGTCGCAGCCGCGGCCGCGTGCGCAAAAGCCCAAATGTTCCAATTGCAAAAGAACCGCCATGAAGAAATCATCATACGCATGGAACGAGGCGATATCCTTCGGCGTCAGACCGGCTTGCTGAAATGCGCGCGGCCCGGCGGAGAGGAATCCCGAATCGGTGATTTCGGCCAGCGGCTCGGTCAGGTTGTAATGGGTCTGCTCGGCATAGCCGGTGGGAAATACCCTGGTTTCGAGCCCGAGGCGACGGGCGTTGTCGTCGCTTGTCAACAGCACGCCGTTGGCGCCATCGCACACCAGAACGCTGTCGAGGAGCCGCAGCGGTGTCGAGACCCGTTTCGATTGCAGGTAATCCTGCTCAGTCAAGGGCACACGCAGCTTGTCGCAGGCGTTGGGGTTGAGCAGGCCGTGATTGCGCTGGGTGACCGCGAGTTTCGCCAAAGCCGCGTCGTTGAGCCCGTAGAGGTGATGGTAGCGCTGCATGATCAGCCCGAAGGCGCCGACCGGCCCATGCAGCCCCGTCGGATAGAGGAATTCGAATCGGTGCGCGCCCTGCTCAGGCGGGCGGCTCGGCTGGGCATCGGCCGCGATCACCAGGGCGGTCCGGCACAAGCCGGCGCGAATCGCGAGGGCGGCGCGGGCGACGCCGCCGATCGGCGATGCCCCGCCCAACGCCACCACTTCCAGCCAGGTCGGCGACAGCCCCAGCATCTCGCAGACGTATTGCGGCCAAAACGAATTCTCCGTCTGGCTCAAGGTCTCGGTGACGCAGACTCCGTCGATTTCACACTTGTCGAGGCCGGTGCGGCCGAGAATCTGCTCCATCACCTCGCCCGCAAGCTCGTAGGCACTGCGGCCGGAGCGCAGAACAATTTTGGTCTCGCCATAGGCGACGATTGCGACGTCCCGCATTGTCGATCTTCCAACCTCTTCCCGGCTCCTGACGGTCGCGGCCGCCATGACGCAAGGACGAGGATGTCGTCTTTGCGCTGAAAGCGTATTGACGAGAGTTTGAACGCTCTTGTCAATCGCGCCGCTTAAGAGCAAGTCTTGCAACGCAGGGCGCCCGCCGCCGCCTGGCTTGCTCGGCGGCACGCACGTTGGCCGATGACAGGAACGAATCCTGCACGATATTTTGGAATTTGAGGTCAGTGAGGAGAAAGACCCATGCTCAAAGGAGTTCGCATCGTCGAAATCGGCGCGTTCATCACCGCGCCTCTCGCCGGGATGATACTCGGCGATCTCGGCGCCGATGTCATCAAGGTCGAGCGGCCCGAGGGAGATCCCTTCCGTCGCGCCCGCGGCGGGCAGTACAGCCCAAACTTCGTCGCCATCAATCGCAACAAACGCAGCATCGTCATCGACCTCGGCAGCGAGCGCGACCGGGGGACCTTGCTGGCGCTGATCGACAAGAGTGATGTGCTTATCGACAATCTTCGGCTCGGCGCGTTAACGAAGTATGGGCTCGATCCAAAAATCCTTGCCGAGCGGAATCCGCGGCTGATCCACTGTTCGATAACCGGCTTCGGCGCGGTCGGTCCCTACCGCGACCGCCCGGTGTTCGATGCCGTCGGACAGGCGCTGAGCGGCATCAGCAGTCTGACACTCGATCCAGAATTTCCCTTCAGCAGCGGACCGACGATTTCCGACGACGTGACGGGGATGTATGCCACCCTCGCCATCCTCGGCGCGCTCTACGATCGCGCGCAGACCGGACACGGCCATCGCGTCGAGGTCAACATGCTTGAAGCGTCGATGGCCTTCATTCAAGGCGCCTTCACCCACTTCATGCAGAGGGGGGTGGTGCCCGACCGCTTTACGCGCGCGTCGGCTTCCCAGTCGTTTGTGTTTCGCTGCGCGGATGGCAAGTTGCTGGCGGTTCACCTTTCGACCGGAGAAACGTTTTGGAAATCGCTGGTGACGACGGTCCTGGAGGCAAAGGACCTCGCCAACGATCCGCGTTTCAGCAAACACGCGGAGCGCGTGAAGCACTTTGCGGTCCTGCGCGACGCCTTGGCCGCGCGTTTTCCTGCGCGCACGCGGCAGGAGTGGATGGTGCGCCTGGAGCAGGCGGACGTGCCCTTTGCGCCGGTTTATCAGGTCGACGAGGCGTTGGCCGACCCGCAGGTGCTGGCGAACGAGACCGTGTGCGAACTCACGCACCCCACGCAGGGACGCGTGCGCACCATCCATCCTCCTTTGCGCATCGACGGGGAGCGTCCGCAGAATGCCATGCGCGCGCCGCCGATGTTGGGCGAGCACTCGGAGGCGATAACAGCCGCGATATAGGTGTTGCGCCGCCGCCGTGGTGTTGATCGGCTCTGACGCAGTATTGCTGCAGATCGCGACGCGCGACGGTCATCCGGTTGCCGATCAGTCTGGCCTGAAGAAGATCGATCTTGCCGCGACCGTACATTTGACGCTTCACGACCTTAAGGCGCGTGATTTGCCCCTCGGTCTGGCCGTTCGACCAGCTCTTAATGTGTTGGCCCAATTGTCGTCGTCCAATGCACAAACAATTTCGCACGCCTGTCGCACGCTCCGGAGCCTTTTTGACGCTCAAGGCGACAAACACGGCGCAACTATCATCGCTAATTTCTGCCGTAGCCTTGTGTAATAGAGTGCGGCCGCTTCGTCCTATGTCATGAGCGGCCCTGCGACCGGAGCCGCCAGTCTCTCCCGGCGAATTGGGCGCGCGTGGCCGTGCCTGACGCGAGCAATGCGAGCGTCAGTACAACAACAAACGGAATTCGATGCGCCATGCTGATTAGATAGGGCGCGCCCCGCGCGGCATAACTCCCTCCTCCTGCGCCTTCACCGTGGCAAAGTGGCTATGTGGAGCGCCTCATTGGAACCGTGCGCCGCGAGTGCTTGGACGACGTCGTGATCGTCGGAGAGGCGCATTTGAAACGAATTATCACGACTTATGCGGCCTACTACAATCAGGTGCGTACACTGGCTTTGGACAATAATGTACCGCTCGGTCGGGCCATTCAGTGGTCCGGGGGTATCGTGGCGATACCTATGTTAGGCGGCCTGCATCATCAATATGTCCGGATATGATTTCGGAATCCCCTTGGCGAGATCGGTCGATCACGAGTCCCCACGGCCTGAAGCCGCCGTATGAATACATGCCCGCATGCCGCGTCATTCATTATTGCGTACCAAACAGCTCGGCGCTGACACCCACGGGAAGGCCTGTGCCTTCCGAAACGTCATCTGGAACTCGCTCCATCGCACTAAGTCCGACCGACGTAGGGAAATTTTGCAGCTAGCAGAGCAATTACGGTTGGAGTAAACCAGAGCACTCCGGTGACGGCGCGTTTCAGTATTCCGAATTGCCGGCGTGGGATTGCGCTTACCGAACCACCTCAATACGCTGACATCATCTCCGCAAAGGACACGACAATGCAACATGGCACCGTGAAGGACTGGATGAAGATCATTCCTGATGCAGACCGCAGGACCTATCAGCGCGCGGGCTTTCTGTTTGATCAGAAACTAGGAACTCGCGCCGCTTTGATCGTCGTGGACCTGACATACGGATTTACTGGATCGGAATCCCTCACTTTGGAGCAGGCTATCGAGGAATTTCCAACCGCTTGTGGCCCGGCAGCCTGGGAGGCAATGCCGAGAATAAGCCGGCTGATCAGATTGTTCCGAGAGCTTCAATGGCCCATCGTATTCACCCAAAGTGATATTTACACGACCCGCTTCGCTGGCAATGCAACGAAAACGAAAGCGCGCGATCGTGGCGCCAAATTCAATGAGTTTCCAGCCACCGTTGCCCCGCATGCGGACGAGTGGATACTCGCAAAGACGAAAGCAAGTGCGTTCTTTCAAACCCCACTCACAGCCCACCTCATCAAGCAAGCAACCGATACCGTCGTCATCTGCGGAGTGTCTACCTCGGGATGCGTGCGTGCATCCGCAGTTGATGCGTTCTCACACGGCTTCACTACATTTGTAGTCGATGATTGTTGTTTTGACCGCTCATACTTCTCGCACTGCGCCAACTTATTTGATCTGCAGGCGAAATATGCTTCGGTCATATCGCTGCACGAACTGGAGCAAGTCATACAGCCGAGAAGGCGGGCATCGGTTGGATAACATTATAAGCTTGACGCCGAGCATAGGCCGGAAATGCTCGGCATAAGTCGCATTAAACGACCATGCCTCACAACATGATCTGTGAACAAGAGAGTCGGGAAACAGTGCTGTCTCTGTGGCCGGATCGAACCACATTTTGGCTACGGCTCAATGAGAGGAGAGCGATATGCGCGATTTTGATCCATCTTCACTGTTTCCTTACACGGCCATCGTCGATCGACCCAAAATAGCTTGGCCAAACGGAATGCGGATTGCAGTCTGGGTCATTCCGAATATCGAACATTTTCATTTGGAGTGCGGACCAAATGCACCCGACGTCCGCAATTATTCCCGGCGCGATTACGGGAACCGCGTCGGGGTCTGGCGTCTGATGGAGGTCCTCCAGAATAACGGTGTACGGGGCACCGTCGCATTGAACGCGGAAGTCGGACATCACTATCCGCGAATTATGGAAGCGATCACTAGGCTTGGTTGGGAGTTGATGGGACATGGCTTAACTAATTCGACAATGTTGAGCGACATGTCACGCGAAGAACAGTCATTGGTGATAGCAGAGGCGAAACGCGTCATCGAAAGTTTTGGCGCACGGATGCGGGGATGGCTTGGGCCCGGACTGATTGAAACCTGGGACACGCTTGACCTTCTGAACGCACATGGCGTGGAGTATGTGTGCGATTGGGTGAATGACGACATGCCCTATCGAATGAATAACGGCCTTTACTCGATCCCTTATTCGATCGAACTCAACGATATGCCGCTGTTCAATACACCAAGTATCGATATTGAGGAGTTCTACCGGCGAATCCTTGAGTCTTTCGACGTTCTGTATGATGAGGCCCAACGCAATGCTCGCGTGATGGCTATAGCTGTTCATCCATTCTTGATTGGAGTGCCGCACAGGATCCGATTTCTTGATCGCGCGCTCAAATATATCGCCTCACACGAGGGAGTCTGGTTTGCGACTGGCTCCGAGATCATCCAAGCTTACCGTGGGCAGCCCTGATAGCTAGCCCGCGTGGCTTCCTTCTAATTGGCTTCGATCGCCGTGCGCCCGCGACGGTCATTGATCCGGAGAAACAAATTCTCGGGTTCAAGCCGTTTGGGCGACTTGAACATGTCGGCGACAAACATTCCGAACGCATGCAGGATTGCAAACAACACTCATGATGCGATGATTCTGCCTTACGATGCGAATCTGGGCCGGATGGAATTTTCGGAAAGGACAACCGCATCGTCGGGCGAGTAGACGGCCACAGAACCGTTGATGCTGATTACCGCACCGTAGCAACCGTGGACGGAGCCGCCACGAATTTCGCCTCGCGGGACATGCCGTCTCGGTCAGTCGGCTTCGATCGCTTCTGTAATCCGATCCCCGCCGTCAAGAGCAGGACGTGCCGCGCACTTTCTTTTTTCGGTTTGAAGGTGCCGGGGATAGCGCCTGGATGACCCGGCACTCGGCAACAAGGCCGCCTTTGCATGAGGCCAGGGTGTCGCGCAGCTCGCGCCGCAGCCGGGTCAGGGCCTCGATCTTTCGCTCGGTGGCTTGCAGATGGCGCGCCACGAGTTGGTCCACTTGTTCGCAAGGATGTTCACCGTGCGCGGCGAGCTTCAGGAGTTCCCGCACATCTTCGATCGAGAAGCCGAGATCGCGGGCACGGCGGATGAACCCCAGCCGTTGCAAGTGTTCGGCTGCATAGAGACGGTAATTACCCGCCGTTCGGCGTGGTTTCGGCAGAAGCCCGATTTTCTCGTAATAGCGGACAGTCTCGATCTTTGTACCGGTGGCCTGGCCCAACTGTCCGATTGTCAGCGCATCCATCTCTTGACCCTGTAGTTGCTACAGGGTCCAAATATAGGCCGTAACCCCATTAAGCGATAGGGCCATCATGAGCGCGCATTGCTGCGACCATCACCATCAAGACCCGGGCGGCGACCCGCTCCGGCAGGCTGCCTATCGGCGCGTTCTCTGGGCCGTGCTGGCCATCAACGCCATCATGTTCGGCGTCGAGATCGGCGCCGGGCTCGCCGCCGGTTCCGCCTCCTTGCAAGCAGACGCGCTCGACTTCTTCGGTGACGCAGCTAATTACGCGATCAGCCTGTTCGTGGTCGGCATGGCTTTACGCTACCGGGCCGGTGCGGCGCTCGCGAAGGGCGCGACGATGGCGCTCTTCGGCCTGTGGGTGCTCGGCGTGACGGCATGGCATATCTTCAATGGCACGCTTCCGAACGCAATCACGATGGGAGGCGTGGGACTGACCGCGCTTACCGCCAATGCCGCCTCGTTCTGGCTGTTGTGGCAGCACCGCGCGGGTGACGCCAACATGCGCTCGGCGTGGATTTGCACGCGCAACGACGTTCTTGGCAATCTCGCCGTGCTGCTGGCGGCGGCGGGCGTGTTCGGCACGGGCACGGGGTGGCCCGACGTGATCGTGGCCGCGATCATGGCGGCGCTCGCTTTGCAAGGTGCGGTTTTGGTGATCCGGCAAGCGCGCGCCGAACTGCGCTCCAGCCGGTTTACGCACCTTGCATCGGCCAACCGATAGCGGGGAATTTTACGACCGTTCAAACAGGGCGGCGTAGTGGTAGGGCGGAATCTCGACCACCCCGGCGAGTGTCAATCCGCTTGGCACGACCTGTCCCTTCCGAAAACTCAGATTCGCGCGTATCGATGGTGTAGCCCGCCGAGGATCGGTTTTGCGATAACGTCCCCGAACCGCTCGATCGGGCGCCCGCAGGGCGCATCTTTCCCAAGTGCAATGTGGGTCCGCCCCTCGTTATAATACCGGGCATACTTCGACAGCATGCGCCGAAGATGCGCCTCGTTGAATACGATCATATGGTCGGTGCACTCGCGGCGTGTCGAGCCCACCAAGCGTTCAACATGGCCGTTTTGCCAAGGCGACCGAAAAGATGTCGGCCGGTCCCGGATGCCCATCGCCCGGATGCGCGCCTTGAATGCCGCTCCGAACGCTCGGTCATTGTCCCGAACGAGATACTTCGGTGCCGTATCCCACGGGAACGCCTCCGTGATTTGGCGCGCCAACCATTCGGCCGTCGGGTTGCGAGTTACTGAAAACCACAGGAGCTGCCGGCGTCTGTGGCTAAGTACAAGACATGCAAACAGTTGCTGAAACGCAATCGTCGGAACCACGAACAAATCGATCGACACAATGCCCTCAGCATGATTGTGCAGGAAGGTCTTCCAGGTCTGCAGTGGCCGGCCTCGCCGCGGCACCAGGTAGATCGAAACCGTCGACTGGGCGACCCGGATGCCAAGCTTCAGCAGTTCACCGTGAATTTTGGTGGCGCCCCACAACGGGTTCTCGAGGCTCATTCGTCGGATCAGGGTGCGCGTCTCTTGGGCGATCCGCGGACGGCCTCCTGCCGACCGGGATTTCCACCCCCAGTAGGCTGCAAAACCCTTGCGATGCCAACGCACAACGGTCTCGGGCCGGACAATGGTGATAGCATTGACGATGCACGGACAGCATCGATAAAGCCAGATGAACAGAGCCCGGTCCACCCACCGCAGACGCGGCTGGGCCCGCGGCGTACGTTGCTGCAAGATATTCAACTGATGACGCAGCACCAGGATTTCGGCTTCCAGCTGCCACCGCGGCTTGAAACTGTTGCCCAGCGCAGAAAGGAACAAGAGACCAATTGCGATCATCCGGTGATCATGTTCTGATTCGCCGCAACTCGCGAGTCAAACGGATGGAGTTTTCGGAAGCGACAGGATTAGGTTTCCGACAGGGACAGGCTCATCCAAACCATGAAGGCTCGGTCACTATTGCGCAGCGAGCGCCGATGCGTCGCTTGCCGCAATGCGATATTCAACTGATGGTGGAGAAATAGAATCTCGACTTCAAGCCGGCTCCGTGACTTCAACAGGTCGGCGAGGGACTTTCCAAGGGCATGAAGGATCGCAAACATCGCTTGTCATGATGCGACGATTCTGCCCGAGCACGCGAATCCGGGCCGGATGGAATTTTCGGAAAGGACACTTCATTCGGAGTGCCGATGAAGGCTCTTCGCAATGGCTCGACCCCATGGGCGGAGCATAATTGCTCCGACAGGGGTACTGATCACGCTACGTGATCCGTCTGCTGCTGACGCCGCAGCTTCGGCTGCAATGAGCACGCCTCTTCCCAAGTCCGCATCCGCAGCGACCGGGCGAATTTGCCGACACCGTCCGTTTCGGCACACAGCAGCGCCAGCTCGATGATCTCTTCCTCGCTGAAGTGTTTCTTGAGGTCGACATAGACCTGGTCGTCATCGATGGCGTCATCGCTCTGCTTGAACAGCGTGGCGAAGCGCAGCGCCGCCCTCTCCCGCTCGTCGAACAGCGGGCTCGTCTCGAAATCCATGGTCGCCATCAGTTTCTCTTCGGTGAGGCCGTTCTCCTGCGCGATGCGCGAGCGCACCGTCGAGCAATAGCCGCAGCCGTGCTTCATCGAGATCAGCACGCGGCACATTTCCTTCAGCGGCACCGGCAGGATGCCGCCGTTCAACAGCTCGTTCCATTGCCTGAGCCAGTTCCGCCCCGCTTCGCTGCGCACGTAAATCTGCGCGCACAACGGGTCCGGCGCGCCGTTGTGTTCCGCCGTCTCGATCAACAGCCGTTGCGTTCCATTCGCCTCTTCCTTGCTGATGGGACGAAGTCGTGGTGACATGAGGTTCTCCTTGTTTGAATGTCGTAAGAGACCGGCTGGCTTCTCCGGCAGCAGAGTTTCGTCGTCGCGCGCATCAATCGGGCGGCGGCGGCCCGGTGCTGCCGCGCACCACCAGCGCGGCATGGCTGACGGCGACATGCGGTCCCGTCTTCGCTTCATCGCGCGGATTTTTCAGCCGATGCAGAAACCACAGGCCACAGCCGGTGGCGAGTTCCTCGACCGGCAGGCGCAGCGTGGTCAGGCCCGGTCCCCACCAGCGCTGCCATGGCCCGTCGCCGAAGCCGACGAAGGACAGGTCGCGCGGCACTTCGATCTTCTGCGCCATGATCTGCTCGGCGACGCCAAGCGTGATCAGCACCGAAGAGGTGATGATCCCGGTCGGCGGCGACTTCTGCGCCATGAAACGGGTCACCGCGTCGCCGCCGAACTTCAACAGCGGCGGCCCCAGCGCCACCAGCGCCTCGTCCACCGCGCAATGCGCCTCGGCAAAGGCCCGTCGAAAGCCGTCGTAGCGGGCGACCCCGGTCGGAAAGATAACGTCGCCGACATAGGCGATGCGGCGGTGGCCGAGCTGCAGCAAATGATTGGTGGCATCGCGCATGGAACGTTCCTCGTCCATGCCGAACCAATCGCCGAGCGCCAGAACGCGGCGCAGCACCTGCACGTGCGGGGTCATGCCGAGCAGCTTCAAGGTCTCCCGTCGCAGCGACGCCGACGGCACCAGCACGATGCCGGCGCAGCGCGCGCTCACCAGTTCGGTCACCTGCTGCATCTCGACGTCGCGATCGTCGTCGGTGATCGACAGCGCGAGATGGAAGCCCTCTTCCTCGAAGCATTTCGACAGCACCTGCGCCACCATCGAATAGAAGGTGCTGCGGATGTCCGGCACCAACAGCCCGATCAGGTGGCTCGAGCCGCCGCGCATCACCCGCGCCGGGGTATGGGCGATGTAGCCGAGCTTGCCAGCCATCGCGCGCACGCGCCGCTTGGTCTCGTCGCTGATGCGCGGGTGGTCGGCCAGCGCCCGCCCCACCGTCGAGGCGGAGAGATCGAGCTTCTGGGCAATGTCCTTGATCGTGATCATCGGCGCTGCGCAGACTAACACAGGCTCAAGAAATGTGCGAACGATAGCTCTCTTGGCCACCGCATTCCGGGTTTGAGAGGACGAAAATCGGCGATTTCTGCGTTGACGCCGGTCGCCTCGGCTCGATATTCTGAGCTAACGATAGCACAATCTTTGCCGTGAATCAGTCGTTGGGCTGGACCGCTGCGGTCCGCCTGGGCGCGGGGACGAAAGCGATGGCCGAGGTTTCGAGCTTGCGCCGCCTGGCGGCGCGCATCCGGCTCAACGCGACCCGCATGGTGGCGATCCAGGGCTTCGGCTATCTTGGTCAGGCGCTTTCCTCCGCTGAAATCTTCGCCGTGCTGTTCGACGGCGGCGTGATGCGGCCGCGCCGGGATCGCTTTGTGCTCTCGCCCGGTCATTATGTCATCGGGCTCTACGCCGTCGCCGCCGAATTGGGGCTCATCGATCAAAACGAACTTGTGCGCTACGGCCAGGACGGCGCTTTGCTCGAAGCCATCGGCACCGAGCGCACGCCGTTCGTCGATCTGGTCTGCGGCTCGCTCGGCCAGGGCCTCTCCGGCGCCATCGGCTTCGCGCTGGCCGCGCGCCTTGCCGGCGAGGACCACCGCACCTTCGCCTTCATCAGCGACGGCGAATTGGAGGAGGGCCAGACCTGGGAGGCGGCGATGTTCGCCGCCCATCACCATCTCGACCGCCTGACCGTGGTGCTCGATGCCAACAACTCCCAGGTCGACGGCCCGGTGACGTCGGTGACCACGCTGGAGCCGCTCGTCGCCAAATGGCGCGATTTCGGCTGGCACGTCGCCGAGGTTGACGGGCACGACGTCGCGGCGCTGTCGCGCGCCTTTACCGAGCCTGCCGATCCGGACAAGCCGCGCATCGTCATCGCCCGCACCAACATCCTCGGCAACATGCGCGCCATTCCGCGCACCGCCGACGGTCATTTCCTCAAGCTCGACCCTGCCCTGCGTCAGGCCATCGAAAACGAGATCGAGGCCGCGCTTGCGTGAACCGCCCTACAAGACCGTGTTGAAACCCTACGGCCAGGCGCTGGTCGAATTGGCGCGGCGGCGGCCGGAGATCGTCTGCCTTGGCGCCGATCTCACGCGGCAAACCGAAACCGATCTCTTCCGCGACGAGATCCCCGAACGCTTCATCAATGTCGGCATGGCCGAAGCCAACATGATCGGCATTGCTGGCGGCCTCGCCCGCGTCGGCCATATCGTCTTTGTCAACACCTTCGGCGTGTTCTGTACCCGGCGTTGCTACGACCAGATCGCGATGTCGGTCGCCTACCCCGCGCTCAACGTGAAGATCGTCGGCTTCATGCCCGGGCTGTCGAGCCCCGGCGGGCCGAGCCATCAGGCGATCGAGGACGTGGCGCTGATGCGCGCGCTGCCGAACATGACCGTCGTCGATCCGGCCGACGCCACCGAGGTGCGCCAGGCCGTGGCGGCGATCGCCGACCGACCCGGCCCGGTCTATCTGCGGCTCAAGCGCGGCGAGATCCCGGAGATTTTCGACGCCAGCCACCGGCTCGATCTCGAACATGCAACGACCGTGCTCGGCGAGGGCGACGTCGACGCCTGCATTCTTGCATCCGGCATGATGGTGCCGGCGGCACTTGCCGCCGCGCGCGCGCTCAACGAGCATGGCGTCAGCACCTCGGTGGTCAACGTGCCGGTGATCAAGCCGCTCGATGCGCCCTCCGTTGTCGCCGCGGCAAAGCGTAGCCGCGTCATTGTCACCGCGGAAAACCACACCGTCATCGGCGGCCTCGGCTCCGCCGTCGCCGAGGCCCTGGCCGAAGCCGGCGTCGCGACGCCGATGCGTCGCGTCGGCATTGCCGACGTCTTCGCCGAGTCGGGCAGCCGCGAATATCTCTTCGCCAAATACGGCCTCGGCACCCGCGACATTGTCGAAAGCGTCTGGCGCGCGCTGGCGATCAACCGCCCGCTGCCGGACATCGCCGTGCCGGCGCCGACGCCGGGCGAATATTCGCCGGTCTAAACCCCGAGCCAGCCGCGCACCATGGTGCCGAGATCGCCCTCGAAGGCGGAGCGGTCGCCCTCGATGTCGTTGCGCCCCGAGTTGAGCACATAGACATAGTCCGCGATCTCGATCGCCGCGCGCACGTCCTGATCGACCAGCAGAATGGTGCGCCCTTCCGCCTTGAGCGCGGCAAGCTCGCGGTAGACCTGCGCGGCCAAGATCGGCGACAGACCCGCCGACGGCTCGTCGATCAACAGCGTGGTCGGGTCGGTGACCAGAAGCCGCGCGATTTCGAGCTGGCGCTGCTGGCCGCCGCTGAGGCTGCCGGCCGGCTTGCGCCGCAATTCGGCCAGCGCCGGATAGCGCGCCAGCACCTTCTCTACGCCGCGCCGCATGCGCGCGCGATCGCCGTGCCACAGCCAGCCGCCAAGATCGAGATTCTCTTGGACGCTGAGCTCAGGAAAAGTCGAGCGCCCTTGCGGCAATAGCGCGATGCCGCGATCGAGATGCCGATGCGCCGGCAAGCGGCTGATATCGTCGTCGCCTTGCACCACGCGGCCGCTGACCGGCGTCAGAAAACCGGAGGCGGCCTTGAGCACGGTCGATTTGCCCGCGCCGTTCGGCCCCAGCACCACGGTGAGCCGGCCCGGCTCGGCGCGCAGGTTCACCCCGCGCAGCACCGGGTGACCGGGAATGTAGCCGGCAATGACTTCTTCGAGCCGCAATGCGGCGGCGGGTGCGCTATCGGCCATCGCTTCGCTCACGCCGACTCCTGCCGGCGGCCGAGATAGCCCTCGATCACCACCTCTTCGCAGACCACGTCGGCCGGCCGGCCGGCGGCGACCGGCTTGCCTTCGACCAAGCACAACATGTGTCCCGACAGCGCTACCAGATCCGGCACCTCGTGGCTGACGATGAGGAACGAGGCGCCGCGGCTCTCCATCGTCTCGCGGATGCGGCGGATCAGCAGCGCTTTGATTTCGGGATGCACGCCGGCGAAGGGCTCGTCCATCAGCACCAGGCGCGGCTCGGTGATCAGCGCGCGGGCGAATTCGAGCAGGCGCTGCTGGCCGCCGGAAAGTTCGCTCGCCGGCCAGTCGGCGTAGGTTGTGAGTCCGACCAGATCGAGCAGCTCGGCCGCGCGCGACGATGCCCGCTCGCGAACGCTGGTGCCGGCGTGCAACAGCGGCACCATCAGGTTCTGCGCCACCGTCAGCGTTTGGAAGACGCGTGCGGTCTGGAAGGTGCGGCTGAGGCCTTCGGCGGCGAGTAGCGAGGCGCGCTTGCCGACGATGCTGACGCCCACGAAACGGATTTCCCCGCCATCCGGCTGGAAGACACCGTTGATGATGTTGAGCAGCGTCGTCTTGCCCGAACCGTTCGGCCCGATCAGACCGCAGATGGCGCCAGCGGCGACTTCAAGCGAGACGCCGTTCAGCGCCAAGACCCCTCCGAAGCGCTTCGAAACCGATTCAACCGCGAGCAACGGAGGTGACAAGGCGAAAGCCGACTATCGCATCGGCACGACGGGCGCCGCGGTCCGGTACTTCTCGGGCCAGACCACTTCGTCCTTGCCGTGCTGGGTTTGCAGGATCACCTCGCTGTACTGCGGCGTGCCGTCGGCCTGGAATTTGATGTCGCCGGCGACGGTATGGAAGGTGTGGCTGTGGATGTAGTCCTTCAGCTTGGCCTGATCCAAGGTCTTTGCGCCGTTGACCGCCTGCGTGAGCACTTCGAGGATCGTCGTCGCCACGACGCCGTAGGTCGGCACCGCCTCATAGCCGCGGTCCTTGAAATATTTGGCGAGCTCCGCCATGCCCGGATAGTTCTGGTTCGGCCACGACACAGTAGTGCCCATCACGCCTTCATTGGCGTCGCCGAGCTTGAACCAAGCCGGCACCGTCGTCATCTGCGAGCCGCAGACGCAGTAGATCATCGGCTTGTAGTCCTGCTGCTTCACCGCGCGCGCAACCTGCAATTCGTCGTTGGGCAGGCCGAGGCTAAGCAAGAGATCGGCCTTCGCCGCCTTCGCCTTCTGCACCAGGCCGGTGAAGTCCGTGGTCGAGGGCGGATACTGCTCGTCCACCACCACTTCCATGCCCGCCGCCTTGGCGTAGTTGAGCGCGCCGCCCTTACCTTTGTGGCCCGCGCGGTTGACGATGGTGAAGGGATTCTGCGCGGTGAGGATGGCGACGCGCTTTGGCCGCTTGTCCGCCGGCAGCGATTTGATCAGGTCGAAGATGCCGAGGGTGTAGTCCGGCTCCTGATAGGTGTAGCTGCCGATGATCCAGCCCTTGGCAGTGTCGAACAGATTGATGCCGACGAAGCCGCCATTGAACAACAGCTTATGGTGCGACAGCACGATGGGCACGATGGCGCCGCCGACGAAGGTGGTGTAGGGTGCCAGCAGCAGGTCGGCCTTGTCCTGGTTGATCAGCCGGTTGTAGAGCGCCTGCGCCGTGGTCGGCGTGCTCTCGTCGTTGTAGATCTTCAGCTGCACTGGCCGCCCCATGAGGCCGCCCGATTTGTTGACCTCCACGGCCCAGCGTTCATAAACCGCCTTGTATTCGGCCGAAGGCGCGGCGAAGGCGCCGGTCAGTCCGAGCGTGCCGCCAACGATCACCGGCTTCTTCTCGGCAGCCGACGCCGGCGCGAGGGCGCCGTAGAGGGCGAGAACGGCAACGCAAGCGAGAGCGAACAGCCTGGTCCACAGCTTCTGGCAATGGCGTTTCATCGCGGATGTCTCCTTGGTTCCTGGCTTCCTCCGGGCGGCCGGACACGGTCGTTTGCTGCCGTGCCTCACCTGCGTGCCTGCCGATTCAGGGGCGGGTTTTGTTGCGCCTGCCGGCAGGACGATACCACCCGTCTTCGTTGTGATTTGCGCAATCGTTCGCTCTCATTATCCAGCGCGCGGCCTTTTCGTCAACCTTATAATAGGTTGCAATCTCCTCGCGCAGCTTGCGGCGCAAGCGGCCTTCGTGATTAATTTGCGCTATCGTTGGCACAGGTTCGGGCACGAACCCTGGCACAAGAATAAGGCAGGCGCAACGATGGGGAGTGGAAACGCAACGGGTGCCGGGCTCGAAACCCGACTTGGCACCCGCGCCGCGGAACGGCCCTGGGCGAGACGGCTATGCTGAACAGCCTGCTCTACACCCTGTTCGAGGGCAGCCTCCTCGGAATGGTCTACGCCATTGCCGCGCTAGGGCTGAGCCTGACCATGGGCATCATGGGCATCGTCAACGTCGCCCACAGCGCCTTCATCATGCTCGGCTCTTTTTTCGCCTTGGAACTGCTCGAGCGCCTCGGCATCGATCCGATCTTCTCGTTCTTCGTCGCCCTGCCCGCCTTCTTCATCTTCGGCGCCCTCGCCTACCGCGTCATCGTCACGCGGGTGGAGCGCGCCAGCCAGACGCAAGGCCTGGTCGCGCTGTTTGGCCTGATGGTGCTGATCGAAAGCCTCAGCACCATGGCCTGGACCACCAATACGCGGGTGATCACCGCGCCCTACACCAATTCGCATGTGGTCATCGCCGGCATCACGCTCGCCAGCGTCAACATCATCGCCAGCGCGCTGGCGCTGCTGCTGCTCGGTGCCTTCTGGTGGTTCATGCGCTACACGCTGACCGGCCGCGCCATCCGCGCCATGGGCCAGGACCGCACTGCCGCGCGCACGCTGGGCATCGATGTCGGCAAGCTGTCGATGCTCATGTTCGGGCTCGGCATCGCCTCGGCGGGCGCCGCCGGCGTCGCCATCGGCATGGTATTTCCCTTCGCGCCGCAGACGCAGATCGAGTGGCTCGCCTGGGCCTTCCTCATCGTCATTCTCGGCGGCATGGGCAAGGTCGAGAACACGCTGATCGCCGGCTTGTTCGTCGGCCTGTTGCAGACCTTCGCCACCTCGATCCTGCCCTTCGACTACGTCTATCTCCTGCTCTATGTCGGCTTGGCGATCGTGCTGGTGGTGCGGCGCGAGGGGCTCATCGGCGCCGCCCGGCGCACGATCTGAGGTACAGCGATGCCTTCCCTCTTCTTCCTCTCGCCGGCCAAGCGTTCCCGCCAAAGGGACGTGTGGGCGGTCGTCGCCATCGGGCTCGCGCTCGTCGTCTACGGCGCCATCAGTGAAGACCTCGGCCTCGTCAACACGCTCGGCACCGTGTTCATGTATGTCGTGCTGACCCAGGCCTGGAACATCCTCGGCGGCTATGGCGGCTATCTCAATTTCGGCATGGTCACCTATTTCGGCGTCGGCGCTTACACCACCGCGCTGTTCTATCAATACTTCCAGGTCTCGCCGTTCCTCACCACGCCGCTCGCCGGCGTCGCCGCGGCGATCTTCGGCATTCTCATCGGCATCCCGACGCTCCGCCTGCGCGGCGCCTATTTCGCGGTGGTGACCATGATCATCACCTTCGCGGTGCAGATCGCGGTGCTCGCCTTCCCCTTCACCCAAGGCGCCATGGGCGTCTATCTCTCGCCGCTGTCGCTCGACCCGCGCGCCGTCGAGCAACTCTTCTATTTCGTCTTCTTCGGCTTGGCGGTCGTCACCACCATCCTCGTCTACGGCATCGAGCATTCCAATTTCGGCTGGGCGCTGGTCGCCATTCGCGAGGACGAGGACGCCGCCGAGATCATCGGCGTGCGCACCACCGAGATAAAATGGATCGCCAATGCGCTCGCCGCCTTCCTCACCGGCATCGCCGGCGGCATCTATGCCGAGCGCGTGCTCTATATCGAGCCGACCAGCACCTTCGCCCTCGACATCTCGCTCAACGTGGTGCTGATGGCGGTGATCGGCGGCGCCGCCTCGTGGAAGGGACCGCTCATCGGCGCGCCGCTGGTACTGCTGGTGGCGCAGTTCCTGCGCGTGACCATCACCTCGGAAGCCAACCGCGCGATCTTCAGCGTCATCGTCATCCTCATCGCGCTTTACGTGCCGGCGGGCGTCATCGGCATGATCGAGGAAATTCGGCGCCGGCGCGCCCTGCGCCGCGCCAAGCTCGCCGCGCTGGCGGGCAGCGAATGACGCACAACGACATCACAGCATTTTAGAGGAGGAACCACCCATGTCTCTGACCCCGTTCATCGCGACGCCGAAATTCGAGGATTACAAGGAGCGCTTTAAGAACCACTACAAGCTCGAGCGGCGCGCGGACGGGGTGATCCTGGCGCAGGCGCACACGGTCGGCGGGCCGATCCAGTTGAGCGTCGAGAACCATCGCTCGGTCGGGCAATTGTTCAAGACCATCGGCGCCGATCCGGAAAACGAGATCATGATCTTCACCGGCAGCGGCGAGGATTTCATGATGGCCGCCGATCCCGAAGGCTTCAAGCTGGAGCAGGAAGACCTCGCCTATTGGGCCTATGAATATGCCTACAAGGACGGCCGCATCAATGTGAGCTCGCTGATCAACGATCTGGAAATCCCCACCATCGGCGTGCTCAACGGCCCCGGCTTCCACACCGAGATGTGCCTGATGTGCGACATCACCATCTGCGCCGAGGATGCCATCATTTACGACCTGCATTACGACATCGGCTCGGTTCCCGGCGACGGCATCCATAGCTGTTTCCAGGAGCTGCTCGGGGTCAAACGCGCGGCTTACGCGCTGCTGACCGGCCAGACGATCGATGCCAAGACCGCGCTCGAATACGGCATGGTCAACGAGATTTGGCCGCGCGAGAAGTTGCTGGAGCGAGCGTGGAAGATCGCTGACCACATCATGACGCAACCGCGCACTACCCGCCGTCTGACCACCCAGATCGTGCGCCGGCCCTGGCGGCAGCGCATCACCGACAATCTCGATGGCGGCTTCGGCATCCAGATGTTCGGGCATCTCGCCAAGAAGAAGGCGGTGCACGGCAAGCAGCACATCGGTGACACCGTCGCCTATGTCCGCAATGGCAAGCGCAACAATTTCGACTGACTGCAACGTGTCGGCGATATTGTAGACAAACGATATTAGAGGCCACCTGCGGCGCGGACGATGGTCGCCCGAGCTTTTCGGCAGGCATCCGGCCTTACTTCCGATAATCGTTGTTATCGGAGTCCACTCGGACTGCCCGTTGAGTCGGCTTTGTCGTCCCACCAGAAAAGATTCTTGTATGCGAATGCAACCATTGGACATTTTGTCCGAGGCACGCGTGCCATAGTCTGCGAGGGTATGATGTCCGGAACAGCATTACGCTGTGTCGATAGGGCATTATGCCCGCCTCTTGAGGGGCGCCCCGAGGAAGAGGCATTGATGCCCTATCGGCGAGAGGCACTGATGCCCGATTTTGCAGAGGAACCGATGCGCTACTTCGGAGAGGTATTGATGCCTCAATCCCCAAAGTCATGATGCCCTGCGCGGGCATTATAGACCGCCCCTGACCAGGGCATTATATTCGCCTCTGCCCCCCTTGAAGGCTCAGGAAAACTCAACAAAGCGGGCTTGAAATGGAAAAATCGATGCGGCAATCGCTTGCGGCCTGGTGCCAGCGGTGCGGTCACCTGGGATCGGACGCGCGGCCAAATTGGAACGAGCGCGCGCAGCCGAGCTTATTTGGGCGAAATAGACGACCTTTAACGAAAGAGGCCGCCAACTGAGGCGGCCTCAGTGGGACGATCCGCTTCATGGGTTATATTACGATAAATCCCCACGCAGCAAAGAGGGCCACGATTAAGACAATTGCCGCGAAGGCCGTATAGATTGCGACAGTGTCGTGCTTTTTGACCTGAACTGCCATGGGTGCCTCCTCCGAAAAGAGACCCCGACATCAAACGAAATCGATAGCAGAAATTCAGCGGTACACCTTGATCCCGGTCAAAAGGGCCGACCCTCAATTTCAGAAAGGGCGACCCTGTTCAGCGGAATGGAAAGGGGCGAGCCCCGCTAGGTCCCGCTCGGCCTTTGCCCTCCTAACACTCTCGCCTGCCGGCGGCGGCCTTCGCCGCAAGCATGAAAGTGCCGGCACGCCCGATGGGCTCCCCGGCCACGTCGTCAAGTGTGGCACGATGCCGCTTGTCCCGGCGCTAGCCAACTCCACATCTTAGCTGCCGGTCCTGCTAAGGCCATCCGACTGCACACAGCCCCCCAGCCCCACAGTCGGTTTCCATCCCCACCTCGGCCCGACCGGCACCCTGCGCGCTCCCGGCCGCTACCAATTGTGCCGACGCCACTCAGCCATGGGCCTGCATTGTGGCCTGTCCTTGTCATGACGGATGGTGAGGTGGAGGCAAGGCACACCTCGCCCTGTGGCAGGCGAGGTGATGTCTGCATGACGGCATGGAGCCGGTGTGCGCAGACACACACATATCTACAAGGCGATCTTTTGATATGAGCCGGGGTCAGCCTGCTCAGCATCGAGAGGTCCTCGCATTGGCTGCTGCGTGTCCTGACGAACTGGTTTCGCGGCCACACCTCATTCGCCACCCCCGTTCAACGCAATTAGGCGGCGGCACAATCAGAAATTTCCTGGATACCGGCACGCGAGCATCCGAATTGTATTCGCGGCTCACTGATTGTGCCCACAGGCTAAATGCAGCGATACGCGCAAGATCGTCAGTCCTTTTTTATAGTGTCGGAAAATTCAAGTTTGCCGAATGACGCAATTTAGCTGGCCGGCCACGACCACCTGGAGGCCGAGAAGTATACTGCCAAGGCGGACCAAAAGAGGCCGAGAAGTATACTGCCAAGGCGGACCAAAAGCGG
>Ga0307436_1000387_pt1 | contig 20576 bp, 20 predicted proteins | sample SalMarWE160440MG_FD_202513 | JGI IMG/M metagenome (GOLD analysis project Ga0307436, IMG submission 202513) | Salt marsh sediment microbial communities from the Plum Island Ecosystem LTER, Massachusetts, United States - WE1604-40 | ecosystem: Environmental > Aquatic > Marine > Intertidal zone >...
TGGTAGCTGGTAGCTGGTAGCTGGTAGCTGGTAGCTGGTAGCGGGTAGCGGGTAGCGGGTAGCGGGTAGCGAGGACCGGCTCCCGGGCCCCGGCTTCCGCTGTAGAATCGTCACCCTATGAGCAACATTCGCCTCCTCGTCGGTACCCAGAAGGGAGCCTTCATTCTCAGCGCGGACGGCAAGCGGGAGCGCTGGGAGGTTCGGGGCCCGTTCTTCGCCGGCTGGGAGATCTATCACCTCAAGGGCTCACCCGCCGAGCCGCAGCGGATCTGGGCCTCACAGTCTTCCGGCTGGTTCGGACAGGTCATCCAGCGTTCCGACGACGGTGGAAAGACCTGGGAAAGCGTCGGCAACGAGTTCCACTACGACGGCGTGCCGGGCACCCATCAGTGGTACGACGGGACGCCCCATCCCTGGGAGTTCAAGCGCGTCTGGCACCTGGAACCCGTGCCCGAGGACCCAGACGCCGTGTATGCCGGAGTCGAAGACGCCGCGTTGTTCTTGTCACGCGACGGCGGCGGGACCTGGCAGGAGCTCTCCGGCCTGCGGGAGCACGGCTCGGGGCCGCACTGGCAGCCGGGCGCGGGCGGCATGTGCCTCCACACGATCTTGCTCGACCCACAATCCCGCCAGCGGATGTTCATAGCGATTTCGGCAGCCGGGGCCTTTCGCACGGAAGACGGCGGTACGAGCTGGCAGGCGATCAATCACGGCCTGCACTCGGACATGATGCCCGATCCCGAGGCTGAAGTCGGCCACTGCGTCCACCGGATCGCCATGCACCGGTCGCGCCCCGACGTTCTCTTCATGCAGAAACACTGGGACGTGATGCGCAGTGACGACGCCGGCGATTCGTGGCGCGAGGTGAGCGGAAATCTGCCCAGCGACTTCGGCTTCGCGATCGACGTGCACGCCCATGAGCCGGAGACCGTCTACGTGGTGCCGATCAAGAGCGACTCCGAGCACTATCCGCCCGACGGCAAGCTGCGGGTCTATCGGAGCCGCACGGGTGGCGAGGAGTGGGAGCCGCTCTCTCGCGGGCTGCCGCAGGAGAACTGCTACGTGAACGTCCTTCGGGGCGCCTTGTCGGTGGATTCGCTCGATCCTTGCGGGATCTACTTCGGCACCACGGGCGGCCAGGTCTACGCGTCGCGCGATGGCGGCGACAGCTGGAATGCGATCGTTCGCGATCTGCCGCGTGTTCTCTCGGTGGAGGTGCAAACGCTGTGATCCGAGTCGTCCTGCCGGTGCCGCTGCGCACTCTGGCGCACGCTCCGGAGGAAGTCGAGGTGGAGCTCGAGCAAGGAGCGTCGGTCACGTTGCGCGCCGTTCTCGACGGCGTGGAGGCCGCGTATCCGATGTTGCGCGGGACGATTCGAGATCAAGCGACACGAAAGCGACGGAACTTCCTACGCTTCTTCGCCTGCGGCGAGGATCTGTCGCACGAGGGCCTCGATCTACCGCTGCCCGAGCAAATTGCGCGAGGCGACGAACCGCTCCTCGTCGTGGCCGCGATCGCCGGCGGTTAACCGCCTCGTCGTTGGCATCGCCTGGCGCCGCATGGGCGGCGGATATCTCAATCAGGTATTTCGTATTCCCTCTGCAATGCCATGAGCTCACATCGATCAACGCAAGTTCGTGGCGTGTTGCTCGACCTCGATGGGACCATCTATGAGAGCAGCAGCCTGGTGGCTGGGGCCACAGAGGTCGTAGCAGCGCTGCGAGCTGCGGCCCTGCCGTTTCGCTTCGTCACCAACACGACGCGCCGGCCGCGCGCGCACATCGTGCGCGAATTGCAGGAGATGGGGCTGGACGTGACGCAGGACGAGATTCTCACCGCGCCTTCCGCCACCGCTCGGTGGCTCCTCGACAAGGGAGTGCGACGCATCTATCCCCTGCTTCCGGAAGCGACGTTCGAGGACCTGGAGGGGCTCGAGCTCACCGCGAGCAAGCCGGAGTGCGTGATCGTCGGCGACTTAGGGGATGCCTGGGACTTCTCCCGCTTGAACCACGCCTTCCAAGCGCTCATGCAGGGCGCCGAACTGGTGGCAGTACAGCGCAATCGCTACTGGCGCCGAGACGGCGAGCTGGCGCTCGACGCCGGTCCCTTCGTCGCCGCACTCGAGTACGCGTCAGGCAAAACGGCGCATGTGGTCGGAAAACCGAGTCGCCACTTCTTCGAGACGGCGGTCGGGCTGCTCGGGCTGCAGCCGCGCGAAGTGGCAATGGTCGGCGACGACCTGCAAGCCGACGTCGCCGGTGCGCGACAGGCAGGCCTGCTCGGCGTGGCGATGCGCACCGGCAAGTACCGGCCGGAGGACGAAGACAGAGCGCAGGAGCTCGCCGACGCCGTCCTGGACTCCATCGCCGCTCTGCCGAAGTGGCTCGGGAGCAGTGGCGAGTGACGAGTAGCAACTGGGACGCAGAGGTTCGTGGCGGTCTCGGACCGTGCGTTACGGGAAGATGCCGAGGTTCTCGTACGACGCGACGATCTTGCCAATCGCATTGATAAATGCCGCCGCGCGCAGATCAGCCTTGCCGTCCAGGCGCTTCCAGATCTCCCGCACCTCGTGGTAGGCGAGGACCATCGTCTCCTCCAGCCCTGCGTTTACCAGATCCTCTTCGCTCGCTCCGCGGCTGATGTCCTTGATGCGCTCCGATGAGAAGTGCTGCGCGGTGGCATCTTCCATCGCCTCGACGATGCGACGGTAGGCCTCTTCGTCGGCGCGCTTCTGCATGCGCCCGAAGCGTACGTGGGAGAGATTCTTGAGCCATTCGAAGTAAGAGACGGTGACGCCGCCGGCGTTGAGGTAGTTGTCGGGGATGATCAGACGGCCGAGCTTGAAGAGTCGTTCGCTGGCTCCCGAGGTGGTCGGGCCGTTGGCGGCTTCGGCGATGATCTTCGCCTTGATCTGGGCCACATTCTCCTCGGTGATCTGATTCTCGAGAGCGGCGGGCACCAGGATGTCGCAGTCGAGCTGCAGGGCTTCGACCGACTCCGGGATATCGGTGGCGCCGGGGTACGCCAGGATCGAGCCAGTCTCCTTGCGATGCGCTACGACCTTGTCCACTTCGAGGCCTTTGGGATCGGCGATCGCCCCCTCGTATTCGGCCAATCCAACGATCACCGCCCCTCCTTCCTGCAGAAACTTCGCGGCGTGGTAGCCGACGTTGCCGAGCCCCTGCACGACGACTCGTTTCCCGTCGAGCCCCGGTTGCAGCCCGAGCCGCTTCATGTCCTCGGTGACCGCGCAGGCCTCGCGCACGCCGAAGAAGACGCCGCGGCCGGTGGCCTCGATGCGGCCTCGGATGCCGCCCTGGCCGACCGGCTTGCCGGTGACACAGGCAAGCGAGTTGAGCTCACCGCCGGCCAGCGAGGTGTAGGTGTCGGCGATCCACGCCATCTCCTGCGGACCGGAGCCGAAGTCCGGGGCCGGTACGTCGACGCCGGGACCGATGAAGTTCTTCTTGACCAGCTCGAAGGCGTAACGGCGGGTGATGCGCTCCAGCTCGGCGGCCGAGTACTTCGAGCGATCGAGGCGGATGCCCCCCTTGGCGCCGCCGAACGGGACATCGACGACGGCACACTTGTAGGTCATCAACGAGGCCAGCGCCATGACCTCGTCCTCGCTCACGTTCGGTGCGTAGCGGATGCCCCCCTTGGTCGGGAGCTTGTGGTGACTGTGTTCGGCGCGCCAGGCGTGAATGACCTCGATCGAACCGTCGTCGCGCCGCAGCGGAAAGGAAAATCGATAAATCGCGTTGGTGCTGCGAATCTGCCGCAACAGGTCCGGGTTGTACTTCGTCAGACTCGCCGCCTTATTGAAGTTGCGGTGAACCTGATCGACGAAACTTATGTGATTGCCTTTGGCCATGAAGTCCCTCCTCGAAGCCTGGGGATCATATCGTTAGCCGCCAACCGCCAGCCGCCAGCTGCCAGCCAGCGAATTCGAGTCACCGGGCTAGGCCGGGGAGACCGAAGGCCGGAGTGAGGCCGTGCCCCTCGCGCCTGTTTCACTCTGGTTGCTGGTTGCTGGCAGCTCGTGGCCTCTATCTCAGCCTTGCAACACCCCCGCCCTGCGCGGCATCGACCACGAAGAGTGCCAGCCAGATCACGGGGAAGGCCAGCGAGAGGCCGCGGCCGAGGCGGAAGAGTCGATACCAGCCGGGCGTGCCACGCTGCAAAACGTCGACCGACTGCACGAAGACGACTTCGCAGTCGCGGTCGTCGCGGCGCGTGCTGGTGCGGCGCCAGAAGGTGCCCCAGTTTTCGGCCTGGTAGTCGACGAGAAGGCCGCGCAGATGGACCTGGTCGCCGAGCTGGACACGGCCGATCGCGGCACGGACAGTCGCGTCATCGGTGATCAGATGATTGTTGCCGATGGCGTTGAGATCGAGGTGGACGCCGGCGGGCCAGCGCACGTGGCAAGTGAAGGATCCGCTAGAGTAGCTGGCTCGCAGGTAGTCGGTCCGGGAGAGGTTGTCGCCCCAGAGGACGCAGAAGTCGCGTGTGTCGACCGCCGTGCGATCGTGGTACATGTCGCCGATCGAGTGGATGTTGTTGTGGGTGACGACCAGGCCGTAGAGGTCATAGGTGGCCACCGGCCGAACCGAGTAATGGTGGCCGCGGTAGTCGAAGGCGAACGGTTCGCGATCGGTACTCTCCTGGAATGGCGTGCGCAGCAGCTCGGGATGAATCTCGTCCGGTGGCGGGAGGGTTCCCTTGCGCCACCAGGCGAGCGCCGTGAGCACTAGGGCGACGACCCAGACGCGCACGATCCAGCGGCGGAGGCGACTCAGGGGCATGGATGAATTCTAGCGACAGTGAGTTGACGGGGTGACGGCCACGTGCCGGCGAAGCGGGCTGCCGGCTACCAGCTGCCAGTCCCCCCACCCGGGCAGGGGCCTCCAGCCGCTAGCTACCAGCTACCAGTCCCGCCCGCCCGACCGAGTCAGCGCCTTCTGAGAACTGGAGGCTGGAAGCTGGTGGCCTGTCGCGCCAGTCTCGGCCACCGATTCCACCGAACTCGAGCCCCAAGTCTCCTCAACGAAAATCCCGACTGTGCTTCCCCGGCACTCGCCGCCCTACGTCCGGTCGCCACACCGACTCCGCGATCAGGTGGACGACGCCCTGCTCAGACTGCAGCTTGCCGGTGACGCCCAGAAAGGGCGAACCCTTGATCGTCCAGGCATACTCCTTCCACACGTCCGGCCACACGACCACGTTCACGAAGCCGGTCTCATCCTCCATGGTCATGAAGACGACGCCTTTTGCGGTGCCTGGCCGCTGGCGGCATATGACCGCGCCGGCATAGCGCACCTTGCGGCCACCCGGCATGGCAGTGACCTGCTGGGCGGTCGGCAGACCCTGGGCCTCGAGCGCCTCGCGCACGGTCTCGATCGGATGGCCGCGGGTGGAGTGGCCGGTGGCGCTGTAGTCCCAGTGCACGACCTCGGCGAAGTCGAGGGGCTGGAAACTCTGCGGTGGCTCGTCACTGATCAGGTGCAGCGTCTCGTCGCGTTGCCGCAACAGCCGTCGTCCCTCCCACAGCGCCTGACGCCGGTCGAGACGGAGAGATTCGAAGGCGCCGGCCTGCGCCAGCGCCTCCAGCTTGTCCTCGGCCAGCGGCACGCGACGCACGAAGTCGTCGTAGTCGGCAAAGGGACGCGCATTCCGAGCGTTGAGGATGCGCTCGCCGTCCGCGACGCCCAGGCCCTTGACGTAGCGCAGGCCGATGCGGACGGAGGGGGACTGGCCTCCAGCCTCCAGCTTCCAGCCTCCAGTTCCCAGGTCTCTATCCCGGGGTTGGGTGGGGGGACTGGCAGCTGGCAGCTGGCAGCTGGTGGCTGGGTCCGTCTCCAGCGTGCAATTCCAGTCACTCACCGTCACGTCGACGGGCTGGATGTCGACCCCGTGGTGCTTGCCGTCCTCGATCAGGGTGGAGGGGGAGTAGAAGCCCATCGGCTGGGCGTTGAGGATGGCGCAGAGAAACTCCGCCGGATAGTGCCTGTGCAGATAGGCGGCGGCATAACAGATCAGCGCGAAGCTGGCCCCGTGAGACTCCGGGAAACCGTATTCGCCGAAGCCGCGGATCTGTTCGAAGACGCGTTCGGCGAAGTCGGGCTCGATGCCCTTGGCCTGCATGCGCTGGATCAGCCTCTCGCGGTGGCGCTCGATGCGGCCGGTGCGGCGCCAGGCCGCCATGTCGCGGCGCAGCTGATCGGCCTCGCCGGGGGTGTAGTCGGCGGCCACCACGGCGAGGCGCATGACCTGTTCCTGGAAGAGCGGGATCCCTAAAGTCTTGGCCAGCACCGGCTCGAGGCTGGGATGGGGATACTCCACCGGCTCCTGGCCGCTGCGGCGCTTCAGGTAGGGGTGGACCATGTTGCCGGAGATCGGCCCCGGCCGTACGATCGAGATCTCCACCACCAGGTCGTAGAAGTTGCGCGGCCTGAGGCGCGGCAGCATGGCCATCTGGGCGCGGCTCTCGATTTGGAAGACTCCGACCGTGTCGCCGCGGCGGATCTGCTCAAAGGTTTCCGGGTCCTCCGGCGGCACGGTGGCCAGGGAGAGCTCGACGCCACGGTGCTCGCGCAGCAGGTCGAAGCAGTCGTGCAACTGAGTGAGCGCGCCGAGGCCGAGCAGGTCGACCTTGAACAGCCCGAGTGCTTCGACGTCCTCCTTGTCCCACTGGATGACGGTGCGGTCCTCCATGGCGCCGTTCTCGATCGGCACCAGCTCGTGCACCGGCCGATGGCCGAGCAGGAAGCCACCGGGATGGATGGAGAGGTGGCGCGGGAAGTCGAGGATCTCGGTCGACAGTTCCAGCAGGTAGCGCATCGTCGGCTGGTCGGGGTCGAAGCCGGCCTGGCGGAAGACGTCGGGCTCCGGCGCCCCCCAATGCGGCAGCAGCTTGGCCAGGCGGTCGAGCGCCGTCTCCGGCACTCCCAGCGCCTTGCCGACGTCGCGCACCGCCGAGCGCGGCCGGTAGCGGATGACGTTGGCGACCATGGCGGCGTGGTCGCGCCCGTACTTCGCGTAGACGTGCTGGATGACCTCTTCGCGTCGGGCGTGTTCGATGTCCAGGTCGATGTCGGGTGGCTCGTCTCGCTCCTGCGAGATGAAGCGCTCGAACAGCAGCCCCATGCGCACCGGGTCGATGGCGGTGATCCGCAAGCAGTAGCAGACCGCCGAGTTGGCCGCCGAGCCGCGCCCCTGGCAGAGGATGCTCTGTTCGCGGCAGAAGCGCACGATCTCCCACATGGTGAGGAAGTAGCCCGGGTAGTCGAGTCGATCGATCAGCTCGAGCTCCTTGTCGATCTGGGCCCGCACGTCGTCGGGAATCGTGCCGCCATAGCGCTCTCGGGCGCCGTCGAGGGTCAGGCGGCGCAACCACTCGGCGGAGGTCATGCCGGAAGGCAGGCGCTCGGAGGGGTAGCGGTAGCGGATCGCGTCCAGGCTGAAGTCGCAGCGCGCGGCGATCTCGAGTGTGCGGCCGACGGCGCCCGGCAGATCGTTGAACAGTTGGGCGAAAGCATAGGGCGTCTTGAGGTCGTGCTCGGCGTTGGGTTGGAGGAGACGACCGGCGGTGACCAGCGTCGTCTTGTGCCGCACCGCAGTGAGGACATCTTGCAAGCGATGGCGTGCGCGCTGGTGGTAGAGCACCTCGTTGCCGGCGGCCAGCGGCAGCTCGAAGCGCTCGGCGAGGGTGCGGAGGCGAGCCTCCGCCTCGACGTCATCGGTCTGGTGATGGCGAGTGAGCAGCACGTAGAGGCGGTCGCCGAAGGCATCGAGGAGATCGGCGGGAGGATCTTCCGCCGTGGCCGGAAGTGACCGCCGCGTCCAGAGGGCGATGACGCCGTCGGCGTGAGAGCAGACCTCCCGCCAGCTCACCCGCGACTCGCCCTTCGCGCACCGCCGCCGCCCGAGGGTGAGCAGATGGGAGAGTCGGGCGTAGCCGGTCCGGTCGGTGGCCAGCAACACGAGTGATGCGCCGTCGTCGATCGTGACCTCGGAGCCGATGAGCAGCTTCACCCCCAGCTCGCGCGCCTTCAGGTGCGCCCGCACCACTCCGTAGACACCGTCCCGATCAGTCAACGCGATCGCGGGCAGACCTAGATCGGCGGCCCGCTCGACGAGCTCCTCGGGGTGACTGGCGCCTTCGAGGAAGGAGAAGTTGGATTTGCAGAATAGCGGAGCGTAGGGCCCGGGGCTCGGGACTTGGGGCTTGCGGCTTGAGGAATGTCTTCCAGCCTCCAGCCCCCAGCCCCCAGTTTCCCGCCCCCACGGACCAGGCCGGGAGGGGGGACTGGTAGCTGGTAGCTGGTAGCTGGTAGCTGGCCTTGGCCCCGGGCTCCCGGCCCCTGGCCCTCGGGAGGGTGGGGGGACTGGCAGCTGGTGGCTGGTGGCTGGCGGTTTGAATTCCAGGACCTTTTGTTCCACCGCCGCTTACTCCACCCCCCCTTGCAAAAACCATCTGTCCCTCGCCCGATCCAGATAGACCCACAACAGCTCGCCGGTCCGGGTTTCCGCGAAGTGGTAGTGGCGTTCGACGCCGCCGGTCCACCAGCCGCCGGTGAGCACGTAGGGGCCGATGAGCCGGGTGACGGCGCCGTGGCCTGCACCGCGGATCAACCAGCCGTCGTCGCGCAGATGATGGGATTTCGGTGGCAGCGCTCGCGGGCGCACCAGGATGCGGCGGATCATGCGGAGTTCCGCGGGTTCATTGGGGGCAGGGAATTCGAGGTGCGGTATCGGCTCCCATAGAAACGCCCCTTCCGGGAGGTGACGGTCGGCTGACCGGGCCCGCACGACCGCCGTCTCGCCGAGTTCGGCGCGCAGGCGGGCAAGCGCGCGTTCCGCCGCCGCCAGATCACGGCGTGGATTGATCCGGAAGAGCTGGAGCTGCTCCTCTTCCGCGGCTGAGCCTTCGACGTCGAGCCGAACCTCGTCGACTCGAGCCGGCAGCGCGACGCCTTCCAGACGGAGCCGCAAGAGCTCTATGAGCTGTCCACCGTCCAGCGTCGGCCGCGCCGGCCGGACCGTCTCGTGGATGCGTTGTCCAGTTTCGATCAACAGCTCGAGCGTCAGTTCACGCAGCGCTTCGCCGCGTGTCGCGAGCTCCGTGAGAAGAGGATCCAGGAGCTGCTTGATCAGGAAGAGCAAGCGGTTGCGATCGCCGTCGGGCTGCTCCAGGTCGAAAGCCCGCACCAGAGGTTCTTCAACGGTGGCGCGATCGAGCGGCGTCGCATCGTCTCCGAGCGCCAGGCGATGCAGATGATAAGCGTCCTGGCCGAAGCGCTCCGCCAGGCCGGCGGCGGGGAGTTTCAGGAACTGACCGACGGTGTCGATGCCGAGGCGCGCCAGCGCGTCACGCAGATCCGGTTCGATGCCGAGGCGTCGGAGAGGTACACGATGCGCCTGTTCGCGCTCGCGGGCCGGCGATTCCAGGATGGTGATGCCGCGCCACACCCGGGCGATCGCATAGACGCCGAAGCGGGTGAATCCGGCCGCGATGCCGAGTGCCCGGAACCCGGCGCGCTCCAGGCTCGCCTCGATGCCGCCGCACCAGGACTCGAGGCACGGCGCCAGCCGTTCCAGGCCGGCGCATGACAGCCAGAACACGCCCGGCTCGTCCGCCGCCGGCTCGACGTCGGGCGAGGCGTGGAGCAGGCGTTCAGTGAGATTCTCGACGGTGTCCTGAATCTCTGCTGCGGAGACGGTCCCGGCGGCCAGCTCCTGATCGAGTGCCAGCGCCGAAGCCCAGCGCATGCCGGGCAAAATGTGTCGTCGTCGCGCTCGTTCGCTGACCCAGAGCAGCTTGCCCTGGGGACTGTCGCGGTCGACGACGGCCGTCGGCCGGTCGCGCCAGGTTGGATGGCGCTGCAGAAGTAGCTGCAGGGGCAGAGCTGGGACGTGGACGCAGACGAGGTGGGGGCGGTCACCAGTCTCTCGGCCCCTGGTTCTTGGGAGGGTGGGGGAACCGGTGGCTGGTGGCCGGTGGCCGGTGGCCTCTCCAGGCCGGCTACCAGCCGCCAGCCACCAGCTGCCAGCTCCCCCTCCCAACCCGGTCCCCGGTTGCTTGCCCGAATCCATCTCCGCCTCCAGCTCACAGCCCGGGGGGCCCGAGGCGGATCTCTTCTCGTGTCCAGCCGGGCGCCCGGCGCTTGTCCTTCAGGACTTCGAGGCGGCAGGCATAGCGCCCGGGTACCTGTCGTTGCAGAACCTCACGTTGCGTCGTCGCGCGCAATGAAACTAGCGATCCGAGCGTGCCGCGTTCCGCATCCCCGCCGCTCAGGATCAACGTCGTGCACTCGTGTTTCTCGGCAAGGCCGGCAAGGCGGGTCAACAGGGGTTGAGGAATCAAGGCACTCTCGCCGGCGATATCGACGACCACCAGGCCAAAAGCGCCGGAGCGCACCAAGCGTTCGGCGGCGCGTGCCGCCTGCGGAGCGGCGGGAGCGAAGACGACCGGAAGGTTGTCGAGGTCGATGCCGCAGGCGGCGGCGTCGGGGGGAAAGAAGTTCGAGCCGTGGCACGCCACCCAGGCCACCGGCTCCTGGCGCTCCTGAGCATTGGCCACCAGCGAGAAGGCCAGAGACAGATTGGCCGTGGCGCCGCCGCCCGCGAGCTCGACCAGTCGCCCGGAGAGAGCCGGCAGGGTCCAGGCGGCGTCCGGCCGGGGTTCGGATCGCGCCAACTCACGAGCCGGGAAGACGCCGTTGCGAGCGAGGGCGGTGGCAGTCAAGGTGGTCATGGGAGGAAGTCACCAGTCTCCAGCCTCCAGCTACCAGCCGCCAGCTCCCAGCTTCCAGACCCGGGACGAGAGGGGGGACTGGCAGCTGGAGGCTGGTAGCCGGTGGCTGGAGGCGACATGCATGGGGGTGCCTGAACGTCGATCGGACGCATCACGGCTCCAATAAAGGCATGCCCTCATCCAGCCAGCGGCGCACCTCGACGACCTTGCCAATGATCCGCAGGTCCTCTTGCGGTGGCACGATGGGGTGGAAGGCGGGGTTCTCCGGCATCAGGATCCATTGACCGCGGCGATGCGCCAGGCGCTTGACGGTGGCCTCATCGTCGACCAGCGCCACCACGATGTCGCCGGGATCGGCGGTCTGCTGGCGGCGCACGATGACCACGTCGCCGGGCAGGATGCCGGCGTTGATCATGCTCTCGCCTTCGACGTTCAGCGCCAGCAGCTCATCGGCCGGCCTGTGGGAGGGGATCGGCAGATAGCCTTGAGGGTCCTCGATCGCCGCGGTCAGATCGCCGGCCTGCACCCGGCCGAGCAGGGGCACGAGAATGGTGGGACGTGCCCCGCCACCCGGCAACCGGTAGCCGCGCGCCCGCCCCGCCTCCTTGTCGAGCCGACCCTCGGCGACCAGGGCCTCGAGATGAGAGCGCGCCGATTCCACCGAGCTGAAGCCGAAGCGACGCTGCACTTCCCGGATGGTCGGCGGGCGCCCGAGCAGCAGCCGGTCGCGAACGTAGCGATAGACCTTGTTACGGGTTTTTCCGGGTGTCGTGTAGGCCATGGCGCGGGCTCGCTTTCTCGAAGGGATCTCCGAGTAAAGCAGACAAATGTACAGTTTGTCAAGGGGCTAGAAACCAGTCACCAGTCTCGAGGCGGACACGAGGACTGAAGCGGCCGGACTCCGTGCCGGCCGAGCTCCAACCAGCTCTTCCGGTGCCCGGCAGCGGGCAGCCTCCGGGGTGGGTGGGGGAACTGGCAGCTGGTAGCTGGAGGCTGGTAGCTGGGCCCTACAGCGAATCCGGCCCTTCGACGTTCACCACCATCGGTCCCTCTCCGGCGAGGAACAGAATCACTTCCTGACCTTCGGTCTGCGACGGGTTGACGTCGCGATGGATAGTGCGTGCGGGCACCAGGAAGAAGTCGCCCGTGTCGACGTCGGTGACGTCCTCTCCTCCGGGACCGCTCTCGAAGCGCACGGTACCCGAGACCACGTACCCGTGGACGTCGTAGTCGCCGTGGTGGTGCCAGCCGGAAACGGTGCCCGGCTCGGTTTGCGCGTGCAGCACGCGGAATCGGTCGCCCTTGAAGGCGAGGCGACGGAGGATGCCGGGGCTCGGCGGGCCTTCCGCCAGATCATCTTTGGGCAAACACTGAATCTTGCGCATGGTTGATCCTCCTCGAGGGAGCGATGCCCGCACGCCCCAGCCACGCTGAGTCGACGAGCACCCAGATGGATCATCGATAGCAAAATGTAAATATAGCCTACCACCCGATTGGTGGCCGCCAGCCGCCAGCTACCAGACCCGGAACGAGAGGGGGAGCTGGCGGCTTTTCTTCCAAGTCCCTCTGCTAAAATCCCCTCACACACCGAACCGCCCAGGAGAGTGCCATGAACGACGTCGGGAGGGTCATCGACGCGTGGCCGGAGCCACAGAAGAGCATCGCCCGGAGTGTGCGGAAGATCGTCCTCGAGGCTGGGGATGGACTGAAAGAGGGCGTCAAATGGGGCACCCCGACCTTCTTCGGGGCGAAGAACGTCTGCAGCCTCATGTGTCACGAGGATCACGTCAACCTGCAGCTCTTCCAGGGCGCCCGGCTCGAGGATCCGGACAGCGTGCTCGAGGGGAGCGGCAAGGGAATGCGGCACATGAAATTCCGCTCCAAGAGCGAAGTGCACAAGCCGGTGATCGAGCGCTTCGTGCGGCAGGCCGTGAAGTTGCAGCGCGGCTGATCGAAGCGAAGGAGGTCGGACGATGAGCACCAAGGGCTACCTGATCGATATGGCGATCACGGCGACGATCGCGTTCGTCGCGGCGCTCGTCGTCACCTACCTGTACAACTTGCTTGCGCACGGCGTCGGCCAGGTGGACTGGGAGACGACCTTTGACCTCGCGATCATCCTGGGGATCGTGTTGCCGCTGGCCACTCGACGCCGGGTCAAAGCCAACGGCGACTGAGACCGAGATGCTCGCGTACTCGGGAAGCGGCCTCGGAGCGTCGTGCCTCTGAACAGGCGACAGTGGGCCGGGCTCGGAATCCTGGCTCAGTTTCTGGCGCTGCTCCGCATCCTGGCGGAGTACCTGCGGTTGGAGCATGTCGGAGGTGCGGGGCTCACGTCCGCTACGGGGCGGATGTGGGTCATCGGGGCGCTGATCACCACCGTTCTCACGCTCACCGCTGTCGGGTTCTTCTATTTTCGTCGCTACGCCCTCAGCATCACAGTCGCAGTGCTGACGATCCTGATTCTGCTCGTCTACAAAGGCCTCACGATCGGCTTCTAAGTCAACCGCCGGTCGAAGTCGAGATCTGAAGCGACAGGTCTCCGTTCCGGCCGATGCCCCCGATCCTGGGCCCCGAGCCGCGGGCCTCCCTGACGCCTTGACATCCCTTCGGCCAAACGATATAACTAACCGGTCGGTTAGACCAGACGGTCAAACCATTGGACGAACACGGAAAGGCGGCCATGGACAACGTCCCCTCCAATTCATTATCGCCACAGGCCAGGAAGATCCTGGCCGCAGCGGAGGAGATCTTCGCGGCACAGGGCTTCGCCGGCGCCCGGGTCGACGAGATCGCCCGCCGGGCGGGAGTCAACAAGGCGATGCTGTACTACCACGTCGGCGACAAGGCGGCGATCTACGGCCAGGTGCTGGCTCTCTATTTCGACGAGCTCTCGCGCGAGGTCGAAGAAGCGATCGCCGACGTGCCCGATCCGGCGGGGCGCCTCACTCGGCTGCAAGAGGCATTTGCCTCTGTCGCCACCACCCACCCGAGCTTCCCGCACATCATGTTGCGAGAGATCGCCGGCGGTGCGGCGAGTTTGCCCGATGCGGCGCTCGAAGGCGTCGCCCGGCTGGTCGGTATGACGGCGCGCGTCATCGAAGAAGGCCGCAGCCAGGGCGCCTTCCGGCGCGACGTCAACCCGCTGGTCACCCACATACTGGTCGTCGGCAGCGTCATCTTTCCGGCCAACGGCCTGCGCCTGCTCGAGCGCTTGAGGGACGCCGGCCTGGCGCCCCCGAACGCCGATCTGACGCTCAACGAGATCGTCGATGCGGCGAGCGACATCATTTTGAACGGCATCATTCTTCGGGGAGAGACGTCATGAAGCAGCTTCGAATCACCATCTCGATCCCCCTCTTCCTCGCCATGACGCTCGTCGCCTGTGGCGGCGGCTCCGAAAACGGGCGCATCCACGCCTCGGGTCACATCGAAGCCACTGACGTCCGGCTGGCGTCCAAAGTCGGCGGCAGTCTGCTGGATGCGCCGTTCCAGGAGGGGGATGCGGTCAGGGCGGGGGCCGTCGTTGCACGGCTCGACACGGCCGACGCCGAGCATGAGCTGGCGCGCGCCCGGGCGCAGGAGGAGGCGGCCGATGCCCAATTGCGCCTGCTCTTGTCGGGCACGCGGGCCGAAGATCTGGACCGCGCCGAGGAGCAGCTCGCACAGGCCCAGGCGGAGCTGGACAACGCCAATCGCGACTTCGACCGCATCTCTGGTCTGGCCGAGCGTGGCACCGCGACCGAGAAAGCACGCGATGACGCGGCCACCCGCCAGCAGGTGGCGCAGCGGAAGTTCTCAGCACTGCGGGCCGAGCTCGCCAAGCTGACTGCCGGGCCGCGCCGCGAGGAGATCGAGAGCGCCCGCGCTCAGCGCGCCGCCGCACAGGCCAGCGTCGCCGCGGTCGAGCAGCGCATTCGCGACGCGACGGTCGCGGCGCCACGCGACGGCGTGATCACCGATCGCATCGCGGAGCCCGGCGAGGTGCTGGCGCCGGGAGCGCCGATCGCCGTGCTCACCGACCTCGCGCACCCGTGGCTGGACGTGTACGTGGCTGAGCCACAGCTCTCTCAGATCGAGTTGGGCGATCGGGTGGAGGTCCGCGTCGACGGTCGCTCCGAGGCGTTCCAGGGCAAGGTCTCCTACATCTCATCGGTGGCGGAGTTCACACCCAAGAACGTGCAGACCCCCGAGGAGAGAGCCAAGCTCGTCTTCAAGATCAAGGTCGCGCTCGACAACTCGAGCGGCGTCTTCAAGCCCGGTATGCCGGCGGATGCATATTTTGGGGGGCGAGGGGGCGAGGGGGCGAGGGGCGAGGGACGAGGGACGAGCGATGAGTCGTGAGGCTTTGCTCGATCTGAGTGGGCTTTGGGTGCGGTATGGGGAAACCGAGGCAGTGCGTGGTCTCGACATGAGCGTGGCGGGTGGTGAGGTGGTGGGCTTGATCGGGCCGGACGGTGCCGGCAAGACGTCCACCTTGCGCGTCCTCGCGGGGCTATTGCGACCGAGCGATGGCGCGGCGAACGCATTCGGCATGCCGATCTGGACCAATCGACGGGCGCTGCATCATCGCCTCGGCTATCTGGCGCAGCGCTTTGCGCTCTATGGCGATCTCACAGTCGACGAAAACATCGAGTTCTTCGCCCTCATGTACTCGGTGGAGGGATGGAGAAGACGCCGCGACGAATTGCTCGAACGTGTCGAGCTCGCTCGTTTCCGGGATCGCCTGGCAGATCAACTCTCGGGAGGCATGAAACAGAAGCTGGCTTTGGCCTGCACGCTGATTCATTCGCCCGAACTGCTTCTGCTGGACGAGCCGACCACCGGGGTGGATCCGGTGACTAGACGCGAGCTATGGCGCTTTCTGGGCGGGCTCGTAGCGGACGGTCTCACGCTGCTCGTCGCCACGCCCTATCTCGACGAAGCCGAACGCTGTTCGCGAGTGGTGCTGATGGACCATGGGCGCAAGCTGGCGGACGCGCCGCCGCGAGAGATTCCGCAGCGGTTGCCGGGGCAGATGGTCGAGATCGCGGGCGGCCCGCGAGAGAGGATCTTGCGAGCCCTGAGAGCGACCTCCTTCATTGCCGATGCGGAGGTCTTTGGAGCGACGGTGCACGCCCGCCTGGAAGGGACGAAGGATCCCGTCGCGGCGGTACGCCAGGCGTTGGCCGAAACCGACATCGCACCGGACACCGTGCGCGAGATCCGACCCGGCCTCGAAGACACGTTTCTCTATTTGACCGCACACGACTCGGGCCGGCCCGGAGAGGAGGCGGCATGAACGACATTCGACGAAACAGGTTACGGCGGCTCGCGGCGGCGGCGGTGCTGGTCGGCACGGAGCTGATGAGCCCGGTGGTCGCGGCGCGAGCGACCGAGACGCTGCGGCTGGACGCCGACGCGGCCGTCGAGCGGGCCATCGAAGCGTCGCATTCGACGGCGGCGGCCAAACAGCGGGTTCTCGCCGCCCAATCCGACCTCGCGGTGGCCGACGCGGCGCGACGTCCGACGCTGACGGCGACGGCGGCGGCGGAGGAACGTAGCTCGGTCCCGGAGCTGACGGTGCCATTCGGCACCTCAGGACCGACGACGATCTTTCCTGACATTCGTACCGCCTACGGACTTGGTGTCGGGCTCACCCAGCCGGTATACACGGGGGGCGGTATCTCGGCCGCGCGGAGCGCCTCCAGCCATGAGCTGGCTGCCACCGAGTCGGACCAGCACTCCGCCGAAGCCGGCGTCGCGCTGCGGGCCCGGCTCGCCTATTGGCGTGCTGCGGGCTCGATCGCGGCGGTGGACGCGGCGAAGAAGCAGCAGAAGCGGGCCGAGCGACTGCACACCGACGCGGAATCCCTCCGCCAGGCGGGCATGGCCGTCAAGGCGGACGTCTTGGCGGCGGAGTCGCGTCTGGCGGCGGCCCGCCTGGTGGTCATCGAATCCCAGACCGCGGCCGACAACGACATGGCGGCGCTGCGCTCGCTGCTCGCCATGCCGGCAGGGACCCGGCTCGAGCTCGCCGACTCGATGCCGCAGCAGGTGCCGCAAGCGCCGCAGTCACTGTCGGACCTTCAGACCGAGGCGCGCAGCAAGCGCCCGGAGGTGGCCGCTCTGGCCGCACGGGTCGCGGCGACTTCGGCGCGAGAGCAGGTGGTGCGTGCGGCCGACCGGCCGACGGTCGGGGCGACCCTGGCCTGGAAGCTCGCTCGGCCGAATCCGCGCTACCTGCCGCTGGCGGACGAATGGAATGACTCCTGGAGCGTTGGCATCTCGGCCAGCTGGGCCCTGTGGGACGGGGGGCGCACCCGCGCCCAGGCCGCTTCGGTGGAGGCCAAGAAGGGCGAGCTCGGCGAACAACTCGCCGAGGCCCGGCGGCAGGTCGATCTGGACGTGGAGCAAGCGCGTCTGGGCTTGAGCTCCGCTCTCGCCGCCGTGAGCGCGGCGGATGCGGCGCAGAAAGCCTCCGCCGCCCGGCTGGAGGCCGAGGACCAGCGCTACGAGGCCGGATTGTCCGCTACCTCGGATGTCTTGAACGCCCAGGCCGACTTGGCGACCGCCGAATCGCAACAGGTGCAAGCCCGCACCGGCGCCTGGATGGCGCGCGCCCGGCTCGACTGGGCGGTGGGCCGATGAGCGACGTGGTCGTCGTCCGCGCGGATCGACTGACTCGCAAGTTCGGCGACTTCACCGCCGTTGATCGGGTCAGCTTCGCAGTGGATCGGGGCGAGGTGTTCGGCTTCCTCGGCTCCAACGGCGCCGGCAAGACGACCACCATCCGCATGCTGTGCGGCCTCCTTGCGCCGACGGCGGGCAGTGCTTCGGTGGACGGCTTCGACGTCGCGACCCAGGCGGCGGAGATCAAGCGAAGGGTGGGGTACATGTCGCAGAAGTTCTCGCTCTACGGGGACCTCACGGTGGCGGAGAATCTGCGTTTCTGGGGTGGCACGTATGGGCTCTTCGGAACCCGCATGCGAGATCGCTTGCGGTGGGCCGTCGCCACCGCGGAGCTGGAGCAGCAGCGCGACCTCCTGGTGCGCGATCTCCCGGGTGGCTATCGGCAACGGCTCGCCCTGGTTGCGGCGCTGTTGCACGATCCGCCGGTGATCTTTCTCGATGAGCCGACGGGAGGCGTCGACCCGGCGGCCAGGCGTCGCTTCTGGGACTTGATCGACGAGCAGGCGGAGAACGGCAAGACGGTGTTCGTCACAACGCACTACATGGACGAGGCCGAGCGCTGTCACCGTGTTGCGTTGATGCACGCCGGCCGTCTGATCGGACTCGACACCGTGGAAGCGCTGAAACGGGTCTTTCCCGCCGGCAGTGTCGTCGAGATCGCATGCAGCCAGACGGCACGCGCGCTGTCCGCCGTCCAGGCGATGCCGGAAGTTCGCGACGTGTCTCTCTTCGGCGACCGTCTGCACGCCGTGCTCGACTCCTCAGACGCCCTCGACTCGGTCCGGGACCGGCTCGATGAACGTGGATTCGGGCCCGTTGACGCGCGTCCCATCCTGCCGTCGCTCGAAGACGTCTTCATCCACGCGATTCGCCAGGCTGAGCTGAATGGGGGTGCGGACTCTCACGTGGCGGTCGGCACGGCGCGAGGTACGGCATGATCCGTCGCACCCTCGCGGTGGCGGTCAAGGAACTGCTGCAGCTCAAGCGTGACCCGCGCTCGACACTGTCGCTGCTCGGCGTGCCGATCGTGCTGCTGCTGATCTACGGCTTCGCGCTCTCCTTCGATGTGCACCACATCCGCCTGGCGGTCATCGACCAAGACGGGACGCAGGCGGCGCGCGATCTCTCTCAGGCCTTTCTCGAGAGCGGCTACTTCGATCTCGTCTATCAGGGCACCGACCCTCGACCGCTGGACCATCTCCTGGACGACGGGCGAGCCCAGGCGGCGGTCGTCATTCCGTATCGGTACGGAGCCGATCTGGAGAACGGTCGGCCGACAACCGTCCAGTTCGTGCTCGACGGCTCGGACTCGCAGATGGCGACGACGATCCTCGGCTACGCCCGGCAGATCGTGACTTCGATCTCACCGACGCTCAGGCTGCGGGGGGCCGAAGGACCGGTCGCTCCGCTGCCTCTGGTCTGGTACAACCCCGATCTGGCCTCTTCTCGGTTTCTCGTACCGGGACTCGTAGCCTTCATCCTGATGATCACGACCGTCATCGCGACCTCACTCTCGGTGGTCCGCGAGAAGGAACGCGGCACGATGGAATCCCTGCGCGCGACGCCGCTGGTCGCGATCGAGCTGCTGCTGGGCAAGACGCTGCCCTACCTTCTCCTGGCGTCCGCTTCGGCCGCAGGCTCGCTGCTGCTGGCCAACATTCTGTTCGCCGTGCCGATCCACGGCTCGCTGTTGTGGCTTGGCGCCGTGACGCTGCTCTTCCTGCTCGGCGGATTGGGGTGGGGCGTGTTCATCTCGACCCTGGCCGACTCGCAGCAGGTGGCGTTTCAAATGAGCCTGTTGAGCACCATGCTGCCAACCCTGGTGCTGTCGGGGTTCGTCTTCCCGATCTCGTCGATGCCTCGGGCGGTTCAGCTCATCACCCACATCATCCCAGCCCGCTACTACCTGGTCGCGCTGCGTGGCATCGTGCTCAAGGGGGTCGGGCCAGAGTACTGGTGGGGTCAGGCCGTGAGCCTGGGGGTCTTCGCGGTTCTCATGCTCACACTGGCGATGGTCCGCACGATCCGGAGTCTGTGACATGAGCATGCTGGTCAATCTGGTCATCAAAGAGTTGCTTCAGCTCAAGCGCGATCCGAAGATCCTGCCCCTTTTGTTCCTCGCGCCCGTCCTCCAGCTCCTGATTCTCGGCTATGCGGCGACCACCGACATCCGGCAGGTCGAGCTGGCGGTGTGCGATCTGGATCACACGGCTGCAAGCCGGCAGCTCGTCGATCACCTCACCGGTTCGACCTATTTCCGGCGCACGGCGACGGTGAGCTCGCAGGCCGAGTTGGGTCCACTGCTCGGGTCGGGCGCCGCCCGCATCGCGTTGACCATCCCGGCCGGCTACCAGGCCGAGCGCCTCAGCCGTCGACCGGGGAAAGTCCAGATTCTCGCCGACGGTTCAGACGCCATGGTGGGCACCATCGGATTGGGCTACGCGTTGTCGGCGCTGCAGGCCGAGACCGCGCGCGGCGGATTGCAGCCGCAGATCGAACTGCGTCCGAAGGTCCTCTACAACCCGGATCTGCTGTCGCGCGACTTCATGGTGCCGGGCGTGCTGGCGATGATCAGCATGATCATGACGATGATGTTGACCGCGATGGCGCTGGTGCGGGAGCGTGAGATCGGGACCATGGAACAGCTCCTGGTCACGCCGCTGAAGCCATCGCAACTCATCGTCGGCAAGCTGGTTCCCTACGCGTTGGTCGGCTTCATCGAGATCCTGACCGCCCTGCCTTTCGTCCTCTACTGGTTTCACGTCCCGCTGCGCGGCTCATTGCTTCTCTTGCTCGCGTTGCTCTTCCCCTTCATGCTGTGCACGTTGGGGCTTGGTCTGCTGGTCTCGACGCTGTCGCGCACTCAGCAACAGGCGATGATGCTGACCGCGTTCATCTTCATGCTGCCGCAGGTCTTTCTGTCGGGTTTCGTCTTTCCGATTCAGAACATGCCGCGAGCCTTTCAGCTCGTCACCTATCTCGTCCCGTTGCGCTATTTCGTCGTCATCCTGCGGGGCGTGTTCCTCAAAGGGGTCGGCATCACGGTGTTGTGGCCCCAGGTGGCCGCCTTGGTGACATTGGGTACCGTGATCCTGATCCTCGCCCGGCTACGGTTCCGCCAACAACTCGGTTGAGCGTGCCGGGACC
>Ga0307436_1000388_pt1 | contig 20536 bp, 18 predicted proteins | sample SalMarWE160440MG_FD_202513 | JGI IMG/M metagenome (GOLD analysis project Ga0307436, IMG submission 202513) | Salt marsh sediment microbial communities from the Plum Island Ecosystem LTER, Massachusetts, United States - WE1604-40 | ecosystem: Environmental > Aquatic > Marine > Intertidal zone >...
CTTGTCCACCTGATCGGATGGCACCAGATAGCGTTCTCTTAACTAGGGTCCAGACTCATAGCCAATAGCAGATAACGGCGGCGATATGGACTGCAGCGAGATGGTTGCGGGCGAGCCGATCATATCTGGTGGCGATACGGCGGAAGTCCTTGAGCCTACCGAACATGCGTTCGATGGCATTGCGGCCGCCAAAGGCCAGGTTTTTCGAGGTGTCCAGCTTCGATCTGTCTGATGAGGAGGTGCGCGCACGCTGGGTGGACACCCCGTACTTCCAGTACTTGTGTGGCGAAGAGTTCTTCCGCCACGAGTTGCCGTTCGACCGCTCCTCGATGACGCGCTGGCGCCAGCGCATGGGCGAGGAGCGCATTGCGGCATTGCTGCAGGAGAGCCTCAGCGTTGCGGTGAAGACGGGGCGATGAAGCCGCAGGGCGTGCGCCGGGTGATCGTCGACACCTGGCCTGCTGCCGGTTCTGTGGACACCGGGAAAGTCTAGATTGTTCAGTTAACTATATAACTGCCCACTGTGTGCCAAGGGCCCCTCGAACCTCCTCTATGTATCGCGGGACGGCCCCCAAGATGTTGGAGCGGTCAATCACGTTGATGGAGACTTTTACGTCGGCCGCATCGATTTTTTGACCAATCCAATTCATACAGACCAGGCTTCGTATGAGGTCTGGGGCAAGATCATGGAAGCAGCTGACAGTCTTATACAGTGAGTTGAAGGGGGTATGGCGCCGCCCAGATCGAGCCCGCGGGGCACAATACCGCGCTCGCGGCGGCGGCGCCGATGCGGCTTGAAAAGGCAACCTTCCGAGGAGTTGAACCTGATCGCGCCACCGGATCACTTTGTGCTTGATGCATCGGTTTTCCGTGACTCGGTGGCGGCGGGCCCCCGCCGCCGAAGCCAAGCAGCTTGTCAACTTCGAAATCGAGCCGCCGTAACCCGAAATCGCCCCGGCATATGCGGCCGCAGGTGCTCCGGGATGGGGCGCCTAAAGTCGTATGTGCCGTTGCGGTCACGGATGAGGTAGCGCATGAGTGACATCGGCTTTCCGACTCCCCGATCAATGTGTATGACCCAGGCAGTCGCTAACTAACTGATTTACCAATAGATTCATGCGCCCGATGGCTTAAGATTGTATTGGCGCGCCCTACGGGAATCGAACCCGTCTTTCCAGCGTGAAAGGCTGGCGTCCTGACCGATAGACGAAGGGCGCGGAGGATGCTGCGTCTCTATAGTGAGGATGCCGGATCCACGCAAGCCGCGAGCGACGGATTTTGCCGCACCTCCTCGTCTTTGCCATCGAAAGAGCCGATATATATTAGCCCAAGAGGAAACGACATGCCGAAACGCTATGACGGCGTTACCATCGCGCTGCACTGGTCGATTGCCGGCCTGATCGTTGCCGCCTTCCTCCTGGAGCAGGGCGTCAAGGACTCGGCCCCGCTCGATCCGGCTTATGTGCTGCATGCGCTGGTCGGCTTTGCGGTTCTGGTCCTCAGCGCGGTGCGCATCGTCTGGCGCCTGGTGACACCCGCCCTGCCCTATCCCGCCGCCATGCCCGTGTGGCAGCGCTGGACGGCACGGGCCATGGCCATTGCCTTCTATGTCCTCATGATCCTCATGCCACTCACCGGCTGGATTTCGCATTCGCTCGAATACGGCGGCGCCTTCGGCAGCGATACGGGGCTCGAAGTGTTCGGCTACGTGACGGTTCCCGCCTTTCCCGGCTGGCAGTATTTTCCGCCCAACGCCATGAAACACCTGCACGCCGCCTTCACCCACTGGTGGATCCCGCTCCTGGCGCTGCATGTGGTGGCAGCGCTGTGGCACCATTTCCGCGACCACGACGACGTTTTAGTGCGCATGCTGCCGGCAAGAAGGCAAATCAGCGAGGCCTGATCTCGGCCACGTCCTCGATCATCAGCTGCGCCTTGAGGCTGCCGCCCCAGTCGTCGAGCGCCAGGCGCCCGGCCACATGCACCGGGCTCCCGCGTTCACTCAGCAGAAATTCGCCCAGGTCCGTGCCCATGGCGCGAAAGGCGATGGCCTTCAGGCGGGTGCCGTCGCCGGCAGCTAGCGTACAGCGCACATGATCGGCCCCGGCTGCATCGGCATAGACGATGCGATGGGCGGGAAAGGCAAACACCGGCGCCGGGTTGCCGCTGCCGAACGGGCCCACCTGCTCCAGCTGGCGGATGAACTCGACGCTGGCAGCGGTTGCCGTCAGCGCCCCGTCGATGTCGAGCGAAGCGCCGGCGCGGCTGGCCTCGGTCTCTGGTCGCAAGGCTTCGTTGAGGCAAGCGCGCAGTTCAGGGATGCGCCCGTGTTTTACCGTCAGGCCCGCCGCCATGGCATGGCCGCCGCCCTTGACAATCACGCCGGCGGTGAGCGCCTTCTGCACCGCGCTGCCGAGATCGACGCCGGCAATGGAGCGGCCGGAGCCTTGCGCCAGGTTCTCGCCTTTCGCCCAGCCGAGGGCAAAACTCGGCAGGCCGGTGCGCTCCTTGAGGCGCGAGGCGACGAGGCCGAGCACGCCGGCATGCCAGCCCTCGCCCGCCACCACCATCGCCGCCAGGTCGCCATCCGCCTCGAGCTGGCATTCGGCATCGGTGAGCGCGGCATCGACCACCGCCATCTCGATCGCCTGGCGCTCGCGGTTGAGCCGGTCGAGGCCTTCGGCCATCTGCATGGCAGGCCCGCGCTCATCCGCCAAGAGCAGCTTCAGCCCCTCCCCTGCCTTGCCCAGACGCCCCGCGGCATTGAGACGGGGGCCGATGAGGAAACCGAGCGCATAGACATCGGGGCGGCGCTTGAGGCGGGCGACATCGGCGAGCGCGGCAAGCCCCGCATGCCTTCGCGTGGCCATCACCTTCAGCCCTTGTGCCACAAAGGCGCGGTTGAGGCCGGTGAGCGGCACCACGTCGCACACGGTCGCCAGCGCCACCAGGTCGAGGAAGCTGAGGAGATCGGGCTCCGGGCGCGACGGCGTCCACCATCCCGCCGTGCGCAAGGCCCGCGACGTCACCGCCGCCAGCAGGAAGCTCAAGCCCCCGGCGCACAGGTGCCCCAGCCCAGAGAGGTCGTCCTGGCGGTTGGGATTGACGATGGCGGCCGCCTCAGGCAGCTCGGCACCCACCTTGTGATGGTCGACAATCACCGTATCGAGGCCGAGGCCCGCCGCAAGCCCGAGCGGGTCATGCGCGCTGACACCGCAGTCGAGCGTCAGCAGCAGGCGCACGCCGGCGCCCGACAGGGCCTCCACCGCCCCCCGGCTGGGGCCATAGCCTTCGCTCAGCCGGTCGGGCAGATGCACCCTCGGCTCCACCCCCGCTGCGCGCAGGAAACGCACCATCAGCGCGGCGGACGACATGCCGTCCACGTCATAGTCGCCGATGATGCCGATACCGTCGCCCGCCATGACCGCGCGCGCCAGCCGTTCGGCGCCTTCTTCCAGGTCAGCCACCGCTTGCGGCGCCGGCATGTAGGCTTTCAGCGTCGGGTTGAGGAAATGCTGCACCTCACCGGTGCCGATACCGCGGCCGGCAAGCAGCCGGGCGATCACCTCGGGCACATCGCTCATCTGGCCGATGGCGAGACAATCGCGTTCCGGCACGCTGCGCAAGTGCCACGAGCGCCCGCTAAGGGAGCGCCTGACGTCGAGCAGCGGCCGGCGGCTATCGTCCATTCAAAAGGGCCTTGCGAATCGGATTACCCCTCGACTGTGCCATGTCGCCGCGGGGCTAGCCAACCGGCCACTTCAGGGACAGGGCTGGCGTTTGTGGAAATCGACCCGCGCCAGCTTTGCGGCCAGGGCGAAATCGCCGTAATCGAGACGCATGTCGCCGGAAACGCCGTTGTCGAACAGGGCAAAGCTCACCTGGTAGGTGGGCGTCTCCTCGCCTGTCCCGCCGTGCTTGAAATAGCTGATGCTCACCGGCCACGCGCGCAACGACTTGAGCTTGGCGGCGTCTGTGCCCTCGACGCTGCCGCCATAGTCCTTCTTCGCCAGCTCCTTGCCGATGAAAGCGATGGTATCATAGACGGTTGCACCGTCGCCACCATCGAAAGTCAGCACCTGGAAGCGCTGCTCGCCCGCCCGGGCCGCCCGGTTGAGCGCCGTCTGGTGAGCGACGGGAAAGAGCACGCCTGCGGGCAGCGCAACCGTTTGCTTGTCGGGCTTCGTGAGCGCAATCATGCCCGGCTTTCCGTTCCTGCCGAGGCGCGCGGTGAGCGAGATGTCATCCTGCAGCCGGTTGTTGACATACTGGCGGCGCACATAACGCAACTCACTGCTGTCGCCCGCTTCCCACGAGGTGGAACGACTGTCGAGCAGGCGCTCCTTGCCCGATTTCAGCCCGTACTGCACCACGAGGCGGAAATTGAGCGTCCAGCCCTCGCAAGGGTTGCCGCCCAGATCGATGACCATGCGCCCGGTCGCCGACTTGACGCCCGAGCGGTCCGTGGCATGGGCAAGGGTGAGATCATAGACCGCCAGATGCGGCTGCAACGGCGGGCCATCGCCAGCAGCGGCCATGGCAGCGGCAGGCCAGATTAACACGGCGACAATGCACGCAAGGGTGAGCAATGGCCGTCGCGAGGCCACAGCACCCAGATGCGCATTCTTACAGGCGAAAATTCGGCTGATCATGCCGTGCATGGCGTTTCCTTATGGCGGCGGCCGCACTAGGCTTTCCTGTTTGTAGCCGTCGCACCTGGCGACGCTCCCTCATAGCGGACACAGACAAGAAAGGCGATTGAAAGCGACATGACCTCAAAGCCCCGCATCATCGTTACCCGCAAGCTTCCTGTTCCCGTCGAAGAGCGCATTGCGCGCCTCTTCGACGCCAGTTTCAATCCGTCCGACGAGGTGCTCGGGGCCGATGAGATCATCACGAGGGCTCAAGATGCGGACGGCATTCTCGTCTCGCCCACCGACAAGCTCAATGCCGAGGCCATCGCCCGCCTGCCCGGAAGCGTGCGCATCATCGCCACCTTCTCGGTTGGCTATGACCACATCGAGGTGCCGGCGGCGCTGAAGCGCGGTCTCGTCGTCACCAACACGCCCGAGGTCCTCACCAATGCCACCGCCGATCTCGCCATGCTCTTGCTCCTGGGTGCGGCGCGCGGCGCCTATTGGGGCGAGCGCATGGTGCGCGAGAAGCGCTGGGGCGCGTGGTCGCCCACCCATCCCCTCGGCCTCGAAGTGTCCGGCAAGCGTCTCGGCATCCTCGGCATGGGCCGGATCGGCCGGGCAGTGGCCAAGCGGGCGCGCGGCTTCGACATGCAGATCCACTATCACGACGTTTCGCGCCTCGACCCCGTTCTCGAACAGGGTGCGGTGTTCCATGAGAGCTTCCATGACCTCCTGCCCCATTGCGACTTCCTCACCATCCATTGCGCCTCGACGCCTCAGACGCGCGGCTCGGTGAACGCCGAGGCCATCGCCCTCCTGCCCGACGGCGCAGTGGTGGTGAACTCGGCGCGCGGCGACATCGTCGATGACGACGCCCTCATCAGGGCCCTGAAGTCAGGCAAGCTCGGCGCGGCGGGGCTCGACGTGTTTTCGGGCGAGCCCGATATCGATCCGCGCTACCGCGACCTCGAAAATGCCTTTCTCTTGCCGCATCTGGGCTCGGCGACCATGGAAACCCGCATCGCCATGGGCATGCGGGCGGTGGACAACCTGGAGGCCTTTTTTGCCGGCAGGACGCCGGGCGATGCGCTGAAACGCTAGCCACCTTGCGCGAAGCCCGAGGCTGGTCTAGGCCACGGCTCATCGAGACAGAACCGCAATCGATGAAAGGATGAAGTGATGGGCAAAGTCGATCAGCGCCTGGCCGAACTGGGCATCGAGGTGCCGACCCCGGCCGCTCCGGTCGCCAACTATGTGGGCTTCGTGAGGACCGGCAATCTGGTGTTCACCGCCGGCCAGGTGCCGTTGAAGGACGGAAAATTCCTCTATCAGGGCATCGTCGGCAAGGACGTGACGGTGGATGAGGCGGCCGACGCGGCAAAGCTGTGCGCCATCAACATCATCGCCCAGCTCAAGGCGGCCTGCGGCGGTGATCTCGACAAGGTCAGGCGCATCGTAAAGCTGGTCGGCTTCGTCAACGGCGTGCCCGGCTTCGGCGAGCAGCCCAAGGTCATCAACGGCGCTTCCGACCTGATGGTGGCGGTGTTCGGCGATGCCGGCAAGCACGCCCGCTCGGCGGTGGGCGCCGGCTCGCTGCCGATCAACCTCTCAGTCGAGATCGAGGCCATAGCCGAGGTCGAATGAGGTGAGTGTGCGATGGGTGGTTGAGTCCTCAGGCATCGGCTGGCTCACGGCCCGCCCCATCGCCCATCGCGGCCTGCACGATGGGGTACACGGCATCATCGAGAACTCTTCGTCTGCCTTCGCCGCGGCCATGCGTCGCGGCTATGCCATAGAGTGCGACCTCCAGCTTTCGGCCGACAGCGAGGCCATGGTCTTCCATGACGACCGGCTCGATCGCCTGACCCAGGAAATGGGCCCCGTGGCGGCCGCCAGAGCCAAGGAGCTGCGCAAGATTCCGCTCAAAGGTGCGCGCGATCACATCCCCGCCCTAACCGACCTCCTGCACCAGGTCGCCGGGCGCACGCCGCTGGTGATCGAGCTCAAGAGCCATTGGGACGGCGATGACCGTCTCCCTGCCCGCGCGGTCGAGGTGCTGAAAGCTTATGACGGCCCCTTCGCTCTCATGTCCTTCGACCCCGACATGGTGGAAGAGGTGCGCGATCTGGCACCGGCCATGCCGCGCGGCATTGTCGCCGACCAGGTGAGCGATCCCTACTGGCTGCGCCTTCCTCTGGCGCAACGGCTCAGCCTTCGTAACCTCAGCCATCTGCCGCGCACCCGTCCGCACTTTCTCGTTTACGATGTGGGCGGGCTGCCGTCGCCGGCCTCGCGCCTGTTCCGCGAGGCGGGCTTGCCGGTGATCTGCTGGACGGTGCGCGACGAGGCGACGCGCGCCCGGGCGCTCAACTGGTGTGACCAGATCACCTTCGAGGGCTTTTATCCCGATGTCGAAGGCTGAAGCCGCAGCACCGGTCGTGCGCGTCGTCGGTTCCTTCCGGGACATCGATGCCAGGGCCTGGGATGCTTGCGCCAATCCTTCAGGCGAGCCCTATAACCCCTTCGTCTCGCACGCCTTTTTATCGTCGCTGGAGGAATCGGGTTCGGCCGTCGCCGACACCGGCTGGTATCCGCAGCACCTGTTGATGGAGCAAGGCGGCCACCTCGTCGCCGCAGCACCGTGCTATGCCAAGAGCCACAGCCGCGGCGAATACGTCTTCGATCACGGCTGGGCCGAGGCCTGGCACCGCGCGGGCGGGCACTATTACCCGAAACTGCAGGTCTCGGTCCCGTTCACCCCCGTCACCGGCCCGCGCCTCCTGAGCCTGCCCGGCCCCGAGTGCGACAAGCGCCGCAGGCAGCTCGCCGGTGCCCTCATCGAGGTGACAAGGCGCATCGAGGCCTCCTCCGCCCACATCACCTTCTTGACCGAGGAAGAAGCCGGCCTCTTGCAGGCGCCCAACTGGCTCGCCCGCCGCGACACCCAGTTCCACTGGTTCAACCGCGGCTACGGCTCCTTCGATGACTTTCTGGCGAGCCTTGCCTCGCGCAAGCGCAAGATGATCCGCAAGGAGCGCGCCCGCCTCACCGAAGAAGGTCTCGACATCGAATGGGTCACCGGCAGCGATTTGACCGAGGCCCATTGGGACGCCTTTTTTGATTTCTACATGGACACCGGCAGCCGCAAATGGGGCTCACCCTATCTCACCCGCGCCTTCTTCTCGCTCATCGGCGAGCGCATGGCCGATCGCATCCTCCTGGTGATGGTCAAGCGCGCCGGGCGCTATATCGCCGGCGCCCTCAACCTCATCGGTTCCGATGCGCTTTACGGGCGCAACTGGGGCGCCATCGAGCACCAATATTTCCTCCATTTCGAGGCCTGCTACTATCAGGCCATCGACTTCGCCATCGCTCATGGCCTCGCCCGGGTCGAGGCAGGTGCGCAAGGCCCGCACAAGCTGGCGCGCGGCTACGAGCCGGTCACCACCCGCTCCGCCCACCACATCGCCGATCCGGCTTTTGCCCGTGCCGTCGCCGATTATCTGCAGCGCGAGCGCCGCGCCGTGAGTGAGGACCAGCTCTATCTCGGCGAGCACACCCCTTTCCGCCGCGACGGCGGTTGAGCCGGGTTGGAGCCGTGAGAGATTTGCGTTAGTGAAGACGCCGCTCATGAGGAGATACACCATGGCCGATTACGATCCCGACAACATTTTTGCCAAGATCCTGCGCGGCGAGATGCCCTGCTACGAGGTCTACCAGGACGACGAGACCTTCGCCTTCCTCGACATCATGCCGCGCGTCGACGGCCACACGCTGGTCATCCCCAAAACGCCCTCGCGCAACATCCTCGACATCGCTCCCGCCGACATGGCCGTCATCATGACCACCGTGCAGAAAATCGCCCGCGCCCAGATGAAGGCTTTTGCCGCCGACGGCATCACCATCCAGCAGTTCTCCGAGACCGCCGGCGGCCAGCTCGTCTTCCACACCCATGTCCACGTCCTGCCGCGCCATGACGGCGTGCGCCTGAAGCCGCCCGGCGGCCCCGTGGCGGACCAGGCCGTGCTGGCCGCGCACGCGGAGAAAATCAAGGCAGCGCTGGCGGGATAAGGCCCACTCAGTCTGACCTGCTACCGATGCGGTCATTCCAAGCACCGGCCGTCACCCCGGCACTTAGTGTGCAGGCCGCGGAATAGGCGGATTTCTCAGAGGCGAGCATACGGCTGCGCAGATTCCCGACCTACGGAGTGGGTGCTCCCGGAGCGGGACGGATCAGCCACCATGCCTACACGATAGCAGGCGGATGTCGGCGGGTCGAGCCGCACACGGGGCCGTACGCGGGCTTTGTGGAGGCGGTTGGCATGGGTAGCGGCTGACAGCAGGCAAAGCCGCTCGTTGCGCCCTTTGTGGGCCAACAAAGCGATTTGGCGCTTTCCTCAGCAGTCACTAACCATCAAGGCGGCCGGCCTCTACACTTCGCGGCTTGAATAAGCGTGTTGGTCCCATCGGCGCTGCACGGTGCGGCGCCCCTGATGAGGAGACACCATGATGGCCAAGACGACCAAGACCACCAAGACCGCAAAGGCCAAGGCGAAGCCCACGGGCAAGAAGCCGACGCGCCATGAGCAGCTGGAAGCGCTGCTCCGTCGGCCCGAAGGCGTCACCATCGCGCAGGTGCAAGACGCCTTCGGAATCCTGCCGCATTCGGCGCGGGCGCAGATCAGCATGCTTGGGAAGAAGCTCGGCGCCAAGATCGAGGGCAGCCGGCCCGGCAAGGGCGACGCGATGGTGTATAGGTTACCCGCAGCCAGCTAGCGCCGGTCGCTCAGCAACACGATCAGCCTCGCCGTACGCGGCGGGGCTGAGTGCTTTCATGGCCGGTGCGCTGGAAGTCGAGCCGCACACAGGCTCGTACGCGCGATGTTCTGGTCGGGCTGGGGTGGTAAGCGGCCGGCGTGGGCGACATCGCGCGTGTGGCCGCTTGTAGCCCAACGTTCGCGTATCGACCAATCTAGCCCGCCTCTGGCGCCATTTCGCTCGCATCGCGGGCGACCAGGCCGCGCCGGTGTCCGGCCGGTGGGGCTGGGCGGCGCGACGTTGTCCTGCGCGGATAGTCGCCAACTCAGGTCCCCTTGCTTCCATTCTGACAGGCCGGACCAATACAATAGGGATGGATCCACCGTTCCCGCCCCGCAAGCGAAAATGCGGCGCGAACAACCCATCCACGGAAAGTTCAGTCGAGTGATGACATAAGCGCCGTCGCCTCGATGAGATCGGCAGTGCCCAATCCCTCAGTAAACCATTCCAAAATGGGCTCAAGGCAGGCGACGGCTTCCTTGCGTTGGCCCCGGGCCTGCAGCAACCGCGCCATTGACATCGCTGCGCGCAGCTCCCAGGACTTCGCCCCGTGGGCCTGAGCGATGTTGATCGCTTCGCGGAATAGCTGCTCAGCAGCCTCGGGACTGGAGGGTTCGGTCTGCAACGCCAGCACCCCCTTCAGCCGGACGCATTCCGGCTCCATGTAGCAATCCCCGGTTTCGCGGCAATGAGCGACAGTGTAGTCGATCAGTTCGTTGGCCTCGCCGATCCTGCCCAAGCCCCGGAGGCCGAGAGCAACCCAGCTACGGAACATCGCATTGCAGATCCTGCCACCGGCCATGTTCCAGAAGTCGTTGCCCTGCTTCACCAAGGGATATCCTGTTTCGAACTGTCCGAGGAAGATATGCGCAGAACCGCGCCACTGGTTCACCAGTACATTTTGCGCAAAGGATCCCAGTGCTTCGTTCTCAACGATCCGTTCGACCTCGTTGGCATAGGCCAGAACATCCTTGCCGCGCCCAAGGTAGAGCAAGCTGGTCACCCCGGCAGTCATGGCGAAGGAGGAATTGAACGGGTGAGCGATCTGGCGGGCCAGTGCTACCGCCTCCTCCAGCCGCTCGACCGAGCGGTCGGGGTGGCCGATGATCCAGGCTGCCAGGCTGCCGGCCCAGTGCTGGGCGAAGACCAGCGGATCGTGATTGATTGTGGCCGCGATGTCGGCGTGACGCTGCGGGTCATAGATCGTCCGGAGGTGATCAGTGTGCTCGAGCGCCTGCCGGTATTTGGCCTCCCACAAATACTGGCAGCCCACCGACATGTCATTGATCAGTGGCAGGTTCGACTTCGGATTATCCTGCGCCACCGTCTCCAGCTCGTCCAGCCACGCCCAAGCGCGCGGGAACTCGGTACGGGTCTGGTAGTGAACCCAGAGTCCCCAGAGGATTGAGCCCAATGCATCTTGGTCGCCGAAACCCTTGGCCAGGGGGAAGGCAAGTTCCAATGCTTCCGAGACTGACGGATGGGCCCAGCCGAAATTCGCCATCCGCGCAGTGCCGAGGGCAACGCGGATACTCAGCTCGAGCCGGTCCCGATCGGCCGATGGCTCCAGCGCCGACGCCGCCTGCAGGCCCAGTTCCAGCGCGCCGATCGCCTCGGGCAAGGCGCTGGCCATCACCGCATGCTGCCCGGCTGATAGGTAAAGCTCGGCGGCTCGCACATGCGCCCCGGCCTCCCTAAAGTGACGGGCGAGTTCCAACGTGTCGGGATCGTCGCTCTTTTCCAACGCGAGTGCCAGTTGCTCGTGCAGGCTGCGCCGGGCCGGGGTCAATAGGCTGGCGTAGGCGGCATCCTGCACCAGAGCGTGCTTGAAAATGTAGCGCGCCTCTTCGCCCGTGCCGCCGTGACGGAAGATCAGTTCGGCGGCTAGAAGCTGATCGAGGGCGTCATCAAGCTCGTCCTGGGTCATCGGCAGGGCGGCGGCCAGCAGCCCGGCGCCAAACTCGCGGCCGATGCAAGCAGCGGCCTGGATCACTCGCTTCACTGGCGCCAGCCGGTCGAGGCGGGCCATCAACGAATCCTGCAGGGTTGCCGGGATCGCCAGTGTCGGTAACGGACCGTTCAGCACGTAGCGGTCCTCTCGTTCCTCGAGAAGCCCGGCCTCCAGCACGGTCTTGGTCAATTCCTCGACGAACAGCGGGATGCCGTCGGTCTGGGCGACGATGCGACCCAGCAGTTCGTTCGGCAACGCCTTGTCACCGGCGACCCGCTCGGCGATGGCGCGGCCGTCGGCGCGTCCCAGCCGGTTCAGCGAATGCACCGTCACGTGACTGTAGCTGCTCCATTGTGGTTGGAACTCGGGACGATAGGTCATCACCATCAACACCGGCAGATCGCGCACTCGGGCGACCAGCGCATCGAGCACTTCAAGGGTCGACGGATCAACCCAGTGGATGTCTTCGACCAGCACCAGTGCCGGCCCCAGCCGCGCCAACCCGGCCAGCCGTTCGACCAGAAGCTTGATGGTACGCTGCTTGCGCCGTTGCGGCGCCATCTCGACCAACTGATAGCGATCGGTAGGGAGTCCAAGCAAAGCGGCGAAAATCGGCGCAGCCTCGGGCGGCGGCCCATTCGGGAAGGCTTCAGCAACTTGGTTCTCAAGCTTGTCGAGGCGAGTTGCGGGTGGCTCGTCGGGGTGGAAGCCGGCGGTGTCCTCGATCTCGGCGATAACCGGCTGAAAGGCGGCGTTGGTCTCATGCGGTGAGCATTGGTAGCGCAGGACCCGGCGCGCCGTGCCGTCGAGGTTGTGGTTGAACTCGCGTAGCGCCCGGCTCTTGCCGATGCCGGCCTCACCAGAGAGCAGCACCACTTGGCCCTCGCCATCGCGGGCCAGCCGCCAGCGATCCTGCATCAGACTGATGTCATGGGCGCGACCGACGAACGCGGTCAGGCCGCCGCCATGTTGCGCCTCGAAGCGGCTGCCGGTGCGGGCGAGGCCAGCGACGCGCCACAGCGCAACCGGGTCCACGAAGCCCTTTAGCCGCTGCGGTTCCATGTCATCAAGCTTGAACACTGCGCCGACCAGCCGCCGGGTAGCTGCGGGGATCACCACATCGCCGGGTGCCGCCGCCCCCTGCAGCCGCGCCGCCAGATTAGGAGTAGCACCGGCGACAGAACCGCGCTCCCGGGCGGTTTCGCCGTGCATGTCGCCAATCACCACGGGTCCTGTTGCGATGCCGGCGCGTGCAGCGAGCGGTGCGCCACCGGCGTCGATCCGAGCGACGGCTGCAACCGCATCGAGTGCTGCCCGGATGGCGCGCTCGGCGTCGTCCTCATGCGCATTCGGCCAGCCAAAGTAGGCCAGCACACCGTCACCCAGGAGCTTGGCCACATGACCATCGTGCGCTGTCACGGCGCCCGTGACCGAGTCGTCATAGCGGCGCAACACCTCGCGAAATTCCTCCGGATCGAGCCGCTGCGACAGCTCGGTCGAGCCCACGAGGTCGCAGAACATCACCGTGAGTTGACGCCGTTCGGCTTCGTCTGCCGGAGCCGCAGTTTCTGTTGCCGGAGCAGGTTCGGCTTCGGGTGCAGGAGCAGTTGCGGCCCGGGACTCAGGCTCGCGAAGTGCTGCCAGCAGCTTGCGGCGGTGGCCGAGCGACAGGCCGAGTTCCTTGAGATCGTCGTCGGAGAGCTGTGGCAGCACGTCAAGATCGACGTCGTTCTCTGCCAGCACTTCGGCATACTGCCCAAGCCCGTGCCGTTCTAGCCAAGCTGTAATCTCCACCGCGACCATCGGTGCGGGGCCTTCCCCAGACTGGATACGCCTCATGATGCTATACCGCAGGGTCAACTAATGCAAAACGGCAAGAAGGTCATCAAATGGCCCATCACGGCCGGTTTCATGGGCGCAGCAGGCCCACGCACAGATCAGCATGCTCGGGAAGAAGCTTGGCACGAAGGTCGAGAGTGGGCGGGCCGAGAAGGGGGCGGAGCGGGTCCATCGCCTGCCAGCTACCGACTAGTCCCTAGATTCTAACACTTGGTGCCCTCGTTTGACGGCGGCGATGATTTTGTCTGGATCTGCGGTCCATGAGAAGGGCCTTGGACTTTGGTTGATCTCTGCGACGAAGCGGTTGATGGCGGTCTGGAGATCGACGATGGATCGAAAGACGCCGCGTTTGAGCCTCCGTCTTGAGAGCTTGGCGAAGAAGCCTTCGACGGCATTGAGCCAGGAGCAGGATGTGGGAACGAAGTGGAAGACGAAGCGCTCATGCCGGGCGAGCCACGCCCGCACCTTGGGGTGCTTGTGGGCGCCATAGTTGTCGAGGATGACGTGGACGAGCTTGCCGGCCGGAACGGCCGCCTCGATGGCGTTGAGGAAGCGGATGAACTCCTGATGGCGGTGGCGCTGCATATTGCGTCCGATCACCGTGCCGTCCAACACATTGAGGGCGGCAAACAGGGTGGTGGTGCCATGCCGCTTGTAATCGTGGGTCATGGTGCCGGCGCGGCCTTTCTTCATGGGCAGGCCGGGCTGGGTGCGGTCGAGGGCCTGGATCTGGCTCTTCTCGTCAACACTGAGCACAATGGCGTGCGCCGGCGGGTCGACATAAAGCCCGACGACGTCACGCAGCTTGGCGATGAAGTTGGGGTCGTTCGACAGCCTGAACTGCCGTACCCGGTGCGGCTGCAGACCATGGGCGCGCCAGATGCGCTGCACCGAACTCACGGAGATACCGACCCGGTTGGCCATCATGGCAGCAGTCCAGTGGGTGGTCTCGGCGGGCGGATCAGTCAGCGTCAGGGCGACCACGCGCTCGGCCACCTCAGCGCCCAGCGGCGCAATGCGCGAGGGCCGCGTCTTGTCGCGCAGCAGACCCTCGAAACCTTCCTCGGCATAGCGCTCTTGCCAACGCCACACACAGGTCTTCGACTTGCCGATCCGGCGCATGATCTCGTTGGTGCCGATGCCGTCGGAACTGAGCAGCACGATCTTGGCCCGCCACACGTGCTTCTGAGTTGCATTCCGATTGGAGACCAGCGCCAGGAGGAGGAGGCGGTCGCTCGACGAGACTTCGAAGGAGATACCGGTGCGCATGCGCCAGACTCGCACACGCCACCGTCACAGGGAATCCCGCTCAGGACTCAAATGTCAGATTTTCACCACTAGCTCCTAGCTAGCTCCGCTACTACCATCAAGCCTCGCTGGTACGGCGAGGCTTGATTGCTTTCATGGCCGATGCGTTGGAAGTCGAGCCGCACACAGGCTCGTACGCGCGATGTTCGGAGCCCGGTGCGGTGGTAGTGGCTGAGGAGGGAGATATCGCGCGCGTGGCCAGGTGTGGCCCAACGTTCGCGTAACGACCCATCGAGCCCGCTTCCCTCTCACTGCGGGCAAGTCGGGCAGTTGTTTGCCCACGATCATCCGAATCCCGACCGGCGGATCGGTTCCGACTACACATCAGCCACAACGTCTCGAGCCAGTGCCCCAGAGCCTCGCCGCCGCGCAGCCACATCCGTGTGGTCGTAGCCGCCAAGTGGAACGAACCGCGCATCAATGCAGCTTCGCGCACCATGTCTTCAGTTCCGCTCATGATAAATTCTCCCAGGTTTGTCACTGTGCCGACAATTGTTTGGGCTCCTGCCCGGATAAAACGGACGCGGACTGCATTGGATCAGCATCCCTCCTGATCGTGTAATCTTTGGCGTAGGCGAGCAGACCGTCGGTCTCGTTGAAGAAGGCAAATGACCAGAGCTTGCGCAGGGCGCTGCGGCGAACGTCCGGTGGAACGCTCGGCGCCATGAATGCCGAATAATCGGACTCGAAGGTCAGCGATCCGATTGCCGGCAGCCCGTGCTTTGCGAGTTGCCCTGTACGCGTCAGTTCCTGGGCGGTTGCCAGGTGAGCGGCGACCGCAATGCCCACAACCAGAACACAGCCGGCGAGAGACCGTCGCACAACTTCTCCCGGAAAATCCCAAGCGAGCGCCGGGCTGCGTGCCCAGCCGCACCGTCTTGAGTCTCTGCTCGTCGAAGTTGCAGAAGATACCACCTGCGGCGAAGCTGAACGGCCGGCAAGAAGCCCGCGGCGGCGCCAGTCAAGATCTCGGCTCGGCGGCTCGGCGGGCGAGCGTAACCGTCGGTTCGGCGCTGGTAAGGCCGCGAAAGGATCGACATGGCTTCCAACAGGGCGCGGGCCTTGTTGGGCGTATGGTGGAAGCTATTCGACATGGCAGATTCTCCCCGTTGTCAGCCTCGGTGGCTTCACTGACGGCTCGTTGCTTGCGGCATGGCGCCGGCGGTTACTGGCGATCCAGGATTTCCGCCTTCTGCAATCCGGTAATGATCTCGTCGGGGCTCGTGGTCTCGTACTTGGCCAAGTCGTCGGCCGTCCGGTCCCATTCGGCCCTGGAGCCCATATAGACGTGGCTTTCCTTGTCAGGCGGGTGGCCGGGATGAGCTCCGCCGTCGAGCGTCGCTGGCATGATGTACATCAGCGTAGGCTCGCTCTCCTCGTAGCCGAACAAGTGGCAGCCACAGGTCCTGCAGAAGCGTTCCGGAAAGGTCGGCGAACTGCGATAGGTGGTAAGATTGTCTTCGCCCTCGATGGTGACAGCATCGCGATGCACCACCGCTCCGGTGGCGAACACGCTTCCCGAGGTCTTTCGGCATCGCTCGCAGTGGCAATGCTGCACACTGAGTGCCGGCTCCTTAAGGACATAGCGGACCGCACCGCAATGACAGCCGCCCTGCAACGGGAATCTCGACATTTGTCATGCTCCTCTCGACGGTCCTGGCAGGTGCTGCAGGCATCGATGACGTTGCGAGCGATCACCGGATTTGGCCTAGCGCACTGGGGTTGTCGGCAAGCCTAGTCTGTGGCTTAAAATAAGGCCAATCGATTTTGATGATGAAAGAAATAGGAATGGCCGATATTCGGGCGCTCGATTTCAACCTGCTAATGACCTTCGATGCCATTTACGAAGAGCGCAGCATCACGCGTGCCGCGCACCGGCTGGCCGTGACCCAGCCGACGGTCAGCGGAACGCTGGTGCGATTGCGGACCCTCTTCGAGGACCGCCTATTCGTGCGCAAACAAGCAGGCATGGTGCCGACACCGCGCGCCGATCAGCTCGCCCCTGCGATCAAGCGGCTGCTGGCAGATGCGCAGGGTGTTCTGGCGCCCCGGGAGTTCGTCCCCGAGACGGCAAGTTTCAGAGCCCGGATATCGGCCAACGACTACGGGCAGATGGTCGTGCTTCTGCCATTGATCGCGCGGTTGAGACAGGTGGCGCCGGGCATCCAGGTTGCCATCATGCCGTTCGAGACGGCGGAACTGGGCGACAGGTTCCAGAAGGGCCATGTCGACATCGCCATCACCATCCCGGAACTGGCGCCGGCCGACTACCCTTCACGCTTTCTGTTTACCGATCGTTATGTCGGCGTGGTGCGAAACGACCACCCAGCGAAGACGGACCGCCTCGACCTCGACAGCTTCTGCGCTTTCCCCCACATTCTCGTCTCGCCCGCCGGTGGTTCGTTCGAGTCCGCCACCGACGTGGCCTTGCGCCACATGGGACGGCGCCGCCACGTGGCTGTTTCAGTGCCTAACTTCCGCTCGGTCCTCGATCTGGTGAAGTGCGATGATTTCATCGCGGTGCTGCCGGAACGCATGCTGCCGAAGCGGACCTTGAGCGGACTTCGCAAGATGGAGCTGCCGGTGGACCTCAAGGGACCCGACGCCATCATCGTCTGGCACCCGCGGTTTCACGACGACCTGGCACACATCTGGCTGCGCAATCAGATAGCCCGGACCGTTGCAACGGTGGCACAAGACCCGTCAAATGGTTGAATATGAGTGGTAGGTGTCCTGGCTTTGACGTGTGTTGAAATCGACTTGGTCTGGTTGGAGAGATGATCCCGCTCGAATACCCGTTCCGTTTGGCCACGCCGGATGACGCCTCGGCACTTGCCGACCTAGTTGATTTCGCCGGTGAGGGCTTGCCTCATCATCTCTGGACCCAGTTGGCGCAGGCAGACCAGGACCCTTGGGAAATCGGCCGAAGCCGGCAGGCTGCAAGGGCCCGGGAGGGCCAGATCGTGGTTGCCGATTGCGGCCAAGGTGCGATAGCGAGCCTTACCGGCTACGCAATCGGGGCGCAGCCCATGCCCATTGGCGTGGACATGCCGGGGCTGCTGCGTCCGCTGCAGGAACTGGAGAACCTTGTCCTGAAAAGCTGGTACGTCAACGTCCTGGCCTGCTATCCGCGCTATCGGGGCATGGGCTATGGCACGCAGTTGCTTGGGCTTGCCGAAAGGATCGCGACTGGCGCCAATCTCGATGAGATGAGCATCATCGTTGCATGCGACAATGCCGGCGCCAGACGCCTTTATGAGAGGCTAGGCTACCGCGAAGTCGCCAGGCGCGCCTGTATCCGCGATGGCTGGCAAACGGAAACCAAGGCGTGGGTTCTGCTGACCAAGAAATTGGGACGAGCGTAAAGGTGCCACCGCCTTCGTCGGAGCAGAATAGAGCGTCCAAGTCTTGCGCTCGAGAACACCTCGGCCGTCAGCCACTGTACGCACGACCAGCTAAGAGCCGGCGAGGGAATGGACGTCGCGACGAGATGGCAAAGATAGCGGCGCAAACCCTATCGGCACAATCAGTGTCACTGACCGCCTGTTCAGTTCCCAAGGCACGTAAGTTTACCTCACGGAATGTACGTGTTAGAGTTGCAGACTTGATACCGGCCCGCCGATACCTGTGCGTCATGCTCGCTTCGCCGTCTTCCAGTTCACTGAGGCGGCGCTCCCGCGGAAGACCCTCGCCGGTACCGCAATCATCAGTTCGTTGAGTACAGGGACGTACACACCAACCAAGGGGAGAATCACATGACCTCCGCATCTAATGATCTGCGAACATTCGATTCGGCCCTCGAACGCGTTGCGGGCGGCGGGCTTCTGAGCCGGAGGCGCCTTCTCGGCGGAAGCCTGCTGATCGGCGGAGCAGCCGCTACGACCCTCGGCATCGCCCGGCAAGCCCAGGCCACGGCCGCTTCAGCCCCATGGACGGTGGTCGCTGGCGAGCCGGTACGCGGCTATGGCATGCCGGCGGCACAGGAAGCCCAAGTCAAGCGGGCGCCTATCCAGCCTTATAAGGACCTCGCGCCGCAGTTCAGTTTCTCGGGCACGCCGCATCAGCATCTGCGCGGCACGATTACGCCGAACGGCCTGCACTTCGAGGTCTACCACGGAGGTCGTCCGAAGCTCGACCCGGACCAGCACAGCCTGATGATCCACGGGCTGGTTGAGCGTCCGCTCAAATTCGACAGGGTCTCACTCGAACGCTACCCGATGGTCACCCAGATTCATTTTCTCGAATGCTCGGGGAACAGCTTCTTCAACGCGATCATGGACAAACCGATGCAGGTCGGCTGCGATATGCTGCATGGCCTGCTGTCGAACGCGGAATGGACCGGGATCCCGCTTTCGGTCCTGATGGACGAGGCGGGCGTGAAACCGGTAGGCAAATGGGTAATTGCGATCGGCAACGATGCCCCGAGCGTTGCCCGCTCGATCCCGATCGAGAAGATCATGGGAGACGGCATTCTCGCCCTCTACCAGAACGGCGAGCATATCCGGCCCGAACAAGGCTATCCCATGCGCCTGCTGCTGCCCGGTTACGAGGGCAACATGAACATCAAATGGGTGACGAGCCTTTGGGTCACCGACGCACCCGTGCACAGCAAGCATGAATCGGGCGAATACACCGAGCTCCTGGCTGACGGGCGGACGGCGGAATTCACCTTCGCGATGGGGGTGAAGTCGGTCATCACCCATCCCTCGGCCACCCTGACCATGAGCGGACCGGGTTACTACGAGATCTCAGGTGTAGCCTGGTCGGGGGCCGGACTGGTGCGCAAGGTCGAGCTTTCCGCCGACGGCGGCCAGAGCTGGGCCGAGGCCGAACTGGTCGCGCCTGTCCTGCCCCGGGCGCTGACGCGTTTCCGCATGCCGTGGCATTGGAACGGCGCGCCAGCGCAATTGCTGAGCCGCGCCGCGGACGAGACGGGCGCCGTACAGCCTACCCGCACCGCCTGGAAGAAGAAGTACGACCCGTCGAACTTCCTGCACAACAACTCGATCCAGGCCTGGCAGATCACCCCGCAAGGGAGTGTTGAAAATGTCTACACCTAAGCTTCTTGCCGTCTCAGTTGTCGCCGCCCTCCTGGTAGCCCCCACTGTTGTCCGGGCCGAAGGTCCGGGCCTGGGCCAGCCGCTCTCGCCCGACGAGATACCGAGATTCGCCACCTATGTGATGCCCGACGGCCGCAATCTTCCGTCGGGCCACGGATCTGCGACCGAGGGTGCGGAAATCTACGCGGGGCAATGCGCGAGCTGCCATGGCGCGACCGGCATTGAAGGGCCGATCATGCCTCCGGTCGGGCCGAACAAGGTATGGGCGAAGCCGGCGGGACGCCATTGGCCCTATGCCACGACGCTGTTCGACTACATCCGCCGCGCCATGCCCTTCAATGCGCCAAAGTCCTTGAGCGATGATCAGGTTTACGCGCTGGCGGCGTTCATCCTCTACCGCAACGGGGTAATTGCCGAGGATGCGGTCATGGATGCCGAAAGTCTGCCCAAGGTGGTGATGCCGAACCGGGACAAGTTCGTCGACGTCTGGGCCACACAGGGCAATAAGCCCTGGTGATCTTCAGCTGGGCCAACCCTGATGCTTTGGTGCTGATGCGACCGCAGCCGGCCAGCGCGTGCGGGCTCGCTAACCTTCGCTTTCTTTCGCTGCCGCAGTGCCGAACAGGCTGGCAGAGAAGGGCAGAGCTGGATCGCGACACGGGCCACCGCAGAGTCACACGCATTATGCCCGACACGATGACCTTGGAGCCGGCGCGACCTCACCGGCTCGTCGTGTCCGCGCAGCAATCTCCCGACGACGAGCGGCAAAGACGGCCACGCTGATGGGCTGCACGCGAGCATCCGGCGGCGCTCGTCGTCGGCCTTACCCTGTCCATCGGGCTGATGGGTGTTGCCGCAAACCTGATCGCGCGCATGCTGCATCGGCACCGCTGGATCGCCTATGTCGGCCTCGCAATCGTCGC
>Ga0307436_1000390_pt1 | contig 20464 bp, 21 predicted proteins | sample SalMarWE160440MG_FD_202513 | JGI IMG/M metagenome (GOLD analysis project Ga0307436, IMG submission 202513) | Salt marsh sediment microbial communities from the Plum Island Ecosystem LTER, Massachusetts, United States - WE1604-40 | ecosystem: Environmental > Aquatic > Marine > Intertidal zone >...
ATAGGCGGCGACCGCCTCGGGTAGCGCGACGGCGTCGGCCACGCGCGCGACCGTCGCCGACACCTTTTCGGCCATGGTGGTGAACAGCGCGATCCGCTCCTCGGCCGCCAGTTGCCCACGCGCCGGGATGACCCCTTTCGGTGCGCGGCGCAGGCGATCGTCGATGGTGGCGTTGCGCGCGACCTCGTTGCCGGTGACGCCGAGCGAGCGGCGAATGGCGGCCAGCACCTGGTCGCGGGCGCTCATGGGCGGCTCCGCGTCGACCACATCTGCTGGAAGGTGCGTCCCTGCGGCGCCGGCAGGTCGCGATGGCCGGTCCAGCCGCCGGCGAGCGGCAAGCGGCGGAAACGGCCCTTGCCCCTTGCGAGCGCGCCGAGGACGGCGACGGCGAGCTGAGTCGCCACCCGGTAGAGCCCGGGCCGCCGGGCGACAAACGCCCACAACCCCAGCCCCCAGCGATAGGTCGCCGGCGACAGCCGGCGCTCGAATTCGCGCTCGCGCCAGTGACGCATCATCCTGGGCAGCGGAATCTGCATCGGGCAGACCGCCTCGCACCGCCCGCAGAAGCTCGACGCATTGGGCAGCTGGCCGGCCTTGTCGATGCCGACCAGCATCGGCGTCAGCACCGCACCCATCGGGCCCGAGTAGACCCAGCCGTAGGCGTGGCCGCCGACCGCCTGATAGACCGGGCAATGGTTCATGCACGCTCCGCAGCGGATGCAGCGCAGCATGTCCTGGAACTCGGTGCCGATCACGGCGGAGCGGCCGTTGTCGAGGATGACGACGTGATAGACCTCCGGCCCGTCGGGATCGCCCGGCCGCCGCGGCCCCGTCGACAAGGTGGTGTAGACCGCCATGTCCTGGCCGGTCGCCGAGCGTGACAGCAGTCTGAGAATCTGGCTCACGTCGTCCAGCGTCGGCGTGATCTTCTCGATGGTGGCGAGCACGATGTGGACGCGCGGCAATGTCTGGGTGAGGTCGCCGTTACCCTCGTTGGTGACGATCACCGAGGTGCCGGTCTCCGCGATCAGGAAGTTGGCGCCGGTGATGCCGACGTCGGCGGCGAGGAAGCGCTGGCGCAAGAGCGCACGCGCCTCGCCGAGCAGCGCGCTCGGCTCGGTGAGGTCGCGTCCGGGCGGAAGGCTGGTGTGAGCGCGGCGGAATTCCGCCTCGACCTGGTCCTTGGTGACGTGCACCGCCGGCGCGATGATGTGGCTCGGCGGCTCGTGACGCAGCTGGATGATGTATTCGCCGAGGTCGGTCTCGACCGGTTCGATGCCGTTGGCGGCCAGATGCTCGTTGAGGTCGATCTCCTCGGCGATCATCGACTTGCCCTTGGTCACGGTGCGCGCGCCCGCCTGCTGGCAGATGTTGAGCACCAGCGCCCGGGCCTCTTCCGCAGTCGCGGCGTAGTGCACCTCGCCGCCGGCTTCCCTGACCTTTTCCTCGTAGGCCTCGAGATAGAGATCGAGGTGGGCGAGGGTGTGGTTCTTGATATCGCGCGCCGACTGTCGCAGCGCCTCGAACTCCGGTAACGCGGCGATCGCGGCCGCGCGCTTGTCGATGAAGCCGGTGCGGATGTGGCCGAGCGCCTGCTGCAGGTGGGCGTCGTGCAGCGCCCGGTAGGCGCTGGCCTTGAAGGCAGGCGAGGCGATGTCCATCAGCGCTCCGCCTCGCCGATCGGCGGTGTGGCGATCATGCCGGCGAGAACCTCGACGACGTGGCGAGCGGCCACCGGCGCGCCCTCGCGCTTGAGCTTGCCGGCGATGTTGATCAAGCAGCCGAGGTCGCCAGCCAGCACCGTTGCGGCTCCGCTCGCCGCGATCGCCGCCGTCTTGCGGCTAACCATGGCGTTGGAGATCTCGGGATACTTGACGCAGAACGTGCCGCCGAAGCCGCAGCAGGCCTCGGTGTCGTCCATCTCGGCGAGACTGAGCCCGGACACCGAGGCGAGCAGCCGGCGCGGCTGGTCGCGCACGCCGACCTCGCGCAGGCTCGCGCACGAGTCGTGATAGGTGACGGTGCCGGCAAACGCCGCCGCCACCCGCTCGATCCCGCGCACGTCGACCAGGAAGCTGACGATCTCGTGCACCTTGGCGGCGAACGCCTCGGCGCGCGGTCGCCACTCCTCGTCGTCGGCGAACAGCTCGGGGTAGTGCACCTTGACCATGCCGGCGCACGAGCCGGACGGCACCACCACGTAGTCGTACGGTTCGAAGGTGGTGATCACCCGCTGCGCCAGCGCGGCCGTGTCGCGGCGGTCGCCCGAGTTGTAGGCGGGCTGGCCGCAGCAAGTCTGTTCCGGCACCTCGACCCGGCAGCCGGCGTCTTCCAGAAGCCTGACCGCCGCGAAGCCGACGCCGGGGCGAAAGAGGTCGACCAAACACGTCACCAGCAGGCCAACCCTCGGGCGGTTATCTTCTTTCGCCATGGTTCCTGCTTTCCAGCGCCGGACCGCGCCCGTGGATCGATAGCAGGCGCGGCCACACCATAGCAACACAGCCGCCGGTGGCGGACGTGGCCGATTGCGCTATGATAATGGTGAGAACGATCGACGATTTGGGGCCTGCGTTGATGGCGATCCAGTTTCCCGTGCCCGACCCCGCTGTCCTCGAGCGCGCCACCGACATTGTCGCCGGCCTGAGGGCGGTGCTGGGCGAGGATGCCGTCATCGCCAGCCAGGACGAGCGCCGGGTCTACGAGACCGACGCCTTCACCGCCTATCGGGCGGTGCCGCTCGCCGTGGTGCTGCCGTCCTCGACCGCCGAGGTCGCCGCCGCGCTGAAGTTTCTCCACGCTAATCGGGTCAAGATCGTCGCCCGCGGCGCCGGCACCTCGTTGTCGGGCGGAGCGCTGCCCTCGGTCGATTGCGTCGTCATCGGCCTCGCCCGCCTCAATCGCGTCCTTTCGGTCGACTACAACGATCGCGTCGCCACCGTCGAGGCGGGCGTCACCAACATCAACATCACCAACGCCGTCACCGGCCGCGGCTTCTTCTACGCCCCTGACCCGTCGAGCCAGCTCGCCTGCACCATTGCCGGCAACATCGCCATGAACTCGGGCGGCGCCCACTGCCTGAAGTATGGCGTCACCACCAACAACCTGCTCGGCGTCAAGATGGTGCTGGCCGACGGCACCGTCGTCGATATCGGCGGCGGCCATCTCGACGCCGCCGGCTACGACCTGCTCGGTCTGGTCGCCGGCTCGGAGGGCCAGCTCGGCATCGTCACCGAGGCGACGGTGCGCATCCTGCACGCCGCCGAAGGGGCCCGCCCGATGCTGATGGGCTTTGCTTCCGCCGAGCAGGCGGGCGCCTGCGTCGCCGCCATCATTGCCTCGGGCATCATCCCTGTCGCCATCGAGTACATGGACCGGCCGGCGATCAAGGCCTGCGAGGAATTCGCTCACGCCGGCTACCCGCTCGACGTCGAGGCGCTGCTGATTGTCGAGGTCGAGGGTTCGCAGAGCGAAATCAGCGACCTCATCGCGCGCATGAGCGACATCGCCGTTCGCTTCAATCCGACGACGATGCGGGTTTCCAAGTCCGACGCCGAGAGCGCCGCCATCTGGAAGGGCCGCAAGGCGGCCTTCGGCGCCATGGGCCGCATCTCCGACTACCTGTGCATGGACGGAGTGATTCCCACCGGCAAGCTGCCCGAGGCGCTGGAACGGGTTGCCGCCATCTGCGCCGGCCACGGCCTCGAGGTCGCCAATGTCTTCCACGCCGGCGACGGTAACCTCCATCCGCTGATCCGCTTCAACGCCAACGATCCGGCCGAGCTCGCCGCCGCCGAGCAGGCCGGCGCCGACATCCTCAAGCTTTGCGTGGAGCTCGGCGGCTGTCTCACCGGCGAGCACGGCGTCGGCTTCGAGAAGCGCGACCTGATGCCGGTCCAGTTCTCGCAGGCCGACCTCGACCAGCAGATGCGGGTGAAGACGGCCTTCGACCCCGATTGGCTGCTCAACCCGGGCAAGGTGTTTCCGCTCGCTGGTCGTCCGCCGCTGACCGCCTGAAACGTCTCGACAACTTGTCGTCGGCGCCACGCCGCTGCTGGCGGCCGCGCCCTGCCCATGTGGGGAGTAGGCGGGCGCCCCACCCGTGCGCACATTGGCCTGCGACACCATATTGGAGGTTGCCATGGCCGCGTCCGTTTCCCTGAAGCAGCTCACCGAGCTTTCCACCGCCCTCGCCGATCTGACCGCGGCGGCGGCGGCGAGTCTTGTGTCGGTTCGCTCCCGCCGCACCCGATCGAGCGGCTTCGTCTGGCAGGACGGTCTGATCGTGACCGCCGATGACGCCTTGCCCGACGAGGACGACCTCACCGTTGTGTTGGCGGGCGGCGAGACGGTGCCGGCGCGCATCGCCGGGCGCGATGCCAGCACCGATATCGCGCTGCTTCGCGTCGAGCGCGCCGGTCTCGCGCCGGCCCCGCTCGCCACCGCTGCCGTGCGCGCCGGCAGCCTTGCCGTCGCGGTCGGGTGCGAGGACGGTACCGCAACGGTGGCCTTCGGTGCCATCGCCCGCGTCGCTGGTCCCTGGCGCTCGCTGCGCGGCGGCGAAATCGACGCGCGCATCGAGTTCGACGGCCGGCTGCGGCGGAGCGGCGAGGGCGGCCTCGCCATCGGCGTCGACGGCGCGGCGATCGGCATGGCGGTGTTCGGTCCGCGTCGCCGCGTGCTGGTGATCCCGGCGGCGACCATCGCGCGCGTCGCGCCGAAGCTGGCGAGTGACGGACGCATCCGGCGCGGCTACCTCGGCCTCGGCCTGCATACCGTCGCCCTCGACGACGAACGCTCGGCAGCGATGGTGATGAGCGTCGACGCGAGCGGCCCGGGCGCGGCGGCCGGCGTCCGCCAGGGCGACATCATCACCGCCTGGGACGGACAGCCGGTGGCGGCGGTGCAGGCGCTCCTTCGCCTGCTCGGCCCCGACAGCGTCGGCAGGACGGTGCGGCTGGCGCTCCGCCGCGCCGGCGAGCCGACCGAAGTGGCGCTGACCGTCGCGGAGAAGCCGGTGAGCGGATGAAGGCCGATCGCGATCCGATCCGGTTGCTACTCGACCGCACCGCCGGCGGCCCCGGCGAACGTCTCGCCGAACTGCTCGCCGGCGTGCCCGGCCTGCGCCTGGTCGCAGCGGGGGAAGCCGCCGACATGGCGATCGTGCCGCTGCCCGCCGCCGACAACGGCATCGCTCTGACGCCGCGCGAACGCGACGTGCTCACCCTCCTCGCCGAGGGCGCCTCCAACAAGGCCATCGCCCGCCGCCTCGGCATATCGGTCCACACCGCCAAGTTTCATGTCGGCTCGCTCATCGACAAGCTCGATGCGGTCGGCCGCACCGACGCGGTCGCCCAGGCCGCGCGGCTCGGGGTCATCCATCTCTAGGCGGCCTGGCCGAATTTGTGCTGGATCAAGGCGCCGGCGACCGATGACCGGCAGAGGCAGGCCATGGAAAAAATCAAGATCGAACAGCACAGCTTCATGGGCCTGGTCTGGTGCGCCGGCTGGCTCTTTACCATCGGCTTTCTCAAGCTGACGTTCTGGAAGGGCGTGCTGGCCATTGTCATCTGGCCGTACTACATCGGCGCCCACTTCACGCAGTTGCCGCCGCCCGGCTAAGCGCCGGCGAATGGCCCCGCGCCGAGCGAGGCGGCGGTTGCCGCTCGCCCCGGTTCCTAGACCGGTTCCCTGTGGATTTCCTTGAGCCTCTTGATGCCCATCAGGTTGAGCACCAGCCGCTCGTAGAAGGTATCGCTCGTGCCCTGGCGGACCTTGCGCAGGAAGTATTTTTCGAAGCCGATCTTGGCGGCGTGCACCCACTTTCCCGCCGACGACCAGTTGACGTTGCGCGGCGGGATCTGCGGCTGCGCCACGAAGGCGATGCCGCGGTCGCCGAAGTCGGCGAGGCACACCGCGTTCCACGTCGCCACGGGCGCGCGGCTCCTTGCCGGCAATCATTGCGGCCACGTTTTCCGCGGTCGCCGTCACCATCGATTCGATCATGAAGCCGGTCTTGGTCACCCCGACCGCGAGCGGCGTCTTGCCCACCGGCGGAATCGCCACCGCCACCCCGATGCCGAAGACGTTCGCGAAGGTCGGGTTGCGCTGGTGCTTGTCGATGATGATGAGGCCGCGCGGGTTGACGAGCTTGTCGAGCCCCATCACCGCCGGCACGCCGCGGAAGGCGGGCAGCATCATCGCGAACGCGAACGGCAGCTCGTGGCTGGCCTTGGTGGCGCCGCTCTCGTCGACCTCCTCGACGAACATCTTGTCCTTGTCGACCTTGCTCACCTTGGCGTTGGTGATCCACTTGATGTGATGGTCGCGCAGCGCGCTCTCCAGCAGCCCTTGGCGTCGCCGACCCCATCGAGGCCGAGGTGGCCGATGTAGGGCTCTGGCGTCACGAACGTCATCGGCACGCGGTCGCGCACCCTCTTGCGACGCAACGCGGTGTCGAGGATGAAGGCGAATTCGTAGGCCGGCCCGAAGCATGAGGCTCCCTGCACCGCACCGATGATCGCCGGCCCGCCCGATTTCATCAGCGCGTCGACTGCGGCTTTCGCTTTTTCGGCGTGATCGACCTGGCAGATCGACTGGGTATTGCCGTCCGGACCGAGGCCTGCGATCTCGTCGAAAGCGAGGTCGGGCCCCGTCGCGATATCAGGTAATCGTAGCTGAGCGAGCTGCCGTCGTTGAGCTCGACGCGGTTTTCCGCGGGGACGACCCGCTTTGCCCGTGCGCGTTGAAGGCGATGCCGCGCCTGGCGAACACGCCGGTGAGATCGACGCTGATTTCCGCCTGCGAACGCCAGCCGAGCGCGACCCATGGATTGGGCGGCACGAACGAATAGTGCGCGCCGAGGTTGACGACCGTCAGCGTGTCGGCCTTGCCGAGCTTCGCCTTCATCTCGTAGGCCATGATGACGCCGCCAAGGTCGGCCCCGAGAATGACCACATCGGACATGGGTTCCTCCCGCTCCGCGGTTGCCGGCCTCGGGCCCACGGCCCGCTCGCCGCGCCGTCAGCGACGTGCGCCGATTGCAACGGCCGCCTTGATCGGGATCAACGTCGGCGCCGTTCGCCCCGCTTCGCGGCGCGGCCGTTACACGCTAGGCTGGTGCCGGTGCTTGGGCCTGCGGGAAAGACGATGACGGCGCTGACGCCAGGCGACGAAGCCAGACTTGCCGCGGCCGTCGGCGAGGCGGCGCGGTTGCGCACGCCGCTGGCAGTCGAAGGCGGCGGCACCCGCACGTTTCTCGGCCGGCCCATGCAGACGGCGGCGACCCTGTCGACGGCGTCGCTCACCGGCATCACGCTCTACGAGCCGGCCGAGCTGGTACTTTCGGCCCGCGCCGGCACACCACTCGCCGAGGTCGAGGCGCTGCTTGCCGCCTCCGGCCAGCGCCTCGCCTTCGAGCCGATCGATCATCGCTTCATCTCCGGTGCCGACGGCAAGCCGACCATCGGCGCCGTCGCCGCCGCCAATCTCTCCGGTCCCCGCCGCATTCAGGCCGGCGCCGCCCGCGACAGCCTGATCGGCGTGCGTGCCGTCACCGGTCGCGGCGACGTGGTCAAGTCGGGTGGCCGGGTGATGAAGAACGTCACCGGCTACGACCTGGTGAAGTTCCTCGCCGGCTCCTACGGCACGCTGGCGGTGCTGAGCGAGGTCACCTTCAAGGTGCTGCCGGTGCCGGAAACCGAGGCGACCCTGGTGGTCTACGGCCTCGCCGACGAGGCCGCCGTGAAGGCCCTGGCGACGGCGCTGGGCTCGCCCCATTCGGTCACCGGCGCCGCCCACATTCCCGCTCTCGGCGTGCGCGCCGCCGAAACCCTCGTCCGCATCGAGGGGTTCGCCGATTCGGTTGCGACGCGCCTTGCCCGGCTGAGTGCCGACCTCGCCGAATTCGGCGCGGTCGAGCATCTCGATTCGACGGGCTCGGCCACCGCCTGGCGGATGGTCCGTGACCTCGCCGCCCTTGCCGCGCCGGCCGGGGCGCCGATCTGGCGTGTCTCGGTCAAGCCCAGCGACGGGCCGAAGGTCGCCGCTGCGGTCCGGCGCGCCTTCGACTGCCGGGTGCTTTACGACTGGGGCGGCGGGCTTGTCTGGCTGGCCGGCGGCGAGGGCGAGGATGGCGGTGCCGCGGTGATAAGGGGCGCCGTCGCCGCCGTCGGCGGCCATGCCGCCCTGGTGCGGGCGTCCGATGACCTGCGCAACGTCGTTGCCGTCTTCCCGCCGCTGTCGGAGCCGCTGATGGCCCTCACCAACAGACTTAAGGCCGCCTTCGACCCGGTCGGCATCCTCAATCCCGGCCGCATGTACGCTGGCCTGTGATCATGCAGACCAACTTCTCCCTCGCCCAGCTCGCCGATCCCGCCGTCGCCAACTCGGCCAGGATCCTGCGCTCGTGCGTCCACTGCGGCGTGTGCACGGCGACCTGCCCGACCTACCTCATCCTAGGCGACGAGCTCGACAGCCCGCGCGGCCGCATCTACCTGATCAAGGACATGCTAGAGGGCGGCAAGGCGGCGAACGCCGAGGTGACGCTCCACATCGACCGTTGCCTGTCGTGCCTGGCGTGTATGACCATCTGTCCCTCCGGGGTCGACTACATGCATCTGGTCGACCACGCCCGCGCCCACATTAACGCCACCTTTCGGCGCCCGCTCGCGGATCGTCTGATCCGTGCGGTCCTCGCCAAGGTGCTGCCCTATCCGCGCCGCATGCGGGCGGCGCTGGTCGCCGCCTTCTTCGCCAGGCCGTTCAGGGGGCTCGTGCGGCGCACCCCCGGTCTGTCGCGCCTGGCCGCCCTGCTCGACCTCGCTCCGGCGCGGGTGTCGCCGCCCACCGGCGACCTGCCGGCCGTCTTCCCGGCGATCGGCGCCCGCAAGGGACGGGTGGCTCTGTTGCGCGGCTGCGTTCAGTCGGTCCTCGACGCCGGCATCAACCAGGCGGCGATCCGGCTTCTCACCCGCAACGGCATCGAGGTGGTGCTGGCGCAAGGGGAGGGCTGCTGCGGTGCCCTCGTCCACCACATGGGGCGCACCGCCGAATCGCACGCCGCCGCCCGTCGCAACGTCGACGCCTGGACGCGCGAGCTCGACGGTGCCGGCCTCGACGCCATCCTCGTCACCACCTCGGGGTGCGGAACCACGCTCAAGGACTACGGCTTCCTGCTGCGTGACGATGACGGCTACGCCGACAAGGCCAAACGCGTCTCCGCCCTTGCCCGCGACGTGTGCGAGTTCCTAGCCGGTCTCGACTTGGGCGCGCCGGTCGACACCGGCGGCATGGTCGTCGCCTACCACGCAGCCTGCTCTCTCCAGCATGGCCAGCAGGTCACCACCGCGCCGAAGGCGCTTCTCGCCAACGCCGGCTTCACCGTCCGCGAGCCGACCGAGGCGCATATTTGCTGCGGCTCGGCGGGGACCTACAACATCCTGCAACCGGCGCTGTCGCGGCGCCTGCGCGACCGCAAGGCGGGCCACCTGGCTGCCACCGGCGCCGACGTGGTGGCCGCCGGCAACATCGGCTGCCTGGTTCAGATCGCCGGCGCCGCCGACAAGCCGGTCGTTCACACCGTCGAACTGCTTGACTGGGCCTACGGCGGCGCCAAGCCGACGCGGCTCGCCTGACCGGCGGCCCTAGGTCTTCAGCCGGTAGCCGGTCCTGAAGATCCACACGATCGCCAGCAGGCACACCGTCAGGAACACCGCGGTCATCGCCAGGCTGACGCCGACGCCTACGTCGGCGATGCCGAAGAAACTCCAGCGGAAGCCGCTGATCAGGTAGACGACCGGGTTGAACAACGTGACCTTCTGCCAGAACGGCGGCAGCATATCGATCGAATAGAAGCTGCCGCCGAGAAAGGTCAGCGGCGTGATGACCAGCAGCGGCACCAGCTGCAGCTTCTCGAAGCCGTCCGCCCAGATGCCGATGATGAAGCCGAGCAGGCTGAACGTGAGCGAGGTCAGCACCAGGAAGGCGATCATCCACAACGGATGGGCAATCCGCAATTGGACGAAGAAGCTCGCCGTCACCAGGATGATCACGCCGAGGATGAGTGACTTGGTGGCGGCGGCGCCGACGTAGGCAATGACGATCTCGATGGCCGACATCGGCGCCGACAGGATCTCGTAGATGGTGCCGATGAATTTGGGGAAATAGATACCGATCGAGGCGTTGGAGACGCTCTGGGTCAGCAGCATCAGCATCACCAGCCCGGGCACGATGAACGAGCCGTAGCCGACCCCGCCGACGTGGCTGAAGCGTGAGCCGATCGCCGAGCCGAAGACGATGAAATAGAGCGAGGTGGTGAGCACCGGCGAGACGATGCTCTGCAGCAGCGTCCTGCGCATGCGCGCCATTTCCGCCCGATAGATGACGGCCACTGCCCTCGGGTTCATTGCCGGGTACTCACCAGGTTCACGAAGATGTCTTCAAGCGAGCTCTGACTGGTGCTGAGGTCCTTGAAGCGGACGCCGGCCTGGCGCAGATCGCGCAGCAGCGCGGTGATGCCGGTGCGCTCGGCCTGGGTGTCGTAGGTATAGGTGATCTCGCAGCCGCCGGCGCCAAGCTCGAGCCGGTAGTCGGCGAGCGCGGCCGGGATGGCGGTGATCGGGCTCGACAATTGCAGGGTGAGCTGCTTCCTGCCGAGCTTGCGCATCAGCTCGTTCTTTTCCTCGACCAGGACCAGCTCGCCGTGATTGATGACGCCGACCCGGTCGGCCATCTCCTCGGCCTCGTCGATGTAGTGGGTGGTGAGGATAATGGTGACGCCGTCGGCGCGCAGCGAGCGGACCAGCCGCCACATGTCGTGCCTGAGTTCCACGTCGACGCCGGCGGTCGGCTCGTCGAGGAACAGGATTTGCGGCTCGTGCACCAGCGCCTTGGCGATCATCAGCCGCCGCTTCATGCCGCCGGACAGCTCCATGGTCCTGGCATCCTTCTTGTCCCACAGCGACAGCTCCCGCAGCACCTTTTCGACGAAGCCGGCATCGGCGCGCTTGCCGAACAGACCGCGGCTCAAGGTGACGGTATCGCGCACGGTTGCAAAAGCGTCGGTGGTCAGTTCCTGCGGCACCAGGCCGATCATCGCGCGCGTGGCGCGATAGTCGCGCACGATGTCCTTGCCGGCGACGGTGACGCGCCCGCCCGACGGCGTGACGATGCCACAGATGATGCTGATCAGGGTGGTCTTGCCGGCGCCATTGGGGCCGAGCAGGGCGAATATCTCCTTCGGCCGGATGTCGAGGCTGACGCCCTTGAGCGCCACGAAACCGGAAGCGTAGGTCTTGGAAAGGTCCGCGACCGATACGATTGGCGCCATGGATTGCGACGGCCTCAATCGGGCGGCCGGATCGGCCGCCGGGTCCATGCGATAGTCGGCACCCGATATAGTGGCCCCGGGCAGTTCGCGCCAGCCGGCCAAAGCCACCGGTTCAGTCTCGCCGCCGATTGTGCCATACACCCGGGGAAGTGGCCGGCCAGCGCGCCGTGCCGGGATGGGAGGAGAGTTGATGTCCGTCGTCGAGACCAAGATCGCGGTGCCCGGGGTCGAGATCAGGGGCCGGTCCGGCCCGCGCTATGAGGAGATCCTCAACGACGCCACGCTCGCCTTCCTCGCCGATCTGCACCGCAAATTCGAGCCTTCGCGCCGCCGTCTGCTGGCGCTGCGCGACGAGCGCCAGCAGCGCCTCGACGCCGGCGCCCTGCCGGATTTCCTCGCCGAGACCGCCCACGTGCGCAGCGGCGACTGGCGGGTGGCGCCGATGCCGGCTGATCTCAACGACCGCCGCGTGGAAATCACCGGCCCGACCGATCGCAAGATGGTGATCAACGCCCTCAATTGCGGCGCCAAGGTGTTCATGGCCGACTTCGAGGACGCCAACGCGCCGACGTGGGCGAACATGATCGAAGGCCAGATCAACCTCAAGGACCGCTGGGAGGGCCGCATCGGCTTCACCGATGCGGCGACTGGCAAGCAGTACAAGCTGATCGCCAGGCCGGCGGTGCTGCTGGTGCGCCCGCGCGGCTGGCACCTGCCGGAAGAGCATCTGGTCGTCGACGGCCAGCCGATGTCCGGTGCGCTGTTCGACTTCGGCCTCTATTTCTTCCTCAACGCCAAGTCGACCCTCGCCGCCGGCACCGGGCCCTATTTCTACCTGCCCAAGATGGAGAGCCACCTCGAGGCGCGGCTGTGGAACGAGGTGTTCGTCCATGCCCAGCGGGCGCTCGCCATTCCGGCGGGGACCATCAAGGCGACGGTGCTGATCGAGACCCTGCCGGCCGCCTTCGAGATGGACGAGATCATCTACGAGCTGCGCGACCACATGGCCGGGCTCAACTGCGGCCGCTGGGACTACATCTTCTCGTTCATCAAGACGCTGAGGAACAAGCCCGAGTACCTGCTGCCCGACCGCGGCCAGGTGGTCATGGGCAAGGCGTTCCTCAAGGCCTATTCCGAGCTGCTCATCAAGACCTGCCACCGCCGCGGCACCTTCGCCATGGGCGGCATGGCCGCCCAGATCCCCGATCGCCGCAACCCCGAGATCAACGAGGCGGCCTTCGCCAAGGTGCGCGCCGACAAGGAGCGCGAGGCGAAAGCCGGCCACGACGGCACCTGGGTCGCCCATCCCGATCTTGTGCCGGTGGCGCAGGAGGTGTTCGACGAGTTCATGCCGCAGCCCAACCAGCTCGATAAAATGCGCCAAGACGTGACGGTCGGTCAGAAGGAGATGCTGGAGGTCCATGAGGGCACGCGCACCGAGGATGGTCTGCGCCAGAACATCCGCGTCGGCGTGCAGTACATCGAGGCGTGGCTGAGGGGTCGCGGCGCCGTGCCGCTCTACAACCTGATGGAGGACGCCGCCACCGCCGAGATCAGCCGGACCCAGATCTGGCAGCAGCTCCATTTCGAGGCGACCCTGGAGAGCGGCGAGAAGGTGACGCGCGAGCTGTTCGAGACCTGCCTCAGCGAGGAGATGGAGCGCGTCAAGGGCGAGATCGGCGCCGAGGCCTACGCCGGCGGCCGCTTTCCCGAGGCGATCGAGCTATTCCGCACCATGTCGACGGCCGAGGCCCTGTCGCCGTTCCTCACCCTGCCGGCCTACCGCCTGATCGTGTGACGGCGGCGCGACGGCAGACCGCGACCATCAGACCGCTTCCTCGCTCCCCGGCATGTGCTGGCTGCGCAGCGGCAATTCCTCCATCGCGACCATCCACACCAGCGCCAGCAACAACGCCGCCGCGGCGGCGGCGAAAACGCCGCGAAACACCGCCGTGAAGTCGATGCCCGCTCCGGCCCCCTCCAGCACCAACTCCGGCAACGACCGGCCGTTGCCGGTGTCGATCGAGGCGAGGAAGATGGCGCTGAACGCCGCCACCAGGATGGCGCCGCCGAGCGAGCGGAAGAAATTGAGCAGCCCGGTCGTGGTGCCGAGCTGGTGCAGCGGCACGGCGTTCTGCACCGCCGTGGTGGTCACCGGGAAGATGGTGCCGATGCCGGTTCCGGCGATGGCCAGGATGACTTCGACGCCGGCGAGGGCGAAGGACGTCGGCCGCACCGCGAGCACCGTGACCGCCGCCGCAGCGATGGCAAGGCCGACGATTGCCGTCCATTTGTAGGCCTGGAACCGGACCATCACCCGTCCGGCGGCGGTCGCGCCGACCACCGTGGCGCCGGCGAAGGCGATCAGCGCCAGGCCCGACTGCCCCGCCGACAGGCCGAGGACCGCCTCGAAGTAGAGCGGTATGAACACGGTCAGCCCGATCATGGCGCCGACGGCGAAGAACGTCGCCAGCACGCCGTCGCGCACCACCGGGTTGGCGAGGACGCTGAGCGGGACAAGCGGCTCCGGCGCCCTCGCCAGACGCAGCGCGAAGGCGGCCCACGACGCCAGCGAGACTGTGGCCAGCGCGAGGATCGGCAGTGAAGCCCACGGGTAGGTCGTCCCGCCCCAGGTCAGCACCAGCAGCAGCGCCACCGTGGCGATCACCATCAGCACCGCGCCGATCGTATCGACACGGTGCGGCCGGTCGTGGCGCGGCAGCAGGCGCAGCACCCGGTTGGTCATCAGGTAGGCGGCAACGCCGAGCGGCAGGTTGATCCAGAAGATGAACGACCAGTGCAGATACTCGGAGAACACGCCGCCGAGCACCGGGCCGGCGATCGATGCGGTGACGAACACGGCGGCGAAATAGGCCTGATACTTGCCGCGCTCGCGCGGAACGATGACATCGCCGACGATCGTCTGGCCGAGCGAGATCAGCCCGCCGCCGCCGAGACCCTGGAAGGCGCGCGCCGCGACCAGCACAAAGATGTTGCGCGATAGGGCGGCAACCACCGAGCCGGCCAGAAACAGCGAGATCGCCAGGAGCAGCATCGACCGCCGGCCGTGGATGTCGCTGAGCTTGCCGTAGAGGGGGGTGACCGCTGTGGAACTGAGCAGGTAGGCGCTGACCACCCAGGACAGGTGCGCCACATCGTTGACTTCGCGGCCGATGGTCGGCAGCGCCGTCGCCACGATCGTCTGGTCGAGGGCACCGAGCAGCATCGCCAGCACCACGCCGAACAGGATCAGGCGCAGCTGCGCGTGGCTAAGCGCCCCGGGCGAGGCAGGCGGCTCGGTCATGTGGGCAACGGGTCTGCGCCGACGCTCCGCTAGGGAGGCGTCATTGCGATCGGGGTTGGTGTCTGGTCAGCGTACCAGATGGCGAGCCGCTCCGCACAAACCAAATTTGCCCACCGTCCCCTTACATCACGATTACCTTGGTGCCGACCCGGACCCGCCGGTAAAGGTCGATGACGTCTTGGTTGACCAACCGGATGCAGCCGGACGAAACGTTGAGGCCGATCGTCCACGGTTCGCTGGTGCCGTGGATGCGATAGCCGGTGTCGCCGCCGTGACCGTAAAGATAAAGTGCGCGGGCGCCGAGCGGATTGCCCTCGCCGCCGGCCATGACCAGCGGCAACTTGTGGCCGCGGCGTGCCTCGCGCGCGATCATCTCTGCCGGCGGCCGCCATGCCGGCCATTCCTGCTTGTCGCCGACGTGCACCGTGCCCGACCAGCCGAAACCGGTGCGCCCGACGCCGACGCCGTAGCGTACGGCGCGGCCGTTGCCGAGGACGAAATAGAGGAAGTGCGCATGCGTATCGATGACGATCGTGCCCGGCTTCTCGTCGGTCTGGTACCGCACCGTTCGGCGATGGAATTGCCACGGCACTGCCCGCGAGCGCGGCACGTCTTCCGGGTAGAGAGCGCGGCCGTGCGCTAGACTTGCCGGAGTTGCCTGTGCCGACGACCCATCGGCCGGCCCGAACAGTGTTTCGAGGAAACTACCTGCCCGGGCAGCGCCGCTTGTCGCCAGCGCGACACCGAGAACCGCTGCGAAAATCAGCTTGCCAGAATACATCGCTCACCCCCGCTACTGTCGCCGACAACCGCCGGTGAGCTGCCGGTGATTGTTGTCCAACGATACGAATGTTGCCGCCGCCGGGCAACCGGCGACATGGTCACGAGCCGGTGAGGCACGGGCCGCCCGTGGACAATCACGGGCGGCCGCGTCCCCCGCGGCCGTTGCCGGCCGCTCCCCCCGATTGCTAAATCACGATCACCCTGGTTCCGACGCCGACGCGGCCGTAGAGGTCGATGACGTCCTGGTTGCGCATGCGGATGCAGCCCGACGACACCCGGTGGCCGATGGTCCACGGCTGGTTGGACCCGTGGATGCGGTAGAGCGTCGAGCCGAGATAAAGGGCGCGGGCGCCGAGCGGATTGTCGGGGCCGCCCGCCATCGAGACCGGCAGGTAGGGCTGGCGCTGGCGCATCTCGTCGGGAGGCACCCACTCGGGCCATTCTGCCTTGCGCGAAATGTAGTGGACGCCGGCCCACTCGAAGCCGGGCCTGGCCACCCCGACGCCGTAGCGCTTGGCCTCGCCGTCGCCGAGGATGAGGTAGAGGTAGCGTGCCTCGGTATCGATGATGATCGTGCCGGCCGGTTCGCTGGTCGTGTAATCGACCGTCCTCGGCAGGAACGCCGGATCGATGGTGCGGCCGGGGACGGCTGCGGCCGGCCGCGCACGCATGGCGATGCGGTGCAGCCTCGGATAGGAAAGGCCGAGCCGGTCGTCGGGCTTGAGCTGCAGCAGCCACGGGCTGGTGAGATCGGTGCTGACGATCAGCGGCGCTGCCGTGTCGGCGGAGCCGGCAACGGCATGGTCGGCAGCGGTGATGGAAAGACCGGCAAGGACGACGGCAACAAGGACTCGAAACATCAACCATACTCGAACGCGGCGTCACACGGATGCGGAGCGCCCAGGCCCCGCGGCGATGGATCCGGCCGATCTCAGGTTGACGCCTTCGAGCATTGTCGTTGGACCGTTTCCGCCCGCGAGGTTAGAGGGGCGAATGCAACCGAATGGTGAATCGTTGGTAGCGGGATTGTCGTCATGACTAACAAAGGGTTGGCGGGCATGGCTAACCAAAGATTGCCGACCGCGGCCGCGGCGAAACCGGTGGCGACAAGGAACGGCATGCGATGGCCCACCGCGACGGTGTGATCGTCGGCAAGGACGGCAAGGCGCGCTGCTTCTGGGGCGAGGGGTCGCCGGAGTACGTCGCCTACCACGATCAGGAATGGGGCAGGCCGGTCGCCGACGACCGGCGTCTGTTCGAGAAGATCTGCCTGGAAGGGTTTCAGGCGGGCCTGTCGTGGCTGACGATCCTGAGGAAGCGCGAGAACTTCCGCGCCGCCTTTGCCGACTTCGACTTCGCGACAGTGGCGCGCTTCGATCGGCGCCGCGTCGAGCGATTGCTCGGCGACACCGGCATCGTGCGTCACCGCGGCAAGATCGAATCGGTGATCAACAACGCTCGCCGCGCCGTTGCTCTCGCCGGGGAGGCGGGATCGCTGGCCGCCTTTTTCTGGCGCTACGAGCCCGATCCGGCAAGCCGGCCGCGCCATCTCGACCGGCAGGCACTGAGGGCACTCTCCAAGACGCCGCAGTCGACGGCATTGTCGAAAGACCTGAAGAAGCGCGGCTGGACGTTCGTCGGGCCGACGACGGTGTATGCCTTCATGCAGGCGATGGGCCTCGTCAACGACCATCTCGACGGCTGCCACTGCCGCGCCATCGTCGAGCGCGAGCGCAAGGCATTCCGACGCCCGCGCTGAGCGCGTGAAGCCGGCGTCGGCCTAGCTGGAGCTCTTCTTGATCCGGGCAGCGGCCTGGCTGAGCGCGGTGAAGATGGCGGTCAGCGCCTTGCGCTGTGCGACGCTCCACCCGGCGACGCGACTTGCGACCAGGTACGCCTCGGATTTGAGAATCACGCCATCCGCCAGCGTTTTCAGTCCGTTGGCCTTGAGCGTCGCGCCCGTCGTGGTGATGTCGACGATCAGATCGGCCGCGCCCGACGCCGGCGCCCCCTCCGTCGCGCCCAGGCTCTCGACGATCCTGTAGTCGGCGATGCCGTGACCGGCAAAGAAGCGCCGGGTGAGGGTGATGTATTTGGTGGCGACGCTCAGGCGCCGGCCGTGGCGGGCGCGAAAGTCGGCGGCGACATCGTCGAGGTCGGCCATGGTGACGACGTCCACCCAAGGCTGTGGCACCGCCACGACCACCTCGCAACGGCCGAAGCCGAGCGGCGCCACCAGATCCACCTTCGCCGGCCAGTCGGTGACCGTCTCCTCGACCTGGTCGCGGCCGGTGACGCCGAGATGGACGGCGCCGGCACCGACCTCGCGGGCGATCTCGGGCGCCGAAAGATAGGCGACCTCGACGCCGGCGATGCCTTCGATGCGGCCGCGGTAGCTGCGTTCGTGGCCGGCCGGGACGACATGAAGACCGGCGCGCGCGAAGAAGGTTTGCGCGTTCTCCTGGAGCCGTCCCTTGGACGGCACGGCCAGTGTGAGCGGCGCGCTCATCGGCGGCGTTGTCCGATGCGGTCGAGCCACACGGCGAAGCCGATCGCCGGCACGGTTTCACCGGCGTCCTTGCGCTGGTTGCCGGAGATCAGCGCCATCAGCCGGTCGTAGCGGCCGCCGCCGATGAGCGGCTTGCCGCGCGAGCGTTTGCCCCGCTGAAACTCGAACACGAAGCCGGTGTAGTAGTCGAGCCGGCGCCCGAAATCGGCGGCGAAGACGAGCCGATCGACGTCGATGCCGCGTTTGGCGAAGGCGTCGTTGCGTTTCTTGAAGCGGTCGAGGGCGGCGGCGATGTCGAGTTTGGCGGCACGGGCAAGCGCGGAAAGGGCGGCCGCGGCCGTTGCCGGCGGCCCGGCGATCGCCAGGAATTCGCTCAGCACGTCGCGGGCCCGCTCGCCAATCCCTTGCGCCAAAACGGCTTTTTCGACGAAACGGTCGGCGATCTCGTCCGCCGTGCGCCCGCCGATGACGCCGAGGCCGCTCGCCGCGAACAGCTCCGCCACGACCCCCTCGACCGTTGCCCGGTCGGCATCGGCAAGCGCCGCCAGCGCATCGTCGGCGGCCGGCGGGTTGGCGTTGCCATCGGCCTCAACGATCAGCGCCTTCAGCCGCTTCGGGTCGCCGAAGGCGCGTGCCAGACGCCGCCGCCACGGCCTGGCGACTGCGAGCGCGGCGAGAACGGCGGCGAACAGGGCGGAGTCGCCGATGCGCACGGTCGGCCGGGCGACGCCGAGCACCTTGGCGGCGGCGAAGGCGAGGTTGAGGATGTCGGCGTCGGCCGCGACGCGCTCGCTGCGGCCGATCGATTCGACGCCAGCCTGGAGGAACTCGCCCTTTTCGTCGCCGCGATGGCGGAAGACGGGACCGAGGTAGGCGTAGTTCGCCCGCCGCTTGGCGGCGCCGGTGGCCAGGTAGTGGAGGCAGACCGGGATGGTGTAGTCCGGTCGCAGCGCCAGCTCCTTGCCGTCGCCGCCGTTGGTCAGGAACAGGCGGCGGCGGAGGTCCTCGCCGGCGAGCTCCACGAACACGTTGGCGTCGTGGATGATCGGTGGCTCGACGAAGGTGTAGCCGGCCCCGGCGATGAGCGCCTTCAGCGGAGCGTAGGAATCGGACGACACGGCAAGCTCCGGTTGCCCGCGCCCGAACGGGCCCGGCGAGAAACTCGGTGGCTTTAGACAAAAAGGGCGAGGGACCGCAATAGCGATCCCTTCATCCTTGCGATTGACGCGAAAAACCGCCCTGGCTCGCGAGCGTGATCGAGGCGAGCGCGACCTAGGCGAGTCTCAGGCCGTGACGCTCGGCGAGGACGGGGATGGTGGCGAGGCTGATCGGGCTCGCCGTCGCCGGGCGATCCCGGCGGGCGTCGGCGCGGGCTACGGCGGCCGGCGCTCGCCGCGGCCGAGCAGGCGATTGACCGCCTCGACCATCTCGGTCTCGGGTACTTCCTCCTGGCCGGGGCGCTCTTCGCGCCACTGCACGTTGTCGGCGACGTCGGCCGAGAGCCTCTTGCCGAGGGCAAGGTCCTTGATCTGAACGACGCCGCGCTTCTTCTCGTCCTCGCCCTGGATGATGGCGAGTGGCGCGTTGCGGCGGTCGGCGTATTTCATCTGGGCGCGCATGCCGGCGGCGCCGAGGTACATCTCGGCCGGCACCTCGGCGGCGCGGAGACGCGAGACCATCCGCTGGTAGTCGGCGATGCGGTCGCGGTCCATGACCAGCACGACGACAGGGCCGGTGTCCGCCGTCTCGCTCTGACCAAGGGCGGCCAGCGCCGCTTGCAGCCGCGAGACACCCAGCGAGAAACCGGTCGCCGGCACGTTCTCGCCCATGAAGCGGCCGACAAGACCGTCGTAGCGTCCGCCGCCGCCGACCGACCCGAAGCGGACCGGCCGCCCGTGGTCGTCCTTGATCTCGAAGGTGAGGTCGGCCTCGAAGACGACACCGGTGTAGTACTCGAGACCGCGGACGACGGAGGAGTCAACTCTTATGCGATCGAAGCCATATCCAGCGGAATCCGCGACATACGCCAATTGCTCAAGTTCGTGAAATCCGTCGCGGGCTAGCTGGCTGTCACCAAAATGGTGGAGGAGTTCGGCTATCACGGCGAAGTTGCTCGCGGCGACGATATTTCCGCCAGGCGCCTCATCGGTCACAGCGATAGTCCTGTCGGCATACCGCGAACCGGGTTCCACCATCGGCGACAGGCCACGTGATTCGACAAGCAGCAGTAGCTTGTCTGCTTGCCCGTGACTCAGCCCCGCCCCCTTGGTGAAGTCGCCGCTTTCGTCGGTGCGGCCCTCGCCGAGGAGCAACTGCACGCCCTCGATGCCGAGGCGGTCGTACTTGTCGATCGCTCTCAGCACCGTCAGCTTCTGATGCTCGTCGGTGACGCCGATCGCCTCCATCACCCCGTCGAGCACCTTGCGACTGTTGACCTTGATGACGTACTGGCCGCGCGCGATGTCGAGCTCTTTCATGGTGTCGGCGGCCATCATGCACATCTCGGCGTCGGCGGCGGGCGAGGCAGCCCCGACCGTATCGG
>Ga0307436_1000391_pt1 | contig 20461 bp, 16 predicted proteins | sample SalMarWE160440MG_FD_202513 | JGI IMG/M metagenome (GOLD analysis project Ga0307436, IMG submission 202513) | Salt marsh sediment microbial communities from the Plum Island Ecosystem LTER, Massachusetts, United States - WE1604-40 | ecosystem: Environmental > Aquatic > Marine > Intertidal zone >...
ATCCCCGCCTTTCGTCTGCCGCCCGGCATCATCGAAGAGGACATGCAGCGGCAGCTAAAACACTGCCCCGGCATCACCATCCACACCAACACCGCGCTTGGCCGCGACGTCACGCTCGAAGAACTGAAGAAGCGGCATGATGCCGTGCTCCTGACCATAGGCTCGTGGTGGGGCAAGGCCATGGTGGTTCCCGGCGAGGAGCACCCCAATGTGGTCGACGGTGTCGGCTTCCTGCGCCGGGTCAATGGCGGCGAACGGCCCAGCATGCCGGAGACGGTTCTGGTCATCGGCGGCGGCGACGTCGCCATGGATGCCTGCCGCTCGGCCATGCGGCTTCCCGGCTGCAAGACGGTGAAGGTCATTTACCGGCGCGGGCCCAACGAGATCCCCGCCCGCAAGGAAGAATTGAAAGGCGCCATCGAGGAAGGCATCGAGGTCATCTACAATACCCAACCGGTGAAGGTGGTCGCAGACGGCAACCGCTTCGCCCTCAGATGCGTGGAGACCGAATTGGGCGAGCCCGGCCCCGACGGGCGCCGCCGCCCGGTGAACATCGCCGGTTCCGAGCATGACATCGATTGCGGCATGGTCATCTCCGCCGTCGGCCAGCAGGCCGAATCCGATGAGCTCGAAGCCGCCGGCCTGATGGCGGGCGACCGGGTGAGGACCGACTGGGACGGCATGCACACCGCCGATCCAAAAGTGTTTGCCGCCGGCGACGGTGCCTTCGGCGGCTCCACCATCGTGATGGCGATGATGCACGGCCATCGCGCCGCCTATTACGTGAAATCGTTCCTCGACGGGGTCGACGCGCCGCTGCCCTACCGCACGCCTTACCGCACCCGCCGGGTGCCGGTGGCGCAGGACATCAACTGGGAACTCTTTCCGCGTCAGGACCAGCATTTCAACGGTTTGGGTAAGAACCCGGTGGAGTTTCCCGAGATCGAGGATACCTACGACCTCAAGACCGCCAGGGACGAGGCGGTGCGCTGCTATCGCTGCGATGCCGAGACGGGCTCGGCCGATTATTCCGTGCGTACGCGCGAAGACATTTTCGTCATGGCGCGCACGCGGCCCGACGATGCCGTCACCCAGCGCGCCATCCTCACCAAGCGGCTGGTGCCGCAACCGGCCGCGTGGGACGAGCACCACAAGCCCAGTCTCGACGATCTCGTCTTCCTGCCGGCCAACCTGTCGCGCCTTGTCATCGATCCTTACCGTGATGCCTGCAACACCGCGACCGACATCGCCGGCGTCCGCATCGAACTGCCCTTTATCGCCGCCGGCCTCGATGAGTGCCCTGAGGAGGTGGCGCGCGCCGTGGCGCACGGTCTGCACGAGGTCGGCTCGGCCTATATCGCCCGTTCGGCCGTTGAGGGGGCAAAGGCGCCATGGCTGCAATTGCTCACCGTGGGTAAGGACCAGCCGAATGCCGATGCAGCGGCACATCTCTACGACTTCAAGCGCGCCTTTCAGATCTTCAAGCCAAGGCGCCTTGCAGGCAAGCCCATGGGGCTGGTCGCTCACAGCAGCGATCTCGAAGCCGCGATCCCTTTTGCGCTCGACAATGGCTTTTCGTTCATGCTGCTCGACGCCACCCTTGGCTTCGGGAAAGGCTGGAGCGAGCTTGGCATCGCGCCCGACTTCACCGTCATGCGCGATGCCTTGGCCGTCCTGCGCCGCCTCAACCGAGAGGAGGACATCGACCTTGTCTATTTCGGCGGCGTGCGCTCGGGCACCGACGGGGCCAAGCTCTTATCGCTCGGGGCCAAGGCGGCCGTGCTTGGCGTCTCCATGGCGCTGGCCGTAGGCGGCGAGATCGCCGGCCCGGAAATCCGCTTCCATGGCGACCGCTCCGTCGAGGAACGCATCGACCAGGCGCGCTCGCTCATGGGTGCCCTGTCGGCCGAATCCTCGATCATGGCCCGCTGCACCGGCAAGACCGATGTGCGCAATCTCGAGCCGGAGGATCTGCGCGCCATCACCCTTGCCACCGCCAAGGCCACCGGCATCCCGCTGGCCGGAACCCGCAAGCTTGTCAAACCGGCCGCCGAATAGCACCATCGCCTCTCCGTAGAGGAGGTGGCGCATGACAACGGTCGGTTTCATCGGTCTGGGGCGCATGGGCAAGCCCATGGCGTCCAATCTGCAGAAGAAGGGTTTTTCGCTCCAGGTGCACGACGTGCGCAACGAGCCGGTGGCCGATCTGGTGGCGCTCGGTGCGACGAACGGCGGCTCCATCAAGGGCGCAGCCGATGGCGCCGATGTGGTCATCACCGTGCTGCCCGGCCCGCCCGAGGTGGAGGCCGCGGTGCTCGGACCTGAGGGTATCGCGGAAACTGCCCGCCCCGGCCAGATCGTCATGGACATGAGCACGGTGAAGCCGGAGACCAGCGACAGGATGGCAGCAGCACTTGCCAGGCAGGGCATCGGCTTCGTCGATTGCCCCATTGGCCGACTTGCCAGTCATGCCGACAAAGGCGAAAGCCTCTTCATGGTGGGGGCATCGGACAAGGATTTCGCCACCGTCAGGCCGATGCTCGAGGCGATGGGTACGACCATCTATCACTGCGGCGGGCCTGGCGCCGGCACCCGCACCAAGCTCATCAACAATTTCCTCGCCATCACCGCCTGCCAGATGAATGCCGAGGCGCTTACTCTCGCCAAGGCTTTCGGCCTCAACCTGGAGAGCACCCTCGACGTGATCCACGGGACCACGGCCACCAACGGCCAGCTCAAGGTGAACTACGCCACCAAGGTGCTTTCCGACGACACCGCCCCCGGCTTCACCGTCGATCTCGCCCACAAGGACATGTCGCTCATCGTCGAGGCGGCCAACGGCGTCAAGGTGGCCATGCCTATCGCCGCCGTGGCGCGCGAGGCCCTGAGCCTTGCCCGCTCCACGCCCTATCACGCGCTTGATTTCTCCGCCCTTCTCGATCACTGGTGCGAGCGTACCGGCCAGCAAAGAGTGCGTTTTGCCGGCAAGGACAACAAATGAATGGCGATTCCACTGACTGGCGCGACGACATCTGGCAGGCGTTGAAGCGGGTCGGCATCGCTCAGGTCGCCTATGTGCCCGATGCCGGCCATGAAAAGCTCATCCGTGCCGCCCATGCCGACCCTCAGATCAAGACAACCGTCCTCACGACCGAAGAGGAAGGCGTCGGCCTCTTGGCCGGTGCCGATCTGGGCGGCGAGCGCGGCGTGCTCTTGATGCAGTCCTCCGGCGTCGGCAATTGCGTCAATGCCTTTTCGCTGCTCAGGACCTGCGGCTTTCCCTTTCTCACCCTCGTCACCATGCGCGGCGAATGGGCCGAGTTCAATCCGTGGCAGTTGCCCATGGGCCAGGCGACGCCGGACACGTTCTCCCGCGCCGGCTTCCTCGTCTATCGCGTTGACAGGCCGGCCGATGCCGGGCCGACCGTCGCTGCCGCGCTCGCCAATGCCTATGACAGTCAGAGCGCCAATGCGGTGCTGCTCTCCCAGCGCCTGATCGGCGCAAAAGTGTTCTGAAAGCGCCAGAGATGCTCGACCGCCGCAAAGCCGTTGCCCGTTTGCTCAGCCGTCGTGACGACGATCTGCTTGTCGTCTCCGGGCTGGGCTCGCCCACTTATGATGTTGCCGCTGCCGGCGATCATCCACTCAGCTTCTATCTGTGGGGCGCCATGGGCCTTGCCGTGCCCATCGGGCTGGGCCTGGCGCTCGCCCGTCCCGGCAACCGCATCCTTGTCGTCACCGGCGATGGCGAGATGCTGATGGGGATGGGCTCGCTCGCCACCGCCGGGGCCCGCCGCCCGGCCAATCTCGCGGTCTGCGTCCTCGACAACGAAGCCTTTGGCGAAACCGGCGGCCAGAAAAGCCACACCGGGCTCGGCACCGACCTTGCCGCCGTGGCGCTGGCAAGCGGCTTTGCCGCTGCCACGAGCGCCGGCAATGACGGCGAGCTCGAAGGTGCGGTAGACTTATTGCGCCATGCTGCCGGTCCGGTGCTTGCCGTCCTCAAGATCGGGCGCGATCCGGTTCCACGTGTGTTGCCCGAACGCGACGGGCACGTCATCCGCCAGCGCTTCCGTTCCGCCCTTCTCCAGGACGCGGCTATGAGCTAAGCAAACGCCAACATAACTGCCAATAGGGAGAACACCAATGAGCATCCGCCGCATAAAGACCGGCCAGCGCATGAGCCAGGCGGTCATCCACGGCAATACCGTCTATCTAGCCGGTCAGGTGGCCCAATCGAAACCGGGCCGGCCGATTGGCGAGCAGACCGCCGATATCCTCGAGCAGATCGACCGGCTGCTGGCGGAGGCCGGGACCGATAAATCAAAGCTCCTCAAGGCCAATATCTGGATCACCGACATGTCGAACTTTGCCGAGATGAACAAAATCTGGGACGCTTGGGTGGCGCCGGGATGCGCGCCCGCCCGTGCCGCCGTCGAGGCCAAGCTCGCAGTGCCCGAGTTTACCGTCGAGATCATGGTCGAAGCCGCCATCGACTGACGCCGAGGGAAAGGGAACGGCCATGAAGGCAATCGTGATGGGGGCCGGCATCGTTGGCGTGACCACCGCCTACGAGCTCAACCGCGATGGCTTCGAGGTGACAGTGATCGACCGCGAGGCGGAGGCCGCATCGTTCACCAGCTACGCCAATGCCGGCCTGTTCGCACCGGGCCATGCCTATGCCTGGTCGTCGCCGGCCGCCCCCGGCATCCTCATGCGCTCGCTCTGGCGCAACGATCAGGCGCTGCGCTTGCGCCCCAATCTCGATCCCGCCTTCTGGCGCTGGATGTGGCGCTTCTGGAAGGAATGCAACGCCGAGCGCGCCCTCATCAACACCACGCGCAAGGCGCGCCTGTGCGGCTATTCGCAAACGGTCTTCCACGACACCCTAGAGCAGGCGCATGTCGACTATGACGGGTGCACCGGCGGGCTTTTGTATCTTTATCGCTCTGCCCAGTCGTTCGAAGCCGCGCGCACCAAATCGCGCATCCTTACCGAGGCCGGCTGCCGCATAGAGGCGCTGGATGGCGACGGGATTGCCAGCGTCGACCCGGCCCTGGCGCCAGTCAGGGAGCGCTTTGCCGGCGCGCTTTATGCGCCTGGCGATGAAAGCGGCGACTGCTGCATGTTCGCCCGCAACCTGGCGGTGTGGCTCAGGGGCAAGGGCGTCGATTTCCGCTGGTCGACCGAGATCAAGGGTTTTGATCTCGAAGGCGACCGCATCGCCGCCGTCGTCACCGACAAGGGACGATTGACGGGCGATGTCTATGTGCTGGCGCTGGGTGTCTATTCGCCCCATCTTGCCCGCAGCCTCGGCGTCGATCTGCCGATCTATCCGGTCAAGGGCTACTCCGTCACCGTGCCCACCGAGGGGCGCAACAACGTCCCCACCATCGGCGGCGTCGACGAGGAGACGCTGGTGGCCTATTGCCCCATGGGCAACCGCATGCGCATCACCGCGACGGCGGAATTCTCCGGCTACGACCGCTCGCACCGGCCGTCCGATTTCCGCACCATGCTGAACGTGATGAAGTCGCTGTTCCCCGATGCGGCTGATTACGGCAAGCTGGACTACTGGGCCGGCCTCAGGCCGATGACGCCCGAGGGCACACCCATCTTCGGCCAGGCCCGCCACAAGAACCTGTGGTACAACACCGGCCAGGGCCACATGGGCTGGACCATGAGCCACGGTGCCGCGCGCATCACCGCCGACCTCATCGCCGGCAAGACCCCGGCGATCCCCCTCGACGGCATGCTGGTGGCGGCCTGAGGCGCAAACCCTCTTCAGGCCGCATTGCTCAAGCGTGCAACGGCCTCGAGCGCGGCCTCGGCCTCGCTGGAGATCCGGGCGATGTGGGCGGAGGGATCGACGACCTGCCCGGTGCGTGCCAGCGTTTCCAGCTCGTTGCACGCCGCGGCAGCCCGTACCGCGCCGATATTGGCGCACATCGACTTGAGCGCATGCACGGCATCGGCAAGCGCCGTCCGATCGCCGCCCCCGGTCGTTTCCTCGATAGCCTTCAGTGCTCCCGGCACATGCTCGACGAACAGCCGGCTGACCCGCTTCACGAGATCGGAGCCGGGCCCGCCAAGCTCTGTCAGAATGGACTCATCGATGAGCGCAAGCTCGTCATCGGCGCTGTTGTCGATGCCGTCTTCAAGGACTGGCGAGATCGCATCCGCCACCACCGGCGGAGCGGGTTCGGCGACGACGGGCGCGGACGGCTCGCCCAGCCAGTGCGCGAGGCAACGCGCCAGGGTCTTTATGGTGAGGGGCTTGATGACATAGTCGTCCATGCCCGCCTGGCGCCAGCGGTCCGCATCGCTGCCGGCCACGTGCGCCGTCAGCGCGACGACCGGCGTATGCTCGGCCCCGCCTTGCTCGGCCTCCAGCCGGCGGATGATCTCGGTCGCCCTGAACCCGTCCATGACCGGCATCGAGCAGTCCATGAACACCAGCCGGTGGGCCCCGCCCTTCCAGGCCTCGATCGCCTCCTCGCCATTCGTTACCACGTCGACGCCGACATTGAGCCGCCTGAGCGCCTCGATGATGACCTCGCGGTTGACCGCATTGTCGTCGGCCACGAGGATGCGGGCGCCGGCGAAATCGGGCATCTCCATCTCGCCGTCGGTCGCCGTCAGGGCAGCGGCCCCGCGCCGCTCGCCGCGGCCCAGGCGCCCGATCATGTCGCGCATCTCGCGCCGGCTGACCGGGCGCATGACGATGTCGTCGGCATGGCCTGCATGGACCGCCTCTTCTCCCGCCAGATCGCCGATCTCAGCCACGACGACGCGATAGAGATCGCGCGGTGCCCCGTCCATTGCGGCGAGCTTGTCGAGGGCGCGCGGCTCACCGAAGATGACCTGGCAGCCTGAAAGCGCCTCCGCGGTCATGCCCTCCGGCGTCACCATCGTCGCTTCGATGCCGGTTATCCTGAGGTAGCTGGCGATGGCGACGGGGGTCGCCGTGCCGGTAACGGCCACGACGGCACGGCTGAGCGGCCCGATCTCTTCGGGCGTTAGGCGTTCGTATTCGGCATCGACCCTGGCGGTGATACGGAAGATGAAGCGCGAGCCCTTGCCTTCGGCGCTTTCCGCCCTGATATCGCCGCCCATCACCTCCACCAGCCGCTTGCAGATGGCAAGCCCCAGGCCGGTGCCGCCGAACTTGCGGGTGGTCGACTGGTCGGCCTGCGAAAAGGCCTCGAACAGCTTGCCCACCTTGTCGGGCGGAATGCCTATACCGGTGTCGATGACCGTGAACTCGAGATCGACCTGATCTCCCTTGCGCCCCAGAGTGCGCGCGTAGACCGCGACGTGACCGGTCTCGGTGAACTTCAGCGCGTTGTTGACGAGATTGCTTAGCACCTGGTTGAGGCGCACCGGGTCGGAGATGACCTGGTGCGGCACCTCCGGCGTCACGAAGGCGGCGAGATCGAGCCCCTTGGATTGGGCACGTTCCCAGAACAGGCTCATGACGTCGTCGATCACCCGGCAGGGCGAGACCTCCACCTGTTCCAGCTCCAGCTTGCCAGCCTCGATCTTGGACAAATCGAGAATGTCGTTGATGATGGTGAGCAGACTCTGGCCCGAACGCACGATCACCTCGGCATAGCGCTGCTGGCGCGGCTGCAGTTCGGCTGCCGCCAGGAGCTCGGCCATCACCATCACGCCGTTCATCGGGGTGCGGATCTCGTGGCTCATGGTGGCGAGGAAGTCGGACTTGGCGCGATTGGCGTCCTCGGCCGCATCGCGCGCCCGGCGCAATTCGCGGGTGCGCTCTTCCACCGTCTGCTCCAGCGTCTCGCGATGGCGGGCGAGGGCGCTGTCGCGTTCGGAGATCTGGGCCAGCATGTCGTTGAAGGCATCGACCAGATCGCCGGTTTCGTCGCTGCTCTCCTTCACCACACGCTTGGAGAAATCATGCGTGGTGCGCACCTCGTTCATGGCCTGCGACAAATCGGTGATCGGCGTGACGATCTTCCTGCGCATGTTGCCGGCGACCGCGACACCCACCAGCGAGGCCGCGCTCGCGACGAGGAGCGTGAGCAGCAGGCCGTATTCCAGCCGCCGACGCAGATCGGAAATGTCGGCCAGGAGGATGAGCGAGCCGACCCTTTTGCCGGCATTGATCACCGGCACCTGCACCGGCAGCGCTTCAGTGCGCAACAGTTGCAACAGGCCGTGCTCGCTCGCCTTGCTCTCGCCCGACGTCAGCAGCACCGCCGATCCCAGCGATGCGAACGGTTTTTCCGCAGCATCCAGTACCACGATATAGGGAATCTGCGGCAGCCTGGCGATGGCTCTGAGCGCTGCCAGCGTCTCGGCCTTGTCCTTGCGCGCCAGCGGCCCGGCGACCACTGAGGAAAACACATTGGCGGTGACCTCGAGCTCGGTCTTGCGCGACGAAAAGTCCTGCATCGTCTCCCGCCACAGGAAAAAGCCGGTCGCTCCCGCCACCGCGATGAAGACGGCAGCGATGATGGTGGCCATGATCTTGCGGGCTATAGACTGGCGCCGGTTCTTCACGTCTTTTGGCCGCAGCGGGCGATCCCTCACCTGTTTCGCCGCAGCCGGTGCCGCGCCTCGAACGAGACGACAGCCTAAGCCGCAATGGTTAAGGTTCGCCTTCGCCGTAAACCATAGCGCAAAAGGCTAGATTAACCTTTCCTCGCTACGTTCAGGAGCTTCGGGGCACAATCTGGTCTGCGAGCGTACATGTCAGCGATCGACGGTTCGACATACGAAAATGCAACCAACAGGCGATTTCTGGTCGCCGACGACGATCCCATCATGCGCGAGATGATGCGAACGCACCTGGCCAGCGAGACGACCACGGTGGTGTGCGTGGAGAACGGACGCGAGGCATGGGAACGGTTGTCGCGCGAGGCCTTCGATCTGGCGGTGGTGGATCTGGGCATGCCCGAGCTCGACGGCTTCGGGCTCATATCGCATCTGCGCCAGACGCCGCGTACCATCGATTTGCCCATCATCGTGGCCACCAGCCGCGACGACAGCGAGGCCATCGAGAAGGCTTTCGCGGCCGGCGCGACCTCGTTCGTGACCAAGCCCATCAACTGGTCGCTGTTTGCCTATCAGCTCAAGTTCATGCTGCGTTCGGGCGCTATCGAGCGTGATCTGAGGCAGGCCCGCGTCGCCGCCGACGTCGCCAGCCGCACCAAGGACAGCCTGTTCCATCTGCTCAGTCACGAGTTGCGCACGCCCTTGAACGTCCTGGTGGGGTTCGCCGATATTCTCGAGCACGACCTGGCGGACAAGCTCTCCGAGGATCAACATCGGCACATGTGCGACATGAAGATTGCGGCGCAGGATCTCAATGAGATTGTCGGCAATGTGCTCACCTATTCCCGTCTGTTCGGCGGCGAACATTCCTTCAAGAGCGAGCCCGTCGACGTCGGTGAACTGTTCGACAACGTGGTCTCAAAGCTCAAGGCGAAGAGCAAGGCCAAGAGCGTCCAGCTCGTTGTCCGCCAGCTTCCCCATCCGGTCAGCGTTCAAGGCGACACCCGCTGGCTCACCGATGCCCTGACACGACTCGTCGACAATGCCATCAAGTTTTCCTCCGCTGGCGGTACCGTTGATCTCATGCCCATGCTGCAGGAGGACGGATCACTCGCGCTCACCGCGCGCGACAACGGGCCCGGCATGGACATGCGCAAGCTGGATGAGTATCTGCAGCCCTTTTTCCAGGCCGACATGACGTTCACCCGCCACGCCGAAGGGCTCGGCATGGGTCTGCCCATTGCCAAGAAGATCATCGAGCTGCATGGCGGCAAACTGATCTTCCGCAGCGCTCCGGGGCAGGGAACGGTTGTCGCCCTGTGGCTGCCGGCGAGCGCGTGCAGCGAAAATGTCATGGCCCGCAGCGCCTGAGGCGAAATCCGTCAGCCTGGTCGATCGTCCGCAATTACTTACAATTTTAGCAAATTCCATGTCGGAAATTTTAAATCCCTCTGCCTAATGTTCACCTCGCCACCATGAGGGTGCAACATGATCCGCGGACGTTTGACTGAGAAAATCACCGAGTTTTTGGTCAACAAGCGTGGCGCGCTGGCGGTGTCGTTCGCCGTCGCGGCACCTGCGCTGATGATCGTTGCCGGCATGGCGACCGATTACGCCTTCATGGTGCGCTATCGCACCGAGCTGCAGGCCATCGCTGATGCCGCTGCCATTGCCGGAGCGCGCGAGATGACCCTGGCCCAGAGCGATGCCTCCCAGGTCGATGCCGTGGTTGCGAGCTATGTCGCGGTCAACGGCAAGAAGCGCGGCGACGCCATCACGACGACGACTGAGGTCAACAGTCAGGACGCTTCCGTCAATGTCTCGCTCAGCGAGACTTGGACGCCTTTTTTCCTGCATTTCGTTGATGGCGGCGTCACACCGATTGTCGTCAACGCCACTGCCAGGACCGTCGGTGCGCAAAAGGTCTGCGTTATCGGCCTGGACGAGAACGCGAGCGACACGGTCTACCTGACGGACAAGGCGAACATGACCGCCAACAATTGCGCGGTCTATTCCAATTCGGTGGCAAGTGATTCGCTCGAGGTGGGCTCGAACGCCTCTCTCAAGAGCAGCATGACCTGCACCGCAGGCGGCTATGTCGGCGCAGCCGGTTCGTTCGATCCGCAACCCGTTACCGATTGCCCGAAGGTCTCCGATCCCCTCGCCGATCGCACGCCCCCCACGGTCGGGTCGTGCGATTTCGACAAGCTGGACATCTTAACCCAGACGGTAACGCTCAATCCCGGCGTTTATTGTGACGGGCTGGACATAAGCAAGGGCTCGGATGTGACGCTCAACCCCGGTATCTACATCATCAAGAAGGGGGCGCTTACGGTTGATGGCACCTCGACCCTGAACGGCGATCATGTCGGTTTCTATCTGACGCAGAACGCCACATTTTCCTTCACAAAGGATTCCACCATCAACTTGAGTGCGCCCAAAGACGGGCAGCTGGCGGGCCTCTTGTTCTTCGAGGACCGCAACAACAACCCCGGCCTCAACAACAAGATCACCAGCGACAATGCCCGCTATTTGCTGGGCACCATCTACTTGCCGCAAGCCACATTGATGATCGACTCATCGAAGCCCGTTGCCGATCAATCTGCCTACACGGCCATCGTGGCGCGCTCGCTGAAGCTCAAGTCCGGGCCCAACCTCGTCCTGAACGCCCACTATGACGAGACCGACGTTCCGGTGCCGTTGGGCCTGATGAGCCTGGCGGGCGGACGTATCGTGCTCACCAACTGAGCCCGTATCGCCCGGCGCGCCGGCTGGCGATCAACTGAGGGAAGACAACCTCCATTGCCCAGGGCTTGCCAGCCCCGGCGCGGTTCGCCAAAGTCGCCTTTCGCAACGCATTTGTCGGGAGGCCGGGCATGAAGGTTGTCTTTTCCGAAGACCACAGGAAGCATTTTCCCCAAGGCGAGTTGTCGGGGGGCGAGCTGGTCACGCCGTTCGAGCGGCCTTCGCGCATGGAATACATCCTGCGTGAGCTCAAGGCGCGCAAGCTCGACGACATCATCCCGCCGGCAAAGCTCGCCATGAAGCCGCTGGAGCGCATTCACGACAAGGGCTATATCCGCTTCCTCAAGACCGCCTGGGGCGAATGGACGGCGGCCGGCTTTCGCGGCGAGATCATCCCCACCGGTTTTCCCATGCGACGCATGCAGCTCAGGGTGCCGCGCAATATCGACGGCAAAGCCGGCTATTACGCGCTCGCGACCGAGACGGCGATCACGGCGGGCACCTGGGAGGCGGCCTGCGCCTCGGCCGCCGTCGCCCAGACGGCGCAACAACTTGTCGCAGCCGGTGCGTCTTCCGCCTTCGCCCTGTGCCGCCCGCCCGGGCACCATGCCGCCAGCGACATGTATGGCGGCTATTGCTTCTTCAACAACTCCGCCATGGCCGCCCAGATGTTCATCGACGAGGGCGCATCGCGCGTCGCCGTACTCGATGTCGACTTTCATCACGGCAACGGCGTCCAGGACATTTTCTACGACCGTGACGATGTGCTCTATGTGTCGCTGCACGGGCGCCCCGAGGACGCCTACCCCTATTTCCTCGGCTATGCCGACGAAAAGGGCAAGGGCAAGGGCGAAGGCTTCAACCTCAACTATCCCATGCCGCCGGGCAGCCGTTATGCGGTTTGGGGCAAGGCGCTGGAAAGCGCCTGCCGCAAGATCAAGCGTTTTGGCCCCGATGCACTGGTGGTCGCGCTCGGCGTCGATACCTTCAAGGAGGATCCGATCAGCTTCTTCAAGCTGGAATCGGAGGACTTCCGCACCTACGGCGCCCGCATCGCCCGGCTGAATCTGCCCACCCTCATCGTCATGGAAGGCGGCTATGCGGTCGAGGCCATCGGCGTCAACACGGTCAACATGCTGGAAGGCTTCCTTGGCGGATAGCCCGCATCCCGGCCGCTGGAATAAGCGTTGTTGACGAATGCCAAATGTTGAAGTGTCATGGGGGCAAGGGCGCTCATAATGCGCGATGAGGGAGGACATCTTATGTCGATACGCAAAGTTGTGATTTCACTGGCCGCCGCCGCGGCCATGCTGGCGCCGGCTGCGGCGCTGGCCAAGACCGTCAAGGTCGGCGTGGTGCTGACCTTTTCCGGCGGTGCCGCCCAGTTCGGTGACCTGATCGAGAAGGGCATGAAGCTCTACATGAAGGAGCACCCGCAAGCCTTCGGAGACAACAAGGTCGAGCTCATCAACCGCGATTCGAAGAACCCCGGCGGCGCCGTGGCCAAGACCATGGTGAAGGAGCTGATCACGCGCGAGGGCGTGCAGATGCTCGCCGGCTTCGTGTTCTCGCCCAACGCCATGGCCTCGGCGCCTCTGGCCACCCAGGCCAAGGTGCCGATGATCATCATGAATGCCGGCACCGCATGGATCACCAAGCTGTCACCCTACATTGCCCGGTTCTCGTTCAGCATGTGGCATGCGGCCTATCCGATGGGTGCTTATGCGCATGATAAGCTCGGCTGCAAGACGGCCGCGGTCGGCTATACCGACTATCCGCCAGGCAAGGACAGCTTGGAGGCGTTCAAGACGGGCTTCGAGAAAGCGGGCGGCAAGGTGGTTGACGCGGTGCCCATGGGCGGACCGCGCGAGGTGCCGGACTTCACCCCGTTCCTGCAGCGGGTGAAGGACGCCAAGCCCGATTGCTTCTATGTCTTCGTGCCCTCGGGCAACCATGCCGCCGCCGTGGTCAAGACCTTCGGCGATCTCGGCATGGCCGCTGCCGGCATCAAGCTTATTGGCCCCGGCGACCTGGTGCCCGACACCGAGCTTCAAGGCATGGGCACGCCGGCCACGGCGCTGACCATCATGCACAACTATGCCGCCGATTACGACAATCCCGCCAACAAGGCCTTCGTGAAGGCGTGGAAGGCGGCTTATGGCGCCAGCACGACGCCTGACTTCATGGCTGTCGCCGGCTGGGACGGCATGGCCGCCATCGCCCATGCCATCAAGGTGCAGAACGGCGATGTCACGGCTGCCGGCACCATGAAGGCGCTGGAAGGATGGAAGTTCGATTCGCCGCGCGGGCCCATCATGATCGATCCCAAGACCCGCGACATCATCCAGGACGAGCACGTGGAAAAGATCGTCGACGACAATGGCCGGCTCAAGGTGAAGGTCATCGACACCATTCCGCAGGTGAAGGATCCGTGCAAGGCACTGAAGATCGGCAAGTGCGGCTGATGAGCAGCCGCATGGCCACAGGTTGAGAGCGCGGGGCGGGCTGCGGCCTGCCCCGCTTCGTCATGAAGGGGGATCGGTCTACCCATGGGTGACGTGCTGGTTGCGACCGTCAGCATCGCCTTCGACGGGTTCGCCTATGCCATGCTCTTGTTCATGATCTCGGTGGGGCTGTCGGTGACCATGGGCCTCATGGGCTTCGTCAATCTCGCCCACGGCGCCTTCGCCATGGCCGGCGGCTATGTGCTGGTCAGCCTGATGAACAGCCTCGGGGTGCCGTTCCTGCCCGCCCTTGTCATCGCCGCCATCGTGGTGGCGGTCTTCAGCGTTCCCTTCGAGCGCGTACTCTACCGCCCGCTCTACCGGGCGAGCGAGTTGGAGCAGGTGCTCTTGTCCATCGGCCTCGTCTATATCGCCGTCGGCGGCATCACCTACATCTACGGGCCGCAGCCGCCCCACATCGCCCTGCCCAGCTTCCTTGAAGGCATGATCGATCTCGGCTTCAAGTCCTTTCCCGCCTACCGCGTTTTCGTGATCGTGATCGGGCTGGTAACCGCGCTCGGCCTGTGGCTGGGGCTCGAGCGCACCATTGCCGGCGCCCGGATCCGGGCTGCCGTCGACAACCGCCGCATGGCGCAATCGGTGGGGATCAAGGTCGACCGGCTGTTCATGCTGACCTTTGCGCTGGGCTCAGGGCTCGCTGCCGTCGGCGGCGGGCTCGCCATCAACATTCTCGGCCTCAACCCGCGCTTTGCCTTCATCTACCTTGTCTTCTTCCTCATCATCGTGGTGGTGGGCGGCATGGGCTCGGTGCGCGGCGCCTTCTTCGCCGCCATTCTGCTCGGCATCATCGACACCGGCGGCAAGTATCTGTGGCCGGAGGGAGGCGCCTTCTTCATCTATGTGGTCACCATGGCGATCCTGCTGGTGCGCCCGCAGGGCCTGTTCGGGAAGCCGGCATGAACGATGCGGCCGATGCCATCGCCGCGCTCGGGCGGCGCGGACGCCTGCATTGGGCCGAGGCCTTGCCGTGGTTTGCGGGGCTCGCCGTCTTCTTCGTCTTTCCCGGCTATCTCGCCTTCGGCACCCAGGTGCTGATCTCCATCCTGTTTGCCCTCTCGCTCGACCTTATCCTCGGCTATGCCGGCATCGTGACCCTGGGCCATGCCGCCTATTTCGGCTTCGGCGCCTATGCGGCAGGGATGCTGTCGGCGCATCTGGGCTGGAACGAGCCGTTGTCGGGCCTCGTCTTTGCTGGGGTTGTCGCCGGCGGCTTCGGCTTTGTCACCGGCCTCATCCTTTTGCGCTATCACGGCCTGGCGCTGATCATGCTCACTCTAGCGCAGGCGATCATGCTGCAGGAATTCGCCAACGTCGCCGAGGGCTGGACTGGCGGCTTCGACGGGCTCATGGGCATCAACATTTCCCCCATCTTCGGCATCTTCGACAACGACTTGTGGGGAAAGCACTATTATCTCTATGCGCTCGCCGTGCTGTTCCTGTGCTTCATCGTGGTGCGGCTTCTCACCCACTCGCCGCTCGGCGCCTCGCTGGTGGGGGTGCGCGAGAATACCCAGCGCATGCATGCCGTGGGCTCGCCGGTCTATTGGCGGCTGGTCGCCGTCTACACCGTCGGGGCGACGCTCGCCGGCATCGCCGGCGGGCTGTTTGCCCAGTCCAACAGCTTCGTCACCCTTGATGTCCTGAGCTTTGCCCGCTCCGGCACAGTGCTCATCATGCTGGTGCTCGGCGGCACCGGCCGGCTTTACGGCGCCTTCCTCGGCACCACCGTCTACATGATCATCGAGGACCGGCTGGCCAAGGCCAGCCCCGATCTGTGGGAACTGGGTGTCGGCATCGGCCTGGTGCTCGCGGTCATGTTCTTTCGCGGCGGCTTGATGGGGCTCATCGACCGCCTTGCTGCACGATCGGGTGCGCGGCCATGAGTGCGACACCCGCCCTGGAGGCGCGCCGCCTCAACCGCCATTTCGCCGCTCTCCACGTCACCCGCGACGTCAACCTCGAGATCGCCCCCGGTGCCCGCCATGCCCTCATCGGCCCCAACGGCGCTGGCAAGACGACGCTGGTCAACCTGCTTTCCGGCGCGCTCAGGCCCGATGGCGGCGAAGTGCTGCTGGAGGGGCGAGACATCACCGGGCTTTCCCAGGCGGGTCGCGTCAAGGCGGGCCTGGTCAGGACCTTTCAGATCAACCAGCTCTTCTTGAGCCTTCCCGCCATTGACAATGTCATGCTTGCCGTGGCCGAGCGCCGGCGCGTGGCGAACCGCCCGTTTCCCTCGCGGCACTTGCGCGAAAGCCTCGCCGCCGAGGCCATCACCTATCTCGACTGCCTGGGCCTGAGCGAGCACGCGCTGACGCCGGTGCGCGAACTGCCCTATGGCCGCCAGCGCCTGGTGGAGATCGCCATCGCCCTGTCGCTGGAGCCGCGCGTGCTGCTCCTCGATGAGCCGGCGGCAGGGGTGCCATCGGCCGAGAGCCATCTCATTCTCGACCAGATCGCCGCCCTGCCTGAGGAGATAGCGATCCTCATCATCGAGCACGACATGGACGTGGTCTTCCGCTTCGCCCGCACCATCACGGTGCTGGTCAGCGGCCATGTCTTGCGCGAGGGCGCACCCGATGAGATCGCTGCCGACCGCCAAGTTCGCGCCGTCTATCTGGGCGAGGCACGCCATGACTGAGGCCGGCCTCATTCTCACCGGCGTTGCCGCCGGCTATGGCCGCACGGTGGTGATCGAGAACATCGACCTGAGCGTGAACGCCGGCGAAAGCGTTGCTATCATCGGCCGCAACGGCGTCGGCAAGACAACGCTCATCGCCACCCTCATGGGCCATACCGACCTGCATCGCGGCACCATCGACTATCATGGCCGCCCGCTCGGGCGGGCCTCCATCGAGGCCCGGGTCGAGGCGGGAATGGGCTACGTGCCGCAGGAACGCGAGATTTTTCCCTCTCTCGCGGTAGAGGAAAATCTCGCTGTCGCCGCGCGCGGGAAGGGCGGCTGGACGCTGGAACGGGTCTATCGTCTGTTTCCCAATCTCGGCGCCCGCAAGGCCAATCGCGGCAACCAACTCTCCGGCGGCGAGCAGCAGATGCTGGCCATCGGCCGCGCCCTCATGGGCAACCCGTCGCTGCTGCTCATGGACGAGCCGAGCGAGGGTCTGGCGCCGGTGATCGTGGAGGAGTTGCAGCGCGTGCTTGCCCGCCTGCGCGACGATGAGGGCATGGCCATGATCCTCATCGAGCAGAACGCCCGCGTTGCTCTCGATTTCGCCCCACGCTGCCTGGTGATGGACCGCGGCCACATCGTCCACGACGGCCCCAGCGCCGATTTGAAGGCCGACCAGCAAAAGCTCGCAGGCCTCATGGGCCTGGAAGGCAGGGGCTAGCCTAGGCCCAGATAGCCGCGTACCGCCTCATTGCGCTTGCCGCCCAGCACCTCGTCGGGCGTCCCGAAGGCACCAATGCGGCCTTCGTGGATGAACGCGACATGGCTGGCGATGCCGGTGACATCGCTTGGTTCATGCGTGACGAGGAGGACGGTGAGGTCGCGCTCGTTTCTGAGTTCGGCCACCAGCGCGGCCATCTCGTGCCTCAGCGCGGGGCCGAGGGCGGCGAAGGGCTCATCCAGGAGCAGCACCGGACGATCCCTGACGAGCGCCCGCGCCAGTGCCACCCGCTGGCGCTCGCCGCCGGAAAGCTGACGTGGCAGCCGCATCGCCTTGCCGTCGAGGCCGACCCGCTCGAGGGCTGCGGCCACACGTGCCTTGTCATCTGCATCGAGTGCCAGTTGCGGCGAGATGCCGAGGCTGACATTGTCGGCAACGTTCAGATGGGCAAACAGGTTATTGTCCTGGAAGAGCATGGAGACCGGCCGTGCTGCCGGTGGCTGGTGCGTGACATCGCGTCCGGCGATCAGGATGCGGCCGGTCTGCGGTTCTTCGAAGCCGGCGATCAGATCGAGCAGCGTCGACTTGCCGGCCCCGCTTGGCCCCACCACCGCCACCAGGGCACCGGCCGGCACCTTCATGTCGAACAGGCAGGCATAGTCGGCGCGCGCAAACGCCACCTCGTCCAGCCTGATCCCCGCCGCTGTCATGTCAAATCCCGCTGTCGCGCCGCGCAGTCCGCTCGGCCAGCGCCATGATGGCAAGGCACAAGAGCCCGAGGAAGAGGGCAAGGCCGGCCGCGTCGTTCACCCGGTAACTGCCGAGCCTTTGGTAGAGCAGCAATGGCAGCGTCACCAGATGCTCGCTGCCGAAAAGGGCGATGGCGCCCAAATCGCCCAGCGACAGGGCCAGCGCGAAGGCAAGCGCCACCGACAAGGGCCGCCGCAGCACCGGCCAGTCGATGAGGCGCAGGCGGGCAAGCCCGCCGATCCCGAGGCTTGCGCACAGGCGATCGTGGCGCGCGCGGCTTTCGCCGATCGCCGGGCCCAGCACCCGGGTCACGAAAGGCACCGCCATCAGGGCGTTAATGACGATGACCACGCCAAAGCCGAGGTTGATCCCACCAGGTACCCGCAACAACAGCACGAACCACCCCGCGCCCAGCACCACCGGCGGCATGACGAGGACGAGGCTGGAGGCCAGTTGCGAAGCCCCGCCGAAAAGCCGCAAGGACCTGCCGGCCGCCGGCTCACCGCCGCTCGCTGCCAGCTCGCCCAGCGGCCAGGCGAGCGCGATGGCGAGAAGCGCAGCCATCGAGGCGATGGCAAGGCTGGTGGCCGAGGCCTGCCACACGTCCGGCTCCAGCGCCAGGCGTACGAGCGGTGCCGTGAGCCCGCTCAACAGGATGGCGGCGAACACCGGCACGGTGATGATGAGTGCTGAGGCGATGGCCAAGGCGTCGATGAGGCGTGCGAGGGGCGTGGCGCCGTCCGGCCGCACTATGCGCCGGTCGAGCCCGGCGGCTGTCTCGGGCGTCTGCGTGATGCGCACGCCCGCCAGTACCAAAGTCCCGGTCAGCACCAGTTGCATGAGGGCGAGGCGCACCGCCAGGCCGGGATCGAAGTCGAAGCGCAATGCCTGATAGATCGCCACCTCGATGGTGGTGGCGCGCGGGCCACCGCCGAGGGTGAGCACCACGGTGAAGCTGGCCACGCACAGCATGAACACGAGGCCGGCGACGGCGGCAAGCTGGCTCTTGAGCACCGGCCATTCGATCAGCCGCCACACCGCACGTCCGTCAAAGCCAAGTTGCGCCGCCAGCCGCCAGCTTTCCCCCGGCACCCGCTCCAGCGCCGAGACGAACAGCCGGCTGGCCAGCGGCAGATTGAAGAAGACATGGGCGATAAGGATGCCCGTCAGGCCGTAAATGTCGATGGCGGGGCCGAGCCCGAAGAGTTCGCCCGCCCGGTTGACAAGGCCCTGCCGGCCCCAGATCTCCACCACCCCCAGCACCGCCACGATCTGCGGCAGCGCCAGCGGCAGGGCGAACAGGCGCAAGGTGAGACGGCGGCCGGGAAAGGCGCGCCGCCGCGCCAGCGCCCTGGCAACAATCAGCGCCGGGATGACCGAAAGGACGGTGGAAGCCGCCGCCTGTAGAAGCGTGAAGCGCACCACCCGGCCTACATAGGGCGTGAACAGCGCCATCGTACCGGCCTGGCTGGCGGCGGTGGCGATGAGGGCGGTGAACGCCGCCGCGGTCAGCCCGACGACGAGGCTGAGCGACAGCCCGCCCGCACGGGCACCGCGGGCGGGCGTCATTGCCGCCTCATTTGCTCATGGCATTGAGCCATTCGGCGATCCACGCCTTGCGCTTGGCGGCCACTTCCTTGGGCGGCAGCATCAACGTCTTGGTCGGCTTGATGAGCTCATCGAAGGCCTTCGGCAATGGCTTCGATGTCTTGCCGGCCGGGAACATCCAGTTGGTGGTGGGGATCACGTCCTGGAAGCCGGGCGATATCATGAAGGTGAGGAACTTGCGCGCCAGCTCCTTGTGCTGCGAGGAGGCGAGAATGCCCGCCACCTCGACCTGCAGGTACTGGCCTTCGGAAAAGGCCGCCGCCTTATAGCGGTGGGTCTTTTCCTCCATGATGTGGTAGGCAGGCGAGGTGGTGTAGCTGAGAACCATGGGCACCTCGCCTTTGGTGAACAGGCCGTACGCCTCGCTCCAGCCAGGCGTCACTGTGAGCACGCGCTTCGATAGCATGGTCCAGGCAGCGCCTGCCTTGTCGCCGTACACCGCCTTCATCCACAACAGGAACCCGAGGCCGGGGGTCGAGGTGCGCGGGTCCTCGAGAACGATCTTCTGGTTCGCATCGCCGTTCACCAGCTCATGCAGGCTTTTTGGCGGGTTCTTGATCTTTTCGCTGTCGTAGACCACGGCAAAATCGCCATAGTCGTAGGGAACGAAGGTCTTGTCGTTCCAGACGATCGGCAGCTTCACCGCCGATGTGTCGATGCCGGCGGGCGCAAAGAACCCGGTCGCTTCGGCTACGGCGATGAGGTTCTGGTCGAGGCCGAGGGCGATGTCGGCGCTCGACTTGCCACCCTCCAGCTTCAGCCGGTTGAGGATGGCCACGCCGTCTTCGAGGCCGACGAAGCTGACGGTGCAGTCGCATTGGGCTTCGAACGCCTTCTTGACCAGCGGGCCCGGCCCCCAGTCGGCGGTAAAGCTGTCATAGGTGTAGATGGTGAGCGTTTCCTTGGCCGCGGCCGGCAGGCCGGTAAGGGCAAGGGTTAAGAGGATAAGCAATAATCTACGCA
>Ga0307436_1000392_pt1 | contig 20455 bp, 21 predicted proteins | sample SalMarWE160440MG_FD_202513 | JGI IMG/M metagenome (GOLD analysis project Ga0307436, IMG submission 202513) | Salt marsh sediment microbial communities from the Plum Island Ecosystem LTER, Massachusetts, United States - WE1604-40 | ecosystem: Environmental > Aquatic > Marine > Intertidal zone >...
AGAGCAAAGACCTTCTCATTGACCCCGACCATGATTTGCTTATAGAGCTGCGAACTCTGTGCCAGAGTGGCTGTGTAGCCAAAGTAATCGACGTTGAAAAATTCGGCTCCTCCTTCAGAGGAAGTCCCGATGATATTGGGACTGAAATATTCAACAGCTCCTACGACGTCATGCATGTAGAGGCGAAAGGCATGAACGAGCTCTGCCTGAATGGCAAAGACCGCTTGAATGCGCCTGTTGCGAAGAGCCAAAGAGCGATGGTCCAGGATGTATTCCAAATCGGAGGGAATCTCAGGCTTATTGTACTCGATAGGGGGCGGTTCATTGACTGCAACCTCTATTTCAATCTTCGGTTCATGGATTTCCACCCCAAGAGCCGCCTCTTCCGAGCGGACGAGCTTGCCAGTAACTTTCAAGACACTGCCTGGAAAGACATCGGAGAGTTTCCGCGCGACCTCTTTATCTTCCACAACCACCTGGGCAAAGCCACTGCAATCGCGCACGATCAGGAAGCCGAGCTTTCCAAGGGATCGAAAGCTATTCATCCATCCTCGAAGAAGTACAGTTTCGTTTTGATGCTTGATTAAATCTTTTGCGAGGACTCTTTCCATAAGGAGACATGCTACCCGACAATTCGTTTGAAAACAATCAAAAGATTCCTTATGGGTAAAGACATGATCCATGCCTATGCCAGCCCAGAAAAAGGAGCCAAACTCGTTCCATTTGACTATGAACCTAAGCCCTTAGGACCTCACGATATTCGGGTCAAAATCACTCACTGTGGCATCTGCCACAGCGATATTCACCTCATTGATGATGATTGGCTCCTCTCAAAATATCCCCTTGTTCCCGGTCATGAAATCGTCGGAATCGTTGTTGAAAAGGGGGATCAATCGACTCATGAAATCGGCGATCGCGTAGGCATTGGCTGGCAAGGCAAGAGCTGCTTTCACTGCGAGTGGTGCCGCCAAGGCGATGAAAACCTCTGCCTCGAGCAAGAAGCCACATGTGTGGAGCACAACGGAGGCTTTGCAGACGCGATTGTCGCCGATGGGCGCTTTGCCTTTCTTATTCCCGAAGCTCTTCCCTCCTCTTTTGCCGCCCCTCTTCTCTGTGGAGGAGCAACTGTTTTTTCCCCTTTTATCGAGCACAACCTCAACGCTCGTATGCGGGTAGCTGTCATTGGGATTGGAGGCCTAGGTCACCTAGCTCTCCAATTTGCAAAGGCCCATAACTGCGATCTGACTGCTATTTCTTCCTCCTCTGACAAAGAGGTTGAAGCCGCAAATTTTGGAGCCAACCACTTTGTCAAGCTCTCCGATCTAAAGAATCATCCCTGCGAATACGATTTTATCTTTTCCACCTCTTCAAGAGGCATCGATTGGAAAATAGCCGTTTCCTGTCTGAGGCCCAGGGGAAAACTCTGCCTCCTCGGTGTACCCACAGATCCTTTCGAGCTCCCTGTGGGGATGCTTGTCGACGGAAGAAAAATTGTGTGTGGAAGCAATATCGGATCTAGACCAGTGATCGAAAAAATGCTCACGTTTGCAGCTCAGCATAACGTTCGCCCTCAGATCGAAGAGTACCCGATGAATGAGATCAACAAGGCAATCGACAGGGTTCGCTCGGGGAAAATGCGATATCGGGCCGTCCTTCTCAACGGATAAGAGGGTGCCGTCAAATTGTTTTGAGTGAACTCTTTCGGGTTTTTTCTGCTTATTTTGGGGCGCCAAATGAATTTGACGACACCCTCTAAGTGGATTCTATTCAATGACAATACCCAACCCCTCAAGAAGGGAGAGGGCTTCGAACTTCGAGAACTTGGCTCCTTTGAGAGAATTGTTTTCAGGATTGATTTGATAGGCGATCGCCTTGCGAAAATCGGCTTTTTCCAGGCGTGTTTTGTGAAAGACACTCCCCTCAAAGTTCGACTCTCGAAAAACTCCTTCCCGCAGATCACATTGCACAAAGTGGCATTCGCGTACCTGGCAAAAAGTCATCTGAAGTTTCTTGAGAATCATCTCTGTAAAGTTGCAGCCGCGCAACTGACAATGATCAAAACGAAGGTTGAGAAATTGAGGATCACATGGGGTGAAGTCGATCCCCATGCATTTGGACTCGAAAAAGGAGACCTCTTGCAGGCGTGTCAACTCGAGTTTGACAGCTGTCAGATTGCATCCTTCAAATCGGCATTGGGAAAAGCGCTTCTTGGACAGATCTGCACCCATCAGATCACATCTCTTGAACAGACACTCTGAATAATTGTCCCCATCGAAAAGAGTTTGATTTTCAATGATTCTTTCCTCGATCAAAAGAGCCTCGTACCATTTGTCACTTTTTTCTCAGTTGTAGCTAAGACTACTCCTCCTTTTTGATGGAACCCTGTTGTGAGAACTTCTGATAGAAAAGGACCAATTTGTCTCGGTTTGAAATTGACGACACACAGAACTTGTTTTCCGAGAAGCGCTTCTTTTGTATAGAAAGTAGTGATTTGGGCACTGGATTTTTTCACACCAATCTTCTCTCCCAAATCGATCTCGAGCTTATAGGCGGGTTTTTTGGCCTGAGGAAATTCCTGCACGTCGACAATCGTCCCGGCAAGGATGTGGATTTTGTCGAAATCTTCCCACTCAATTGTTTCCATTTATTTTCCCCATGGTTTAAAGTAAATTCATGATTTATCCAGAAACAAACCCATCAGCTGATGAAGTTGCCAAACACTATAATGAACTCGATCAATATTATCGACAGCTATGGGGCGAGCATATCCACCACGGGTACTTCAAGTTTGGCAATGAAACAGTGCAACAGGCAACGGAAAACCTCATTGATTTCGTTATCGAAAAGGGCAATATCCATGACAAGTCAAAAGTGCTCGATGTGGGCTGTGGTTATGGCGGTACTGCCCGTTATCTCACTCGGAAAAAAAATGCCACAGTGACGGCATTGACCCTATCAAAAGCTCAATGGCAATATGCTCGAGCCAAAGATCCAGAGTCTTCAAATCCTCAGTACTTACTCGGGGATTTCCTCCACAATGATATGAAAGAAAAAACCTTTGATGTGGTTTTGTCTATCGAGAGCTCTGAGCACATGGTTGACAAGCCCAAATTCTTTCAGGAGATCTTTCGCCTTCTGAAACCAGGCGGTTACTTAGTCAATTGCGCATGGCTCTGCAAAAGCAATCCGACAAAATGGGAAGTGAAAAATCTTCTCGAGCCAATTTGTCGCGAAGGAAGGCTTCCTAGCCTGGGCTCTGAAGAAGACTATCGCTCAATGACTGAAGCTGCTGGGATGCAAATCATCGACTTTCAAGATCTTTCTAGTCAGGTGCAAAAGACCTGGGCCATTTGCGCAGGCAGAGCCAGCAAGGGATTTTTTTCGAATCGTGAGCTCAGGAAATACCTGCTCGACAAACACTCGACAGAGAGAATTTTTGCCAAAAGCCTCTTCCGCATTTGGGGGGCCTATCATAAAAAGGCCATGCGATATGGCGTATTCACTGCGAAAAAACCATGAGCCGCATTGAGTCCAAGGCTCTCAAGAGCTATCCCTGGCACTTGCGCTTGCTCTTTTCGATGCAAAAAAAGAAGTACGGATCCCCTCTCAAGCCCATGCTCCTTTGGGGAAGGCATCCGAGGTTGCTCCTTTTGTTTTTGAGGATGGGGCGTTTTTTCAAGCGAAAGCACTCTCTTCTCCATTCGCAGCTTCAGGTGCGCGTAATGCTCAAAGTTTCCGAAATCAATCAATGTCCTTTTTGCATCGATCTCAATCGATCGCTGATCCACGGAAAGCCGTTGGGTGATGTCGAGGTGGCGCTGAAGTATGCCGAAGCCATGATCGATACAGGAAAAAAGGTTTCCGATGAACTCTTCGATGAGCTAAAAGCTCAATTTTCCGAAGATCAAATCGTCGAACTGACCGCACTCATCGGCTACCAAGATTTATCGAGTAAGTTCAATGCAGCTTTAAATGTCGAGCCTCATGGTTTTTGCAAAAAAACATCCATAGATACTTAGAGTGAGAATTTGAACCTCTCTGGTCTAAAGGCCAGAGAGATGCAAGTAGGCTTGTCAAATTCATCATTGACGCTAATGTCATCGGAGGGAAAGCGGCACCGGATTATCGGGAAATGATGGCACTTGCTATGAAGAAGAAATAACCTCTAACTCTTCTTTTTCAGCTTTCTTTTGCACCATGAGTGAGACACATCCATCGGAAAAGATGTTGAGTGCGGTTTCGATCATGTCGATCACGCTATAAAAGGGCAGAATGAGAGCCATCATCTCCAATGGGACATTCATCGAAGCGAGTAGAGCGCTCGAGAGGAAATAACATCCCATGGGGACCCCAGCATTGCCGACTGCAGCAAGGGTTGCAATGAAAATCCATCCCACAAGTTCAAAAGGGGTGAAGGTGAGTCCATGGCACATCGAGACATAGAGAACGGTTGTCAAAATGAAAGCAGCACAGCCATTCATATTGATCGTCGTACAGATGGGAAATGTGAATTTTGAAATGCGAGGAGAAACGCCGAGATTTCCCTCCGCACATTGCATTGCAACGGGGATAGACGCTACTGAAGACTTCGAGAAAAAGGCAACCGAAAGTGCAGGAAGGAAGTGCTTGAAGACCTGAAAGGGCGAATACCCCTTTAACTTGAGTAGAATCGGCAAAACGACAAGTCCCTGGAAGAGATTCGCCCCAACGACAACGAGGAGATATAAAGAGATGCTCGAGATGAGGCCGCCATCTTTGAGATCGCCGAAGGAGAGAACAATTCCCGCCCAAATGCTCAGAGGAATAAACCAACAAATCGCTCTCGTAATTTTCATCAAGCTGTCGAGAATCGGTTTGAGAATGCCGTGAATTTTTTCTTTGCCAGGCGTTGTAAAGAGAGCCAGTCCCAAGATCACAGCCAAAAAGAGGATTGCAATCACATTTCCTTCGACAAAAGGCTCAAAGAAGTTACTGGGAACAATCTGCATGAGGTAGCTGAAATAGCTTCCTCCTGTTTCAGGAAGGGCTGCTGCTGCCACTTCGGGGTGCTGAGAGGCGGGTTTTACAATCAAAAAGAGGACAAGCGCAGACCCAGCAGCGATGATCGTCGTCAAGAGGGTGTAGCGGAGGATGTTTTTCCCCATCCATTTGAGCTCTCCCTTTTCTTTGAACCCGATTAAGCTGACAAGAAGGGATAAAAAGATGACAGGAAGGCTAACGAGCTTGAGAGCGTTCATGAACAACTCGATCAAAGCTCGCGCCACCCCTTCTTGGCCGGGAAAAGGAAATAAAGCAGAGAGAATTCCTAAAAAAAGTGCTAGAAACACATATTTTTGCATGTTAAGAGTATAGGAAATTCCAAGTGTGAACGCAACAGGCCACTCATGTTTATCGATGGTGTTTTATTTCTCTGGTTTATTTTGACCCTGGGATCCTTGATCTTCGTCATCTATGATCAATATACCAATACGCCTTCCTTGCGAGTCATGACCCTCGGTTGGGTCCTCGTCATCCTCTACACTGGCCCCTTGGGCCTCTTCCTCTATCTCATCTCCTGTCGACAACCTCTGGAAGGAACTCATGATGCCTTCATCGCCTCTACCTGGAAACAGGCAGTTGGCTCCCTCATCCATTGCGTCGCTGGTGACGCAACGGCCATCATTGGAATGGCAGCCTTCCTCCATTTTTTCGAAATCCCCAATGGAATTGAGGTCATTATTGAGTACGTTGCAGCCTATTTGTTTGGACTTTTTATCTTTCAGGCCCTCTTCATGCGCTCGATGTTTGCAAGCTACGGTATGGCTGTTAAAAAGACCATATTTGCCGAAACAGTTTCGATGAATATGGTGATGACGGGGATGTTTCCCGTGATTGTCGCCATCAAGTATCACTACCCAGTTGCATCCAATCCGATGCTGCCCTACTTTTGGGGGATGATGTCCCTTGCAACCATGGTGGGTTTCATTTTCGCCTATCCCATCAATTCTTGGATGGTCAAAAAAGGGATCAAACACGGCATGATGTCAAAAGGAATGACAATGCATCATGAGCCCGTCACCCTCCCGAAAGGACAAATGATCTTTTACATCTTGGGAACTTATGCCATCTTTTTTGGAGTCATGGCCATCACGGGTTTGTTTGCACCGATACGGTTTTCTTAAAGCCAATCGCCTTAAGAGCAAGAGCAGCTGTCACGGTCAAATAGATGCCCGGGGCTGCCACCCATCCCGTTTTTTGATAGAGCCAAAGAGAGATGACCACACTCGGCTTTCCGATGATTTGAGCTCCAAGAGCCGTTGCAGTCGCCACGACGGTAAAGCGAACAGATGGGGGAACTTGTTCCTGTGACCAGTGATGATAAGCAGCGGCAAAAGCAACACCGATTGTCACAAAGAAAAGCCGCACAATCAGTGCTGTCACAATCGAGGCTCCTGATAGTTGCATAAACAAAGGGATACAGACAATAAGCGCAATTGAGCTACTTGTTCGCATGAGCTTTTCCTTCCCCCACTTCGCAGCCACAAAACCAAAAAAGGGCAAGAGAAGAAAATCGATGAGTAAAAGAAAAGTATTGAGCGCTGACGCCTCTTGATTTGATATGCCTGAAACCAAGGGTAAAAACCCATTCATCAATGTGACAGAAAAGGTATAGACTGCATAAGAAAATCCCGAAACCATGACAATGGGAACGACGCTTTTCCGATGTTGCCAGACGGCTCGAAAATGAGAGCGGATGCTTGTAGGCATCGCTTCCTCATCTTCCTCCCAATTGCGGATGAACATCCCAATCACTCCGCAAAGACTCCCAAAAAAAAAGGGAACTCTCCAAAAATGAACGAAGATCTCCCTGCCAAAACAAAAGAGAGTGACGATCAAAGATGCCAGGAAGATTCCTAAAATACTCGAACAATCATAGAGACTGCTGAGAAAACTCTTCTTCCCCTCCTCCGAAGCTTCGAGAAGATAGAGAGCGCCCCCCGTTGTTTCCCCTGCAGAAAAAAAAGCTTGAGCAAGCCGCCCCAGTGCGAGCAGAATAGGGGCCATCGGACCGATCGTCGCATAGGTAGGCAGACATCCGATGCACGTTGTCACAACAGCCATCCCAATGAGAGAGATTGCAAGAGCTCTCTTCCGTCCATATCGATCGCCAATGAATCCGAAAATGAAAGCGCCAAAGGGTTTGGAAAAAATTCCAATCGCAAGCATGCCATAGGTCAAAATGAGGGCTGCAAGTTGTGAGCTGTTGGGGAAAAAAAGAGGAGCTATAAAGGGGGCGAGAAGACCAAAGAGAGCATTGTCATAGTGTTCGAGAACATTGCCGATAATGCTTCCAAAAAAATGGCGACGCGTCATGGCAACAAATACCTCTGAATCCCTTCAAAATAGGCTTCAGCGACCTCCTTGATACGCGATGAACACTCAATGCCCCCAATGACAAAGTCCTTTCTCGCGAGATTCAAACACTCGTCGATATTGTTTTGAATCAACGTCTCACCATAACAGACAGGGCCGTGAATGAGGCGAGTCAATGCGAGATTGCGGGCATAAATCCCCTTTTCGACAGCGAGACAAACCTTATCCAGATAGGAAGCCCCATCGCTATTTTCCACAACGGGAACACTGAGTTTTTTGTTGAAAGCGTCGAGGATACAGCGTGAAAGACGCCTTGATTCCTCCAAATCTTCAGTGACGAGCAGACGCATGAACTCGTACCGGCTATCCTCTTCGACGAGCTCATTGCGACAAAATCCACCGGGAACAAACACCAAGTTGTAATTTTTGGAGCTGACACAATTGTTCGATGAATACTCCTCTTCAACATGATGGGAATTGTAGTGCAGGACAACGCTCAGAGCGGGCTGAAAAGCATTGATTTTCTCTGCCCGCGCCCGCAAATCGAGAGGGTTGTAAAATCTGCGAAAAAGACTTTTGAGGGACCCTTGGCCCGACCAAAGACTCGGATTCTTTTTGAGCCAGTCAAAAAAACTCTCCTGATAGACCCCTTGACCGATCTTGTCACGGGTGATCATGACAATCGCCCCTTCCTTTTCCAAGAGAATTTTGAGATAGAGAGCTGTAAGGAAACTGAGAGTTCCCTCGTCAAACTGAATCCCCTCCTTCCTCTCAAGAGAGGGAGGGATGTCGATATATCGCTCTTCTAACCTTGCAAAAAGTCCCCCCAAATGGCCGGGATCCAAGGCAATTTTGACACCCACAAGGCTCTTCTTCTTTTCCCGTTTCAAGGCCCCCCTTTTTCCCTTTAGGAGTCGAAGGCAAAAATCGACCGACCGATTTCGCTCGGTTTCTGGAGCATCGTAGAGAGTCAGAGACTCATCAGTGAGTGTAAAAAAACTGCCGACACGACCATCTTTTTGGAGGTAACGCCCCAGTTTTTCTTCGAGCTGACTGCGCGTCCATTTTTCTTGAGCCCATTCAAATTCGGAAAATCTGCCAGAGGAAAAGAGCCCCGTGCAAATCAGGATTGTGAAAGTGAAGAACTTCATACCTTTGAAGGATAGCAAACTCCGTGATATTAATGACAATTTCATGCTATACTGACTTAGAATGGTGAAATTTTTTTTAACCCTGATTTTATTTATGTCTGGACTTCAAGCTACTCAAACACAAGTCGTGATCCTTCTCGGCCCTCCCGGCGCCGGCAAGGGTTCACAGGCCGCTTTGATTCAAGAAAATCAAAAAATCGCTCACATCTCGACGGGGGATCTCCTCCGACAGAGAATCAAAGAGGGAACAACCCTTGGAAAAAAAGCGGGGCGCTACATAGATGAGGGCTTGCTTGTTCCCGACGAGCTGATCTTCGACATGCTGTTTGAGAGAACTGCCCAAGAGGATTGCAAAGCTGGTTATATGCTCGATGGATTTCCCCGAAACCTCGCACAAGCTGAAGAGCTCCAAAAGCATTTGAAAGACTGCAAAGTGGTGGCGATCAATCTTTATGTGGATGACGACACCATTATCGAGAGAATCACGAAGAGACAAATTTGCAAAACTTGCCAAACCCCCTACCACCTGGTTTACTCCCCTTCCAAAATGCCGGGAATCTGCGATAAATGCGGAGGCGAGCTCTATCAGAGAACTGACGACACAGAAGAGGTTGTCGAAAACCGCCTCAAGGTATACCGAGAAAAGACAGCACCTTTAATCGAGTTTTACAAAGAGAAGGGTGTTTTGCATGAGATCAATTCGACCCGTTCAAAAGAGGCCATCCTCCTCGATATCCTCCGCATTTTAGGTGGAGGATAGACAAAAGCGATTGCCATCGGGATCAGCGAAAATTGCAAATGTTCCCCATGGCTCTTCCGTTAACTCTTGCGTAAATTCGACATCGCGTTTTTTAAGATCTTCGTAGGTCTTTTTAATGTCTTTAGATGAGAAAATCACAGGTGAAAACGTCCCGATTCGGTCTTCGTGCCCTTCAGGAGTGTGGAGAACAATCATTGTTTCTCCGCCAGGAATCTTGAGCTCAATCCAACGCTGCTCTCCGAAGTCGACATCGACTGCAACTTCAAATCCGAGCTTTTCCGTATAAAATTTGAGAGCTTTATTCTGGTCCTTGACCGGAATCGTAACGTGCTTGACATGTGAGATCATGAATTCTCCTTGGTATAAAAAATCAGCTGAGTTCCCTCGATGTGGAAGAGAGGCAAGTCTTTTGAAAGCTCTTTCAAAAAGTGAAAAACTCCTCCAAAAAGCGGTGTAAAGTTGTGCCACAAGAGGCACCCTCCCTCATCGAGAATATCCAGAGCATTGAAAGTATCTGAGCAGACACATTGATAGCTATGTCCCCCATCAATGAAGATAAAGTCGGGTCTGCCCTTTTTGCAAAATTTTTGAAAATCATATTGAGTCGAATCTCCAAAGTGTTGAATGATTTTCGACTCGTAAGCAGTTCCCTGAAACTTTCTCCTCTCTTTTTTTTCATCCATGATGAATTGAAGATCGCTGTCGAGAACGGGTTGGCGCGTCTGCACTTCTCCTTCGGGTAAATCAATGGTGTGGATGAGTGCATCTTCGGGAGTATTGAGCGCGAGTTGGTAGGTCGTATTTCCGTCAAAGGTTCCAATCTCTAAAAGGCGCCGAGCTCCCCTTGCCTTTGCAAGACAACACAGAACCAAGAGCTCATAGGGAGAAACATTTCCGTTGCGAGTGAGAAAATTCTCAAGGATGACTGATGGACACTTAGCAATTTCTCTCAGATCCTTTTTTGGAACAGCGGCCCCTTTGACAATTTGCTCAAAGACAAACTCACTTCGGTAAAACTCTTTCCGAAACCCCGTTTTGCTGAGCTTGAAAAGGGCATTTCTGCCCCATTTTTCACGCTCAAAAGCCTCATGTTTCACTGTTTTGATTTCCATTGTGTGGATATTTTAGATCTTTGCATACTAATTCATCAAGAGAGTTCGGTGAATTTTATTTTGAAGTAAATATTTTTTTTCTCTATACGTCAGGAGAAGCACCAAACCATACCAGGGGGAAATACGTATGAAACAGCAACTTTTCGCTCTATCTCTGATTGCAACTACCGGCCTAGTTGCTCAGGACAACATGAATCCGCCAATGAGACATAGCTCTCATGCAGCCTGCTGTAATCGATGTGAGTGTAATCCCTGTTGTTGCACCAATCCAAGACCTTGCATCGATTGCGAGTGTTACGTCCCTGCATTTGGGAATCTTGAGTGTGACTGGGGCTTCTATCTAGATGTAGAATTCCTCTACTGGTATGCACGCGAAAGCAACTTGCCCATTGCAGCCATTGATAAAGGAATCGAGTTTGCACCAAATGTTATTGGACCTGAGACCATTTCGATTCTCAATTTCGATGCTGAGTGGGATCCAGGTGTCCGAGCGGGTCTTGGTTGGAATATGGGAGATGATGGATGGGATACCTACCTCAATTGGACTTATATTAAAAATGATTCCTCACTCAAAAAAACCGTTACTGGACCTCAGAGCATTTTTGCCCTTACAACTAACGAAATTGGAATTACTAGCCCCTTTTTGGCATTGGGGACTGCCACTTATGAATATGCGAGTTTCTCGAGTCGTTGGACCAATCGATTCAATCAAATCGATTGGGAACTCGGACGAAAATATTGGCTCAGTCGCTGCTTTGTCATGCGCTCGTTTGCAGGGCTGAGAGGAGCATGGACTCGGACCCATATCAAAGCCTCTGGAGCTCTCAATGCAGAAGTCATTGCAAATGGCTCAGCAAAACTGAAGGACCGCATTTGGGGAGTGGGTTTTGTAGCGGGTTTTGAACCAACATGGTACTTTTCCAACTGCTTTGCTCTTTATGGAGATTTCAGTGCGGCCCTCATTTGGGGGGAAACCCAATCCAAAAAAGATGGATCTGTTTTCGGTATCAGGCCAGATGAAGAGCCCTTCAATGACTTTAGTGTCTCTTTCTGTTCCGATTTTTACACAATGAGCAGCATCATCGATTTGGGACTTGGACTCAGATGGGAGAAAACTTGGTGCTGCGATCGATATCGCACCGCACTTGATTTGGGATGGGAACATCACATCTGGTTTTCTCACTCTCACCGTGTTGTCAATACAGGGGAACTCGGTTCAGATGCCAGGTACATTGTCAGTGACCTGGGATTTGGTGGTTTCGTCTTGAGATTGAAGTGGGATTTCTAAACAAAATATCCTCAATTCCTCTCGAAAAGCACTCTTCGGAGTGCTTTTTTGTTTCATCTAAATTTTCTATTCGCATATAGTTGAAGAAATACTTAAACCCAAAAAAAGAGGTCATCGATGAAAAAGCAACTCCTCGCACTTAGCATGGTCGCTACTTCTGGTCTATTCGCACAGAATGACGCTCCCATGCCCAATCAATCTCACAACCTAAACAGCAATTGCGACGTTTGCTGCTGCACTCCTTGCTGCTGTAGAAATCCTCGACCTAATATCGACTGTACATGTTACACTCCTCCTTTCCATCATTTAGAGTGTGACTGGGGCTTTTACCTCGATGTCGAGTTTCTTTACTGGTATGCAAGGGAAAACAACGTCCCTTACGCTGCCAAAGTCATAAGTGTTTCAGATGGAAATGAAGTCGAAGCTCCTGCTACAAGAACCATTCCCACAGAGTTAGTCAACATTGACTCCGAATGGGATCCCGGAGTTCGCGTAGGCCTTGGCTGGAATAGAGATTGTGACGGCTGGGATTTTTATTTGAATTGGACCTACTACAAAAATAGCTCGGACGAGTGCTCAAGAACTCCTGAGTTTACAGGATCTAGTCCCCAAGAAAATCTTGGAGACCAAGCTGTTTTGAGCAACTATACAAGCATTCCCTTCGATGAAAATCCTTATTACTCGAGCGTAAAAGGCAAATGGGTCAATCGATTCAATCAAATTGATCTCGTCATGGGAAGAAAATATTGGTTGAGCCGATGCTTTGTGATGAGACCTTTTGCTGGTTTGCGCGGAGCATGGACCCGAACACATCTTTCCATCGATGCCCAAGATGGTCCCAAAGATGAGCAAAACCAATTCAAATACTCCTGCGTTTCGTCAAAAGATCGCATCTGGGGCGTTGGATTTGTAGGAGGAATTGAACCAACTTTCTATTTTACCAACTGCTTTGCACTTTATGCGAATTTCGGAATCAGTGCTATTTGGGGAAAATTTGAAGAGAAGCGGCACGAGTCGATCCTCTCAGGAAACCCTACTGTAAATCAAATCGGCACTGTGAGCAATTTTGGCAACTCGTTTTCACACGATCAGTTCGTGATGAGCACAATTATTGACACGGGTATTGGTTTGAGATGGGAGCAAACTTGGTGCTGCGATCGCTACCGTAGCGCTCTTGATCTCGGATGGGAACACCACAATTGGCGCTCACACAGCTTCCGCTACATGAGTGTTGATTCGACAGACGGATCATCTGCTCTGTCTCACTATGTTTACAACGTCAGTGACCTTGGATATGGTGGATTTGTTCTTCGTGTAAAGTGGGATTTCTAAACTCAAGAAAACCAATTCGATTCGAAAAGCACTCTTCGGAGTGCTTTTTTCTTTCACCTAAATATTCCAATCGTATATAGTAAAAAGTCCACTTAAACCCCAAAATGACAGAGGTCACCGATGAAAAAGCAACTCCTCGCGCTTAGCATGGTTACCACATCTGGCTTAATCGCTCAGCCAGATGCCCCCATGCACAAACCATCTCATAACCAAAGCAACACCTGTAGCACTTGCTGCTGTTTCCCCTGCTGTTGCTCAAATCCCAGACCCTGCATCGACTGTGAATGTTATGTTCCGCAGTTTTACAACTTGCAATGTGATTGGGGATTTAGTTTTGACGCTGAGTTTCTCTACTGGTATGCCAGAGAGACAAACCTTGCGTATGCTTCAAAAATTGAAATGAAAGATGTTGATCCCAGCGATAATTCGCAACTCGCATTTGCAAATCAATCCTATAAGCATCTCGACACAGACTGGAATCCCGGTTTCCGCATAGGGATTGGCTATAACAGCAGCTGTGATGGATGGGACTACAATCTGACTTGGACATGGTTCAGCAACAAGGAAAAAGACAGCACATGTGTTCCAGACTATGGCCTCGATAGTCCTTTGCTTCCATTTGTTGGTGCAGAGGGTCAGTCGATTCTTCTCAACCCATGGATCAATCAGAGTTTCCACTTCCTATCTGGACAAATCGGTGATGCTTTTAATCCCTACGTCATTAGCTTCGATCGCATTTCGGCTAAATACCACCTCACATTTAATCAAGTTGATCTCGATGTAGGTCGCAGATATTGGCTCAGCAAATGCCTGAACATGAGACCCTATGTCGGACTTCGCGGAGCTTGGACTCGTGCAAGATTCAGCACAAATTCCTATAGAACCACTACGGTGGATTCAGAGGATTATGCTCTTATGCTCAACGATAAGTTCAAGTCAAAGGGCTGGGGAGTCGGGTTTATTGCTGGATTTGAACCCACTTTCTATTTCAGTCAGTGTTTTGGACTTTTCGCCAAAGCTGGAACAGGAGTCATCTGGGGTGATTTTGAGGTCGATAAAACTGAGAAGTACTCCGGCACGAATGCAGCTAACACCGATGTAGTTTTCCTCACCTACTGCAATAAAGATCACAGCGAACACTCTCAAATGACTGGTCTTCTCGACTTGGCATTGGGAATTCGCTGGGAATCCACTTGGTGCTGTGATCGATATAGATCTGCAGTCGATTTGGGATGGGAACACCATATTTTCTTTGATCAAAATCATCGCTATAAGACAGTGGATTTCTTCAATTTTACACCTCTCTCCACTACTGCTGTTGTACCTTCCACTATCAATGGCTATAGACAGATCGACGAAGCCACAGGAAACTTGGGCTTCGGTGGATTTGTCCTTCGCCTAAATTTCGACTTCTAAGTAATCTGTTTCCCCTCCCTACAAAAAGCGTCTCTATTTTGAGACGCTTTTTTCTTGCTCAAAATCTTTTTATTTCTATTCTGAAGCTATGAAGAAAATCAAATACATGGCCCACTCTCCACTGATTGCATTGAGTTTGCTTACAACCCTATCCCTATCAGCAGACGAGCAATGCTGTGAAGATGTGTGCTTCAGACCTGCTTTCTACTGCTTAGAAGGAGACTGTGGTTATTATTTCGATGTCGAATTTCTCTACTGGTATGCACGCGAGACCAACCTCCCCTATGCTGCAAAAGTTCTCTCAAAGATCAGGGGGAGCAATATTTCACCAAATGATGAGATAATCTTTGCCCAATGCCTTGAGTCGATCGATTCTTCTTGGGATCCAGGTGTACGCGCGGGCATTGGTTGGTCCGATAAATGCGATGGCTGGGATGGCTTTCTCCACTGGACCTATTTGGACACTTGCTCAAAGGATAAAACCAAAACATCCCCATTTAGCGGGCTGGCGCCGACGGAACTTGGGCAATCGGCTCTTCTCAATCCGTTTCCTCAGAGAAGTGTTACCGAGAATCCCTTTTTTAAAAAGATGCGCGCGAGTTGGAGACTACGGTTCAATCAGATCGATCTTGCTTTGGGACGCAAATACCTCGTCAGCTCAAGTTTTGTCATGCGTCCCTATGTGGGACTTCGAGGAGCTTGGACGAAAACCGATTTCAAAATTTCGGGAAATTCCGGTCCTAAAGACCTCGATGAAGTGACCGTCGATTACACTCTGAAATCGCGCGACCATTTTACCAACCGCATTTGGGGAGTCGGACTCTTAGGTGGATTCGAACCTACGTGGTACTTTTGCTCATGCATTGCGTTATATGGGAACTTTGGAGGGGCCTTGATTTGGGGCAAGCACGAAGAGAGAAAAACTGAGCGATTTCATGAGCGTTATTTCGACGTCGACCTCCGAACAGAAGAAACCCTACTCAATACATCGAATCGCTTCACCGAAGATGGCTTCCAGATGAGCGGACTTTTAGATTTAGCCATCGGTCTGAGATGGGAAAAGCCTTGGTGTTGCAACCGCTACATGACCACATTGGATTTGGGTTGGGAACATCACATCTGGTTTTCCCATTCCTATCGCCTCCGCACCTATGATCGATCTGTAAATGCTCCTCAGTTCAACCAGTTTGACCTTCAGGTCAGCGACCTTGGCTTGGGAGGTTTTGTCTTGCGCTTACGCCTAGATTTCTGATTCGCTTTTTGAAACCCTTATTTCAAAAAGAATACAGCGAGTGCCAGCATAAAAAATAAAATGGGCAGGAATCAAAACTCCTCGAAATTCCCCTCTACCCAGTATTCATCTCCATAACTATAGAGAAGCTGAGTTCCTTTCTTGATGCCCCTGTGGTTCGCTGTGAAGAGAATCCGAGGTCCCCACTCGGAATAGTGTTCCCAAGCAGTTACATTTGTCCGCTTGTCCTTCTCGGGGCTGTGATTCATAAACCGACACCAATTCCCCTGCTTTGCCGCATCCAAAGAGTATTTCTTGATATCAGAAAATTTAAAAGTGCTGTCGTTATTGGGATCGATCTCTTTATCGAGAGTCAAAAGCCCTGCATAATGGTTGAGGAGGCTATAAGGAGGGATAGTGACTTTGGCAAATACACCAAAGCCCACATTTTTGTTAATAAATCGAATCTCAATTCGTTTGCAGAAATGGAGATCATCTCTCTCGCGTTTAATCCGTTTTAAAAGACCATCAAATCGCTTTCTGCGCAGCGGCGAGCCAAGCAATTCGTGTTCTCTGAGGAACTTCTTATAGTAAGTTTGAAAGGCTTTTTCAATTTTTGGATCGACCACCACATCGGGAATATATCGAATCGGTGTTGAGATCCCAAAACGCTTTTTGAAGGTGGGGTCTTCTCTCATACTTCTTGTATATCGCAAAATTTTAAATCCTGCATACTAAAAAGTGATGAAAGTTCTCTTGACAGGAGCGACTGGTTACATTGGCACACGACTCCTTCCTCTTCTTATCGAGAAAGGACATGAAGTTGTCGTTCTCGTCCGCAACCCACAGCGTTTTAAACTGCCAAAAGGAGCAAAAGTCGAAGTCATACAAGGTGATTTGACAAAAGCCGACTCGATCCAAAATCTCCCTGAAGACATCAATATAGCCTATTATCTCGTCCATTCAATGAGTGATGACCCAGCTCTTTTCACGTATCGCGATCGGACAGCCGCTCTCAACTTCATGGTTGCCATCCAAAGAACGCGGTGCAAACAGCTCATCTATCTCAGCGGACTCGTCTCCGATGCGCAGCTTTCGGAACACTTGCATTCGCGACTTGAAGTCGAAGAAATCCTCAAGCGAGGCCCCATTCCAGTTACAGTCCTCCGAGCGAGCATCATCATCGGCTCTGGCAGTGCTTCCTTTGAAATGATTCGTGATCTCGTTGAAAAACTCCCCATCATGGTGACTCCAAAGTGGGTCCGAAAAAAATGCCAACCCATTGCAATTGCCGATGTCCTCGACTATCTCACTCTCGTACTCAATCACGAACAATGCTTTGGAAAAACTTTTGAGATCGCTGGCCCCGAGGCCATTACCTATAAGGACATGTTGCTTCGCTTTGCCAAAATTCGAGGCCTCAAACGAATCCTCATCCCCATTCTCATCCTCTCTCCTCGCCTCTCCTCATATTGGCTCATCTTCATCACCAGCACCAATTACTATCTCGCACGTATCTTGATCGATAGTCTGAAAAACGATTCGATCAAAACCGATGATTCCATTGACAAGATCTTTCCCAAAAACTGTTTGACTTATGAACAGGCAATCGACAGAGCGCTTCAAAAAATTCAGCAAAATGCAGTCGTTTCCAGTTGGAAAGATGCTTGGGTCGCAAGCGATTTGCCCCCTGAATACACCTCTTTCATCGAAGTTCCCAAACACGGTTGCTTCTCTCAGACGATCATCCAAGGGTTCAAGGGCGATCCTGACAAAGTCTTGAATGCAGTCTTTACCCTTGGAGGAAAAGAGGGCTACTATCTCGACTGGGCTTGGAAGATTCGGGGTGTGATCGATAAAGCTTACGGAGGTGTGGGTCTTCGGCGCGGAAAAGTAGCGCGTGACAAACCCCAAGCTGGAGATGCTCTCGATTTTTGGCGCGTCTTGCTCGTCGATGAGCAAGAGAGGAGATTTCTCCTTTATGCCGAGATGCGACTTCCTGGAGAGGCCTGGCTCGAATTCAAGATTGAACCCCAAGAAAGTGATTGGTTACTCATTCAGACAGCAACCTTTCGCCCAAAAGGGATATTTGGGAGAATTTACTGGTATATTCTTCTACCCAGCCATTCCATTATTTTTAAAGGCATGGGGAAAAAACTGATCCAACTCGGAGGAGCGACACTCAAATGAAAAAAGCAATTGTATGGCACAATCTCGATCTGCGAACTGAATGGAATCCGGCACTTTCTGCTGCAGTCCAAGAGTGCGATGAGATCCTACCCCTCTATATCTACGATGAGAAGATAGAAAAACTGGGCAGTGCAAGCAAGTGGTGGTTAGAAGGAGCTCTCAAAGACCTCTCTTCTGAATATCAAGCCTTGGGAGGAAAGCTCTGCTTTCGCGTTGGAGACACGAAGAAAATCTTGGGGGAACTCGTCGGAAAAATAGGAGCCGAGAGCCTTTACTTCAACGCGCAATTTGAGCCCGCAATTTTTCAACTCCAAAAGCAAATCACAAAGAAATATCCCTGTGAAGTATTCAATGGCAATCACCTCATTGATCCCAGAGAAATTGAAGTGAGCAAGGGCAAACCCTATAGTGTATTCACTCCCTTTTACAAAGCATGTCTCAAAGAAATTTCGGTTCCGACAAAACCCCCTCTTCCGAGGAAAATTCACACGATTGTATCGAAGAGTGACTCCTTGAAATTTCCTCATGAAAGGTGGATGAAAAAGCTCGAAAAGAACTGGACTCCCACACGCAGAGAAGGGCTCAAACACTTGAAGCAATTTATCAGCTCATCCCTGAAGAAATACAAGTACGATCGCGATTATCCCGCGATCAAAGGAACTTCAAAGCTCTCTCCTTATCTGCATTTTGGACAACTCTGTCCCCATGAAATCTGGCATGCAGTGAAAGGAAAAGAGGCATATACAAGACAGCTCTTCTGGAGAGAATTTGGAACCTACTTTCTGTTCCATTTTCCCGATGCGCAAAAGAAAAACTGGAACCACAAGTTCGATAAGTTCCTCTGGGATAAAAACCCCCGACTTTATGAGAAATGGACTGAAGGACGCACCGGATACCCCATCGTGGATGCGGGGATGAGACAGCTCTATGAGACAGGTTGGATGCACAATCGACTCCGGATGATCGTCGCCTCCTTTCTTATAAAAGACCTCTTCATTCATTGGACTTATGGAGAGAAATGGTTTTGGGATACTCTAGTCGATGCCGACATGGCCAACAACATCCTCGGATGGCAGTGGACAGCGGGAAGCGGCCCCGATGCTGCCCCATATTTCCGCATTTTCAACCCCACCCTCCAAGGAAAGCGATTTGATCCCCACGGGGAATTTGTGAAGGAGTACCTCCCCGAGCTCCGAGATCTTCCAGAGAAATGGATTCACCAGCCGTGGAAAGCTCCCAAAGAAGTCTTGGAAAAGGCAGGGATCCATCTCGGAAAGGACTATCCCCTTCCCGTTGTCGAACATGAAAAAGCGCGTGAGGAAGCATTAAAGCGGTTCAACAAAATTAAGAGGTAGTCGAAAATTCTCTTCCTCAGTATATTCCACGACATGAAATGGATTTTCAGTTTTTTGATTTTCACCGCAGCTTTTTGTCACGCTGATATCGCGTGTAAACCTCGCACCATTGAATCGATCACCTATCATTCACAATCGGGACAAACGATTGCACTCATCAAACTCAGTGATGGTTCGGTCTGGAAATGGTCTCCCGACTTTTACAGCGAAAACCTTTTGAGAAAATGGCAAGAAGGAGATGAAATACTCATTCAGGCAAATTGCAATCCCGGTCTTACACTTTTCAACCTCAAGCGACCTCACTATAGTCCTCAGGTTGCGTTAACATTCAATTCCTATCTCATCTTCCCTTCGATCGAATCCGTTGACGGATACACCATTTATTTGAGCGATGGTTCTGAATGGGAATTCCTCTACGATTTTAATAAGCGGACCTTGCGTCATTGGGCATTAGACGATCGGATCATTCCCGTACGGGGCGCCGGTGAGAATTTCCAATTGATCAACATTGATATCCCTTATGATAATCGGGCACAGATTGAGCGGTTCATCGAGGTGGCTCCCAAGACTCCCGAATGCCTGCCTCTTTTTGGGGATGAAATCCAAAATCCTTGAGGCCAAAAGACCCATTTGTTAAAATCAACAACTTCTCGTGCTGGAGTAGCTCAATTGGTAGAGCGCCCGACTTGTAATCGGATGGTTGAGGGTTCGATTCCTTTCTCCAGCACATCTTCTCCGGGGGTGTCGCATAGTGGCAATTGCAAGGGACTGTAAATCCCTCGACTTCGGTCTCCGTTGGTTCGAGTCCAACCGCCCCCATTTTTCATAGAGGAATTCTCCTCCAAAGTGCTCCCCTAAATTTAGACCAGCGTAATCGCCAATTACGCAATTTTTACGCACTCGACCAACTACAACCAGCTCAAAACTCCCCTGTTCATCGATTCATCCGAATCACAAATTCCTTTGGTTACTTTTCGCATTTCTCCTATCAAAACATTTTTAAAGTGCGTAAAAACTGCGTAATCCGACTGTCTGAATTAACGCATATCACTGAATTTCATCGGGGAATATATAGAAAGTCGAGGGATAATGTATCCCTCTCTTTCATTTTTTCCCTTCTTTTGGCAAACTTTAACCTCTTACTCTGGAGTGCATATGGGAACGATTAGAGAAATTACAAAAAAGGATGGAACCAAGAGTTATCATGCTGAAGTGCGGTTGAGAGGATCTACTCCTCAAAGAGGATCCTTTCGAACACGAACACTTG
>Ga0307436_1000393_pt1 | contig 20453 bp, 14 predicted proteins | sample SalMarWE160440MG_FD_202513 | JGI IMG/M metagenome (GOLD analysis project Ga0307436, IMG submission 202513) | Salt marsh sediment microbial communities from the Plum Island Ecosystem LTER, Massachusetts, United States - WE1604-40 | ecosystem: Environmental > Aquatic > Marine > Intertidal zone >...
GACCGAGACCGCGTCGATGGTCTCGCGCCGCAGCTCGTCCGCCAACTGCCGCAGCTGCTCGCCCGAGAACTCCCGGGTGCTGGAAGGCTCCAACACCTGGTCCAATAACGGCGTCGAAGATGTCATGAGTGGCATCCCTTCAAGAAATCTCGATCTGTGCGGCGCGCACGGCCGCGAATATCCCCGGAAATCCCCATGCCCCGGCGCCGGCGGCACGGTTGGGCCGACGGGGCGAAACGTTCGAATCCTGTCGTGAACCGGGAGTGTAGTACCAAGGCCTGCGACCTCAAAACCCATATTGCACTTGCACAAAGGCGCGGGGCTCGTTCCACGGGCTCTGTCCCGCGGATGTCACGGGATCGCTTGCGCGCCCGGCCCCCGCTCTTCACGCCTTTCCGCGGGTCAGGGCCGCCTCAGCGCCCGGAACACCCCGCGAACCGCGCAAAGCGCGAATCCGCCAAACCCCAGCTCGACCCGCGTGGCCACCGGGTCGCGGCGGCGCAGGAGCGCGGTCAAGGCGTCCGCGATCTCGACGATCACCGCTGATTCCATGGCCAGCCGCCGGCTCTTCAGCTCCCCGGGGAGCCGCCTTGCGCTCTCCATCAGCCCGGCCGCGCCGTCGAGCGCGCGGTCCATCACCCGGCGCAGCCCGGGCGTGGCTTGCGGCCCGCCCAGGTCCGCCACCTGGGCACCTTCGGCCGCCATCCAGTCGAGGGGCAGATAGACGCGGTTCAGATTGCGGTAGTCGTCGGCGCAGTCCTGCAGATGGTTGAGGACCTGGAGCGCGTTGCACAGCGCGTCGGAGAACGGATAGCCGGTTCGGCTCTCGCCGTGCAGGTCGAGAAGGTAGCGCCCGACCGGCGCGGCCGAGAGCACGCAATATCCCATCAGGTCGTCCCAGTCGCGGTAGCGCAATTTCGTCGCGTCGCGCTTGAAGGCGGCCACCAGGTCCACGCAATGCTGCGGCGTGACGCCGGTGGCCGTCAGGCTGTCGCGAAGCCGGTAGGCCTTCTCGTAGCCGGGAACGTCGCGGAGGCGCCCGGTGATCGCCTGCTCGAAGCCGTCGAGGCGGGCGACTTTGTCCCCGGGCGAAAGCGCCGGGTTGTCGGCGATGTCGTCGATCGCCCGGGCGAAGGCGTAGAAAAGCGCCACATGCGGGCGCAGCCTCGGCGCGATCAGGAACGATCCGACCGGGAAATTCTCGTCGTGCGCGCCCTTTCCCGAAGGCGTCTCGATGGCGAAGGCGGTGGCCAATGCCCCTGCTCCCGGTCAGGCGTCGTCCGCGGCGGCGCCGCGCGCAGGCGCATAAACGCGGCCCTTCCAGCCGCCGCCCTTGCCGCGGTAGTGCCGGCGCGCCGAATCGACGGTCATGGCGCAATATAGCAGGGCCGCCGCGGGCAGGGACAATCCCGCCCAGGGCGCCATCCCATAGAGCCGCAGCGTCGGCCGGTAGGCCGCCGCCATCGCCACCCACGCCGCGAGCCCCAGTCCCGCCGGCGCTGCGGCGTCCGCCGCGATCCCATAGCCGGCCGCGGCTACGGGCACGATGAAGACGGCCAAGAGCCCGGCGACGGTCGCGGCCAGAAGCGCCGGCGCGTAGCGAAGCTGGGCGTAGGCGCTGCGCGCCACCATGGCCCAGATCTCGCCCAGCCTGTCGTAGCGGCGCAGGCTGTGCGTCTCTTCCGTCAGGCCGAGCCAGATGTCCCCGCGCTTCTTGAGCCGGCGCGCCAGCGCGCAGTCGTCGATCACGGCATCCTTGATCGCGGCGATCGAGCCCGCCGCCTTGAGGGCCTGCGTGCGCACCAGCATGCTGCCGCCTGCCGCCGCGGCCGTGCGCTCGGTGCGGTCGTTCACCCACGGGAACGGGAAAAGCATCTGGAAGAAGAACACGAAGGCGGGGATCAACAGCCGCTCCCAGAAGCTCTCGCAATTGAGGCGCACCATCAGCGAGACGAGGTCGCGGTTTCCTTCTTCCGCGGTCGCGACCAGGTGGCGCAGCTCGCGCGGGTCGTGGGCGATGTCGGCGTCGGTGAGCCAGAGATAGGCGGGCTCGCCCGCCCGCGCGACGCCCTGGGTGAGCGCCCACATCTTGCCGGTCCAGCCCGAAGGCAGGGGCGCCGATCTGACGATCCCGAGCCGCCCGGATTCTCCCGCTGCGGCGCGCGCCGTTGCCGCCGTCGCGTCCTCGCTGCCGTCGTCCACCATGATGATGCGGAACGCGCCGGCGTAGTCCTGGGCGAGAAGTGAGCGCACGCACGCGCCGATGAGCGAGGCCTCGTTGCGCGCCGGAACCACCGCCACCACCTCCGGCCAGTCGCGCCCGGCGTGCGCCGCGTCGAAGCGGGGCCGCGGGCGCGCGCGCCAAAAGCCGCCGCGGAAGGCCAGCAGGAACACCCAGGCGCCGGCCGCAAGGCCGGCCAGCGCCGTCAGAATTTGGGAAAGATCGGGCATCGCATCCTTTTTCGCGTCGCGCCGCGCCGAATTTCGCCTGGCGTGGCGCCGAACCTAACCCGACAGGCACGGTGGCGGGAACAGGCCAAACGGGCGCCGAGAGACGCGCCCGAGATATGCCTAAATATTACTCATTTGCCGCGTTTGCGATTTTTTTGCCTAATATTAAGGCATTCCGTGTTTTCCGCGCTACGTTTTTCGAACCCGAAACATCAATCGTCGCGATAGGTTTTTTTCGCGGAAAATAAGGCTAGCCGCGGACTTTCGTTTAATTCAAACATGGCCGCGGGCGGTTTCACAAATCCGGCACGCAATTTGCGTTTACCCCGCCGATGCCCTAGGGCCGGCCGGGTCATTGGGATGAGAATCCGCCCGGCCTTGCGCCGGAAAGGTGCGTGGCGTCGTGGGTGACACATCGGAATGCCGCTTGCGCGGGGAAGTTCGGGTCGCGGCGCGCCGACGACTATTCGAAAGAGAAACGAGAAAGGAAACTGGGGATGTCAAAACTGAACGCAGGAGCGATCACTCTAGGGGCGGCTCTGCTTCTGGCTTCCGTAACCGTCGCGTCGGCGGAGGAAGACAGCGATCTGCTCCCGGCCAAATCGTTTCCGGGGAGCTTCTCCGGCACGGTTGGATTCACGACCGAATATCTGTTCCGCGGAATCTCGCAGACCACCGATGGCGTGCCCGCGGTTCAGGGCAGCATCGACTGGTCGCACGATTCGGGCGCCTATATCGGGGTGTGGGGCTCGAACGTGAAGTTCGCCGACGCCAGCATGGAGATGGACATCTACGGGGGCTGGAGCGGCGATGTGAATGGCTTCACGCTCGGCCTCGGCGGAATCTACTACTACTATCCCGGAGCCGCCTCGGGCCTGAACTACAATTACTTCGAGCTCACGCCCTCGATCGGCTACGACTTCGGCCCCGTGAACGCCAAGCTCAGCTACTTCTATTCGCCGGACTACTTCGCCGCCAGCGGTGACGGCCACTACATCTCGGGTGACGTCGGAGTTCCGATCTGGAAGAGCCTGTCCTTGACCGGCCACGTCGGCCACCAGTCGATCGAGAAGAACGCCGCCTTCGGGACGCCCGACTACACGGACTTCGGCTTCGGTGTCGAGGCGACCATTCTCGGCTTCAATACCAGCCTGAAATGGCTCGACACGGACATGTCCCGGGCGGACTGTTTCGGCGGCACGTCGCTCTGCAACAGCGCCGTGGTCTTCAGCGTCAGCCGGAGCCTTTAGGGGCCTGACATCCCCCGGCCGCGGTCCGGCCGGCCTCCCAGCAGCCGGGAGGCCGGCCGGCCCGACGGCTTCTTTTTGCGCCCGCTGAGGGCGAGCCGGGGGAGGGACGGGCGCCGCACAGGCGCCCGATTTCCTAGACGCGGAACACGTATTCCTTGCCGGCCTCGCGCTCGCAGTCGGGGGGATAGTTCCTGCGCTTGTCGGCGTAATACTGCGCCCGATGGTCGCCTGCCGAGAGGCGATTGTAGGTGACGTAGAGGATTCGCCGCCGCGCGTCCGAGAGATTCGGATACGAGCCGTGCGGCACGAAGGAATCGAAGAAGATCACGTCGCCCGGCTTGGTCGGGACCTCGACGAAGTTCATCCGCTTGATCTCGTCGTCGGTGAAGGGCCGCCATTCGCGGTCCAGATGCCGGTGCTTGTTCTCGCCGGGCGCGACCTCGAGGCAGCCGTTCTCGGGCGTCGCCTCGTCGATCGAGATCAGCGCCGAGATGAACAGCGGCGCGTAGTCCCACCATCCCGCCGCCTGGTCCTGATGATGCTTGAAGCCGTCGCCGCCCGGATACTTGAAGTTGATCTTCTCCTTGAACAGCACGGCCGGTTCGCCGAGCAGCTCGCCGGCGCGCCCGCGGATCCGATCGTCGTCGAAGAGCGCGCGGAATCCCTCGTGATAGGGATAGAAATTCTCGATCCGGTTGATGAGGCGCTTGCCCGGCTCGAGAAGGCTCTTCTCGAAATACATCATGTATTTGCCGGCGACCTCGGGCCAGCCCTCCACCTCCTCGGCCCAGTTCGAGATCCGCGCCATCTCGCCGGCGCCGATCAGGCCGCGCACCACGATGAAGCCATCGCGCTCGAAGCGGGCGATGTCCTCGGCGCTGAAGAACCGGTGGGGGAGTTGTCCTTCGGGCATGGCGTCCCTCGCCGCGGGATTTTTCAAGGGCGGGTTTCCGGGCGCGGCCAGCCTATTCCGGCGGCGGCTGCCAAGTAAATTGCCATGGCGTCGCACCCTCACGCCGCCCGCAGGCGGTGCGCGGTCCACAGCGCCGCGGTGAAAAGGGCGAGCGCGCCTGCCTGGTGCGCCGCGGCGAGCGGCACCGGCACGACCAGGAGCAGCGTCGAGATTCCGAGGCCCACCTGCACCAGCGCCAGCGCCGCGAAGGTGTCGGCGGCCCGCCGCGCGCTCGCGGTCAGATCGGTGCGCGCCAGCCGCAGCCGGAAGAGCAACACCAGCACGAGGGCGGTGATCGCCAGCACCCGGTGCGTGAACTGGACCGCGGCGATGTTCTCGAAGAAGTTCCGGTACCAGGGATGGAGATCGAGGATCGCCTGGGGGATCAGCCGCCCGTCCATGAGCGGGAAGGTGTTGTAGGCGAAGCCGGCGTCGGTTCCGGCCACGATCGCGCCCGCAAGCGCGGTGACGAACACGAGCCCGGCCAAGGCCAGCGCCCCGCGCCAAAGCCGCCGCGCCGCCGCGGGAGGCGCATACGTCTTGCGCGCGTAAACGAGGTCGAGGGCGAGCCACAGCAGATAGGCGTAGATCGCGAACGCGGTGCCGAGATGCGCGGCGAGGCGGTACGGACTCACGTCCGGGCGGTCCACGAGGCCGCTTTTCACCATGTACCAGCCGAGCGCGCCCTGGAACAGGCCGAGCGCGAACACGGCGACGAAATGGGGCTTGAGACGGCTCTCGATCTTTCCCCGCGCGGCGAGGACGAGGAACGGAACCAAAAACACGACGCCGATCAGCCGCCCCCACAGCCGGTGCACGTATTCCATCCAGAAGATCGGCTTGAACTCGGCCAGCGTCATCGCGTGGTTGATCTTCTGGAACTCGGGAGTCGCCTGGTACGCGCGGAACAGCTCCTGCCAGGCCGCGTGCGAGAGCGGCGGGATCCAGCCCAGGAGTGGCTGCCACGCGACGATCGAAAGCCCGGAATGGGTGAGGCGGGTGACGCCACCCAGAAGCACCATCACGAAGATCATGGCGCAGCAGACGAACAGCCAGGCCGCGACCCCCTTGGTGGAGGTGGCGGGCGCGGGCGTGGCGGAAACGGCGAGAGCGGGCATCGCGGCCTTTATCGGCTGAAGGAAACCGTGCCCCGCGCCGGGGCGGGAAGGGCGCGGCGCGCATTGGTATCCCAGCCCCGGGGAGCCGCGCAACCCGCGGCGTCCGGTACGTACAACTAGATATTAATGTAGTAAACAGATATTTTACGTACTATTTGTTGACAACAGATACTTTTACTCATTGAATGGCGGGAAATTTCCCGTAGCCCCGAAACCCGGTCCCGAACCCGAAACGGAGCCCGCCATGTCGATCACCCCTTCTCCCGAAACCAAGGGAAACGGGCAAAGCGCCGCGAACGGAAACGGAAAGGGCCGGCTCGCCGACGTTCTCGACTTCGAGCCGCTGGTCCGCGACTCGGATTACGACGCGTACCGCGACGGATTCGCGCGCTTCAAGTCCGGGGAATGGGACGCCGAGCGCTGGACCGCGTTCCGCCTGCGCTTCGGGATCTACGGCCAGCTCCAGCCGGGCGTGCAGATGTGCCGGCTCAAGCTTCCCGGCGGCATCCTGTCCTTCGACCAGGCGCGCGCGATCGCCCGGATCAACGACACCTACGCCGGCGGCCACAAGCAGATCCACCTCACCACGCGCCAGGACATCCAGCTCTATTTCGTGCCGCTCGACGACACGCCGGGGTTCGTGCGCGAGCTCTACGCGGCGGGCGTCACCAACCGCGAGGCCTGCGGCAACACGCTGCGCAACATGACCGGCTGCATGCTCGCCGGCGTGTGCCCGCGCGAGCACGTGGACGCGGGGCGTGTCGCCGATCAGATCTCCCGCCTGTGGCTGCGCCATCCGCTCGTCCAGCACATGCCGCGCAAGTTCAAGGTCTCGGTCTCGGGCTGCGAGACCGATTGCGGCGCCTCGGGCATCCACGACATGGGCCTGGTCGCAACCGAAAAGGACGGCAAGAAGGGATTCATCCTCTACGGCGGCGGCGGCACCGGGGGCGTGGCGATCGCCTCGGTCAAGCTCCTCGATTTCGTCTCGGAATTCGACGTCGCCGCCGCGCTCGAGGCGCTGGTGCGCCTGCACCAGCGCTATTCGAACCGCATCAACCGCAACCAGGCGCGCATCAAGTTCCTGATCAAGCGCTTCGGCGAGGAGAAGTTCCGCGCCCTGTTCCTGGAGGAATTCGAGCGCGTGCGCGTCCTGCCCCAGCGCCCGTGGAAGGCGCTCGAATGGCGCGCGCCTACGCAAGCGCCGGAGCCGGCCTCGCCGGGCGGCGTCGTGTTCGGCCACGACGGGCGGGTCGCGGTGGTCGTCAATCCGCCGCTTGGCCTGCTCTCCTCCGCCCAGCTCGTCGCCCTCTGCGATCTCGCGGAAGAATCGGGCGCGGCCGAGCTGCGCGTCACCCGCGACCAGAACCTGGTCGTCATGGGCCTGCCCAAGGGCGGCGAGGAAACGGTGGTCGCGAAGATCCGCGCGCTCGGCCTTCCCGTGCAGGAACGCGACGGCGACGTCGCCGACGTCGTCTCCTGCCCCGGCACCACGAGCTGCCGGCTCGGGATCACGAATTCCCAGAACTTCGGCAAGGAGATCGTGGACGTGGTGCGCGGCTACGAGGCGCTGCCGGGCGTGTCGGTGAAGATCTCCGGCTGCCAGAACGGCTGCGGTTTGCACCACGTCGGCGACTTCGGCTTCCGCGGCATGGGCAAGAAGATCGACGGCGTCCACGCCCCCCACTACCAGATCTACGTCGGCGGCAATCCCCGCCAAAACGGCGCCATCGGCGTGTCGGGGCCGATCGTCCCGGCGCGCTACGCGCCCGAGGCCTTGCGGGCGTTCCTGGAGGCCTATGCGGCCGGCCGGCAAGCGGGCGAATCGGTGCGCGACTGGGCGCTGCGCCTCGGCAAGGACGGGCTCAAGGCGGTCGTGAAAGAGGTCACGGACAGGCCCGCGGCCGAGGACGAGCGGGTGTTCGTGGACTGGGGCGAGACCGCCCGTTTCGAGACCCCCGAGGCGGCCCAGGCCGAATGCGCCGCGCCCTTCGCCATCGACAACCTCCTGCGGGACCTCGCCGACGACGGGCTGATCGGCCTCGACCGGGCGATCCTGGCCGGCAAGCCCGCCCAAGGATTGCACTTCGGCCGCGAGGGCCTCTATTATGCGGCCCGCCGCCTGCTGTTGCGGGCCGGGGTCGCCGGGGGAGAGGCGGGCTTCGACGAGACGATCGCCCAGCTTCGCGCCGCCGATTCCGGCGATCCGCGCGTCGCCCCCGCCCTGGAGCGGTCGTTGGCAGCGCAGGCCGTGGCGGCCCGGGGCCGCGACTTCGAGGCGTTCCGCGAGAGCCTGGCCGTCCTGATCGATCTGGCGGCCGAGCTCGCGGAGACCCCCGTCGAGGCGGCGCCGTTCAACGCCGCCGCGATCGGCGACTCGAGCGGCAGCGTGCTGGAAATGCTCCGGGCGCAGGGGGCGGCGGAATGACGTTCGATCCGACCGCCGATCGCCTGCGCTGGGCGGAGGACCGGGCCCATGCTTTGCGCCGGCTTTACGGCGACCTCGATGGAATCGACCTGTTGCGTGTGATGATCCAGAAGGAATACGCGGGCCGCATCGCCGTCACCTCGTCCTTCGGGGCCGAGGCCGCGGTGCTGCTCGACATGGTGGCCCGCGTCGATCCCGCCACTCCCGTCCTGGTGCTCGACACCGGCAAGCTGTTCCCGGAGACCTATGCCTATATCGAACAGCTCAGCGACCACCTCGGGCTTTCCGAGGTGCGCCTTCACCGGCCGAGCGACGAAGAGGTGATGGGCGAGGACCCGGACGGGGCGCTCTACAAGAGCGATCCCGACGCCTGCTGCGACATGCGCAAGGCGCGCCCCCTGGCCCAGGCGCTGCGCGCCTTCGACGCCTGGATCACGGGCCGCAAGCGCTTCCACGGTGGCGCGCGCTCCGGCCTCCACGCGATCGAGGCGCAGGACGGCCGCATCAAGATCAACCCGCTCGCGACCTGGGAGCAGGCCTGGATCGACGACAGCTTCGAGGAGCGCGGCCTCCCGCGCCATCCCCTGGTGTTCGAGGGGTATCTTTCCATCGGCTGCACGAGTTGCACCGCGCCGGTGACGCCGGGCGAGGGCGTGCGCGCGGGAAGGTGGCGGGGCCAGGGCAAGACCGAGTGCGGCATCCACTGTTCCTCGGCCCGGACCGCGCAATGAATCATCTCGACGCGCTGGAAAGCCAAAGCATCTACATTCTGCGCGAGGCGTTCCGGACTTTCGACAAGCTCGGCATGCTGTGGTCCATCGGCAAGGACAGCAACGCCCTGCTGTGGCTGGTGCGCAAGGCCTTCTTCGGCCACGTCCCGTTCCCGGTCATCCACATCGACACGTCCTACAAGATTCCGGAGATGATCGCGTTCCGCGACCGGATGGCGAAGGAATGGGGCCTCGATCTCATCATCGGCCAGAACACCGAGGCGCTGGCCGCCGGCATGAACCACACCAAGGGCCGCGTCACCTGCTGCACGGCGCTCAAGACCGAAGGGCTGAAGGCCACCGTCGAGAAGCACGGCTTCACCGGCATCATCGCCGGGATCCGGCGCGACGAGGAGGGCACCCGCTCCAAGGAGCGCGTGTTCAGCCCGCGGGGCCAGAACGCGGAATGGGATTTCCGCGACCAGCCGCCCGAGTTCTGGGACCAGTTCAAGACCGATTTCGCGCCCGGCACCCATGTCCGCGTCCATCCGCTGCTGCACTGGACCGAGGTGGACGTGTGGCGCTACATCCGCCGCGAGAACATCCCCGTGGTGGAGCTTTACTTCTCCCGGAACGGCAAGCGCTACCGCTCGCTCGGCTGCGCGCCCTGCACCGCGCCCATCGAGAGCCGGGCCGCGACCGTGGACGAGATCATCGACGAGCTCGAATCGACGCGCACCTCCGAGCGCGCCGGCCGCGCCCAGGACAAGGAGGCCGAGGACGCCTTCGAGCGGCTGCGCGCCGAAGGCTATATGTAGGGCGAAAGGGAGCCGGAACATGACCGACCGGGACGCGGGCGCCCAGCCGCTCAAGATCGTGATCGTCGGCCACGTGGACCACGGCAAGTCCACGCTGGTCGGGCGCCTCATCCACGACACCGGATCGCTCCCCGAAGGCAAGTTCGAGGCGATCCAGGCCATGTGCCAGCGCCGCGGCATGCCCTTCGAATGGGCGTTCCTGATGGACGCGCTGAAATCCGAGCGCGACCAGGGCGTGACCATCGACACCGCGCAGATCTGGTTCTCCACCGACACGCGCAAATACGTCCTGATCGACGCGCCCGGCCACAAGGAGTTCCTGAAGAACATGGTGAGCGGCGCGGCAAGCGCCGACGCTGCGCTTCTCGTCATCGACGCCGAGGAGGGCGTGCGCGAGCAGTCGCGCCGCCACGGCTATCTGCTGCACCTGCTGGGCGTCTCCCAGGTCGCGGTCGCCGTCAACAAGATGGATTTGGTCGGCTACTCGCAGGAGCGATTCGCCGAGGTCGAGCGCGAGATCCGCGCCTATCTGGGCGAGATCGGCGTCACGCCCACCCACGTCGTCCCGGTCTCGGCGCGCGCGGGCGGCCACGTGGTCAACGCCGCGCCCGAGATGCGCTGGTACCACGGCCCTTCGGTGGTCGAGACCCTCGACCTGTTCGAGGCGCCGCTGCCGCCCACCGACCTGCCGCTGCGCTTCCCCGTCCAGGACGTCTACAAGTTCGACGATCGCCGGATCATCGCCGGACGAATCGAGAGCGGCCGGCTGAAGGTCGGCGACACGCTCCTGTTCTCGCCTTCCAACAAGACCGCGACGGTGACGGGCATCGAGGGCTGGAACGTGTCCGCCCCGGCGATCTCCGCCGGCGCCGGCCAGTCGGTCGGCGTCATGCTGGACGAGCAGATCTTCGTCGAGCGCGGCGAGGTGGCGAGCCACCTCGATCAGCCTCCCATCGAGACCAACGTGTTCCGCGCCCGCCTGTTCTGGCTGGGCAAGCGCCCCTTGAGGGTCGGCAACCGCTATCTCCTGAAGGTCGCGACCGCCCGCCACCTCGTCGAGGTCCAGCAGATCGAGAAGGTCGTGGACACGACCGATCTCTCCTCGGCCGAATCCGAGGACGTCGGGCGCAACGCGGTCGCCGAGGTCGTGCTGCGCTCGCGCGGCATGCTGGCGCTGGACGAGTTCCGCGCCGCGCCCCGCACGGGCCGCTTCGTGCTGATCGAGGATTACGACATCGTCGGCGGCGGCATCATCGGCATGGAGGGCTATCCGGACCAGCGCCACGCCCTCACGGTCAAGTCCACCAACATCTTCAACGTCGAGCATCGCATCACCACCCCGGCGCGCTGGCGCGTCAACGGCCACAAGAGCGGCGTCATCTGGCTCACCGGGCTCTCCGGCGCGGGCAAGACCACCCTCAGCCTGGAGATGGAGCGCCAGCTCTTCCTCAAGGGCTACCAGGTCTATGTCATCGACGGCGACAACGTGCGCCACGGCCTTTCCGCCGATCTCGCCTTCTCGCCCGAGGACCGCGCCGAGAACATCCGCCGGGTCAGCGAGGTCGCGGCGCTCTTCGCCGACGCCGGCTTCATCGTCATCACCGCCTTCATCTCGCCCTACCGCTCCGACCGCGACCGGGCGCGCGCCATCCGCCCCGACATGTTCCACGAGATCTACGTCAAGGCCGACCTCGACGTCTGCGAGCAGCGCGACCCCAAGGGCCTCTACAAGAAGGCGCGCCGCGGCGAGATCGAGGTCTTCACCGGCATCACCGCGCCCTACGAGGCCCCGGAGAAGGCCGAGCTCGTCGTCGACACCGGCAAGAGCGGCGTCGGCGACTGCGTGGGCGCGCTGCTCGATTACGTCGAGCGCAACTTCGCCGCCGCCGATCTCCAGCGCCCGGGCGAACAGGCCGAAGCGAAGCCCGGTGCGCCGGCGACGCGCCGCGCCTCGACGTTCTGATCCGCGCCGCCGCCCGCCCATTGCCCTTCCCAGAGCAGCCGAGCCGGTAACCATTCCCGTTGTGGCGTTTATTGCGGGGCGCGCCCGCACTACATCATGAGGAAAGCCCGTTCCACCGCCATGAAAGCGCCATGACCGAACCGAGACTTCCTTACGGCCTCGATTACGCGGACCTCTACACCCGCGCCGGGCTGGCGCGCGTGGACGCGCTTTTCCTCGACCATCTGCGCGCCGGCGACCCTGCTCTCGCCGACCGCCTGGCCGCCGCCCGCGCGCTGAAGGGGTGCGAGGACGCCGCCGCGGAATCCGACCTTCTTCTGGCGCTCGCCCCCCATCTCGAGGATTTCCTGGGCGAACTCTTCGGCAACGCTACGGAGCTGCGCCGCCTTTCGGAATCCCAGAACCGCCAGGCCGTGCTGTTCTCGTGCAAGCGGCTGTTCGTCCAGCGCCAGGCGGTCAAGGCGCACAAGCCCGCCGAGGCCGAAGGCTTCGACGGCGCGGCACTGGCAAGCGATCTCGAGAAGCGCTTCGGGGAAAAGCTCACCGAGCTCGCCTTCGCCCGCCACGTCATGGACTGGCGCGAGGACGAATCCGCCAATTCGGAGGCGCTTGCGGCGGCCGAAAAATACGCCGCCTGGGCGACGCTCTCGCCCGAGGGGCGCGCGCGTCACGCGAACGGCGTCCTGTTCAAGGTTCCCCACAAGACCGATCCTTTCGCGCTCATCCCGCTTCAGGCCAGAACGGTGGAAGACGTGGGCCTTCTGGAGCTCGGGGCCGACAAGCTGCGCCGGCGCGAAGGCTTCGGGCTCACCGATCCCGGAACGGACCTCACCGGCGCGCTCGATAACGCGCACTACTGCATCTACTGCCACCACCAGGGCAAGGATTCGTGCTCCAAGGGCCTCATCGAGAAATCGGGAGGCTTCAAGAAAAGCGCCTTCGCCCATGCGCTGACCGGCTGCCCGCTCGAGGAAAAGATCTCGGAGATGAACGAGCTCGAGGCCGCCGGCCACACGCTCGGCGCCCTCGCGGCGGTGATCGTGGACAACCCCATGCTCGCCGGCACCGGCCACCGCATCTGCAACGACTGCATGAAGTCCTGCATCTATCAGAAGCAGGAGCCGGTGGACATTCCCCAGATCGAGACCCGGGTCCTGCGCGATTCCCTGGCGCTGCCCTGGGGCTTCGAGATCTATTCGCTGCTCACCCGCTGGAACCCGCTCAACCTGCGCCGGCCGCTGCCCCGGCCGGAAACCGGCTACAAGGTCCTGGTCGTGGGGCTGGGCCCCGCCGGTTACACGCTCGCCCATCATCTGATGAACGACGGCCACACGGTGGTCGCCGTGGACGGGCTCAAGATCGAGCCGCTGCCCGCCGATCTCTCGGGCGTCACGGAGACCGGCGCGCGCGTCCCCTTCCGCCCGGTCCGCGACCTCGCCGAGCTTTACGAGGGCCTCGACGACCGCGTCATGGCCGGGTTCGGGGGCGTGGCGGAATACGGAATCACCGTGCGCTGGGACAAGAACTTCCTCAAGGTCATCCGCCTGCTGCTGGAACGCCGCGCGCAATTCTCCATGTTCGGCGGGGTCCGGTTCGGCGGCACGATCACGGTCGACTCCGCCTTCGCCATGGGCTTCGACCACATCGCTCTGTGCGCGGGCGCGGGCCGGCCCACCTTCGTCGCCATGCCCAATGCGCTCGCGCGCGGCGTGCGCCAGGCGTCCGACTTCCTCATGGCCCTGCAGCTGACCGGCGCCGCCAAGACGGATTCGGTCGCCAATCTCCAGCTCCGCCTTCCGGTCGTGGTCATCGGCGGCGGCCTGACCGCGGTCGACACCGCGACCGAGGCGCTGGCCTATTACCCGCTCCAGGTCGAGAAATTCCTGTCCCGCTACGAGACTTTGGTCGCCGAGCGCGGCGAGGCGGCGGTGCGCGCCGGCTTCACCCAGGAAGACGCGGAGATCGCCGACGAATTCATCGCCCACGCCAAGGCGATCCGCGCCGAGCGCGGGGCGGCCGCCCGCGAGAACCGCGCGGCGAAGATTCGCGAGCTGCTGGACGGATGGGGCGGCTCCACCATCGCCTACCGCCGGCGCCTGATCGATTCGCCCTCCTACACGCTCAACGACGAGGAGGTCGGCAAGGCGCTGGAGGAAGGCGTGCGCTTCGCGGAGAAGCTGTCGCCCGTCGAGGTGGATGTGGACGAATTCGGCCACGCCGCGGCGCTCAAGCTCGCGCGCAAGGACGTGAACGAGGAAGGCCATCTCATCGACACCGGCGACACGGTGACGCTGCCGGCCCGCAGCATCCTGATCGCCGCCGGAACCCAGCCCAACACCGTGCTCGGGCGCGAGGATCCGGCGCACGCGCCGATGGACGGCAAGTACTTCCGCGCCGTGGACGACGAGGGCCGTCCGGTCAAGCCGGTCAAACTCCCCAAGCCCGAAACGCCCCAGGTGCTGATGGAAATCGAATCCGACAACCGCGCCGTCAGCTTCTTCGGCGATCTGCATCCCTCCTATGCCGGCAACGTCGTCAAGGCGATGGCGAGCGCCAAGCAGGGCTATCCGGTGGTCTCGCGCGTGCTCGCCCGGCGCCCGCCCGGAACCGTCCCGGCCGAAACGCTGGTGGCCGCGCTCAACGAATCCTTGCGCGCCACGGTCCACGAGGTCGTGCGCCTCACCCCCACCATCGTCGAGGTCGTCGTGAAGGCGCCGCTCGCCGCGCGGACCTTCCGCCCGGGCCAGTTCTTCCGCCTCCAGAACTTCGAGGTCTTCGCGCCCAAGGTGGACGGCACGCGCCTCACCATGGAGGGGCTCGCCATGACCGGCGCCTGGGTGGACCGCGAGCGCGGCCTCGTCTCCACCATCGTCCTCGAGATGGGCGGCTCGTCCGACCTGTGCGCGCTCTTGAAGCCGGGCGATCCCGTGGTTCTCATGGGCCCGACCGGCGCGCCCACCGAGATCCCGCCCGGTGAGACCGTGTTGCTGGCGGGCGGGGGCTTGGGCAACGCCGTGCTGTTCTCGATCGGCCAGGCGATGCGCGAGGCGGGCTCGCGCGTGGTCTATTTCGCCGCCTACAAGAAGGCGATCGACCGCTACAAGATCGACCAGATCGAGGCCGCCGCCGACCAGGTGATCTGGTGCTGCGACGAGGCGCCGGGATTTACGCCCGCGCGCCCGGGCGATCTCGCCTTCGTCGGCAACATCGTCGAGGCGATGGCGGCCTACGCCTCGGGCAAGCTGGGCGGGCACGAATTTCCGCTCTCGGCGGTGGACCGCATCATCGCCATCGGCTCGGACGCGATGATGGCGGCGGTGGCCAAGGCCCGCCACGGCGTGCTCAGCGGATTCTTGAAGCCGAATCACAAGGCGATCGGCTCCATCAACTCGCCCATGCAATGCATGATGAAGGAGATCTGCGCCCAGTGCCTGCAGCCCTGGCGCAACCCGGTGACGGGCGAGGAGACCGTGGTGTTCTCCTGCTTCAACCAGGACCAGCCCCTCGACTTCGTCGATTTCCGCGCCCTCCACGAGCGCCTGGACCAGAACGCTGTCCAGGAGAAGCTGACCAAGCTCTGGATCGACCGCTGCCTCACCCACCTCGACGTCCGCAAGATGGCGGGGTAGGCCCCCTTTGCGGGGGCCTTTCCCTCTCCTGCTTGCGGGAGAGGGGCGGGGTGAGGGGTCCGTCGCGCAAAGTTCTTACTCCGGCTAGTCTGCCCCTGCGGATTCCATCGCAGCTTCGATTTCAGCTGGGGCGAGAACGTGGCGCAACCACGCGAAGATCACCCCGTCAATTGCGTCAAAAGTAGGCTGCCCCAGTGTCCCGGTGTTGGCCATCAGCCAACTCTCGACCAATGATGCAGAGGCCCAATCTGGATCAGCAGAGTCGCGTGCGCCGTTTTCCAACGCGAGGTGACGACTTTTCTTGGCGCGTTCCAGTTGCGCTTTCATCACCGTGTCGCGTTCTTCGGACGGCCCGGTGGTTCTATCTATTTCGTGAACGGCTCTCAAAATTTCGTACAAGACTTTTTGCGCGCATTTCCGTTGTAATTGGATCGGAAGCCCCGCAACAGCCTGAATCGTCGTTTCTGTGTCTTCAACGAGAAATGCTCCATGCTGATGTCCCTTTAGCCACTCAAGCATCACACCCTCGGCTAGAACGAAGCCAGCCGCGACCGCTGGCCTCTCCCGTTGGCATGGCAACCTACATCCATAACTCGACAGCCGCTGTCGTCCCTGAGGCCAGAGCCGTTTCTACGCACCGGTCGCAATAATTTGCCGAGACAAACTGAGTCTTATTATATTTAGCGACAGAGTAGATAAGAGACTCGGTTGTGCTACTGTTTAGCGCGGAGCTGCAGCAAATCCCTGGTTGCTCATACGCCATTACCGCGTCGAGAAATCCGGCGTAAGTTCTATCTGTGACACGCGGTGTCCGGAGGGGCAAATGGGTTGGTTCAAGTCTCTGTTCGGAATGAGCGAATCGCGATCCGTTTCGCCAGAAGTCGACGCAATCTTCGAAAAGCTTCATCATTTGATGACCGACGAAAATGCTCAAAATGATCGCCTGCCCGAGCCGTATCGATCAGAAGTAGTGGAGGGATCGAGTTGTGACGAGATAACCGGTGCTGTCGGAGAGTTTGGAAGGGATTTCCGAAATCCGATACCCGTGAACGGCCCTTTTGGGCAACTGATTTATCTGTCGAATCTTTTCACGGCTTCTTCAGAGCATTTGATCTTCCATAGACTTGGATCACTTGAGAAAGTCGACGCTTACGAGACTGTAAGCTTTGATGGCAATGTCTGGGACGTCCTCTTTCTTGATCTCTACCATCCGCGCAAGTCCCGACGCGCGCCCGCCGGTTATCGCATCGCAATGGCTGGCGAGCGCCAACCACTCTTCTTTGGTACTAATGAGTTCGCCGCTGGTTTTCCTCGTCACGTTGCTGAGGCGATACGCGACACCAATGAGCGCATGATAGGTCTTCCAATGCGGCCCGGGCAAATACGCGAAGCACTCGATCGGTCCTCCTTTTCACGTCCTGCCGAGCATAAAAAAAGGGTTGGCAAGGTTATGGACATCCTTGATATCAAAGAAATGTAGGGTAGCCTTCGACCCGATTCCGTGGGCCTCCTAAACGGACACCGGATTTCGCGACTCATCCAAACAATCCCTTTCGGATCCCCATAAACTTCCGCTGGTTCTTATCCATCGAAGCCGAGTACGCAAAGCTGAGCGTCGCAATTTGGAACAAGTTGAAGGCAAGTTCATGGTTGTCTGCTCGGTATGCGTCCCTCTCTGCAGACATCCACTGATCGACATCCAAGGTTTTGATCGCTTCTTGAATGATGAAGGCAAACGCGGTTTTTACATCGGCGTGCTGCCAGAACCGCCGGTCATACGCCATGCGTTCGTTAATGGCGTCAATGAACTCGATGATATGTTTTTGAGCATCATCTGGCAGCAGTTCGACAGTTCCGCACGCGCCCAGTTGTAGCTGCGCCGTCGATTGCCTTTTCAAATGATGTTGAATGAGATCTCGGTAAGGCTTCGGCCCGGCGCTCCGAAGAAACTCAGAAAGTTCATCCATTCTGAAGTCTCCCCGAATTCGGTTAGCTATGTCCGCGAACCCGACGATCGACAGCGAATGGCAGTATGAAACTGAGACCCCTAGGTTTCAACCCAGGGTCCGCAAACATCAGAGCAGGATTTCCGATAAAACGGAGCGTTCGTGTACTGATGTTATCGCACGAACGTCTGCCTTGTAGCGGGCGGCCGTTGCTATTTCGAGGTAATATGACGCAACGTGCGATCGCGTGCAGATCAAGAGATTTGTTCGCGCCGATGGCGGTAGTTGCGCGTTGAGCCTGTGCCCACACCCGGGTCAAGAGGCAAGCCCTAGAGCGAGGGTTTGGCCTTTCTAGCCGCCGCGCCTCTGATCGTTAATTTCGGCTCGCGCCCAGGGCCGCACCCCCCGCCCGCATTGCCCAGGCCCGCCGGGGCCTTTCCATTCCCCTTGGCACTCCCCACTTAAGAGTGCTAAACAGCCTCTGGCCGCGCCTTCCGCGCGGCCCCGGATTTTCAGGACAGGCAGGGAGACAGCAATGGCCACGAAGTTCAGGCCGCTTCACGACCGGGTGGTCGTCCGCCGGCTCGAGGAAGAGGAGAAGACCAAGGGCGGGATCATCATCCCCGACACCGCGAAGGAAAAGCCGATGCAGGGCGAGATCATCGCCGTCGGCCCCGGCGCCCGGGGCGAGGACGGCAAGATCCATCCCCTCGACGTCAAGAAGGGGGACCGCATCCTGTTCGGAAAGTGGTCGGGCACCGAGGTCAAGATCGACGGCGACGAGCTGTTGATCATGAAGGAGTCCGACATCATGGGAATCATCCAGAAATAACTTCATAACGATTGAGGAGCAGGCCCGATGGCATCGAAGGAAGTGAAATTCGCCGCCGACGCGCGCGCCCGCATGATCAGGGGCGTGGACATTCTCGCCAACGCGGTGAAGGTGACGTTGGGCCCCAAGGGGCGCAACGTGGTTCTCGAAAAGTCGTTCGGCGCGCCGCGCATCTCGAAGGACGGCGTGACGGTCGCCAAGGAGATCGAGCTCGCCGACAAGTTCGAGAACATGGGCGCCCAGATGCTGCGCGAGGTCGCGGTCAAGACCTCCGACATCGCCGGCGACGGCACCACGACGGCGACCGTGCTGGCCCAGGCGATCGTGCGCGAAGGCGCCAAGGCCGTGGCCGCCGGGCTGAACCCGATGGACCTCAAGCGCGGCGTGGACATGGCGGTGGACGCCGTGGTGGAGGACATCAAGAAGCGCGCCAAGAAGGTCTCGACCGACCAGGAGATCGCCCAGGTCGGCACCATCTCCGCCAACGGCGAGCGCGAGATCGGCGACATGATCGCCGAGGCGATGGAGAAGGTCGGCAAGGAAGGCGTGATCACGGTCGAGGAGGCCAAGGGCCTCGAGACCGAGCTCGAGGTGGTCGAGGGGATGCAGTTCGACCGCGGCTATCTCTCGCCCTATTTCATCACCAACGCCGAGAAGATGATCTGCGAGCTGGAGAACCCGCTGATCCTCCTCCACGAGAAGAAGCTCTCGGGGCTCCAGGCCATGCTGCCGCTGCTGGAAGCCGTGGTGCAGTCGGGCCGGCCGCTCCTCATCGTCGCCGAGGACGTCGAAGGCGAGGCGCTCGCCACGCTCGTCGTCAACAAGCTGCGCGGTGGCCTCAAGGTCGCGGCCGTCAAGGCGCCCGGCTTCGGCGACCGCCGCAAGGCCATGCTGGAAGACATCGCCACGCTCACCGGCGGCCAGCTCGTCTCGGAAGACCTGGGCATCAAGCTCGAGAACGTGACGCCCGACATGCTCGGCAAGGCGAAGCGCGTCTCGCTCACCAAGGACGACACCACCATCGTGAGCGGCGGCGGCAAGAAAACCGACATCCAGGCCCGCTGCGGCCAGATCCGCGCCCAGATCGAGGAGACGACCAGCGACTACGACAAGGAGAAGCTGCAGGAGCGCCTGGCCAAGCTCGCCGGCGGGGTCGCCGTCATCCGCGTGGGCGGCGCCACCGAGATGGAGGTGAAGGAGCGCAAGGACCGCGTGGACGACGCCATGCACGCGACGAGAGCCGCGGTCGAGGAAGGCGTGGTCGCCGGCGGCGGCATGGCGCTGCTCCATTCCGCCCGCGCGCTCGACAAGCTCAAGCCCGCCAACGACGACCAGCGGGTCGGGATCGAGGTGGTGCGCCGCGCGCTCTCCGCCCCCGCCCGCCAGATCGTGGACAACGCCGGCGCCGACGGCGCCGTCGTGGTCGGCAAGCTCGCCGAGGCCAAGGACGCCAACGCCGGCTTCGACGCCCAGTCCATGACCTACGTGGACATGGTCAAGTCCGGCATCATCGACCCGGTCAAGGTCGTGCGCACCGCGCTCCAGGACGCCGCCTCGGTCGCGGGCCTGCTCATCACCACCGAGGCGATGGTGGCCGAAAAGCCCGAGCCGAAGAAGGAGATGGAGCACGCCGGCCACGGCCACGGCATGGGCGACATGGGCTTCTGATAAGAAACGAACTCAGGGAGGAACGGAGGGCCCGCGCAAGCGGGCCCTTTTGTTTGGGGGATCGCCCGCGGTCACGTCGCCCCAATGGGGGTCGCACTTCGCCACGAAGCACGGGAGCACAAGAGGGGCCCTATGAAGCGGTCGGCGGTTTAGACGAGTCTTTGCCCCGGTCCAAATGCCAGCGCTTGTCTAAATGCGTCCAGACACAAAAACCAGCGAAAGCGGCCACGCCAAGAATCACGTAAAGACTATCAGGCCACCCCTGAATGAGGAACATGACTACTCCAGTGGCGATCGCAGCAAGTAGTGCTACGGCCAAGACGAGTACCGCTGCTTGAATTAAAAACGGTAGAAGTGCGATGAGAATAACGCCCAGCACGATTCCGGCTGCGATTTGAAAAATAAGCGTCACTCAGATCTCCGGTTTCGCGGCTTGGTGGTGTCTCAGTTTGATTGGTATATGCTTGACCGTTCAGGCTAACAATCCGATACTTTCCCCATGTTGGAACGGCTTTTAAGAGTTATTTACTGGGCGGCCTGTCTCTTAGCGGCCTTCAGTGTTGCATTAGCCGTCATTGTCATCCTCGATCCCGGTCCAGATGCACCTATATGGGTCCTGCGCTATATAGGCGCAGCCCTAGGCATTTGGCTTTTGGGTTGGATTATCCGGTATGTCTTGATCGGCACA
>Ga0307436_1000396_pt1 | contig 20360 bp, 18 predicted proteins | sample SalMarWE160440MG_FD_202513 | JGI IMG/M metagenome (GOLD analysis project Ga0307436, IMG submission 202513) | Salt marsh sediment microbial communities from the Plum Island Ecosystem LTER, Massachusetts, United States - WE1604-40 | ecosystem: Environmental > Aquatic > Marine > Intertidal zone >...
TGTAGTTTTTTCGATCAGCATCGTGAAAGAGCTTTGGATTGGCGGAATTGAATTTGATGAATCCCCTTTTTCCTTGAAGGTAGGCAGACGAAGAAAAGCTTACGAATAAATTGAGATAGGGTTGGAGAGCCCAACCACTTTGAAACATCCACTTACTGAATTTTTTGTCTTTTAGTAAAAGGTCTACCTCCTCTTTATTCGCCTCCAAAGCTCCGGAACTAGTATAGGAACGCGTCAGGGTAAATGGTACAGGTCCTTCAATTTCGATATCATTGAAATCCATCTCAAAATGACCTGTGACTGTGTTTACATTAAAAAAATGGCCAAGGTCATCTTCTTCGACTGGACCTGCTGTGAGAAAAGAAAATGAAAAAAGAGCAATTAAAAAATACTTCACTAGTTGCGAGCTTACCCAGCAAAATTTTTAGATGCAACAAGCAAGATCACTTTGCATCGAAATAGTCCCATTGTTATAGTACAATGTATGTTCGGTGCAATTCTTGAACGAAGCTCTGTCATCATTTACAAGTTTGGCATGCCGGCGGTCTATTTCTATCACGTGATTCTCGGCAGCACTTTTTTGAATACCGCAGCAGAAGATGCACAGGGCTTTGAACGCCTCGCCAATCAAGCCCTCTCTCCATGTCAGTATTTTTGGGAAGGGAAAAAGGCCGTTCCCCATTTTGGAGAACATGGTGAATGGACTTATACGCTCGAAAGGCGCTTTGATTACGACAACTGCTTTTTTTTTAAGACGGCAGCTTCTATGGCAATGCTCCCTATCAGCATCACTGTGGGAAGTGCTCTGAAAGGACTTGCCTATCTCTCTTCAGAAACTCGACTCAGAGCCGATAAGATTCGAGCTGCACAATACAGCCGCAAAGTAGAGCTCAACAGCGATTATTACACCTCCGTTGGTCTTCAAGTCAATGACTGGAGAGAAGCAGAAATGATCGATCCCCCTCGTTGGAAAGCCAATCCCAACTCCAAACATCAATTGGAAAAAGACGTTCAAGCCCTTGCCGAAATTACGCAAATCTTATCCGATCGGGGCATTATTTTTTGGATCGATTGTGGAACCTGTCTCGGCTGTTACCAATATGGCGGAGTGATCCCTCATGACTGGGATATTGACATTGGGATTCTGAAAGCTGATTTCGAAAATGTCAAAAATGCTCTTCACGATCTCGATCCAGAAAAGTATGTCGTTCAAGACTGGTCGGGAAGAGCTTTGCCGAAATCCTATCTCAAGGTCTTTGTGAGAGAAACCGGGGGAATGATCGATCTCTACAACTTTGTCATCGACGAGGAGAAAAAGCAAATCGCAACAATTCTCTCAAATGAGTTCAATATCTTCCTCCCGAATTCTTGGAAAGTGCGCGAGAAAAGGTATTGCACACCTATGCCTTTCTCCAACGTTTTCCCTTTGAAAAAGGCTCTTTTTGAAGGGCTCGAAGTTCCCGTTCCGGGAAAAACGGAAAAGTATTTGCAGGTCTTTTATGGAGAAAATTTGGCACCTGCCAAAATCTATAACGAAGTCAGCGGCATCTACGAAAATGATCAAAGCCATCCTTACTGGCAACTTCCCAATGCACATTAATTTCATTTTCGTTATGTATCGGATTGGGGATCCCGATACAAAACGAAATGAAAAAATTCTTTTTCTTATTGATCATTCCACTTTGGCTTTATGCGAGCTGTGAACCAGATTGCTGCGAAGATTGCTATTGCGATCGCCCTGCCCTTCTCTCGCTTGGATTTGGCATATGGAATGTCTTTCCTGGAAAAGAACATATGACTCAGTACCAGGTTGAATATAAGTGGAGCGCCTGTTGGAAAGGGGTCCAGCCGTTTGGCTCCTTTATGTTCACAGATCGAGGATCGCTCTATTTTTGCTTTGGTGCGTGCTATGACATTTTTTTGGGGAGCAGAGTCGTTTTGACGCCGAGTTTTGCACCAGGGCTCTATATCCGAAATGGGGGGAAAGATCTCGGCTATCCTCTCGAGTTTCGCTCTTCGATCTCTCTGGCCTATCAAATGGAAAACTGCAATAGAATCAGCGTGCAGTTTTACCACATCTCCAACGCGAGTCTCGGCCATGGGAACCCCGGGACCGAGTGCTTGGTCTTCTCCTATGGAATCGCTTTGTAATTCTCTGTGATTTGGGGACGAGGACATCCCTCTTTGTCGCAAAACGAGATCATGACAATAGCAAATGCAAAGAGAGTAAGGAATTTCACGGATGACTCCTATAGAGTAAAGTCCCGATAGCATCGGGGATAAAATGGATGAGGTCACTGGCTATGACTCCATAAGAAGTCTCGGCTGCTGCCGCTTCTTCTCCTGCAATGCCGTGGACAACAACTCCTAAAAGAGCTGCTTTTCTAGGTGTAAGCCCCTGCGCGAGAAATGCCGCAATGATACCTGTCAAAACGTCTCCCGTTCCCGCTGAGGCCATCCCGGGATCTCCTTGAGGAATGATCGTCGGGGTCGTATGGGGACTGAAGACCACTGTGGGTCCTCCTTTCAAGACGATTGTAGCTTTCTTTGTTGCTGCATACTCTTGACAATTTTCAAAGGTGGCTTCTTTTTTTAAAAGGCGTTTCATCTCCCCATGATGGGGGGTAAGAACCGTCTTTTCGGGAAGGGGAATCTCCCGTTCTGCTAAGTTGAAAAGAGCATCGGCGTCGATTACAGCAGGTGTCGTGATGCGCGGCAATAGTGTTTCAAGTGCCTTTGCAGCTTTTGGATCGCGTCCCATCCCCGGCCCTATGAGGAAAGCTTTCGCTCGATTTCCTTCTTCCAAGATTCGCTGGGGATCAACGAGATCCCATTCTTCTCTGATGAGTTCGTAGGGGGCATTCGAAAGGGCTTCTTTCATTCCACCCGGGTGAAAGAGGCGGATGATTCCCGCTCCAGACTTAAGAGTGGCGAGACAAGAGAGCATGGCCGCTCCCGGCATAGAAGGGCTTCCCGCAACAGCTATGACGTACCCCGCTTCGTATTTATGGCGGCTTCGGACTATGGGGGGGAGAAGATCGGTAGCTTCCTTTTCGGTCATGAGAAAGGCTTCGGGCATAAGATCTTCCGAAAATTTTTCGGGCATCCCAAAATCGACATGAACGAGTTTTCCTACATGATCCCATCCCTTTTGGAGGAAGAAACCGATTTTGGGATACCCCAAATACAGAGTTGTATGAGCTTCTATTGCAATGCTTTCCACTTCACCTGTATTGCCATTGAGTCCTGAGGGAATGTCGATTGCAAAAATAGGCAATTTTGACTTGTTTGCCTTTTCAATGACCTCAGCGAGCAAACCTTCAGCCTTTCCCTGGAATCCCGTACCGACTAGGCCATCGACAATCACTCCTTTGTCAAACTCAGGGGCATGAAAAATCTCGATCCTATTGCCACCCGCCTTATCGAAGCGCTTTGCCATTTTTTTGGATAGAGGAGAGCACTCGTTTGTGGGATAGAGACAAAATGCAACAACCTTGTACCCCTTCCCACACAGAAGGGCACCAGCATGAAGAGCATCGCCCCCATTGTTTCCCTTTCCAATGAGGAGATAAACTGTCCCCGCTTCTTTGGGCGTGACGAGGTAGGTCTCCATTTCATGTGCGATCCCTTTCCCCGCATTTTCCATATAGAACTGCTCGCTTTCACCTGACTCAAATGCTTTCGTCTCAACATGTTTCATCTGAGCAGAAGTGATCACGGGCAAGTGTTTCATAAATGTTCTTCCTTGATGGCTCTTTGAAGCAGAGCTTTTACTGCATCTTTGGGATTGAGATCGCGATAGATAATGTCGTAAACCGCATCAGTTATGGGAACGGGAATGCCGTGTTTTTCTCCGAGCTGCTTGGCCGAAACACATGAGTAGATGCCTTCGACAGCCATTCCCACCTTTTCTTTTGCCTCTTTTGGATTCAAACCACTTGCCAAGTAGCGTCCAAACATGTAGTTGCGAGAAAGGGTGGAGAGGCATGTCACACACAAATCCCCCATTCCCGAAAGTCCATTGAGCGTTTCGGGTTTGCAGCCTTTGGTGACCGAGAGTTTGCGCATTTCATGCAATCCGCGCGTCATGAGCGCTGCCTTGGTGTTATCTCCAAAGCCGAGACCATCAGAGATCCCACAAGCAATGGCGATGATATTCTTCATCGCCCCTCCAAAGGCTACACCATTGAGGTCTGCGTTTGGATAGACGCGAAAATAGAGGGTATTAAATAGATCGCGAATGTCGAGCATGAGCTTTTTGTCATAAGCAGCTGAAACCACTGATGACGGAAGCTTCTTGATCACCTCTTCGGCATGGCTGGGACCACTCAGACACCCCACAGGATGGTCTTTCCCGAGAACTTCGCGGGCGACCTCGGGAAGAAGCAGTCCCGTGTCTTGCTCAATCCCCTTAGAGGTGATCACGATCGGGACATCAATGCCTCCTACCTCGACAACCTTCTCGAGAACCGGACGCAGTCCGGCAGCTGTCACCGACTCGACAACGAAGTCTGCACCATTGAGTGCTTCTTGCAAAGAAGAGGTGAATTGGAGTTTTTCATCGACCTCGCATGGAGGGAGTTTGGGATGCTTCCGCTCTCTTTTCAAAAGCTCTGCATAATCCTCCCGAGAGGTCCAAAGAGTGACATGATGGCCGTTGGACGCGAGCAAAGCCGCTAGGGCAAACCCCCATGTTCCAGCACCTAAGTATGCAATTTTCATGGCTGAACCATAGCAAAAGTCCGTTTAAGGCTCAATGAACGAGTGACCAGGTAGGTTCTTGCCCTTCCATTTGGAGGCGATGGACTCGGTTGGATAGTGAAAGGCCGCATCGAGCTCAAAAATTTGATCCACTGGTGTGTTTCCTGTGAGAAGCTGAAACGCCCTCCGATCCCGCTCTAGTAATGCCCGTTGCACGGGACCAACATCTGCTCTTTCTTTGAGGGGAGCAAAAGTTTTGTCTCGATCATAGAGAATTATTTCCACATTGTCCGCATGAGCGAGAAGATCGAATATGAAGTATTCGGTTTTGTATACGGTTTTACCGCCAATCACCCGCTTGACACGGTGAGCGGGTAAAGTGATGTCTTTTATCTTTTCGACAAAGTCCATCGTGAAGCCAAAGAGGCTCGTACTTCCGAGCTTCCAATCCTTCGGGGGATTTTCCGAGTACTCTATGACTTGTATCTTTCCATCAACCCTTCCTATGGCTCCCATTTTTTCATTGGGATTCTCCTTTTCAACAGCTTTAAGAGTCACGTCAGTGCCAGTTTTGTATTGGATGCCGATTTGGTTTGGATCAAAGGGTTCAGCCAGTGGATTGTCAATCTGGACAATCTGGACATACTCGACACCGAGCGCGCGCCACTTGTCGTAGATTCCCGAGGCATGGAAGCGCTTGAGGACATATCCATTGCCGTTGGGGCGAAACTCTTCGAGGGGATTCTCCTCGAGATCGAGAAGAGGAACCATTTCTTGGTCAAAGAGTTCGAAGTGATTTGGAAGGGCTTTGCGCGTCTCTTCCCGGTTGAGGGGAGAAGTCATGACGGCGACGGGAAGCTGTTTTCCGAACGCCTTGGATGCGGCTGAGACTCGCTCGGCGAGGAGCTGAAAGAGGCTTTTCTGCTTGATGAGGGAGATGGGGAAGGTTCCTTTGGGTCTGGGCCAACCCAGTCTGCTCCCATCGCCGCCTGCCAAAACAATGCAACCCACCTTGCCCGAAGCGATGAGGGCTCTTCCCAAGGAGATGTCCTCGGGATTGCCCACTCTAGTGCAAGTGTCCATAGACCTCTTCAGGGGTGATCGTGGTGATGTCTTTGTCTTTTCCCTTGAGCGGAATGTGCTGGAGCTTAGAGTTGGGAGAGGAGACATTTTGCTTCAAAATGCCCATATTGGGATCGGCCCAAAGCGAGATGTGCTTGAGCGGGAATTCCTCTTTGAGGAAGTAAACCATACTACTCACGCCCGAATCGGGAACGACGATCGCCTCACAGTGGTTCTTGATGATCGAAAGCAGATCAAACAGAGGAGTCTCCCCCCGCAAATCAATCACTCCTTCTAAGTGGAAGGGTGGGTTTTTCGAAAACCCAAAGATGAGAACTTTTTTTCCACCTGCCACACATTTTTCAAAGAGTTGTTGCCAAGACGAAAGGGGCCAATCGCGCCAGCTCGCATAGTTTGTCTCGGTTTGTACATGAGCTCCGATATAGCGGTCATTTGGATTCAGCTTATATTTCTCGCACAGTTCATCCCATTTGTCCTGCCAGTGAAGTTCAGGGATGAGTGTTCCGAGTTGCCATTTAACCCAGTGAGTAGGATCGGCATTCTCGATGATGACATCAAACTTTGACGTATCTGCGAGCGAATGGATGTCGACTCGATCTCCCCTTTTGAGGTTGGGAGCAACAATCACCTCGACACCCCCTAAAAGGACAAAACCATCATGGAGATTTGGACGGGTCAAAAAAGTGATTTTGGCATCGGGAATTTCCAGACGAATCTTATGCACGATGGCGTAAAGACCCAGCGCAATGTCACCGAGGCCACGGTTCCAATAGATCAAAAAGGTCTTGTGATTTTGGCTTTTGGCCCTGTCGATGATCTTGTCAAGTGGGTTGGGACCCCATTTTCTGAGCAACTTTTTGAACATTTATGCGATGATGTGGAGCTTGGATTTGGGATTTTTGAGTTTCTCCAGAATCGCCTCATAGACTTCATCAGCATGGATTTCCTTCATGCAGCGAAAATCAATGGGACAAGTCCGTTGGTAACAGGGAGAACAGGTAACATGTTTATGAATCACTTTCCCCTTGCGGTAAGGTCCTGTTACGATTTCATTCGTCGATCCAAAGAGGGCGACAATCTCGGTGCCCAAAGCATCGGCGATGTGCATGGGCCCGCTGTCATTGGTGAGCAGTACATCACAGAGGCTGATGAGAGCGGCTACCTCTCTGAGAGATGTGAGACCTGCAAGATTGACCACTCGAGGTCCCAATCCCCCGCAGATCTGTTTGACAAGAGGAGCCGTCTGCTGATCGCCAAAGAAAATGATCCGGATATTTGGGTCAGACAAAAGCTTTTGAGCAACAGCGCGAAATCTTTCGGGAAGCCAGCACTTAGCTGAGCCGTAGGTAGCTCCTGGGTTGATGCCAACAAGAGTCGTCTCTTTGGTGATCCCGTGTTGGTTGAGGAGAGTTTTTGCAGCATGGACCTCTTTATCGGAGAGGAAAAGACGGGGAGCCGTATTGGATATCGAAATTCCAAGAGGACTCAGGAGGTTTTTGTAGGTGAGAACGAGATGTTGCTTTTCGACATTTTCGGGAAAAGGGACAGGATGCGTAAGAAAGAACCTGCGACCATTGCAATCGTAGCCGAGCCGAGTTTTCACATTCCCCTGCCAGAACCACCAAGCCGAAGAGAGAGAGTGGGTGAGAAGAACACCCAGGTCATATTTGCCCTGGCGCAATTTTTCAATGATATTTTTCTTTTCACTGCGACGAGAAAAACTGCTCGTCTTGCTGAAGCAGAAGAGCTCATCGATCTCGGGGTCTTCCTTTAAGAGATCGCAGATCGGACTCCGGCACATAGCTGTGATGCGGCTGTTGGGGTAGGTTTTTCTGAGGTCGGAGAGAATGGGTGTTGCCATAACCATGTCCCCAATCCAATTCGGCATGCGGACAATGATATTGCGGTATTCGACACCCGAGAGCGATTTCATTCAGCGGTCCTTTAAAAAACCCAAAATACCAGAGATTGCTCGATTTTGTAAATCTCGGATATGATGCGTCTGATGATCATTATTGGAATCGACCCAGGAACTCGCATCACGGGATATGGCATTATAGAGCATCACTCTCATGTGACCAAAGCCATCGACTTTGGCTGCATCCGCCCGCCCCTGAAAGCTACGAGCTCGGAAAGATATAAAATCATCTTTGAAGCTATTGAAACTCTGCTCGATCTATATGCCCCCCAAGCTCTTGCAGTAGAAGGACAGTTCGTCCACAAAAATGCCCTGAGTGCGATGAAGCTCGGGATGGCTCGAGCTATGGCCATTTTGGCAGCTGAACTGCGAAATATTCCCATCTTCGAATATGCCCCAAAAAAGGCAAAAAAAGCAGTTGTCGGGACCGGATCTGCGAGCAAATACCAAGTGCAAAAAATGATCCAAACACTTCTCTCCCTTGAAGAAATCCCCACACCTGACGATGCAGCTGATGCCTTAGCTCTTGCTCTTTGTCACTCCCACTTGTTAAGGTTAACCCATGTTTGAATACCTTCGAGGAAGACTGGCTCACAGCTCTCCGCACAAAGCTGTTATCGACATCTCTGGGGTTGGCTATTGCCTCCAAATTTCCATCGCCACGTTCGAAAAACTTCCCAAAATGGGGGAAGAAGTTCAGCTCTATACCTCTTTTGTCGTTCGAGAAGACTCGCAGCGCCTCTTTGGATTTCTCACCCTCGAGGAAAGGGATTTTTTTGAGACCCTCAATGACATCTCGGGAATTGGACCTCGCATCTCGATCTCGATCTTGGGACATATGACTCTATCCGATCTCCACCTCGCCGTCGATCATGCCGACACCAAAGCCATCACAAAGATACCGGGAATTGGGAAAAAGATGGCCGAGCGCCTCATTCTCGAACTGCGCGACAAGTTCCAAAAGAGTAGCAAGGAAAAAATTTCCTTGCCTTTCAAAGAAGCAAAGGGAGTGGTCGGTGATGCCATGAATGCTCTTATGAATTTGGGTTACAAGGCCCCTGATGCTCAACAAGCTGTTTTAAAAATTGTCTCTGAACGAGGGGAAGAGCCCTCTCTAGCCGAGCTCATTTCCCTAGCGCTTAAAGCCCGAAAACAATAAAATTGTCGCTTATGTCAACAATTGTTCCGCTTCACTCTAGTTTTCAAGCTGCTTGGCCAAAGAGCCTCGATCCTGCTTTGAAGCCCTCGCTTGAAAAAGTCTCTCGCCTTTTTCAAAAGGCTCTCTATTATCTCTTCTTTCCCCTGACTTTTTCATGGAGTCATTTACACAATTTAGTCTGTCGCATCATCATGCCAGGGTTTGTGCATATTCCTGAAGAGCCAGAGTCCTACTTTGGCCTGGCAAAGCTCTTTGCACGCTTTGCCCTCAATCCCAACGCCTATAAAGCGGATTTGAGCCTGAAGGGAGATTACCTTTTAAAGACCTATGGAGGAACCCGCATCCACCTCAAAACACCCGACCACGTCCTGGTCGAGGGTGCCTTTTTTGAGACGAAAAAAGCCGATCGCGTCGTCATCGTCTCAGGTGGTAATGGCACACAGTGGGAGACGCAACAGCGCTGGCTGGATATTTTGAAACCTTTGGGTGTTTCGATCTTGCTCCTGAATCCGCGAGGGATTGGAAGCTCCAATGAGTACCGCTCTCCTGAAGGATGGGCTCTCGATTTCTACACGGGATGTCAATACCTCATCAAAGAAAAGGGATACGACCCCAATCTCGTCTTGCCCCTTGGGTTTTCCATGGGAGGTGCCACAGCTGCGCGAGGTGCAGCTCTTGTCCAAGAAGAATATCCCGAAAAGAAAATCCCATGCATGAACCTCTGCTCCTTTTCCCATTTGACTCGAGAGGTCGATGCCATCATGAAAGGACTTCTTGGACGGATCGCATATGCTGGATTCCGAGTCCTCGGAATTGACATGCCGGTGAAATCAAAGTGGGATACTCTCAAAGGAAAAAAGACCGTGATATACAAACCAGCCGATAAAGTGATTCCCTTTGAAGCATCGATGGCAAATGCAGTTCAAGGAGACAAAACGTCTCGTATTTTTCCCTTCACAGAGGTAGGCAGTCACGACGCCCCCTTCACTGACAGAGAAATGGCGACCATTCAACATGAAGTGCGCCACATTTTAGGTTTAAGACAACCTCTTTTCTCTTCTACAACTCCTATTTTCACCAAACGTGCTTGAGACCCGTCTTCGAGAAATCAAAACAGAAGCTGAAACTCTTTACCGAGAGATGAGTGGAGGAGAGGAGATTTCTCTAAAAGTGCTTCCTTCAACCAAAGTCTCCGTTGCAGGTGTGGTTTCACAATCCAAAGAGCTCTATGTGAATCCTCATTTCGCAATGTCCAAGTGGGAGGCAGAGAAGCTCTATCCCAATCACCCATCTGAGCTTTGCCGCTTGCTTCGTGAGGATCCCGTGATGTTTGCAAGAGCCCGAAAAGTTCTTCTGGCACATGAAATGGCCCATATCTATTTAGGACATCAAAGTGGCAGATGGCATTACCATATCGCCACATCTCTGATGATTCCTTCGGGAATTTTGATTATTCCCTATTTCAATTTCTTTCCCTTTTTTGTCACATTACTCGTCATTCGAAGGATTTATGTAGCGCTACTCAACCCTTTTCGCAAATTGAGTGAAAAGGGTGATGAGTATCAGGCTGACCTCAAAGCCATACAAGCGACAAAAGATCTCGAGGGCATGATCTATTTCCTCAAAAAAGCAGCGCCTCTTTTCAAAGGCTATTCCTTTTCCCATCCACATCCTCTAGAACGAATCCGCTATTTGAGGTCTCTAAATGCAGACTAGAACGATTACTGCCATTGCAACTCCTCCTGGAGAAGGAGGGATTTCCATCATCCGCATTTCAGGTCCCTCTGCTCTCGAAATTGCAGACAAAATCTTTTCAGGCCCGGTTCACGAGTTTGTTTCCCATACAGCCCATTTCGGCAAATTTCTCGACCTTGATGAGGGGATTCTTCTCGTGATGCGCGGTCCGAATTCCTACACGGGAGAGGACACTGTCGAGCTCAACTGCCATGGAGGAAGTCTCATCACGCGGAAAGTGCTTCAGGCAACTCTTGACGCAGGAGCCGAGCTCGCTGAGCCGGGAGAATTCACCCTCCAAGCATTTCTCAATGGAAAGATCGACCTCGCCCAAGCCGAGGCCGTTCAGTCGCTCATCGGCGCCAAAAATTCCCTTTCTCTCCAGGCGGCAAAAGAACAACTCACGGGATCCCTTTCTAAACAAATCACCACCTTTCAACAAGAGCTTATCGACATCGCCGCTATCATTGAAGCCTGGGTCGACTTCCCAGAAGAGGGACTCGAGTTTGCCTCCAAAGAAGAGGTCCTCGCGAGTCTCTTTGATACCCTTGCCAAGATGCGCAAACTCGAAAAGACCTTCCACGATGGAAGAAAAATTCAGGAAGGGATTCGGCTATGTCTCATCGGCTCGCCAAATGCGGGGAAGTCTTCTCTCATGAATTCCCTGCTCGGTCACGACAGGGCCATTGTCACCTCCACCCCCGGCACCACGCGCGATCTACTCGATGCAGAGCTGGCGATAGGAGGCCTTCACTTTCAACTCACCGATACTGCTGGGATTCGAAAAGCTACAGATATCGTCGAGAAGGAGGGAATTCGAAGAAGTAAGCAAGCCATGCAAACTGCCGATCTCATCCTCCTACTCATCGATGTATCCAAAGCCCTCTCCGAAGAAGATCAGCTCCTCCTCTCGAGTATTCCCCAAGAAAAGACGCTGGTCATCTTCAACAAGACAGATCTCCCCCACTTTCTTCCCGATGTCGATGTCCCTCACTCATTGGCACTCTCCGCAAAAACCCATGAAGGAATGGATACTCTCAAAAAAGAGATCGAAACAATCCTTTTTTCTGGGAACCTTCCGGAAAAAGGAGAAGTGATCCTGACGAATCAGAGACACAAACAAGCGCTATCTGACGCCTGTCACGATCTCGAAACACTGATCGAAGGGCTTCAGACCACGATTTCACCAGAATTCCTCTCAAGCGATATGCGCGGATGCCTTGGGCATCTCTCCTCCATCATTGGAATGGACATCTCCGAAGACATCTTGAGCGCAATCTTTTCGAAATTTTGTGTGGGAAAATGAATAAGAAATCCAAAGCCAAACTCATTCAAGAAATCCTCGACGATCTCTTTCCCAGTCCCGAGGTCCCCCTCAAACACACAAGCCCCTATACTCTGCTCATCGCCGTGCTGCTTTCTGCTCAGTGTACGGATGCTCGCGTGAATCTCATCACTCCCATTCTCTTTGCCAAAGCCAAAACCCCTGCAGAAATGGTCGAGCTGAGCATCCCCGAAATTGAAATCATCATTAGGCCCTGCGGTCTCTCGAATAATAAAGCTAAAGCGATATGGAACCTGTCGCAAAAGCTCCTCGACGAATATGGAGGAGAGGTTCCTCAAACCCTTGAAGAGCTCGAAAAGCTCCCTGGAGTGGGACATAAAACCGCATCGGTCGTCATCTCCCACGTTTTTCACAAGCCCGCCTTTCCTGTCGACACACACATCCATAGGTGTGCCAAACGCTGGGGCCTTTCCAAAGGCAAAGATGTGAAGCAAACAGAAAGAGATCTCAAAGCTCTCTTTCCAGAAAAAGACTGGAACAAACTCCATTTGCAGCTCATCTATTTTGCTCGAAAATATTGCCCTGCAAGAGGTCACAAAGCAGCTGATTGCCCCATTTGCAAGCTCTGGCATAAGATCTAAGACCCAAAAAAAATTTTCACAAAAAAGTCGTTTTACTTGATAATGATCCCTCCGAGAAAACAGAGGCTTCATGTACGACAAAATTCTGTTTTGGGTAACGACTCTATGGATTTTAAATAGCTTTCAACTTCCCGCCCAAAATTTTGCATACGTCACAAATCACGAGAGTAATACAGTCAGTGTGGTCGATCTCATCACCAATGTCACCACGGCAACGATTCCTATAGGGGAGGATCCCGTTGCAGTTGGCCTTTCTCTTGATGACTCGATCTTATATGTAGTCAATCGGAGTGAAGACCATATAAACGACGCAAGTGTGAGTGTCGTCGATTTGACTACTAATGCCATTACAGCAACCATTCCTGTTGGACAACTCCCCATAGATATTGCCTTGGCTCCAAATGGAGAATATGCATATGTAACCAACGGAGGAAGTGACAATGTCAGTGTGATCGATTTAACTAGCAATACAGTCGTTACAACAGTGTCTGTCGGAGCAGGTCCCTTTCAGCTCGCCATCACACCCAACGGAGCTTTTGCATATGTCGTTAATCAAGGAGGAGGCGATGTCAGCGTGATTGATTTAAATAGTAACACCGTGAGTGCTACAGTCACAATCGGGGTGGGCGCTGCTCCTATTGCCATAGAGCCTGATGGGGATTTCGCCTATGTTGGGAATAGTGATTCGATCAGCGTCATCGATCTCAATAGCAATACTGTTAGTGCTACGATTACTGTTGGAACGAATCCCACTTCCATTGCCATTACTCCAGATGGAAATCTCGCCTACATTACATACGAAATAGGTAATGATGTGAAGATCCTCAACCTCGGGACCAACATGATTACTGATACGATCCCAGTTGGAAGTAGCCCCGAAGGAATTGCGATTCGAGAAGGCTTGGCAGCTGTGACCAATCAAAATGAGAACACAATCAGTGTCATCGAGCTCAACAGCAATACCGTTACAGCAACTCTACCTGTCGGAGATAAACCGACAGGGATTACCCTAGGTCCAGGGCCATTGCCAGAATTAGCTGTCACAGCTCAATCTGGCCGCGATCACTTTTTGACCCAAACCGATCTCTTCAACAAGATTACTTGGAATCCCCCAGACACCCCTTATACCTCCTACGCAATTTTTTTGAATGAAACTTACACAAATCTCATTGCTGTTCTTCCCGCAAATGTCACAGAATTTGTCGATCACAATCTGAAAAAAGGGGAAACGACAACGTATTTTGTGGTCGCATTCAATCAAGAAATCAAAGTCGCGCAAGGCAGCGTTACCGTCACTTCAAACTAAAAAGGCGATATCGCTCTTCCCATGGTCTCACCCATATGAGCATAGGTCTCTAAGCCAGCATGGGTATTTTCGAGAAGGTCGGGATCGAACTGGATGCGACCCGGTTCGAAGAGATAGAGAAGGCAGGATCCACCGAAAGAAAAATACCCCTTTTCATCTCCCTTTGCATAGTGCTTTTCCGGCTCGTACGTCTGGTGAATCGAGCCGACATTCGTTGCCCCCACTTCAATCGCAAGGATCGTCCCAAAGGGATGGGTGCGCAGGCTCGTAATCATCCGCTTGTTCTCGGCGAGAATTTGGATATTGTGATTCAAAGCAATGGGGCTCACTGAATAGAGAGGGCCATTGATGAGATGCGCCTGGGAAGGAGTGCAGTTGCAGGGAAAGTGAAACCGATGGTAATCGATAGGAGCTAGACGCGCAATCAGAAGGGCTCCCTCTTCGTACTTATGAGCGAGCGTGGGATCACCAAGAAGGGTTTCGAGGGCAAACTTCTTCCCTTTGACGAGAATGCCCTCTTCGCGGTGATAGTTTTGAAAGGCGAGGTAACGTCCATCTGCTGGAAGAACAGCCGTATCATTGCCCCCTGCAATGGGCCTGGCGGAAGGCTTCAGTTTGCGAATGAAAAAGTCATTAAAAGAAGAAAAGGAATCGACAGGCTCGAGGAATTCGGTTGCGTCGATGTTGTATTTTTCGATAAAAGGGAGGATCCTTTTTCGACTTGCAGAAGATTTTTGGATATCGCCATAGAGCTTTGAGAAATAAGGAAAACGACAGATGATCGGTCTGAGCCATTTGGCTAAGAAGTTGGCTCCATAAAGAAATCCAATGGTCATTCCACCGGGAATTTCTTCTTTAATCTTTTGCTTGGACTTGCGGTCGATGTAATAAATGTCAGTCATAAAGGATTTCGAGGCTATTTCCTATTTGACACAATACTGCCAGTTCCTCTAAAAATTCGGAAGAAAAGAGGTGATTCAAGTGGTATTTCTCAATAATCGAAAGGCTCTCTCGCGCCGCTTTCAACATCATTTGAGCGTGGTATTTGGTCTGGTCTCCCTTCATAAAGAGTTCTTGATTGTGACACAATTCGCGTATTAAAATTTTTAGCTTCCTTTGATCTCTTTGCTGCATTTCCAAAAGAGAAATGACCCTTTCGACCACAATCAGCTCATCCTCATAGAGATGAAGGGCTCTTTTTTGCTGCTCCCTATTTTCTTGAATTGGGCCTTCTGCATATAATGCAATCTGCAGACCCGTGAACCCAAAAAAGATGTAGAGCGTTTTTGCTTTTATCCGGTTCATGGGGTATAATATTTTGGTCATCCTTAACAGTTGTAGATAGCATGCTTGGCATTTTTAAAAAAATCTTTGGCACCGCGCAGGCGCGCCTCCTCGGCAAATACAGTCGGCTTGTACGTAAAATCAATGCTACCGAAGAGCGGCTCAAAGCCCTTACCGATGATGAGTTGCGTGCAAAAACCAAGGAACTTCAAGAGCGCTACCAAAAAGGAGAACCGCTCGATTCGCTCCTCGTTGAAGCCTACGCAGTCATAAAAAATACTTGTCGCCGCCTCCTTGGAGCCGATGTCCATCTCTCCGGCTACGATCAAAAGTGGGACATGGTCCCCTATGATGTCCAGCTGCTCGGGGGAATTTGCATGCACTACGGTTCGATCGCCGAGATGCAGACTGGTGAAGGGAAAACCCTCACCGCCGCCATGCCTCTTTACCTCAACGCCCTTTCGGGCAAACCCGTCCACCTCGTCACCGTCAACGACTATCTAGCAAAGCGGGACTGCGAGTGGATCGGCGCAATCTTCCGATGGCATGGTCTCACAACTAAAGCCTTGACCAATGACACCCATCCAAGAGATCGAAAAGAGGTTTACAACGCCGATATCGTCTATGGAACCGCCTCGGAATTTGGATTTGATTACCTTCGCGATAATTCGATGGCTCAAAATGCCGACGAGCAGTGTCAGCGGGGTCACTTCTTTGCCATTGTCGATGAGATCGATTCGATCTTGATCGACGAAGCACGCACCCCACTGATCATTTCAGGTCCCTCAAATGACTCAAAACAGATGTATGACGTGCTCCAAAAGCCAGTCGATGCAGTTGTCAAAGTGCAGCGCGATCTGTGCAATAAGTTCGCAACTGATGCGCGCCGCATCCTCGACAATTTGGGACAGCTCGCCGAGGGAGAAGAGCGCAATAAACTTTCGAAAAAAGAAGAAAAAGAAGCGCTCGAGGGTTATCGCAAACTCTGGCTCGTCTCGAAAGGGAATCCCCAAAATAAAATCCTCAGACGCATCAAGGAAAATCCCGATTGCAGAGCCGAACTCGATAAGCTCGACATCTACTTCCATGCCGATCCCAATAAAGAAGAGAGATTCAAACTCCTCTCTGATCTCTATCTCATCGTCGATGAAAAAGCGAGCGAGTACGAACTCACCGATAAGGGAATTCAGTACTGGATCGACAGCCAGAAAGACGCCTCTGGCGATGAATTCACAATGCTCGATCTCGGATACGAATATGCCAAGATCGATGCCATGGAAGAGCTCGATGAACAAGAACAGATGCAACGCAAAGTAACCCTTCGCGAAGAAGACTCAAGTCGCAAAGAGCGCTCCCACAACTTGCGCCAAATGCTCCGCGCTCATCTCCTCATGGAAAGAGACATCGACTACATCGTCGAAGCTGGAAAGATTGTCATCATCGATGAAAACACAGGTCGCCCTCAACCTGGGCGCCGCTTTTCCGATGGACTGCACCAGGCGATCGAAGCCAAAGAGCGGGTGCAGATTCAGGGTGAGACCCAGACCTATGCGACCATTACACTCCAAAACTACTTCCGCCTCTACGACAAACTCGCCGGAATGACCGGTACAGCGATGACCGAGGCAAATGAGTTCAAAGAGATCTACAAACTCGAGGTGATGGCCATTCCGACTCATCGAAAATGCGTCCGCAAAGACGACGATGATGAGATCTACATGACTGAACGGGAAAAGTACAACGCCGTCATCAAAGACATCCAAAAGATCCACGGGCAGGGACGCCCGATTTTGATCGGAACCGAATCAGTCGAGGTTTCAGAAAAACTCTCGCGCATCTTACGCCAAAACAAACTCGAGCACACAATCCTCAATGCCAAGAATCACGAAACAGAAGCTGAGATCATTGCTCGCGCCGGACACGAGGGAGCCATCACCGTTTCGACCAACATGGCAGGTCGAGGAACCGATATTAAACTCGCTCCGGGAATTGCAGAAAAAGGTGGGCTCCATGTCATCGGCACCACGCGCCACCAATCACGCCGCATTGACAGACAGCTTCGCGGCCGCTGCGCACGCCAAGGAGATCCCGGAACTTCAAAATTTTATGTCTCATTCGAAGATACCCTCATGCGCCTATTTACCTCTCCGCGCATCACCTTCTTCTTGCAAAAATTCCGCCCTCCTGAAGGCGAACCTATTTCTGCAAAAGTGCTCAACAAGTCGATTGAAACGGCACAAAAGCGAGTGGAGCAGCGCAACTACACCATGCGCAAGCACACTCTCGAATATGACGATGTGATGAACAAACAGCGAGAAGAGATCTACGCCTTCCGCAATGAAGTGCTCCACTCTGAAGACTGCAGACCTCTTGCTGATGAGATGCTCGAGCACGTGTGTATGGAAATGGCAAGTCAATTCTTCGTCTCCCGTTCGACGGAAGATGGCTGGAATCCCGGAGGATACCGACTGTGGCTAATGACCCACTTCCCCGTCACCTTTGAAGCTGCCGAATTCGACAATGACTATCTCCTCGTCGAGGAAATCGAAAAACTCGCAAGCGATAAAGTCCTCGAAGCCTTCCATCATAAGCTGCAACACCAAGAAACAGCGATTCTCGAGATGCACAAAAAGATGAATCCCAATTCGAAACATCAAGTCGACGCAAAGGCCATCATCGATGAAGTGATTCAGAGCATCTTGATCCGCAACATTGATACTCGCTGGCAAGAGCACCTCCACCACATCGATCACCTACGCACAGAAGTGAGCGTCCGCTCAATTGGCCAAAAAGATCCCCTCCTCGAATTCAAACACGAAGCCTTTGCTCTCTTCCATGACCTCAGCCGGGAGATCAAAGTCGAAATCGCCCATTCCCTGTTCAAATTTGAGATGGTGATGCCCGAGCCCGAACTTCCCAAAACCCAGACGATCAATTTGCCCAAATCTGAGCCGAACAAACCCAAGAAGGTCAAGGCGGAGAAGAATCCCATCTCGCCGATGATCGATCTCTCCTTGCTTGATGACGAAACTAAATGAGAGTAGAGCAACACAGGCCTTCATTTGGACGAGCTTCCTCAAAGCTCCTTTCTGGGCGCTGTATGCCCTGCTCGTCTTCGTCCTGAGCAAAGACCTATCGGCCACCTCCCTCCAGATCACCTGCCTCATTGCCTTAAAACCTGTTGTATCTCTCTTCTCTCCTTACTGGAGCGCCCTCATCCACAAGCGCCCCGACCGCCTTCGCTCCAATGTCATCCTCGCAAGCGTCATTGGACATGCCCCCTTTTTTTTCTTTCCCATTTTCGATCACCCCTGGTTTATCGTCGCATCAGGAGCCCTCTTCCTCATGATGAAGCGGGGAATCATCCCCGCTTGGATGGAGATCCTCAATCGCAACATCCCCGAAGGAAAAAGGGAAAAGACCTTTTCCTATGGCTCGATCCTCTCCTATATTGGAGGAGCGATCTTGCCCATTTTTTTTGGAAGGCTCATGGATATTGAGCCGGGGTCTTGGAGACTCCTCTTTCCCCTCACTTCACTCCTCTCCCTCGTCGGAACCGCCTTCCTCATACGCCTTCCAACTGAAGAAGTTCCCAAAACCAAAGACCCCTTCAATTTCAAAGAATCCCTCATCCGTCCCTGGAAAAACAGCTGGCATTTGTTCAAAACGCGCCCCGATTTTCTCAACTATCAGATAGGCTTTATGCTCGGCGGCGGGGGGCTGATGATCATGCAACCCGCCTTTCCCACTTTTTTTCTCGGCGAGCTCAAGCTCTCCTACACCGCTCTTGCGATTGCGATTACGACCTGTAAGGGAATTGGCTTTGCCACAACGAGTCGCATCTGGGCCGGCTTCATGCAGAGATTGGGAATCTACCGCTTCAGCAGTTTGGTCACACTTGTAGCTACCCTCTTTCCACTCGCCCTCCTCGCGGCCAAAATCCAAGTCTCCTGGGTCTACATCGCCTACCTCATCTATGGCATCATGCAAGCGGGCAGCGAACTCTCATGGCACATGTCGGGACCTCTCTTTGCCAAAAATGAAGACAGCTCCGCCTACTCCTCTACCAATGTCGTCACCGTAGGGGTTCGCGGGCTCTTTGCCCCCTTTTGTGGATCTTTCATCTGCTCGAAGACCAACCCAACTCTCGTTCTCCTTCTAGGGGGACTCCTCTGCCTATTAGCGAGTATTCACCTCCTCCTTTTCGCGCGCAGGGAGCAGCGCCTCTCGATCAACGAAAAGTAGAAAATCTCTCTCATCCCTCAAATCCGAACCTCTGTAGAACCCCACCCAGCTTTAAATAAACAACTCTGTTCATTTTAGCTTTTCAAAAAATTTCTACTTTCCTAAGATCTCTGCTTTGCCAAACACAGGAGAAAAAAATGATCGATGCAGCCTGTTCTTCAGCGGTGGGATTTCTTTCCAATCCATCTTTAACTGGACTTTTGACGGGTCTCGCCACTTCGCCAAACTCACTGAACCAATTTGTTCTAAAAGAAAAGCCTGAGAAAAGGGCAATGGAATTCACCGCAGTTGCTCTTTTTGCCATCATGAAAGGCTCCTATGCTTTTTCTTCTGAGAGCCTCTGGGGAGGTATGAGATACGTACAGGATTATTCTGGCTGGATTTCTATGTTTATGTTGGCTCATCTTGCCAAGGAAACTTATCAGAAAAGAGAAATCAATGATCGTCATCTCATGATGGTATGTCATCTTGTCGGAACCTCATTTATTTCTCTTATGGCACCTAGAGAAATCAATTCTCAAGTTGCCCTATTTGTTGCAAGACAAGTATTTGAATATGGAACGAACTATTTTTTAGAGAGTAAGAGCGTGAAAAGCGCCAAACTTTGCAGATTGGCAACCCATGTGATCGATCCCATTCTAGCGTATACCTCATTGAAGGGCTCTTTATTTCCACTTTGGGCAGGACTTGGTCTTTACATGTCCGATCCAAAAAGCTGTTGGGCAATGATCAGTTCTTTTTCGCTTGTGCACGCTCCTGGTTGGTTAGCTAACATTGGACTTCCAGCGATTGAATCTGCCCTTCCAAATCCAAGCTGGTTCTCTAGCGGAGCTTCTGGAGCTTTAAACTTTTTGGCTAATTACCCGCTTTTGCCTTTTGTTCTCATTCTCGGATACCAGACCCGCCGTTTATGGAAACAGGATTCCCCCGAAACGAGTAAATCAGCTTTTTTTCAGGAAATTGTGAAATCAGTCAACGATCTTTTCGAGGCATATCAATTAAAT
>Ga0307436_1000397_pt1 | contig 20327 bp, 22 predicted proteins | sample SalMarWE160440MG_FD_202513 | JGI IMG/M metagenome (GOLD analysis project Ga0307436, IMG submission 202513) | Salt marsh sediment microbial communities from the Plum Island Ecosystem LTER, Massachusetts, United States - WE1604-40 | ecosystem: Environmental > Aquatic > Marine > Intertidal zone >...
GTTGTCGCTGAAGCCGTCCTTCACGAGGTCGAGCACGGGGTAGCTTACGCCATTCGGTAGCGTCTCTTTGTAGCGCGCCACGTGCCGCTCGCGGCCCGAGGCATCCTTCTCGACGAAATCGTTTATTTTCACCTTCGGGACTGCCTTGCCGTTGATGTGCAGCACGCCGTGGATCATCTGGATCTCGTCGCCGGGAAGGCCGATCACGCGTTTGATATAATCGGTCTCGTTGTCACGTGGCAGTTTGAACACAACGACGTCGCCGCGTTTGGGCTGCGCGGCCCAGACGCGACCCGAAAACAGATTCAAACCGAAGGGAAACGAATAGCGGCTGTAGCCGTAGCTGTATTTCGAGACAAAGAGATAATCGCCGACCAGAAGCGTCGGGATCATGGAGCCCGAGGGGATGTTGAACGGCTGGAATAGAAACACCCGCACGATGAGCGCTAGGATCAGCGCATGGACAATGACGCGGACTGTGTCCTTCGTATTACTTTTTGCTTCCATTTTTTCGGCGTTCACGCTCATGCGGAAGCTCTCCTCGGTCAGTTAATCCCGCCAGCCCCCGTCCCTGTGCTCCCCGGTTTCTTGGGACAGGCGCCCCTATAGACCCTCCTCGGGTATCAGGCAAACGGCTCAATCGCGCTCAGGAACCTTCAAAGCTGAGATGATGACGATCGCCTGGGCGGTCGGGAAATCATCGGTGATGGTCAAATCGATGCGGACCTCGTGCCCTTCCGGCGTCAGTTGTTCGAGCGCCCGCGCGGCGCCCCCGGTCAATTCCAGCGTAGGCCGCCCAGAGGGCAAATTTACGACGCCCATATCACGCCAAAAGACGCCATGACGAAAGCCCGTGCCGAGCGCCTTGGCGCAGGCCTCCTTGGCGGCGAAGCGCTTGGCGTAGGACGCGGCCCGCTGCGCGCGACCGTCTGATTTGCGCCGCTCGATATCGGTAAACACGCGGATCAAAAACCGTTCGCCGTAGCGCTCGATGGTCTTCTCGACGCGCCGGATATCAATGATGTCGTTGCCGAGCCCGATAATCATCACGCGAGGCCTGCCCGCACTTCCGCGGCCGGGTGGTGCAATGTTTGCCGCCCTTTGTCCATGGCTGCGCGCATGCGCCGCACGCTCTCGCCCACGCCGACAAAAACCGCCTCGCCAATGAGGAAATGCCCGATATTGAGTTCCACGATCTCAGGCAGCGCTGAGATGGTCTCCGCGGTCTCATAGTTGAGGCCATGGCCGGCATGCACCTCTAGACCGAGCCCGCGGGCGAGATTGGCGCCCTCGCGAATGCAGCGCCATTCTGCTTCGGCATCGTCCATGCGTCCTTCGGCGAGCGCATCGCACCAAGCGCCCACATGGATCTCGATGGCCGGCGCGCGCAGGCGCGATGCGGCTTCGATCTGACGCCGCTCCGCGGCGATGAACAGCGAGACGTGGATGCCGGCGTCAACCAGCTCGGCTACGACCGGTGCCAGCAGGTTGTGCTGCGCCACGACGTCGAGTCCACCCTCGGTGGTGCGCTCCTCGCGCCGCTCGGGCACGAGACAGGCGGCATAGGGCTTGGTCTTCAGCGCGATCGCCTCCATCTCGGGCGTCGCCGCCATTTCGAGGTTGAGGGGGCAATCGAGCTCGGCGACGAGCCGGGCAATATCGTCGTCACGGATATGACGCCGGTCCTCGCGTAAATGCGCGGTGATGTTGTCAGCGCCCGCTTCGAGCGCGAGCTTGGCCGCGCGCACGGGATCGGGATGGACCCCGCCACGCGCATTCCGCAAAGTAGCAACGTGATCGATGTTGATGCCCAGTCGGATCGGCGGAACAGTCATTGGGCCTCCATGGGAGACCTCAGCGCACGGCGGCGGTGCTGGTACGCGTTCACCGTCGGCCTCACCAGGGCATAGCTCAAAGCCGCAAGGCCGAGCCCGATGGGAATGGCCCCGAGCGACATGGGCTTCAGGATCGGCCATAGATGGTCGATGGAGGTTTGGAAGATGCCGCTCGACAGGTCGATCCGCGCCCTCTCCGACCCGCCGCCCAGCATCAGATGGCCAACCTCGTAAGTGCCGACCCACAAGAAGGGATAGGTGATTGGGTTGCCGAAGAAGGTGCCGAGAACGGCGGCGACGATGCTGCCGCCAATGATCCAGGCCAATAGCGCTGCCATAATCATGTGCGTGCCAAGGAACGGCGTGGTCGCGGTAAAGACGCCGGTGGCAAAGCCGAGGGCCACGGCGTGGGGGGTCGCGCTCAAGCGGCGCAAGCGATGCACGATATAGCGGGTCGAGCGGCTCCAGCTGCGGCGGGGCCACACATGCACCCGCACCCGCTCAAGAAAGCTCTCCGCCTCGCGGCGCCTGAACAGCATTACGACCTCGTTCCAAGGATAGGCGCTCGTCGTCCGATGTCGGCCCTGTGGGGACCGAGCCCTAGCATATTTGGGTTAGATTTCTCCATATCCCAGGGCCCTAACCCGCCGCGCGCGCGGCGCTGCTCACCACATCTTTGGCGCGCAAGCCCGCCAGGATTTCGTTCAGGTGGTGCAGGTCCCAAACCTCGAGATCGATCAGCATCTCCGTGTAATCGGGGACCCTGTTGGTCATCTTGATATTGCCGATATTGCCATCGGCCTCGCCGATCACCGCGGCGATCTGAGCCAAACTTCCGGGCTCGTTCATCGCCGTGACGGCAATCTTGGCGGGGAAGCGCTGGGGATCGTCTTCGTCGATATCCCAAGTGACGTCGATCCAGCGCTCCGGCTCCTCATCAAAGGCTTTCAGAGCATCGGCATGAATCGGGTAGATAGTGATACCCTGCCCCGGCGTGAGAATACCGACGATGCGGTCGCCCGGCACCGCGCCCCCCTCGGCGAACTTCACCGGCAGATCGCCGCGCAAACCCCGGATCGGAATACTGCTTGCGCCCTCGGGACGCTCCTTGCCGCTTGACCCGGGCCAGCGGAACTTCAGCCCCATAACCTTGCCGAGGCCAAACCAGCCTTCCTCGGTGCGCTTCACCTTGCGGCGACGCTTCTGGGGTTCTTGCGATGCTTCCTCGGGGAACACCGCGCGCACCACGTCGGTCGAGGCGAGCTCGCCACGCCCCACCGCAGCCATGACGTCCTCGGCGGTCTTCTGAGACAGGCGCTCGAGCGCCGCCCCAAGACTCTCCTCGCTGAAAGTCTTGCCCCGGCGCTGAAAGGCGCGGTCGAGAATCTCGCGACCGAGCTTGCCGTATTGTGCGCGCACGGCATCGCGGGTGGCCCGTCTAATGGCCGAGCGTGCCTTGCCGGTGGCAGCAAGACTCTGCCAGGCGACCGGCGGCGCTTGCGCCGCGGAGCAAATGATCTCGACCTCATCGCCGTTTCGCAACTGGGTGGCGAGCGGCATCGGTCGGCCGTTGATCTTGGCGCCGACGCAGGTGTTGCCGACATCGGTGTGGACCGCATAGGCGAAGTCGATGCAATTGGCGCCGCGGGGCAACGCGATCAGGCGGCCTTTCGGCGTGAAGCAGAACACCTGGTCCTGGAACAGTTCGAGCTTGGTGTGCTCCAGGAACTCCTCCGGATTATCGCCTTCGAGCAGCATGCCGACGAGATGGCGCAGCCAGCGGTAGGCGCCGGACTCTTGCGAGGGCACCTTATTCGTGCCGTTGCCGTTCGTGTCCTTATAGAGCGCGTGCGCGGCGACGCCGTATTCGGCGATCGAGTGCATCTTCTCGGTGCGTATCTGCAGCTCGACGCGCTGATGTCGAGGACCCACGATGGTCGTGTGGATCGACTGATAATCGTTCTGCTTCGGGTTGGAGATGTAGTCCTTGAAGCGACCGGGCACCGCGTGCCACGTCGTGTGGACCACGGAGAGCGCGTGGTAGCAGTCGGGCACTTTCGGCACGACGATGCGGAAGCCATAGATGTCGGAGAGCTGCTCGAGCGAGATCTGCTTGCGCTCCATCTTTCTCCAGATGGCGTAAGGCTTCTTCTCACGGCCGGCCACAACGCCTTTGACCTTGGCCTCTTTCAGCTTCGTGGTGAGTGCGCTCTCAATCTCGTCGATCAAGCCTTGGTTGCGCTCGCGCAAGATCTTGAGGCGCTCTACGACAGCGGCGTAGGCCTGCGGGTTGAGCCACCGGAAGGCGTGGTCCTCGAGTTCCTCGCGCAGCCACTGCATGCCCATGCGGCCGGCGAGTGGCGCGTAGATATCCATCGTCTCCTCGGCGATGATCTTGCGCTTCGCCGGCTTCATATGCTCGAGCGTCCGCATGTTGTGCAGACGGTCGGCGAGCTTGACGAGCAGCACGCGAATATCGCTGGAGATGGCAAGCAGCAGCTTGCGGAAGTTTTCCGCCTGCTCGGCCTTTTTGGTGACGAGGTCGAGCTTCTTGATCTTGGTCAGGCCATCAACCAGCGTGCCGATCTCCGGACCGAACATCGTGTCGATCTCGGTGCGCGTGACGTCGGTGTCCTCAATGGTGTCGTGGAGGAGTGCAGTGGCGATGGTCGCGTCGTCGAGTCGCATCTCGGCGAGGATGGCGGCGACCTCAAGGGGATGGGAGAAGTACGGGGCGCCGGACGCGCGCTTCTGATTGCCGTGCGCCTTCATCGCATAGACGTAGGCGCGGTTGAGCATCGCCTCGTTGGCGGTCGGCTGATAGCTCAGCACGCGTTCGACCAGCTCATATTGGCGGGTCATCGCGTGCGGCCCTTAGTGAATTTCGGACGCGGCACGCTCTTCGTTCCGGCTGATGCCGGAATCCAAATCACCTCTGAAAGCCAGCCTATGCCGGAATGCGGCGAGGCAATTGAAAACGTGCCGCGCCTAAAGGTGTCCCCAAGCTCAGCGTGCGCGTGGTCCCGCATTCGAGCCATCCGAAGGCGCCTGGGTCGCCATCCGGCGCAGCAGCTCCTCCTCGGTCATCTTGTCGATCGCGGTATCGGTCGACTGGTCGTCCTGACCGAGAACCGGCATCCTCGTCTCGCTCGACAGCATCGGCACGGCTTCGGCCTCAGGCTCGTCCACCTCGACATATTTCTGCATGGAGTGGATGAAATCTTCTTTGAGGTCGTCGACCGGAACCTTCTTCTCGGCGATCTCACGCAGCGCCACCACGGGATTCTTGTCGTTGTCCCGCTGCACGGCGATCTGAGCGCCGGCGGAGATGGTACGGGCACGGTGGCTGGCAAGCAGCACGAGCTCGAAACGGTTCGGAATCTTGTCGACGCAGTCCTCGACGGTGACGCGAGCCATGAGGAAATCCTTCTGAAATTGGCCGGATTTAGCCCCTATGTATGCAGTTCGGGGCAGGCTGGCAAGTCGAACCGGCCCCAAAGCTTTCTCATCACTTCACCTTCGCGCCCGCTTGCGACCGCCCGCCACAGCGCCCGGGCACTACGTTTGGTGACCGGATGCCGCCAGTTAGGCGCGACATCGAGCAGCGGACGGAGCACGAAAGGCCGCGTCTCGATCCAGGGATGGGGCAAAATAAGGGGCCTTGCGCCCGCCCGGGCAAAGCGGGGATGCCTGCCCCGCCAATGCTCAGTGCGTCCCTTGTAATCCAGAATGTCGATATCGAGGGTGCGCGGGCCCCAAGGGCTGCCGCCACGGCGCCCTGCTTCCCGCTCGATTCTTTTGAGCAGCCGAAGCAGCGCCTCCGGCGGCAGATGCGTGTAGATCAGAGCCGCGGCGTTAACGTAAGCAGGCTGTCCGGCGCGACCGACCGCCGCAGTCTCATAGAAGGCGGAGACGGCCTCCACGATGACGCCTGCGCGTGCGATTTCACGCAATGCGCGCGCGATGGTGTCGGCGGGCTTGCCCCACGGCCCGGGACAATTTGCGCCCAATCCTACCAGCGTCTTGCCATGGGTCCCCAATTGCGGAGCGTCCTCGTCATACCTATGTTGTTTATGCAGCCCTCTAGTTTGTGTTTCGGAAAGGCTGCTTCTTCAATCCACCTAATATTTCAAGCGTTAGGACATCGAATGAATTTCTATCCAACCGAGCGCATCGCTCTCTTCATCGACGGCGCCAATCTTTACGCCGCGGCGAAGTCTCTCTCCTTCGACATCGATTACAAGCGCCTCCTTACCCTGTTCCGCTCCAAGGGGCAGCTCGTCCGCGCGCTCTATTACACCGCGCTCGCCGAGGATCAGGAGTACTCCTCGATCCGTCCGCTGATCGATTGGCTCGACTATAACGGCTACACCATGGTGACAAAGCCGACCAAAGAGTTTGTCGATGCGGCGGGGCGGCGAAAGATCAAGGGCAATATGGATATCGAGCTTGCCGTCGATGCCATGGAGCTTGCCGATCATCTCGACCATCTTGTGCTGTTCTCCGGCGACGGCGACTTCCGGTCGCTGGTAGAGGCTCTGCAGCACAAAGGCAAACGCGTGAGCGTCGTGTCGACGCTGTCCACCAACCCGCCGATGGTCGCCGACGAGCTTCGCCGTCAGGCCGACCAGTTCATCGATCTCGCCAACTTGCAGAACGAGATCGGCCGCGACCCGGCCGAGCGTGCGCAGCGCGAGCAGCGGCGGCGGCAAGAGCCCGAGCCGCTTGACGAGTTCGAGCCCGAAGACCTGATCGAGACCTGAACCTTCCCGGCGCAAGGCCGTTAGCGAAAAAGGAGGTAAGACCATGAAGCTCGGCTTCGTTGGGCTCGGACACATGGGCAGCGCCATGGCGGCGAACTTGCTCGCGGCGGGACATCCCCTCTCCGTGCATAACCGCACCGCGGCCAAGACCGAACCGCTCGTGGCCATAGGGGCGGCGCGCGCCGAAACGCCTGGCGCGGCAGCGAGCGGCGAAGCCGTCATCACCATGCTCGCCGACGATGCGGCGGTAGAAGCGGCCGTGTTCGGCGAGGACGGTATGCTCGAGGCGCTCCGCCCGGGCGCGATCCATATCTCCATGAGCACGATCAGCGTCGCTCTCGCCGCGCGGCTTGCCGAAGCCCATGCCGCGCGCGGCCAGGTTTACGTTTCGGCGCCTGTGTTCGGACGGCCCGATGCGGCCGCAGCGGGCAAGCTGTTCGTCGTCGCTGCGGGTCCGGCGGCGGCCATCGCCACCTGCCAGCCTGTGTTCGACGTTCTCGGCCAGCGCACCTTCGTGGTTTCAGAGCACGCGCCGAACGCCAATGTGGTCAAGCTCAGCGGTAACTTTCTGATCGCCTCGGTGATCGAGGCTTTGGGCGAGGCTTTTGCTCTTGTCGACAAAGCCGGCATCGACCGCGCCCAGTATCTCGACCTCCTGGTGAGCACGCTGTTCGGCGCGCCGGTATACAAGACCTATGGCGGGCTGATCGCCGAGGAGCGCTACCAGCCGGCAGGCTTCAAGGCCGAATTGGGCTATAAGGACATGGACCTTGCGCTCAATGCCGCGCAGGCGCTTGAGGTACCCATGCCACTTGCGAGCCTCATTGCCGAACGCTTCCGGACGCTGATCGCGGCGGGCGGGAAGGATTTCGATTGGTCGGCGCTCGGCCTTCTCGCCAAGCGCGATTCCGGCGCGGCGACGCCGCTCAAACCTGCGAGCCAGGACTGACCGTGCGGCTTTCGGCCGTGACCCAGGTAGAGGCGCCCGAGCCTGCTCGGGATTGCCCGCTATGCCCGCGGCTCGTGGCGTTCCGCCAGGACAATGAAGCGGCGCATCCCGACTGGTTCAACGGAGCGGTCCCCTCGTTCGGGCCGGAGACGGCGCGGCTCCTCATTGTCGGACTGGCGCCCGGTCTCAAAGGTGCCAACCGGACGGGACGGCCTTTCCTCGGCGACTACGCCGGTGAGCTGCTCTACCGCACGCTCCTCAAGACAGGCCTTGCGCGCGGTGAGCACAATGTCGCGACGCCTGAGGCGCTCGAGCTGGTCGACTGCATGATCACCAACGCGGTGCGCTGTGTGCCGCCGCAGAACAAGCCGAAGTCGGACGAGATCAAGCGTTGCCGCCCCTTCCTTATCGGCCGCATACAGGCGCTGCCGAATTTGCGCACTTTGCTGGCCATCGGCCGCATCGCCCATGACGCCATCCTCGACGCGTTTCAGCTCAAGAAGCGAGACTTCCCGTTCTCTCACGGCGCGCGCCACGATCTTCCGGGCGGGCTCACCCTGTTCGACAGCTATCACTGCTCGCGGCAGAACACGAATACGGGCCGGCTCACGACGCCCATGTTCGAAAAGGTGGTGGGGCACGCCGCCGCGAGCCTCGAAGGTTAGCTTGCTGGCGTCCGACAAGTCGGGCATGCTTTCCGCCTGTCATTGAAACGGTTTGCGAGAGGCTTCCCCATGGCGGGGCTGGAAATCTCACCGACCAAGGTCGGCTTTATCATTCTCAAGGCGCGGGAATACGGCGCCAAGGTTGGCGCGTGGGACGAAGGCGCCTCCTCCGACCACGATGCGGAGTCGATCCTCGAGGATTTCTCCGACGATTCGACCCTGGGCGAGATCAAGGAGTTCATTCACGATCTCAACGAAGACGAGCAAGTGAGCCTAGTGGCACTCGCTTGGATCGGCCGGGGCTCGTTCGGGCCCGAGGAGCTCGATGACGCGATGGACACCGCCCGGGCGGAACGCAACGCGCGCACGGCGGACTATCTCCTCGGCATGCCGCTTCTGTCTGACTACCTGGAAGAAGCCTTGGACCGGCTCGGCTATTCCGTCGAGGACGCCGAAGACGACGCCATGGGCGACTAACCCTCAATCCTGCGCTTCGATCCAACCGAGAACTTCGCCCGCGTGACCCGCCGGATCGGGCACGGGGTAGAACACCTGTGCGATGCGTCCGTCCGCGACGATAAGCGTAAGCCGCTTCAGGTAGATCTCGCTTCCGGCTGCGAAAGTCGGTAAGCGAAGCGCGCCTGCGAACTGACCTTCCCCGTCGCTCAGGATCGGAAACGGCAGGCCAAGCCGGGCGATCAACTCGCTCTGATAGGCGCTCGTCTGGCGGCTCAGGCCGAAGACGCGCGCTTCCTGCTGCGCGAAGCGCGCAGAGAGATCGCGGAAGCCTTCGAGTTCGGGGGTCGAGCCATGCGCCCCGGGGATCAAGTCCCAATCGGCCGGATTGGGCTGGCCGGGCCGCCCGGTCCAGGGATAGACCGCTACCACGCTCTGGCCGGGCAGTGTCGCGAGGCGAACATGGCCTCCGTCCGTCGCCGGGAGCGAGACCAGCGGCAATGCCGAGCCTTGTGCGAGATGATCGGCGGCGCCGTCATCTAGAGGCGGCGGAAAACCCGTCACGCCTCATCCCTTCTCACGCATGAGCCGGCCCTTCTGGCGCTCCCAATCGCGCTTCTTCTCCGTCTCGCGCTTATCGTAGACCTTCTTGCCGCGGCCGAGCCCCAGCTGGATCTTGGCGATCCCGCGGGCGTTGAAATAGAGCCTGAGCGGTACCAGCGCCATGCCTTGCCGCTGGATGGCGCCGAGGAGCCGCGCCATCTCGCGCTTGTGCAGGAGGAGCTTACGGGGCCTGGTCGGGGCGTGGCCGTCGCGCGCCGCGCCCGCATACTCGGCGATGTTCGCGTTGATGAGGTAAAGCTCGCCGCCTTCGTTGGAGGCGTAAGACTCTGCGATGTTTGCCTTGCCGGCGCGCAGCGACTTCACCTCCGAGCCGGTCAAAACGATGCCGGCCTCAACCGTCTCCTCGATGTCGTAGTTGAAGCGGGCTTTACGGTTCTCGGCGACGAGCTTCCCGCTCTCGCGCTTCGGCGCCATGACATGACCCTTCGCAAAGCTAAGCGGACGCGAGGCCCACCGCTCCGATCGCCTCATCCACGCGCTTGCGCGTGGCCGCCGAGATCGGCGCGAGCGGCAGGCGCGTCTCGCTCGAGCAGAGGCCGAGCTTCTCGGCTGCATACTTCACCGGGCCGGGATTGGCCTCGACGAACAAGGCCTCATGCAAGGGCATAAGACGGTCTTGCAACTCCAGAGCTCGCTTGAAGTTTCCGCCAAGGCAGGCGAGCTGGAACTCCGAGCAGAGCGCCGGTGCCACGTTGGCGGTCACCGAGATGCAGCCAATGCCGCCATGGGCCATGAAGCCGAGCGCGGTGGCATCCTCGCCGGAAAGCTGGATGAAGTCGTGGCCCATCGCCGCGCGCTGCTGGCTCACCCGCGCCATGTTGGCGGTCGCGTCCTTGACGCCGACGATGTTCTTGAGCTCGAACAGCCGTGTCATGGTGTCGACCGACATGTCGATGACGCTGCGGCCCGGGATGTTGTAGATGACGATCGGAATGTCGGCGGCGTCGTTGATCGCTTTGTAGTGAAGATAGAGCCCCTCTTGGGTCGGCTTGTTGTAGTACGGCGTCACCACGAGCGCACCGTCGGCACCGGCAGCCTTTGCGTGGCGCGTCAGCGCGATCGCCTCGACCGTTGAATTGGAACCCGTTCCGGCGATTACCGGCACGCGGCCGGCCGCCTGCTCGATGCAGAGCTCGATGACGCGGCGATGCTCGTCGTGATTGAGCGTCGGCGACTCTCCCGTCGTGCCGCAGGGCACGAGACCGTGCGTACCCTGGTCGATTTGCCACTCCACGAGCCTGCGGAAGGCGGTCTCGTCGAGCGAGCCATCCTTAAAGGGCGTGATGAGGGCCGTGATCGAGCCTTGAAACGGCGGCATAGACAAAGCGAAAGCTCCTAGAGCGATGCGATTGGCGCAGAGTCCCGAGGGAAAGTCGGGCGGACAATAGGGTCTCGGGGTTGAAGCGGCAAGCCGAGGGGCGATCTTCGCCAGTTCGTCCGGTTAGGGATAAACCGTATTCTGCTCCTCGTGTCTCTACTGAGAAAAGTATAATACCGGCGAGCGGCTTACACGCCTCTTCTAAGCGCTCTTCTGACCCAGGACAACGCCACGCCAGTCATTTTTCCGCCGGAATCTTTCAGACAGTGTTCAATTTAGGTACACTATCGTGACCTTTATCGTCGCGGCTCCCCGGTCGGGGGACGTCCTGACCGCTTAGACGCAGGTCGTAACCGGTACCGATCGACGAAATGAAACGCTTTCGCGCGCACACTTTACCTGTTCTCGTTGCGTTGACATGCGTCGCGCCGGGCCTAGCTGCGGCAAAATCAGAGCCTATTCCGCTTCCCGATCGCAATCCTGAGCGCCCGGCTCTCGTGGTTGAGCAAACGACGGCTGTGCCAGAGGCTGAGCCTGCTGCGCCGGATGCGGCGCCCGCCTCACCCGAGGATGCGTCGGCCACCGCCCAGACCACCCCGCCTGAGGCTGCGCCTGCTCCTGCGGATGAAGCCGCCGCCGACGCAAACACGATGACCGTAGCAGCGGTTCCAGCGCCGGAGCGCAATCCAGAGAAGCCGGCCGAGCCCGTCGAGAAGGCCGAGGCTGAAGCGCAAGCCCCGTCACCCGAGCTTGTGGACGTCCCACGTCCCGACATCAATCCGAACCGCGAACCGCCGACCTTTCCCCCTGCGCCTAAACCGGCGATGGACTATGTCGCCGTCCTGAAACCGATTCTCGACTACAACATCAGCGCAGACGACGAGAGCCGTCTTCGCTTTGTCATGCGTGACAAGGGTACCGTCGACCAGACGGCGGCCAAGATTTCCGACCCGGCTGTGCGCGCCTTCGCCCAGTGGTATCGCTACAAGCACAATAAGAGCACGGTGCTCGACCCCGAGGCGATCGAACAATTCCGTGCCGCCCATCCCGACTGGCCCGGCCAGGATGACCTTCGCGAAAAGGCCGAGACGTCGCTGTTCCTGACCGACGCCTCGGCCGATGAGATCAAGGTATTCTTCGGTGGCTCGGCCCCGCAGACCGGTGCCGGTAAGGCTGCGCTGGCGAGCGTCTACCTGAAGGAGGGTAATGTGGCAGCGGCCAAGGACCTGGTCGTCTCCGCCTGGCGCGACCACCGGCTCAACGAACACGTGGAGAAGAAGATCCTCGCCAAGTTCGGCGACATGCTTACGGCGGAGAACCACGAGGCGCGCATCGACAAGCTGCTTTATCCCGACGACCCGTCAGAGACCGATGCGGCTCTGCGCGTGGCGAAGCTTCTGCCCCCCGAAGAGCAGAAGAAGGTCAAGGCCCGCATCGCCGTCATCAAGCGGCGCAACAACGCCGGCAAGCTGCTTAAGGCCCTGCCCGACGATGCCGTCGAAGACGATGTGGGCTTGCGCTTCAACAACATCCAATGGCTGCGGCGCACCAAGGACAAAGACCAGAGATTGCGCGCGTGGAAGCTTCTGCTGGACGCGCCGTTGGAGCCCAATGTCCTGCTCGACCTCAACGAGTGGTGGATCGAGCGCCGTGTCAATGTGCGGGCTGCGCTCAATGACGGGCATCCTCGCACCGCTTACGAGATCGCCGCCAAGCATGGGCTCACGTCTGGCGATTCTTATATCGAGGCGGAGTTCCTGGCCGGCTGGGTCGCGCTGCGTTACTTGAACGAGCCGACGACGGCGTTACGTCACTTCCTCGCTTTGCGGAAGGCAGCGACGGATTCCCGGAACATCGCACTCGGCGAATACTGGCTCGGGCGGACCGCGCTTGCGCTCGGCGATCGCGGCTCTGCCGTTATCCATTTCCACGGCGCCGCCAAATACCCGCAATATTTTTTCGGCCAACTCGGGCGCCAAGCGCTTGATCCGCGGCCGGCCCGGCTCGAAGTGACGCCTACGCCGATACCGACACAAGCTGATATCCACCGCTTCATGGCGCGCGACGCGGTGCGTGCCATTGGCGTGGCGCGCGCCGCCAAGCTCGAATGGGTCACGCCGCAATTCTTCTTCGCTCTGGCGCGCAGGTTGGACAACGCGGCCGAGGTGGTGCTGCTCGCCGAGCTCGCCAAGGCCATGGACAAGGATCAGGTCGCGATCAGGCTATCGAAGATCGCCTTCAACCGGGACCTCCCGCTCGGCGACTACGCACTGCCCATCGGGGTGATACCGTCTTACAAGAGCCTGCTCGACGAGCGCGTAGACCCGGCGTTGGTCCATGCGTTGTGCCGTCAGGAGAGCGAGTTCAATGCCGCGGCCAAGAGTCCGGTGGGCGCGAGTGGGCTGATGCAATTGATGCCAGCCACGGCGCGAGGCATCGCCCGGCGTTACAAGGTCCGATACTCGAAGTCCCGACTCACCACTGCGGCCTACAACACGCAGCTCGGCGAGGCCTTCCTGAACGACCTAATCGACAGCTATGATGGCTCCTATTTCTTGGCGCTCGCTGCCTACAATGCCGGTCCGGGCCGCGTCAAAGAGTGGATGGGGATCTTTGGCGATCCGCGCGATCCTGACGTCGATCCCGTCGATTGGATCGAGCGCATCCCCTTCACCGAAACGCGCCGCTATGTCATCAAGATCATGGAGACGCTACAACTTTATCGCTCCCGACTGGCGGGGCCTAAAGGCGCCCTTCACCTCGTGCAAGACCTCAATCGAGGCCGGCGGGTTTCGTCCCCGGAGACGGCCTCCATCACCGCGGCGCCGGCGGCAACAGCGCCCTGAGCGGGACCCAACTTGCGAGTTGACTTTTCGAGGGTTGTTCCCCCATCAACTTTGCTGAACACTGCTTCCGCGCGTTCGGCGCGCGACGGCCGATCGAATTCGCTCCCTAGGTTGCTTCCGTGACGATGCCAGAGCTTAATGGCGAGCCGTGGCGAGACATTTTCTATGAGTCGTTCGACGACCTTAGACTCTACGCCCGCCACTACCCGGCCCCGGACGAGAGATTCCGGAGCGTGATCTGCTTGCCGGGCCTGACCCGCAATGCCCGGGACTTCCACACGCTCGCCACCTATCTGTCTACGCATCCGGAGAAGCCCCGCAACGTCTATTGCCTCGACTATCGCGGTCGCGGTCGGTCCCAGCACGACCCGAACTGGCGCAACTATGTGCCCTATATCGAGCTTCTCGACACGCTCGACTTCCTCACGGTGCAAGGCCTGCATCGGGTAGGCATTGTGGGGACATCGCGCGGTGGGATCATTGCCATGATGATGGCCGCGCTCAGACCGACAGCGATGGGCGCCGTCGTTCTCAACGACATCGGACCGGTGATCGAGACACGCGGCCTTGCCCGCATCGTGAGCTATGTGGGACGCATGCCGGTGCCAAAGACTTGGGCGGACGCGGTGCAGATCATGCGCGAGATCAACAGCCGCGGCTTCCCCGACTTCACCGATACCCAGTGGGACCAGATGGCGCGCGGTGTATTCGAGGAGAACAGAGGGCGGCTTATCCTCTCCTATGACCGCAAACTCGGCCGGGCCATTGGAACTGTGGACTTGAGCCGACCGGTACCAGATCTCTGGCCCCAGTTCATCGCGCTGGGACAGGTTCCCGTCTTCGTGCTGAGGGGCGAGCACTCAGACGTGCTGAGCGCCGAGACGCTCGACGCGATGGTCGAGCGCCATCCCAACTTACGAACCATGACTGTGCCCGAGCAGGGTCATCCTCCGGTCTTGCAAGAACAAGAGCCGGTCGAGGCGATCGGCGGCTTCTTCGCGGTGAACGACTAGCGTCGGCGCGGGTCGTGCGCCGCTATTGCGCGTCGACCAGCGGCGTCAGCGGCGGCAACTTACCCTTCGGCCAGTTGCCGTTGGTCCGCGCATATTCCTTGATCCGGGGCACGACTTGCGCGGCGATATCGGTCGAGGCGTTCGCTTCCTTCCACTTGATACTCTCCGACGTGGAGAACAGCTTCGGCAAGTCGCGCCGCAATTGATAGGATACGGCGACGGCGGTCCCCTTGTCGGGCGCGACCCCTTCAATCGTCACGGCGAGACCCGAGAGGGCGACCTTTCCCGACTCCAGCTGGCTCAATGCCCGCAACGCTGCGATCACGGCCTCATCCCAACCCTTCGGTGCGCCGGAGGCGACTTCGAGCCGGTCGTCGAGCCCTGGCCTTTCAAATAATTGCCGCGATAGCTCGCGCAGCTGCTTGCGCGCGTCCTCGCTTGGAACGCTGCCCGATAGGCTCAGCGCGTTGGCGCCGAGATCGGCGGTGAACACGAAAGGGTCGGCAAGCGGAGGCCGCACGTTGTTGCCCTTGAGGGTGAGACCACTTGGCAGTGGCCCAGTCAGCGCCTTATTGATCTCGGCGTAGTCGTCGGGAGTGCTGGCATCGCCAGCTACCAGCAAGGCGGCATTGTAAAGCCGCACCGAGCCGCGCTTGAGATGGGAGAGTTGCTGCAAGCCGAAGCTCACCGCGCCGAGCCACTGGTCTTTCGGCGGGCCGCCCTTGGCGACCTTCAGTCGGTCCTCGACCTGAAGGTCAGGAAAATGCGCTTTCACCATGCCAAGCAAGGTTCGGCGGTCCTCTTCGGAAGGAACTGAGCCGCGGAGCCGGAGGCTGGACGTATTTCGACTCGCCATCCACTGATAGTTCGTCTGGTCCTTGCTCTTGTCTGCGGTCTGAGTGACCGGATGGGCAGCGGCATCGGCCTGCGCAGCATCGGGGGCTGGACCGGCATGCGCCGCGAACGTCACGAACACGGCGAGTGGCGCAACGAGACCGAGCAACAATCTCGGCCGAAATCCCAACAAGGAATTCTCACCCTTCATAACGCGGTGCCGCTTGGCTTGATTGCCTTGTCTCTACACACTCTTGGTAACCCCGTCTTGCCGCGGAGTCTTAACGCGGCACGGTCGCGAAAAGCCGGTAAGGCGGTTAGCCCTCTGGCCCGTGTGATCCTTATACCCACGGCCTCACCCGGTGGCCTATGCGCCTCGGATGCCCGGGAGAATCGGGTCCCGCGCTTTGGTGGGCGGTCGCTCCGTTAGTTAACGAGCGCGACACCGAACTATAGGGCATTGGAACTTGCGGTTCTAGGCCGCTCTTTCCTATGTCACGTCCAACGTCACTTCAGGCAAATGTGGCGCGCTGCCGCAGTAAGCCGCCCGCGTTTACCGTTGAGGCTCAGCAATATGACGTCGACGGACTAATGGAAGTGCTGCGCGAGCCCGATAATGCCGATGGCGATAAGATAAATCGCCACGACGTAGTTCAAGATGCGCGGCATCAGCAAAATGAGAATTCCAGCGATGAGCGCGATCAGTGGGTTGAGTAGAACTGGATCCATGGATGGCAAAGCTTCCTCCCCCGTGAAAGGGCGCGCGGGCCTGATTCGTCGAACTGACGCAGGAGAGCATAAGCGATCTGCGGGGACTTGTCCTCGGCTGAACGCCCCGCGAGATGGGGAAACTAAGTCCTTTCCCTCACCCTTCAAAATGGTTCAGGAGAGCATATATCTCGTCTTGCCTTTGCCGTTTTTCGCGGCAAAGGGTAAGGACTTAGGCCGGCTTGAGGAGATCGGTCCGAGTGCTCGTATAGCAGGGGGAAACGCAGCTGCATGACGGTCGACGACCCGGGCTTTTGGCTCGCCGTATTACAGATCATTTGGATCGACCTCCTGTTGTCCGGCGACAACGCTGTCGTCATCGCGCTCGCCTGCCGTCAGCTCCCGCCACAGCAACGCGCCTGGGGCATCGCCCTTGGAACTCTCGTCGCCATCGGCTTACGCGTCCTGTTCACCGGCGCGGTGACGACGCTTATGACCATGCCCTATGTGAAGCTGCTCGGCGGCATGCTTCTCATATGGATCGCCATCAAGCTTCTCGGTGGCGAGGAGAGCGACAATCACGACTCGATCCGGCCGGTCAATAGCCTCTGGCATGCGGTCAAGATCATTGCCATCGCCGACGCGGTGATGAGTCTCGACAATGTCATCGCCATCGCCATGGCGTCCCGCGGCAGCTACACGCTCCTGATGTTCGGCCTGGCCGTCAGCATTCCGCTGATTATGGCGGGCGCGGCGATCGTCATGGCGCTTCTGGAGCGCTTTCCCATCATCGTTTGGGCCGGCGCAGCCTTGCTCGGTTGGATTGCCGGCGAGATCATCGCCAAGGACCCGTTCATCATGGGGCACGTCGATCCGGCGATGGCCCATACCGTGTGGAGGATTGGCGCGATAATCGGGGCGATCGTCGTGCTGGGTGTTGGGCTGTTGCGCCGACGATGGCTTAGACGGAGCGCGCCCGACCAGGCCTAGCGCTCAAACCTCACTCCTCTTCCGTCCCTTCACGCGCTCCCGCTTTGGCCGCCGTCTTTTGCCCGCTATGCCGGTCGAGCGCGGCGTTGATCTCCGCACCGAGCAGAACGATGTAGAAGGAGATGTAGAGCCAGAACAACAAGACGATCACGGCGCCGAGCGAGCCGTACATCCTGTCATAGTTGGCGACGTTGGAAACGTAGTACGAGAAGCCAACGGATGCGAGCAGCCACACGAAGGTTGCGAAGACCGAGCCCACGCTGATCCAGCGCCATTGCGGACTCGCCCGGCTCGGCCCGAAACGGTAGATCAGTGCAAGCAGGAATAATGTCAGCAGCGCGAAGGCCGGCCAGCGCACCATCCTGGTAATCGTCTCGAAAGCTAGAGGGTGGCCGGTATCCGCGAAGAGGACCGGCACATAGACGATGGCGAACAGCATGGCCACGCCGCCGAGAATGCCGATGATAGTGTAGCCAATGGCGCTGAGGTAGAAGCGTAAGAGGCTCCGCCGCTCCGGCTCGCCATAGGCGATGTTAAGCGCGGAGAACATGGCTTGAGTGCCGAGATTGGCGCTCCACAGCGCGATGGCGAGGCTGACGCCGAAGCCCCAACCGAGCGTTTGCCCCGACGTCTCGGCGATCCTACGGATCTGGTCGATGACGATCTCGTAGCCTTGGGGCGGCAGCACGTCTTTGAGCATGCTGAACTGCCGCTCCACGGTTGCCGGATCTGTGGTCAGCCCGTAGAGCGCGATCGCGGCGGTCAGCGCCGGGAAGATGGCGAACAGGGCATAGAAGGCGCAACCTGCCGAGACCACGGAGAGATTGTCACTGGCGGCCTTGCTGAGCACGTCTTTCACGATCTGCCACCATCCCTTAAGGGGGATGTGGTAGGCACGCGTGGCGTCGCGCCCGAACAGGTCTGGCTTGCGGTTCATGTCCCTATGAAGGATCGTGGGGAGATCTGAAGATCAAGTAGATAATACGCGAAGCCCAATGCGGGTTTCGCCAAGACAGGATGGGTGGCCGAGTGGTTGAAGGCACCGGTCTTGAAAACCGGCAGGCGTGCAAGCGTCTCGAGGGTTCGAATCCCTCCCCATCCGCCACTTACCGCTCGTAAGCCATGTAGCGGATGATCCGCCAATTCCCGTCCGCCTGTTTCTGGAAGATGTCCATGCCGGGCTCGACCGATGTCGTTTCGCGGCCGTCCTTGTCTTTGACAGTCAGCGTCCAGTCGAGGCGCACGACGGCTACATCGCCGAACACGCGGATCTCCTTCACGTCCAACCCATAGGAGAAGGTCTTCTCCTTGTCGGTCAGTGAGCCCTTGAGGAGCTCGCAGAGCCCGTCGTAATCGCGCTCGGGTTGACCGCGAAAGTCGGCGCGTAGGTCAGGCGCGAAGAGCCCGCAGACCTTGTCGGCGCGGCCAGCATTGAAGTCGGCCATCCACTGGTTCAGCGCGCTCTTGATCTCCACCGCCGCGTCTGCGGCCTCAGCCGGCCACGGGGCGATGCTCGCAAGCGAGGCAATGAGGACGAATTGGCAGGCGATGCGAAGCACGATCATCATCCTTCGATAGGCGCCAGAGTTTACCTCACCCCTCTTCGGCGAGAATTGGCTAGGCGCTATGCGGATCGCCCGAAGGCGCGTCGGCCTGCGGCGGGCGCCCTACGGCACGTGGCCCACCGACAAGCCAGGAAATGCGCTCGCCGCGTTGAGGGTGCTCCTCTTCGCGCGGCTCTTCGATGTGGCGCGGTTCAGGCCGGACGATGCTCTCCGGCTGGTCCACCACCTGCCCCACGGTCCAAATCAGCGGCCGCTCCAAATGGTCGGGCAAGACGGTGAGGGCATCGCCCTCTGCCTCATGGAGCTGCGCCTTGGTGAGACCGCGCACATCAAGAAGAGTCGCGCCACACAGATTGGCGCCGGCGAGATTGGCGCCGGTCAAATCGGCGCGCTCGAGAAGCGCATTGCTCAGATTGGCGCCGGCGAGATTGGCGCCCTCGAGCCGTGCATCCCGGAGATCGGCATCAGTGAGGTCGGCGTCTTCAAGATTCGCCTTCGTCAGCGTGGCGAACCGCAAGAAGGCGTCGCGCAACCGTGCATAGGCCAAATTAATCGGCCCACCATTGATGGGACCGAGCTGTCGATCGCCAATGCTGAGAGAAATGCTGACAAGGTTGGGGATGATCGAAGGGTTCTCCGCCCGCCACTCATTCCACGGCCTGGGGCCTCGGCACAGGAGTTCGATATGTTCGGAATCGGCAAACATGGGGACGCAACGCCTACAACGCTGAACGCAACTGACTCAACGGGACAAATGATACGTACGGAAAGCTATACACAAGGTAAGCGGTGACCGTAATGCACAGAGCCCGTCATCCACAAGAGTCTGTGCGGAGTCGGGACAAGGCTCGCGCTTGAGCCCCTCGCCTGCTGCACAAACGAAAAGAGCCGCCCGGATGGGCGGCCCTCACGAGACCCTTTAGACTTGACTGTGGCCGTTGCGGCTCAGCCCCCGATCCGGGCCGTACCGGAGCGGCCGTCGCCGCGCACCCAGTGGACGGTCGAGCCCTGGCGGGTCAGCTTGTAGCAATACTGCTTGCCGTCCATCCAGCTCGTCCATTTCTGGCAGAGCTGATCGTCGGCGACCCACCATTTGCCGGAATCCCTGGCCCCGTCGCCGCGCGAGAAGCTCGCCGCGACGGTTCCCATCTTGCCAGTCATGCGCCCGTTCGGGGCATACTGGATGGGAAGCTCAAAGCCCGAGATATTGAGATAGACGGTCTTGCCGCTGATCGCGCCGCGCAGTTCATCACCGGCGAGCTTGGTCGGCTCGCCGCTGAGGGCTGCGGTTGCCGGCAGGACGAGCCCCGCGGCTAGAAGGAGTGCTCCAATCTTCATCGCTTCCCCATTTTGTCTTGGAATTGACATGTGGGGGATACCGCCCTGCAAACTTGGTCAATTTGGGGCTAAGCAAAGGGGATTGTTTGACAATGTTAAAGGGCTTGGGAAAGGCCGCGTTAACCTTTGGCGGCCGCTCTTTTCTTAGCCTTGGCGCGGTGGCGGCGCAGCGCCAGCACGTTGATCACTTCCACCGCGGCCGAGAAAGCCATGGCGAAGTAGATGTAGCCGCGCGGAATATGGAAGTGGAAGGCGTCGGCCACCAAGGCGGCGCCGATGAGCAACAGGAACGACAGCGCTAGCATCTTAGTCGTCGGGTGACGCTCGATAAAGGCGCCCACCGGGCCTGACGCGAGATACATGACGGCGATGGCTACGGCGACGGCAGCGATCATGACCTCGAGGTGGTCCGCCATGCCCACC
>Ga0307436_1000398_pt1 | contig 20275 bp, 16 predicted proteins | sample SalMarWE160440MG_FD_202513 | JGI IMG/M metagenome (GOLD analysis project Ga0307436, IMG submission 202513) | Salt marsh sediment microbial communities from the Plum Island Ecosystem LTER, Massachusetts, United States - WE1604-40 | ecosystem: Environmental > Aquatic > Marine > Intertidal zone >...
GTTACCGCCACGTCGTACTTGATGGTCAGCGTCTCGCCGGCGGCCAGAAAATCGAGCGCGGCGTCGGGGATGCTGAACGTAAAATCGGTCGAACCCGGAGTAAGCGATAACGTGCTCACGTCACGCAGGTGCTCTTGCTGCGTATCCGACAGACTGCCATTAGACCAGGTAAAACTCGGGTCATCCACGGAGACGCTGCTGAATGTGAGCGCGCCGGACGTCTCGTGAGAAGCAGAGTCGCCGGTAACGCCTGGCAATTCCGTCACCGGTCTAATAACGGGGCCAGGCGGGGGCGGCGGGGGCGGCGGGGGAAGTACCAGAAACGTATCCGAGATCGTCGTCTTGTTCGGACCGCTGCTCGAACTGAGTGAATTCTGCGGCGCCGTGTTGTTTTCCGGCACAACAAAGTTAATTGGCTTTACCAATGCCGGTAGCAGTTCGAAATTTGGATTTGTGCCCGATCCGCCCGGTCCCGATAGTGTCGGGACCTGAAGTCCCAGCCGGTAAAGTTGGAGCGTTTCCTGCTGTTGCGCCTGCAGTTGCACCAATTGCACCGCGCTAAGCAGACTTACGTCGGAGGATCCATTTGCAAGTATGTGGATTACTTCACACGCAGACAAAAACTGAGGTTGCGATCGCCCATGGGGCACGAGCTCGACAACGCCGTATTGGCCCATGTCTCTGCATTCGATCGTACCGTCGTCTGGGTTGAGTGAGCCCGATACCGCCTCGGCCTTTTCTAAGGCGGCAAAGAACAACGCGCTCAGCGACAAGATGCCGATGCCGCCCGACCGCATGCGACCTCGAATGGTCGCGACCGGCGTTTCGATCCTGAGACGTCCGGCCTTCGCGACCTGCCCGGCGCTGAAAGCAAAGGTCCCTCGCGCCACGTCGAAGAGAGCGGAAGGCGAGGCCTGGTCGTTGGCGAATTCTCTCAGCACCACGCTGGCGCTTGCAGACAGGCTAAGAGCGGTGTCGTCGATAAAACGGATGGTTATGTGGCTGTCGGCGGCTGTTTCGACAATGTCGCCCTGGAAAACCGGATCGCCAAGGTTGACGACAATACAAATGCCGTTTGCCCGCGTAACGGTCGCAAACCCGGCCAACAGCTCGATTGTGCCGACGATATCGCGAGCAACGGTTGCCGGCACAAAGCCAGCCACGCCGTCCTTCTCGCCCGACACAACGCGGGACCAAACCGACACCGACCCCACTCCCCTCTTCGGTGGCGTCCGGCCTTAATGATTCTATTGACTACAACGCCGGACGCCTGCAATGACTGTTTGTTACTATCGCCTGAACGACAATTTTAATCAACGGTTAGGCTGATTGTTGGTTCAAAATAATGGTTTACCGGGGGTCATTTATTTAAAATTTAGGTCGCTTTGGGGCACTCCGCATGCCACCTGGTTGCTCAAGATCGCCGCGTTATCGCCTCATTTGCATCCAGGCCAAAAAGGTCATTTCGATCCCCATTATGTTGATGGTTCAGGGCAATTCTGTTATAAATTGTGGCGTTGCCGCCCTCAGGGGACCAAGGATGCGCGCGCCAATATTCGCTGTGTTGATCACGGCCACTATTTTGGCTGGCGGTAATTTTTTGTCGGGTCCTGCATCCGCGCAAGACCCGGCGGCTCGGCCTGCTGTTCAGGACGCTTCCGTTAAACCGATAGGTAAAGTCATTAGTGCGACGGGTTCGTCCAGCATCGAGCATGTCAACGCTGTCGTCGTTCAGGCGAAGCTTGGGAATCGCGCCAACGGGGCCAGAGTTGGTGACCTGGTCTATCGCGGCGATATTGTGCAGACCGGCGCCGACGGACACCTCGGTATCACTTTCAGCGACGGCACCGCATTCAATCTATCGCCTAACGCCCGCATGGCGCTGACCGAGTTCGTCTACGATCCGAACAGTAAATCGAACTCAACCTTTTTTAACTTGACCAAAGGCGCCTTCACTTTTGTTGCCGGCAATATTGCCAAGACCGGTAACATGAGGATCGATACGCCAGTTGCGACCATGGGCATCCGCGGAACGACACCGCACGTCGAGGTTTTACCTGACGGTAGTGTCAAGTTTTATACTCTCTTTGAAGAAGGCAAGGCGCAAGTATTGCAAAAAGCAGGCGCGCCACCGCCAACGCCGGACGCCAGCAAAGAGAAACTCAATCTCAACATTTGTCGCGGGTGCTGACCAACTCGCTTGAAGGCAAGCAGCGAGCTCGTATTATTGCGAGGTCGCGAGGTGAGGAGTTGGGAATGAAATTAGGCATGAGGCAGTGCCTTGTCGTCGGCACGACCTTGCTTCTGAGTTTGCCGCTGGTAGGGACGTGGGCGGCGGAAAAGCCTTCCAGTTTTGAAGACAAACTCAAAAATGTTCAGCTTTGCAACGGATCGGATCGCAGCTCCCCCGAGCGTCAGATTGCTGGCTGCACCGCGCTGATCGATGTACCTCACGAAACGACACGGTTATTGGCGATTGCCCACAATAACAGGGGCAACGCCTACGCGGAAAACGGCGATTTTGATCACGCTATTGCCGATTACGATGCGGCCATCAAACTCAACCCAACCTATGCCAAGCCATTTAACAATCGCGGCCTAGCCTACCAAAAGAAAGGCGATTACGACCGCGCGATCAAAGAATTTGATGAGGCGATCAAGCTCAGTCCCGACTACGGAAATGCTTTTGCAAACCGGGCCGCGGCCTATCAGAAACAGAATAATTATGAACGCGCGGCCCAGGATTATGACGCTGCGATTCGCTTGGAGCCCAATTTGGCAGCGGCATGGAACGGACGCTGTTGGACCCGTACCATTCTCGGCCAATTGAAAGCTGCGCTCACGGACTGCAATAAGGCCATAGCCTTGCAGCCCGGTGATGCTGGGACATATGATTCGCGCGGATTGACCTATCTGAAAATGGGCGAATTCAATTCTGCTATTCAAGACTATAGCACGGCGTTGCGCTTGGATCCGAAGCTGGCAACCGCATTGTACGGACGCGGACTTGCCAAGCTCAAGAAGGGAGATGCATCGAGCGGCAATGTCGATCTGGCGGCAGCAAAAGCGATCAATGCGACGATCGCTGATGATTTTGCGCGCTATGGCATAAGGTTATAAGTGCGCGGACAGAGCTGCTCGCATAAATAGATGGCATCGCGTTGGTGATGCTCAACGATTGTTTTCACTCCCTCAATTACTTTAGTCGTCCCCATAAACAAGCCTCATTGGGTTAACGTTTGTTTAACCTTTGTCGCATGCCCCTCAGCTCATGCTGACGGGACCCGGCGTCCTTCATCAATCGATTCGGCTGAAACTGCCCTGCCAATAATCTCAAAATAGAAGAAATCTGTTCAGGGCCGATTCACCGCAGCGCCGAAGAAGACTGAGCTTGCTGCGGTTGTAAACCGTATCGCAAATGATTGAGCGCAAAACGCCCAGCAAATTATCGGAGCTGGCATCGGCGAGGCCGAGCAAAAATCCGAATGCAGGGGCGTACATTCATGTCTGTCTTTTTAGCAGTCGCACGGGTCTTTTTTTTGATTACGCTTTGTTGCACCGGCGCGTTTGCCGATCGATCCGACTCCGGAAGAAACTCGTTTATTCGAGCCATCTCGGACAATAAATTGGTGGCTGCTCGGTCACCGCAGCTCGATACACCCACGCCAAGCTTGGCGGGTTCCCCTGAAGATGCCTCAGGATCAATTTCCGAGCCGTTTCAAGAAGAAAGACCAAATATTGCAATCAGTCCCGCGCACAGGTCGACCACCGTTGCACTGCCGCAATTAGCCTCGCGCAGTCTGACGGATCGTCCCGACCAGATTTCTCATTCCCCTGAGCCATTCGATCTGCGAACAATGAATGCCGCTGCGGGCGACACGCCGGCAAAATGGTCTGAACTTCGCACTCGTATCCTTGCCGACGAGAGGACCCTCGCGGCCTGTGCCACCCCCAACCATCCCTGCCCTGACGCTGCCCGCCGGTTCTTGTCCATCATTGAACTTGGTCGTCAGCACAATGGCCGGGCGCGGTTAGGCTGGATCAATCGCGCGGTGAATCTCAGTGTGCGGGCGACGAGCGATTTGGCGCAATACGGAGTTATCGACTTTTGGGCATCGCCGTTGCAGACGTTCGCCAGTGGCGCTGGGGATTGCGAGGACTATGCGATCGCAAAATATGTCGCGCTACGCCATTTGGGAATTGCGTCCGACGACTTGAGGCTATTGATTGTGCTGGACACCATGCGCCAAGCCCAGCATGCAATAGTCGCCGTGCGCTATGACGACCATTGGTTGACATTAGATAATCGGACGATGGCGCTTCTGGATGTGGGGCAATCTCGATCCTACTACCCATTATTCGTCATGGACGATCGGGGTGTGAGATCATTCTCCGCTATTGCGCTTCGCCGCTGAACGGCGCGGAATATGCTGGCTAAATCGACCGGGCCGACCACGCCCTGAATGGTCGCTGGAAACATGAAAGGTCGGTAACCCAGCGCCATACGATCGAGGAAGTCGCGGACATTGACATAGACCGCCTCCACGCTGCCTTCATCAACCCCAATGAAGAGGCGCCTTCCATCGAATTTTTTCAAAATTTACCGCAATCCTACAGGGGGCGTTTATAGCGCTTGTGTAGTGGGCAATGCTTTCGCCATCGCGAAGCAGATGGCTGATCGATACACGCCGGCCCTCAGCCGCGCGCTCGCGCTGCCGATCGCGGGCCCCGCGTGCAGTGCCGCATTAGGCTAATTTGCTGGTCACCTAGCCCCAGCGAGCGCAATGAGCGCCGCCGCGTTCGGACAATAAGTTTCCCACACTGGGCTGTTAGGATCGCGCTTCAAATCCACCGTGCAGGCCTCTCGAAAGCCGCAGCTCATGCACTCTCGCATGATTTGGCCAAGCGTTTCGCCATCACTGCACTTGATCGCATCGAAGTCGAGACCCAGCATCGCCATCCGGCAATCCAAAAGGGCGTCGCCTTCCGTGGGCTTATCAGATGGGGGAGCATTGCGGATTTGCATCAAATCCTCCTGCGTTCGCCTGCATAAGCACGCCGAAAAGCCGCGATGACGCATTGACCTGGATCAATTTTCAAAGGATGCCCCCTTACCGGCCGTGCGTTCGATCACGGCCATAATCCAGCAGCGGCGCAAACGACAATCGGCGGCGATGACTGGGACCCGGACTCGCAAATGGGCGGCCAAAAAGCCGGCGCGGTTACAGGCGCGCTACCAACACGACGGAGGTCGCCGCTCGGATAACTCATCGGCTGCGCAACGGCAGAGAAATCCCATTGCGAGATAGGAGTTTAGCCGGTCTGGCGGAGACGGCCTGCTGGGATGTGGCGTACACGTCACACCCAATCAGAATTTGCAGCCATATCACGAGCGAATAGGACTCAGTGCGGCATCGGGACTATTCTTTCGAGCAGCAAGAACAAAAAGTATTTTTCTGCGCGCGTTTGCGAGGGGGGACCATGTCTATTGCATTGCGTTCGCGCCCTGCCAGTCGAGCAGGAGTGTGCACCGGCGTGCGGTGTTTCGATGCCCTGTTGGTGGTGATCAGCCTCATGCTTCCGTTGCTAGGCTGTGCAGTAAAACCGGATCTATACGCCTCTGACCCCGAACGCCGCCAGTTGAATACGTCGAATACGGTGGGCGGCAAAGCTGGCGGGACGCTCACACTGTACGCTCCTCCGGTAAATCTTGGATCGCAACCGGGAGCAGAGGTAACGCCATTTGTCCGGACTGGTTTGCTCGGTGACTTTTCGAACGAGCGGAACGCCTCGTTCCAAAATCTTGGCGGAGCCAGTGCCAACGGAACGGCAGCGTTTTCACGTTCCTTCACAGTTCCGGTAATGGTGGGACTTTCGGTTCCGGCGACCAGCGTCGGGGTGAATATGCCCGATCTCACTGCCGAAATTTTCGGCGGCGCGCAAATCACGCGCCGAAAAGCCAGCCTTTATTTGACAGAGGCGCTTGCACCAGGTGGCCCGGCCACATCGGCATCAACTTCGTGGACCTCGATCGATCCCGCCGTCGGCGCTGCGCTCATGTATCACGTCGGCAATTTCGGCGCTCACCCGGTGATGGTTGGGCCGAGCGTGACGGTAGATTGGACGCAATCACACGATTTGAACGTGGCGTCTGCGAATTTTCCGACATTGGAATTATACACGCTGAGTTCCGGAAAGCGCACGGAAGCGAGCGTCATGTTGAATGTTATCGTTGGCGTAAATTCGATGATGGCGGCGGGCGCTACCGGTGGGTTCGCTTGGTGAGCGGGCAGCTCTGTTACATGCTTTCGTGGTGGCATTGCAGCAAGGAAAATAGCCGAAGATCCGAGGCGAATGTCTGCTTTGGCAGAAAAAGAAACTTATAAAGAATCACTCCTGCAGCTCGATGACGTCGGCCGATATTCGATAACCGATCTTGGCGATATTGGTTTCCGTAGGCGCCACGCTGATGACGCCCGTGACCACCACCGGATCGGAATAATCGGTGAGTCGAATGCCGCCCTCTCGGGTGACGAGGATCGCTTGGTTCCGCGGCGGCGGAAACTTTACGCACGCTCCGGCAAAGGGAATAAGAAGGAACCTCTTGAGCGGTTGCTCATCGCCGTCGAAAGGCACGACAAAGCCCGATATCTTCACGCGCTGACCATTGTAGTCAGCGACCAGATCGGACTGCGGCGAGATGCTCATGTTCTCGCGTTCCATGACTCGTCTGTGCGGCAAAATCTTCGCGAGCAGATTGCCTGGCCCGATTTGACGGAGTGATTGCGGAATTAGCTGTTCCCACCGGAGTTCAAGCGGTTCCACCGCATGCGCCAGCGGCAATGGAATTAATCCAGCCGTGACGGCTATCGCGCACGCCAACAAGGAATTCCGCAACCAAGCTTGCATTTGGCAATTATCCCTTGCACTCACCATTCCACAGTAAATTCGGATTGACTGTGTGTGCCTAGATCTCCTCCGGCACCATGGCGATCGCGCCGCACGGGCATTCCTGGGCGCACATCCCGCAGCCCTTGCAATAGTCGTAGTTGAATTCGAAACGCTTGCCGGGGCCGAGCTTGATCACGGCGTTGTCCGGACACACGCCGTAACAATTATCGCATTCGAAGCAATTGCCGCAGGAAAGACAGCGGCGCGCCTCGTACAGCGCGTTGGTCTCGTCGAGCCCGCCCTGCACTTCCTCGAAAGTGCTTTGCCGGCGGACGATTTCCAGCATCGGCCGCACCGTCTTGGGCGCGTCGGCGTAATACCAGGTATTGAGCTTGCCGATGTCCGCCAGTTCGTGTCTTTCCGCCGGCGCATAGGTGGCGCCGCGCAGCCAGGCGTCGATGTGGCGGGCCGCCTTCTTGCCGTGGCCGACCGCCACCGTGACGGTGCGCTCGGAGGGAACCATGTCGCCGCCGGCGAAGATGCCGGCATGGCCGGTCATCATGTTGGCGGCGACCTGAACCACGCCGTCCTTGATTTCCAGTCCGGGCACGCCGTCGAGCAGCGACAAGTCGACATCCTGGCCGAGCGCCAGCACCAGCGAGTCGGTCTCCAGCGTCTCGAACTCGCCGGTCGGCTGCGGGAAGCCCTTCTCGTCGAGCTGCATCTTTTCGACGGTGAGCACGCCTTCGTCCATGCGCTTGATGGTCGAAAGCCATTTCATCATGATGCCTTCCTGCAGCGCCTCCTCGACCTCAAAGGCGTGCGCCGGCATGCGAGCGCGCGTGCGCCGATAGACGATGATCGCCTCGGTCGCGCCCAGCCGCTTGGCGGTGCGGGCGGCGTCGAGGGCGGTGTTGCCGCCGCCGTAAACGACGACGCGCCGGCCGAGCAGCGGCTTGTCTTCGCCTTCCATCGACCGCAGCAGCGAGACGGCGTCGAGAACCTTCGCAGCGGAGCCAGCGGGAATATAGGCGCGCTTGCCGATATGGGCGCCGACCGCAAGGAAGGCCGCGTCGAAGCGGCCGGCCTGCATGCTCTCGACAATGCGGTCAACTTTCGTGTTGAGCTTGACGGCAACGCCGAGGTCGATAATGCGGTTGATCTCGGCATCGAGCACGTCGCGCGGCAGACGGTATTTCGGGATCCCGAAACGCATCATGCCGCCGGCATACGGGCCGGCCTCGTGGATCTCGACCGCATGACCCATCCGCCGCAGGTGATAAGCGGCAGACAGGCCCGAAGGCCCCGCGCCGACCACCAGCACCCGCTTGCCGCTGTCGGCTTGCGGCGGCTCGAATCGCCAGCCGTTGCGGATCGCCACATCGCCGAGAAAACGCTCGACCGAATTGATGCCGACCGTTTCGTCGATCTGCGCCCGATTGCAGGCCGTTTCGCAGGGGTGATAGCACACCCTGCCCATCACCGCCGGCAGCGGATTGTCGAGCGTCAGTGTGCGCCAGGCGGCTTCGTAATTGCCGGACTCGGCGTGATAGAGCCAGGCCTGAATGTTTTCGCCGGCCGGACAGGCATTGTTGCAGGGCGGCAAGCGATCGACATAAACCGGTCGCGAGGTGCGCCACGATCCGGTCAGGTTGGCGAGGCTGGAGCCGACGTCGAGGGTTATCGCAAAGGGATGCTCCATTAGGCATCTGCCTCCTGATCGATCAAGCGATACTCGGCGATATTGCGGTCGGCGATGGCCTGCACCTGACTGATGCGTTTCTTCCCTTCTTCGCTGGCGAACAGATGGGCGAAGCGCCGCTGCGGCTTCAAGTAATCCTCGACGGGAACCTGCCGGCGAATCTTGCGGCTGCCGGTGACGACGCCGTGCTCGGCCTCGAACACCGGAAACAGTCCGCATTCGACCGCGAGCCGCGCCAGCCGGATCGTGTCCTGGGAGGCCGAGCCCCAGCCGAGCGGGCAGGGCACATGGATATGCAGATAGCGCGCGCCGTGAATGCCCATGGCCTTGATCACCTTGCGCTCGAGGTCATGCAGGTCGGCGACCGTGGCGGTGGCGACATAGGGAATGCCGTGGGCCACGGCGATCTTGGGCACACTCTTGCCGGTGCCAAACACGTTTCCCGGCTCCGGTCCCATGGCCGGCGTGGTCGCGGTGCGCGCCGCCGGCGGCGTCGCCGACGAGCGCTGCACGCCGGTGTTCATATAGGCTTCGTTGTCGTAGCAGATATAGAGCACGTCATCGTTGCGCTCGAACATGCCCGACAGGCAGCCGAAGCCGATGTCGGTGGTGCCGCCGTCACCGCCTTGCGCGACCGTGCGGACTTCGGGCCGCCCTTTCGCGCGCATGGCGGCGGCAACGCCGGTGGCGACCGCGGCGGCATTGCCGAACAGCGAATGCAGCCATGGAGTCTGCCACGACGTTTCCGGATAGGGCGTGGTGAACACTTCCAGGCAACCGGTGGCGTTCACGGCGATCAAATTGTTGCCGGTGGCCCGCATCGCGGCGTCGATGGCGAAGCGCGCGCCCAATGCCTCGCCGCAACCTTGGCAGGCGCGGTGGCCGCAGGTGAGCGCATTGGAGCGCTCGCTCGAGGCCTGCACCGCGCGTTGTTCCTCCGAAACGAGCCGGTTGCCGACCGTGAAAGTGCCCTTCTGGTAGAAGTGCAGTTTCTGCGTCGCGTCCAGCGTCATCGTGCGATCGTTCACCGGATTTCCCCTTATTCCGCGGCTTTTTCGGCGGTTTGGCCGAGACGACGCAACAGGTTTTCGGCGGTCGGGCCGGAGCGCCGCACCTTACGAACGTAATGCAATTCCTTGGCGACAATTTCCTCGTTGAGATCGAGGAAATGCGAGCCCTCCCACGGCTGCACGAAGGCGCGGCGCAGCACGCGATGCAGCGATGCGCAAGTGATCGGTCGCCCGCCGAGCCCGGCGATGACCGAATGCACCTGCGGCGCGCCGGCCACGTTGCGCAAGGCCAGATCGACATTGTTGGCGAGCGGTCCACCCATGCCGACCGCCAGGCTCTTCTCGATCACGACGACGTTGCGCGCGCGCACCAGTTTTTCGCGCAGCGCCGCGATCGGGAACGGGCGGAATGACACCAGCGTGACGAGCCCGACCGACAAACCGTCGGCGCGCATCTCATCGATCGTATCCTTGATGGTGCCGTTTACCGAGCCCATGGCGACGACGATCAATTCGGCATCCTCGGCGCGGTAGGTGCGCAGCAGCCCGCCGCTGTCGCGTCCGAACCGGCTCTTGAACTCGGCGGCAAATTCAGGGATTAGCCGCAGCGCCAAAGTTTGCTTGTAATGTTGCAGATAGCGGACCTCGGTGAAGGCGTCCGGTCCGACCATCGCACCGATCGAAATCGGGGTCTGCGGATCGAGCACCTGCACCGGTTCGTAGGGCGGCAGATAGGCGTCAACGTCGGCCTGCTCGGGAATGTCGACCTGCTCGACCGCGTGCGTGAGGATGAAACCGTCGACGCAGACCATCACCGGCATCGACAATTCCTCGGCCAGGCGGAAGGCCTGGATATGCAGGTCGGCGGCTTCCTGGTTCGTTTCCGCGAACAGCTGCATCCATCCGGAATCGCACACCGCCATGGCGTCGGAATGGTCGTTCCAGATGTTGATCGGCGCGCCGATTGCCCGGTTGCCGAGCGTCATCACGATCGGCAGGCCGAGACCGGAGGCGTTGTAGACGGCCTCCGCCATGAAAAGCAGGCCCTGGCTGGCGGTGGCGGTATAGGCGCGCGCGCCGGCGGCAGAAGCGCCGATCGCGACCGACAACGCGGCAAATTCTGATTCGACGTTGATGAACTCGCACTTGGCGATTTCACCGGTGCGCACCATTTCGCCGAGACCCTCGACGATGTGGGTCTGCGGTGTGATCGGGTAGGCGCAGATCACCTCGGGCCGGCAAAGTCCGATGGTCTCGGCCATCGCCCGCGAGCCTTCGATTTGTTTGAGCATGGGCGATGATCCTTTAAGCGGCCGCGGGGGCGTTGGCGACGGCGTCATAGGCCGCGCTGGCGGCGGCGATATTCGCCTGCGCGATTTTTTCGCTGAACGCTTCGCTGATCGCAGCGGCAACCGATTTCAATTGGACGATGCCGGTGAGATGGGCGAAAGCGCCGAGCAACGCGGCATTGGGAAACGGGCGCCCAACATGCTTGAGCGCGAGCTCGGATGCCGGCACGGTCAGAACGTGGCCCGCAGGAAGCTGCTTGGCGATCGCGTCGAGATGGAGCTCGCTCAGGCTGCGATTGCTGTTGACGAGCAGATAGCCGGTCGGCGTTAAGCCCTGGCAGACGTCGATCGCCTTGAACAATGTCGGATCCTGCACGATCAAGCCGTCGGGTTCGAGGATCGGCTCACGCAGCCTGATTTCCTTGTCTTCGATGCGGCAGAATGAAACCACCGGCGCGCCCATGCGCTCGGAGCCGAAGCTCGGAAAGGCCTGGGCGTGCTTGCCCTCAAGGTAGGCAGCAACCGACAGAAGTTCCGCCGCAGTGACGACGCCCTGCCCGCCACGGCCGTGGATGCGTACCTGGAACATAAGCATCCCTGCTTGGAATTAGAGGCGGCCAGCATTGACCGGGCGCCGACAACGGCACCTGTCAAATATGTAGAATTACGAGCGAATCCTGCCTTGAGATAGATCAATTGCCAAAATCCGAGGCGGTAATAACCAAATGGAGGCGGGCGAGACCGCGCGCGCTGCGTTATCGGCGCGCCCTCAATATTGCTCGCGCCGGGGCGGCAATGAAATTGACATCGCATGGGACCGGCGATCGAAACCGCAGCGGCTGGCTGGGGCGGGAGGACTCGAACCTCCGAATGGCGGAATCAAAATCCGCTGCCTTACCACTTGGCTACGCCCCAAAGCATATTTCGCGCATGATCTTTTCCGAAAACCGGCTGCCACTTTTCGGGATCATGCGCCGGACCGGAGAGACCGCGCGAACCGGTCGCGCGGGTGCGCGGACCATAGCGGCGCCGCCCTGCCCGATCAACGCCGCTGGATATCATTATTTCCCAGGATTCGCGCAACCCGCGTTTGACCGCCACCCGGGCGGGGCTAGATTAGGCGCATGACCTACCGCGCGCCGGTTGCCGACATCGCTTTTGCGCTCAAGCACGCCGCCGGCTTCAAGGCGGCGCTGGCCGATGGGCTCTATGGCGAGCTCGACGAGGCCACCGTCGATGCCGTGCTGGAAGAAGCCGGCCGCTTTGCCTCAGACGTGATCGCGCCGCTCAATAGCGTTGGGGACAAGTTCGGCACGCCGTTCAAGGACGGCAAGGTGGAAACGCCGCCGGGCTGGAAGGAGGCCTATACCGCCTGGGCCGCCGCCGGCTGGAACGGCTTGGCCGCGCCCGCCCAATGGGGCGGCCAGGAGCTGCCGCACGCGGTCAACGCGGCCTGCATCGAGATGTGGAATTCGGCTTCCATGGCCTTCGGCATCGGCCCGGCGCTGACCATGGCGGCGATCGACGCGCTGGCCGCCTACGGCACCGACGACCTCAAAGCTCGCTATCTCGGCAAGCTCATCAGCGGCGAATGGATGGGCACCATGCAGCTCACCGAGCCGCAGGCCGGCTCCGACGTGGGCGCGCTGCGCACCAAGGCCGAGCGCGCGTCCGACGGCAGCTACCGCATCACCGGCTCGAAAATCTTCATCACCTATGGCGAGCATGATCTCACCGACAACATCATCCACTTCGTGCTGGCGCGGCTGCCCGATGCGCCGGCCGGCACCAAGGGCGTCTCGCTGTTCCTGATTCCGAAGTTCATGCCCGACGGCACGCGCAACGACGTGCGCGCCCATTCGGTCGAGCACAAGCTCGGCATCCATGCCTCGCCCACCTGCACCATGGTCTATGGCGATCACGGCGGCGCGGTCGGCTTCCTCATCGGCGCGGAGCACAAGGGCATGGCCTGCATGTTCACCATGATGAACCGGACGCGGCTGGCGGTCGGCTTGCAGGGCGTCGGCATTGCCGAGTGCGCGACGCAGCAGGCGATGAATTATGCGCGCGAGCGCAAGCAGGGCGCCGCCGGCACGATCATCCACTATCCCGACGTCAAGCGCATGCTGCTGACCATGCGCGCCTTGACCGGCGCCGCGCGCGCGATCTGTTACGCCACCGGCGTCGCCATCGACCGCTCGCTGCGCGACAAGACCGAAGCAGCGCGCAAAGCGGCGCATGAGCGCGCCTCGCTGCTCACGCCGGTCGCCAAGGCCTTCTCCAGCGATATCGGCATCGAGGCGGCTTCGCTCGGCGTGCAGATGCACGGCGGCATGGGCTATATCGAGGAGACCGGCGCCGCCCAGCATTTCCGCGACGCCCGCATCGCCGCCATCTACGAGGGCACCAACGGCATCCAGGCGCTCGACCTGGTGACGCGCAAGGTGCCGCTGGACGGCGGCAAGACCGTCGCGCTCTATCTTGACGAGCTGCGAAAGCGCGTCGCCGATGTCAAGGCGAGCAACGCGCCGGCCTTCGGCGCGACCGCGGCACGCTTACGCGAGGCGGTCGACAGTCTCGCGCGCGCGACCACATGGCTGCTGGCGCAGAAGGGCTCCGACGCCGCGCTGGCCGGGGCCACGCCTTATCTTAGGCTGTTCGGCAACGCCGCCGGCGGCTGCATGCTGGCCGAGCAGGCGCTGGTGGCGCTGCGCACGAGCGCCGACGGCGCAGGACGTGCCGCGCTGGCGCGCTTCTTTGCCGAGAACTTCGCGGTGCAGGCCTCCGGACTCGAGCGCGCCGTCACCGAAGGCGCAGACAGCATCACGCAAGCACAGGCCGCGCTGGCGGAGTGAATTTCCTCCGCAAGCCGTTCTTGGCGTCATGCTGAGGCGGAGCGACCTCTCGTCTGCTGTTGGGGGCAAAGCGGACATCGGTTGTGCGGTGCGAAATGTCCGCTTATGCCCCAAATGCGACATTGGCCACGCCCGGTGGCTCCGTATTTAGGTCCGCCGGTAGAAACCCGCGACAAATGTCCTATTTTCACGTCCGTAGTTTCATAGCCAGCACTGATTGACCAAATTTATGCTGACCGCTACGATAAATGCTTGTGGCTGGCTATTCGCATAATCGGGAGTGGATCATGTTGGCGTATTTAAGTAGCTGGCGCTCCTTGTCGGCCGCTGCTGCGTTGTTTGCTGGGGTTGCACTTGCGCCAGTTTCTGCAGGCGCGGTCACGCTTTCACTAAGCGATATCGCAGGCTTTTCGATGCTCAGTTCGACCGACCCAAATACGGTCACGGTCAACAACGGCATAATTCCGGCTGGAACCGCCGTCACGATCACAACAATCTTTGCTCCACCGCAAAACGGTTTGCAATCTGCAAGCGTGGGTTTGACCGGGCTAAATATAGCGTTCAACGCAGGAGACTTTTTCGGGCTCGACCTTGAGAACACAAATGAGAATCCCTGGACCTTTCAGCTCGTCTCTGTGACCGATCAGGGCACGTTTATGAGTGCCGCCCAGTCGCTGATTCCAACCGCGAGCGCTTCATTTTCTGCGGCACTTGGCGGAGTTGGTGGGATTATTTCGGCCGTTTATTTCGTGGTAAGCGGCAACGTCCCCTTTCCGGACGGAGACCGGACCGCGGAATACCAGATATCTCCGTCTCAGACGACGGTTCCGCTACCAGCCGCCCTTCCGCTCTTCGCCTCAGGCCTCGGTGCGATGGGTCTGCTTGGCTGGCGCAGGAAGCGGAAGAAGGGTGCTGCGCTCGCAGCAGCCTGATCAAAACACCTGATCGGACATTGGAGAGACCGCCATGAGGCGGTCTTTCTTTTTGCGGTGCTTTGGTCGCGAATGGCACTGAGCGGACATGGCTTTTTGCGGCGCAATGGTCTGCTTTTGACCCTTAGCGGTCTAAACGCGCGCCGTCGGTGCAATGAACCTCAATTAATCGAATTTTATTCTCTGCCGGTACCGAACATTAACTGACGACCGGTTGGCGGCTTAGCGCAAAAACCATTCCTTCACCAGCCAAAACTATGCGGCTGTGGCTAAACGTTAGTGTCCGGCCCGAATGGGAGGGGATGTGCAGTCTTCACAGAAAAGTGGATATGACAAGGCGCAACGCGCGGCTCAGATGCTGCGAGGCGAAGTTATCGACCTTTTCGCACAGGCCGAACACGCCGTTAATGGAGTCCTCATCCATGCCGCCGCTCTGCCCGAATACAAGACGTTAAAGCCACCGTTCCCGCACCTCATGGGTAAAAAACTCGAACGTCTTCGCGAGCTAATGACCGAAGTTGGCCCATTGCGCGCGCACGCCAACAGCGTTGCCCCCCTCATCGACAAACTCGCCTCATTTGAAGAACTCCGACGCTTTATGGCGCATGGCATCGTCGAAGTAGCGCTCAAGCAGAGTGGCGAACAGATCTACGTTTTCCGCATGGATTGTGCGCCTTCTGATGTCTCGAAAGATTCCACTCTCACACTCATGCGACCAGACGCTCAAAGCCGCACAGCTCGGCTCGCCGACACTGTAAAGGCCTTGGCACCGAAGCTCGAAGCAATAACGGATGGCATGAAAAAGCCGTCGAAGCATCGCGTAAATGGGGACGTTCGCTAATGGCGGCGGGTGCAATGCTTATCGCGCAAGCTATGCTGATACGCGCGCTTGGGAGCGGGCGTTGCGCCCAAAGCCTTGTCGCCTGGCGTGCCATGCGGAGCTACGATGGCGCGTGGCGCAGAAGCTCGCGCTTCAATGGTCGCCGGAGCAGATCTCCGGCTGGCTGAAGCGGCAATTCCCTGCAGACCAAGGCATGCGGGTATCTCACGAAGCGATCTATCGCAGTCTCTTTATTCAGACACGCGGCGTGCTGAAGAAGGAGCTGATGGCGCACTTGCGTACCGCGCGGCAGATGCGCCAAGCCAAATGCGGCACCACGAAGAGCGGACTGGGACAGATCATCGATACGGTCTCCATCCGCGAACGGCCGGCTGAGACCGAGGATCGCGCCGTGCCAGGCCACTGGGAGGGAGATCTTCTTTCCGGGGCAAACAATACGCATATCGCGACGCTGGTCGAGCGCCATACTCGCTTTGTGATGCTTCTCAAGGTTCCGAGCAAGGATACCGCGACCGTGGTCACAGCGCTTGCTAAACACGCACGCAAATTGCCTCAGGAACTGCGCCGCTCCCTGACTTGGGATCGCGGCAACGAGATGGCTGACCACAAGAGCTTCACCATCGCCACCAACGTGCAGGTTTATTTCTGCGATCCACGAAGCCCTTGGCAACGTGGCGGCAACGAAAACACCAACGGCTTGCTGCGACAGTACTTCCCGAGAGGAACAGACCTCTCCCGTTTCTCTCAGGCGTATATGAACAAGATCGCCCTGCGGCTCAATCAACGCCCGCGCAAGACCTTGGGATTCGAAACCCCTGCCGATCGACTACAAGCAGTGTTGCACTGACCAGTTGAACCCGCCGCAAAAGCAGACATTACGTCACGCCGAAGCCATGTGCGATTTGCCAGGCATACAGGTTGAGTACACTGTCTTATTCAGATACGTCATCTCGAAGGAGCTTGTCTTTTATATGAGAGACAGACTCGATGCCGTTATTTTCGGCCGCAGTTGCAGCAGCGCCTATTAACACGTTCCGAGCGATCGCTACAGCAATATGGATTCAGGTGTGAACGCGGTGGAAGAACCCCAAACTATCGAATCATCGAAGTCCTGGGTCGTGGCGTTTGCATCAATGGCGATTTTGGCGGTCTCCTACGGCTCGCCTCTCTTAAGCGTCATCGCGATGCAGCCCATTGCCGCCACGTTTGACAATCACCGCTCTATTCCAGCGCTGGCGAGCTCCTTAGTTTGGCTGGGATCGGGGGCGGGAGGGATTTTGATGGGGCCGGTAGCCCAGCGGCTCGGTGTGCGTTGGATCGTGCTGTTCGGCGGCTGCATGATTGGAACTGGCTTTGTCCTTTCGACCCAGGGCGGGGAGTGGTCGCTGCTGATCGGGCACGGACTATTTGTCGGTATCCTGGGAACAGGCTCCATTCATGCGCCGCTATACATATACGTAAGTCACTGGTTTGACCGGCATCGTGGGACTGCGCTCGCTCTGATCGCAAGCGGACAATATGTCGGAGGGGCGATTTGGCCAATTTTGCTTCAGTACATTACGGCGCAGACCGATTGGTACCACACGATGATATTCTTCGGTGTGTTTGCCATTGTTTCGATCGTTCCCCTGTCCGTTATTTTTCTCCGAAGCACAGCTCCGGAGAATTTACTGGCGCCCGACACTGCCACCAGTGTGTCGCGGCCAACGAAAATAAATTCCCGAACTCTCTTCTCACTTCTTTGTCTTGCCTCTGTTTTGTGTTGCGTGCCGATGGCGATGCCGACGACGCATTTGCCCGCACTTTGCGGCGACCTTGGAATCTCGGCAACAAGCGGAGCTGCGATGCTCTCGCTGCTGCTCGGGATGGCCTTCATAAGCCGCCAATTTTGGGGTTGGTTATCTGATTGGATCGGAGGCCTTGCCACCGTTGCCGCCGCTTCGGCGTGCCAAGCTCTTGCCGTGCTGGGATTTGCAGTGACAACAGACGAGGCTGGATTATTTTTCGTCGCCGCGGCATTCGGATTGGGGTTCAGCGGCATAATCCCCGCCTATTTTTTGGCTATAAGAGAGCTGTTTCCTGCCAATCAGGCAAGCTGGCGGATACCGACCCTATTTTTCTGCAGTCTTATCGGAATGTTTATCGGTGGATGGTTGGCTGGCGCCATATTTGATCAAACTTTATCCTATGTGCCAGCGTTTATACTGGGTTTCGCTTTCAATATTGCGAATGTGCTTTTGATAATTTTCCTTGTGACGCAAACCAAAGGATCTGTTCGACGCGGCAAGCCGGAAGCGAACATCGGCTTCGGAGCCTCCGTATAAGCAGTGAGGCCGCCACCAACCGCTGCTCACCAAACTCGGCTCGTGCGGCAAGCGTCGTCTGTGGAGCAAGATTTGGCGTGGCCCAAGCGCCCTGACTCTGGTTCAGGCCGAAAACGCGGTCGATGATCCTGCTAGACCGACAACGAGTGTTGCCAGTACGGTAAGAAACAATTTCATGGTGCGGTCTCCCGCGCTTCTAACAAGTTCATAATATTAACCTTTGACCTCGGCACGGTTGCCGCACTCGCATGTCTGCGTGATGTCTGTTGAGGGTCAAAGCGGACATTTTGCGATGCATGAGCGATGTCCGCTTGCGTGGACATGAGCGGAGACGTGTAGGCGCGGCGCGTCGACTTATCCCCGCTATGGCCGTGCCGCCACAGCGCACGAACAAAAATCAAAAAACTTATCCCCGTCGACTCTGATGCACTTATCTTGGCTGGCATCCCGTTCCGTTACCGAGGGGTGTCTGTACAGCATCTTCAGACACGGGGCGGGGAGCGGTGGCCGGGGAATGACGCTTCGCTGGAGATGCGGCGGAGCGGCCCGGCGGTCCAAGCCGCGTTAGATCCGGCCGCCCGGCCGGCGGTCACCAGCGGTGGATAGAACAAGGTATGTCCACCGGGGATATCGCGGAGCAAGCCTATAAACACCGCGCGCGGGACGCCTTGGGTTTGGCGGACTTGCGGCTTTACGGACTTCGACAAGCCTCGATGTCGCGAGGCGTCGAGGCCCGCGGGTCCGAGCACTTTTCGTTTGCGCCTACTTGCGCAAGCTTGAGTGCGCCCCGGACCCTTGGCATCCCGCGCGCCCTCGGTACATTTCGGGGCGGGCGGAAAAAGGAAGACGGCGTACCCCGCGCCGCCAAGAATAGGGGTGGCGGAGCGTTGGCTAAATACGCAGCGGTCGTCCCCGCGGAAGCGGGGACCTAGTAAACACCGATAGCGCCGTGATTATTGGATGCCCCGCTTTCGCGGGGCATGACAGCGGAGTATGCGAAGAGAGCAAAAACCACGAGGAACCGATGTCCCTACAAGGCAAAACCCTGTTCATCACCGGCGGCTCGCGCGGCATCGGGCTGGCGATCGCGCTGAAAGCCGCCGCCGACGGCGCCAATGTCGCCATCGCCGCCAAGACCGTGGAGCCACATCCCAAGCTCGAAGGCACCATCTACACCGCCGCCGCGCTGATCGCCAAGGTCGGCGGCGGCGCGCTGCCGCTAGCCGTCGACGTGCGCGACGAGGCGGCGGTGAAGGCGGCGATCGACGAGACCGCGGCGCGTTTTGGCGGCATCGACATCGTGGTCAACAATGCCAGCGCCATCCAGCTCACGCCGGTGGCCGAGACCGACATGCGCCGCTTCGACCTGATGCATCAGGTCAATGCGCGCGGCAGCTTCATGGTGTCGAAATACGCCATTCCCCATCTTCTGAAGTCGCCGCAGCCACACATCCTGATGCTGTCGCCGCCGCTCGACATGGCCGAAAAATGGTTCGCGCCGCACACCGCCTATTCCATGGCCAAGTTCGGCATGAGCCTGGTGGTGCTGGGGCTGGCCGGCGAATTGCGGGGCCAGGTCGCCGTCAACGCGCTGTGGCCGCGCACAACCATAGCCACCGCCGCGATCAAGAATTTGCTCGGCGGCGAGGCCGTGATGCGGCGCTCGCGCCGGCCGGAGATCCTGGCGGACGCTGCCTATCGCATCTTCCAGAAGCCGAAAAGCTTCACGGGGAATTTCCTCATCGACGATAGCTTCCTGGCCGCCGAAGGCGTCAGCGATTTCGATCAGTATCGCGTCGATCCGAGCCAGCCCTTGCAGACGTGCTTCTTCGTGCCGGACGACATGCCGCCGCCAAAGGGTGTGAGCTTGGGGTCTCGCTCGTGATCGCATCCGCCCTCATCCTGAGGAGGGCCGAGGGCCCGTCTCGAAGGATGGGGGCGGCGCCATGCTTCGAGAGGCGTCGCGGAGTTTATCATCGGGCCGCGCGAAGCGCGGACCCGTTGGCGACGCCCCTCAGCATGAGGCCGGGAGAGGCAAGCGAGCCTCTTTCGCCGCGCGCTGCTAGCGTCTAAGTGTAGCGAATGTCCACCCTGCTGCTCAGCCATCCCGCCTGCCTCGAACACCTGACGCCGCTCGGCCATCCGGAGCGCCCCGACCGCCTGCGCGCGATCGAGCAGGCGCTGGAGGACGAGAAGTTTCAGGCGCTGGCGCGCGAGCAGGCCCCGCTGGCGCCGCTGGAGATCGTCGCGCTCTGCCACCCGATGGACTATGTCGAGGCCATCCGCAACGCCTCGCCCGCGGACGGCATGGTGCGGCTCGACGCCGACACCTCGATGTCGCCCGGCAGCTACGAGGCGGCGCTGCGCGCCGTCGGCGGCGGCATGCGAGGCGTCGACGAGGTGATGACCGGCAAGGCCGCCAACGCCTTCG